>Ga0315904_10000649_pt1 | contig 55561 bp, 80 predicted proteins | sample LakEriMetagenome_6_FD_203529 | JGI IMG/M metagenome (GOLD analysis project Ga0315904, IMG submission 203529) | Freshwater fungal communities from buoy surface, Lake Erie, Ohio, United States - Buoy 12 MA120 | ecosystem: Environmental > Aquatic > Freshwater > Lake | place: USA: Lake Erie, Ohio...
CGGGTGATGGTGATGTCGGCGCCCTTACTCGTGAGCAGGGAGGCGGCGAGGTCGATCGCGCCCTGGTACTTGGCCACGCATCACCCCTCGGCCCCGGGGGCCGGGTTCTTGTGCTGATCGAGGGAGAAGTAGCCGGTGTCGGAGCCGCCGAACTTGGGCGTGCCCATGAGGTCGCGCTTCTCCTTGCGGTAGGGCTCCAGGAGGTTCATGGCGAAGGTGAAGAACTTCCCGACCGGGGCGCCGTCCTTGTAGGTCACGGAGATGGGCCCGACCGATTCGCTCTGCACCTGGCCGCCGCGATCGAGGTCGGAATAGAGCTCGCCAGAGAGGGCGCGAAAGGTTAGCTCGGCCGTGGCGTCCTTGACGCGGCGTGGCACGCCTTCGACCAGCAGCCCGGACCAGTCGTAGAGCTCCAGGCGGGGGAACTCCAAGGACTGCGACGCCTTCAGGCGCTGCGCCTTGTAGCGTTGGATGGTGTCGACGTACTGCGTGCCCAGGCGGAGCGCCTGCTCGATGCGAGTCGAGTTGTGGGTGTGCGAATAGCCGCGGGCTTCGACGTAGGCCTCGAACTCCGCGACGGTGATGTAGCTCTCGGCGTCCGGCAGCCCGGTGCCGTTCTCGACGGTGAGCGGCATGGCTGCTTACCCCGCAGCCTGGGCTAGAGCCTCGTCCTTGGTCATCGGGCCGGCGAGCTCGTTGCCGTCGGCATCGACCACGTACCAGCGACCGAAGCCCTTGTGCACAGCCTGCTTGCCGGAGCCCTCTACAGGGGCGCTGGTGGCCTCCGCGGGGGTTTCCTCAACCTCGGGCTCGGAAGGCGCCTGTGGGGCCTCCTGTGGCGCCGGAGCGGCCTTTAGAAGTGCGGCACCCGTAGGCGCCAAGGGCGAGATAATGCGCGCCTCGTAGAGCTGGCGCAGCCGCCGCGCACCCAGGTCGCCCTTCTCGATCCGGTCCCCGGGCGTGTAGGCCTGGCCGTTGAGAGTGACGGGCTTGACCGCCTGGAAGTCGTAATCCGGCGAGAAAGGTAGGGGATGGGCGAATCGGCTCATGCTAGTCCTCGTGGCAATGGTTGAAGGGGGGCCGAAGCCCCCCAGCCGTTAGGCGACGATGCTGTCCCAGAAGTAGCCCAGGTCCGCAGACACGAGCTTGCTGTCGAAGGCCATCTCGATCTCGACGCGGTCGGACTTGATCTGCTCCATGCGGAAGGAGCGGATGCGGTTGCCTTCCGCACCGGAGCCCAAGAGCCCGGTCCAGCTGAAGGTGTAGCCGGCGGTGGGCGTCATCAGGCCGGGCGAGGGCGTGCTGTAGCAGAGCAGCGCCTTCTTGCCGCCGATGAAGCTGTGCGCCGCGGACGCACCCTCGTTCGCCGTGTTCTCGATAGCGTTCATCACCAGGATCTCTTCGACCTGGAACAGCGCAGCCAGGACGTTGAGGTTGGCCTGAGCGGGAGCGCCAGCGGTCTGGCCGTACTTCACCCGGTCGATGATGTCGGGGTGGTCGAGCAGCGCGTCATAGACCGCACGGCCGAGCACGAGCTTGTTGGGCTCGAAGCCGGTCGATTGAGCGATGGTGCGCTTGGCCAGGCGAACGTTCTCGATCGGGGTGGAGTTGGCATCCGACCACTGCAGGACGTTGCCGCCCGTGGGGTTGGACGCGACACCGTCGACGTCGTTGGTCCACAGGCCGCCAGCGAAGAAGCGGGAGACGAAGATCTTCTCGCGCTTGATGAGCGCCTTGTGGGTCACGAAGGCGGTGGCCTCGCGGTCGGGGTTGAGGGCCGCGTCGGCATTGGCACGCACCTCGTCCGGGATGTCCTTGTGGAAGGCATAGACCGGAGCGTAGTAGGTGGGCGTGTTGTCGAGCGTGTAACCGCCGCCAGCGGACTCGGTCGAGGGAGCGCGCTCTTTCATCTCGTCGCGGTTAAAGTCGCCGCGATCGTAGGTGTAATAGCGGTCGCTCTGCTTGCTGACCGGAATGTTGGGGAACACCCGCGCTGCCACGAAGTTCGCGGCGTTCTGCAGGAAAGCGATCGAAATGTTCGTCAACGGGGCGTTGACGTGAACATCACCGGGAGTAGGCTGCATTGCAGTCTCCTTTCAAGAAGAGTTGTTAAGCCGCGGTGGTCGGCACAGCGCCGGCCAGCGTGACGAGGATGGAGATCACTTCACCGTCCGCACCGCCCGAGAGCGCCACGCCGATGACGTTGGAGCCGATGAGGGCGTCGGTGGTCGAGCCCGCGTCGTTGGTGTTGGTGCGGCCAGCGGTTGCCGTGACGATCTTGCCATCGGCATTCGCGGCCACCTGAGCACCCGCGGTGACGTTGCCACCAGCTACGGCCTTGGACACGCCGGCCACGCGAATGGCACCGGCCTGCCCGGAGGCGGGGTCGTTCTGGACGATGCCGATCGCGGCCTCGCCAGCACCGGCCGTAACGGCCTGACCGGACGAGTTGACCTTGACGGCGTAGAACTGCTTGGCCGACAGATCAGCGCCTGCGACCAGGGTGATGTCGGTTCCGTTCTGTTGGAAAGCCATGTTGCTTCTCCTCTAAAGGGTTGCGGTCCTACACGCGCCGCTTGGCGATGTAGGCGTTGTAAAGCTGCGGGTTCTGCTCCAGCGCCTGGGCATAAGCCTGCTCGGGCGAGAGCTTCTCGTTGGCCTTGCGGATCTCTTCGGCCTTGGCCTTCAGAAGCGCCTCGGGGTCGCCGTCGACAGCGGCATCGCTGCCCATCGACTTGAAGAGGATCGACTTGTCGGTGACCTGACCGGCGCTCTTGAGCAGTTGCTCGACGAGTGCTGCGTCCTCGGCCGTGGTCTTGCCTTTGGCCACGCGGAGCAGGAGAGGACCGACCTTGTCGGCGTCACCGAAGCCCAGGTCCTTCGCCTTGGCGATGGCTTCCTTGGTCTCGGCCTCGTCCTTCATCTTGGCGAGCTGCTCGGAGGCTTCCTTGGCCTTGGCCTCGGTCTCCTCCAGACGCTTGCGGATCGACTCGGGCAGGGACTTCATGACTTCCTCGTCGTCCTCTTCCTCGTCGGTCATTTGCTCCTTCTTGTAGTCGCCCTTCTTGGTCTTGCCTTTGGCGAGCTCTTCGTCCTTGGCCTTGATGACGTCTTGGGCCTCGGCCAGAGCGGCCTCAGAGTCGGTTGCACGCTTTTCGAGATCGGCGAGTTTCTGCTCGGCGTCCTCTAGAGCCTTGGTGAGTTGTTCCAGATCCATAGCGATCTCCTGAAAATCAGCGGCGGCTGCCGCGTTGTTGCCGGAAGTGGTGAGCGACTTAAGCAGCTCGTCCACCGCGTTTTCGACGACCGAACGATCATCGTCGTCGGTTGCGAGCCCATCCAAGGTCTCGCGTAACTTGCTCATCGGCCCTTTGAGCTCTGCGGCCTTAGCCATGCAGTAGCCCTTAGCCATGCAATTCTGCTTCTGGGTGCAGCCCGGGCACGGCTCGAAGTCCTCGGCCTTGCCGTTCTTTGCCTTGACGATCACGACCTTGGCGTCCCCGTTGGCGGGGTCGTCCACGAGACTGATCTCTTCGATCTCCATCTGGGTCAGCTTGTTCGCCATCTACGCCTCCATCTTGGTGCGGCGGCCCTTGCCACCGATGCTGAATGCCCGCAGCTCTCCGGAACGGACGCGCTTGCGGATGCCCTCGTCGAGCACCTCCATGCCGATCCACCAGCCGCGGCGCGTGTCGGTCATGCCCACGGCCTTGGCGAACTCGTCGTCGATCAGGACCGACTCCACGACGTCGCCGACCTGCTGGCCCTTGTGCATGGCCTTGGCCACGCGGGCGTTACTGACGAAGCGGTGCGCAGCCTTGCGGAGCTCAGTCATGTCGATGACGTCGCCCTGGTGGTCCTCGACCAGCTTGCCGTCCTTCTCGATGACCGACGCCCAGCCGCGAACGAAGCGCCCGGTGTTGTCGGCTTTCTCGAACTGGAAGTTGACTGCAAAGCGCATGGTGTTCCTCAACAAAAAAGGCCGCTTGCGCGGCCTTCGACATTGGAGCCGTGATCTTCGGATGTGCTTATCTTATCCCGAAATCACGGATATGACGCAAAACGGAGATCGATTGACTAGGCTGACGGCGGAACCACGTCTTTTACGAGTACCTCGCTGGTCGTCTCGATCCACACCCTGGCACCGCACGAGAGCGGCTTGTCGGGGCTGTAGACAATCTTGCTCGGGCCAAGGATCTCGACCTCGTGGGCATAGCGGTTCTCTTTGTAGGTCTTAACGGTGAGCACCGGCTGGCGTCCGCCGGTCTTGGCGTTCGCCTTAATCACGTGCTGGTTGACGTGAACGATCGTCTTCACTCGAACATCTCGTCTGGCAGGCCCAGGAGCATCTGCACGGCCTGCTCGACGGCGACGTCGGTGCGGAACTGTGCCGTCTCGTCGTCGATCTTGTCGTCCTCGTGCTCCGCCATGGCGTCGAGGACGAGGTTGGCGGTGAGCAAGAAGAGCGATTCGCAGGCCTCGTCCTCATCAGGGTCCAAGCCCTTGCCGACGAGGTAGCGGCCGAGCTGCGCCGGGCTGTTCCACGGCGGCACGGCGAAACCGTCCTCTGGCTTTTCGAACACCGCCCGGCCCATGAAGATGTCGGCGTGGCGCTTGGCCGATCGCTTGACCTTCTCCTGCGCCTGCTCGGCATCGAGCTCGTCGGCGTTGTAGCCCTTGCGGGCGGCGACGACGTCGCTCAGGAACTGGCGCACCAGGCCCTCCACCACCTCGGGGTCGCCAAGGTACGGCAGCGATAGATCCGGGAAGCCCAGCTGGTCGCGGCCCCGGTCCTGGTTGCGCTCGGTGGCGCCTTCGGTCTGTTTGCGGTCGGTCATGGCAGCATTCTATGGTTAATGGCGCATCACGCGCCAGAAAATATCCGTCAGTCGAAGTATTTCGGGTCGGGCGGAAGCATCAGCACCTCGATGTCCCAGCGGCCGTCTTTTTCCTTCTTGTCGAGCAGCACGAAGCGGGATCCGGGCAGGGTGCTGACCTCTTTCTCGCTCTGGAAGCCGCCGGAGCCGAAGGAGTGCACGGCCTTGGCCCCGGGCGCATAGACGATCTTGATGCGATGCTTGCCGAAGCCCTTGGTCGCGGTCGGGCTGTAGGAGGTGCACATCGGCCCGGTCGACTGGAACACCAGCCCCGGCTGCGCCTGCTCCAGCTGCTGCAGCATGCCCTGCGGCATGTTCTGCCAGCGGTAGACCGTCGTCCCGGCCGGGCTCTCCTTGGCGGCGCCGTAGGCAGCCTTTGCGAGCTCCTTGAGGTTATTGCCCTGATATTCCGTCTTGCCGTCGCGGTAGGCGTCATTGAACGAGCCGGAGGCCTGAATCGACTTCACGAAGGTCTTGGCCTTGGGCGACATGGCCTTGTACTCGTCGTAAGCCGACTGGATCGCCCCCTCCGAGAGGTTCATCTTCGTGGTCGGGGCCAGGCGCTTCGGGTTGCTGACCGAGCCCAGGGCCACCCAGAAGCCGAACTTCTCGTTCGACTTGACGTGCTTGACGGTGGTGCCGAGCTTCTTGGCCGGGAAGTGGGCGGCGACGTCCGCGGCGTTCTTGGCGGCCGTGGTGTCGACGACCTTCAGAGGCCGCGGTGGGCCGGCAGCCGCGTCGCGCACCGCCGCCACGGAGTCGGACCAGTAGCCCTGCACGTGCTTGGACGGGTGATCGCCGATCGGCTTGACCTTGCCCGTTGGCTTGCCGCTCTCCTTGTCGAGCTCCGGGTAGGTGAGCGACTGCAGCTTGCCGATGTCGCCGGTGAGCGCGGCGTTGTAGATCGCCTCCTGCAGGTCCGTGTTCGACTGGTTGACCCAGGCCTTGGACGAGATGCCCGCCCCGCCGGATCCGCCGGTCAGGAAGTTCGTCTTGGGCGGCAGGATCTTGGGATCGACCTTGACCGGCTTCTTCGGGTCCGGGGCCGTCTTGGTCGAGGGCGCCGGGTTGCCGGTGTTCTGCAGCGCGGCCGCGGCCACGTCGGGCTTCAGCCCACCGTTGATGGCGGCGTGCATGTTGGCCTTCTGGCCGGCCGTGACCTTGTAGGCCGAGCCCAGGGCGGCCAGCGCGTCGTTGGCGGCCAGCGCCTGCTTCTTGCCGTAGGTGTTCGAGGAGTAGGACTTGGCCAGGAGGCCCGTGACGTCGCCCGCCGCGGCCAGCGCCTCGATGGCCTCGACCGCCTTGTTGTGGGCCTGGATCGTGCCAGGCTGGGAGTACTTGGCCGGGTCGAGCTTGTACTTGGCGAGGTTCGGCATGGCCGGGGCGTTGGCCTTGGCCTGGCCGGGCTTGGGCGGGTCCTGGACGGGGGCCGGCTGGGCGGCGTGCGCTGCGGCCGCCTTGGCCGCGGTCTTCGCGTCGAGCAGGGACTGGTGGTAATCGATGATCGCGCTCTCCTTGGCGCTTATCCCCGTCCCGGGAGCAAAGAAGGAGTTTCCCGGGACCGAGATCGCGACCGAGGCGTCGGCCTTCGTCTCCTTGAGCGCGGCGAACTCGGCGACCGACAGCGTCTGCGAGAGGTTTTCGAGCTTGTCGGCAATCGACGCGTAGATCTTGTTCTGCGTCTCGAAGCCGCCCTGGAAGGTGGGCTTGACCGGAGACTTGATGGGCGAGGGCGGCTCGGCGGGCTTGGCAGCGCCAGCACTCGGCGTCGCGGCCGGGGCCTGCTGCGGGATCGCGTGAAAGACTTTCAGATCCTCGACGAGCTGCAAAAGGGCCTTGCCGTTCTTGGAGATCGGCGGGTTGCCGATCGTGACCTTCGCGGTCCCGGCCTGGATCTGCAGCATTCGTTTCCCGTCGATGACGACCGGCAGCACGGCGTTGGCCGTCGTGATCGCGCCCTGCTTCAAGAGGGCTGCCGCGACCTTCTGGAACTTCTCGGTATTGGGGCCGGCGAAGGTCGGCATCGCCGGCTTCTGGACCGCGGGTCCGGGCGGCGGTGCAGGCGGCGGTGCCGCGGGCGTTACCGAGGCCGCGGGGTCCTGGCCCTTCACGTCGAGCCCGGCGAAGCCGAAGATGTAGTCGCGGCGCTTCTTCAAGGTGAACGCCAGGTCGGCCTTGCCGGCGGCATCGCCGGGACCGTGCGCGTCGACCAGCTTGTCGATGACGTCGTCCGTCATCACGGCCAGCTTCTTCGCCGAGGCCGCGATCTGGCTCGTGGTCATCGAGCCGAAGACCGCCGCCGCCTGGGCGTTGATCTTGGGGTCGCGCAGCGTCGTCATCTCGGTGGCCGCGGTGCCGAGCTTGTCCTTGGGCAGCCCCTGAGCGCGGAACAGCAGCGCCCCGCCCGGGTCGATGTTGACGGCCTTGCCGTCCTTCATCACCAGGTTGTCGAAGGACATGCCGACCACGTCGTAGTTGGAGAGCCAGGCGTGGACCGCGAAGTCTGCCTGCGCCGCGGCCAGGTGTGCCGGATTGTTCTTGTCGAAGGCGGTGACGCCATCGATCATCTTCGAGGCCACGCCAAGCCCGCCCCCGTGCTGGCCTTCCAGGTTGACGAGCTTCATCTCCGGGGCACCGACGCCGGCGGCCAGCATCAGCTTGGCGGCCAGGATCTCGTTCTTCGCCCGGTCGTCGGAGACGGTCTGGGTGACGGCGCCGGAGACGAGCTTGGCGTTACCCTTGACCAGCCATTTGTCCTCGCCGTCGGAATAGATCGCCCCGGGGTTCGAGCCGCCCGGCTTGGCGGCGGTCTTTGACCAGCCCGAGAGCGCCTGCGGCCCGGAGATCTTCTCGGCCGTTGCCGCGGCCTTGACCGACGAGGCCTTGGCGTCGATCAGGGCCTTGGCGTAGAAGGCGGCCCCAGCGGCCCATTTGAGCTGCGAGTTGATCGCCTGCTTGGCGGCCTGCTTCTCGTTGAACTCGGTGAGCTTCTTGCCGGCGATCTGGGCTACCGCCATGGCCGGGCCCTTGTCGCCCGCGGCGGCGGCGGTGTAGGCGGCCTGGGCGAGGTTCTGCCACTTGGTATTGGTCGTGGACCCCACCTTGGGCGGCAGCGGCAGCCCGGCGGCGTCGAAGCTCTTCCATTGCCCGCCGATCGGCGTGCCCGCCTCCCAGCGCGGCTGCGCAGACCAGGCCCCCTTGGACGGGACCTTAGCCTTCTTGACCTTCTCTGCGGCCGCCAGGCGGTCGACGAGCTGCTGGTCGTGCGGCTTATTCAGGAAGTTCTTGAGCTGGCTGCGGGGCGCCAGGCGCATGGCCTGAGTCTCCCAGCCCATGTCCTTGGGCGTTCCGCCCTCGCGCACGGCCACGTAATAGCGGGCCTTGGAGGTGTCGCGGTCGACGTCGCCCAGGATGCCGACGATCCGGACCTTGAGCCCGGTTTCCTCGTAGGCCTCCTTGATGGCGTTGGCCTGCAGCGAGAGGCCCGGCTCGGCGGTGCCCTTGGGGTAGGTGTGCTTGTAGCCGCCGAACTCGTTGGTGGGCTTGGTCAGCCAGACCCGGCCGTCCGGCTCCAGGATGACGACGCCAGAGCCGACCGTCTTGTTGGGGGTGGCCACGAACGGGACGTCGTCGTCGATGCCCTTCATCTGGCCCGGCACCTTCGACCATCCGGCGAGGGTGGTCGGCGCCTTCCAGGGCTTGAGCGCGACGCCGTTCAGGCTGTCCGGCGTGTTGCCGCCGGGCGTGAAGGTCGCGGTCTTCTTCGGGTCGGTCCAGGTGTCCTTATGGCTGGGCACGGATGGGTAATTGACCATCACGGGCGTGCCCTTCTCGCCCAGCTTGGGGTGCGGCTTGGCGTTGGGCCCTGGCTGCGCCTTGGAGGCCCAGGAGGCGCCGCCGAAGCCGAAGCCGAAGGTCAGCTGCGGGATGAGCAAGGAGCCACCAGCGAGGCTCTTGGGCGCGAACTGACCGCCCTTCTTGCCGGGGGCGCCGGCCGGCCAGCGGTTGCCCTTCATCTTCGAGAGCGTGATCTGCAGCCGGATCTCCGAGAGCTGGTCGGCGATCTCCTTGGTGATGGTCTTGGTCGTCACGTTTCAGCCTTTTCCGCCCGAATGGCGGGGATGCTCCTTGGGCAGGAGGTCGTTGTCCTGGATGTAGCCGGGCCGGGCGGGCGAGCCGCGGCGTAGCAGCGTGAGGTGCGCGTTGACCCGGGCCATGGCCCAGGCCGAGCGGGAGACGCCCGGGCGGTGGCTCACCGAATAAGCGCCGGCACCACGGCGCCAGACGGCCTTGAGCGCGGCGAGCGACGCCTTCTTGGCCGGGTCGCTACCGTGCGCCTCGTTGTGCTCCTCGACCTTGCGCTTGAGGCCGGCTTCGGCCGCGTCGTCGAGCTCGATGCCGCCTGCACGACCGGCCGCCGAGCCCTTGGGGTTCTTGTCCGAGCCGCGGATCCGGTCCTCGGGCGGGGCCGGCGTCTTGCGCGGGTCCTCGGCCTTGTCGATGTCCTTGCGGCCCATGGGCACGGGCACGTGCACGGCCGACGGCGTCGGGCCCATCTTCTCCAGGCGGCTCTTGATCCCTTCGGCCCAGGCCTTGCCGGCGTTGCCGCCCCAGAGCAGCCAGGCGATCGTCCCGGCCGTAGGCCCACCGTCGGGCTCTTTCACGTCGGGGCGGTAGTTCTTAGCGTGGCGTGAGAAGAAACCCGTCATCTGGCCGATCACCTGGTCGGAGATCGCGTCGCCGTTGGCGAGGTTCGTGGCCCGCTGCACGCCAGAGCCGATGCCCTGGTCGCTGGCCTGCGCGTTGGAGAGGCCTCCCCGCTTCCATTTGCGGCGCAGCTCCAGGCCACGGCGGGCAGCGCTGCGGACGGACTCGGGCGGAACGTGGCCGCCATCGGATTTCTCCACCCGTAGAATTGACGCAGAGATCCGCGCCTTGAGCAGCAAGATGCGGTTATGAAGATCGTAAGTCGTGGCCATGAAAGGACTCCGGCGCGGTGGAGAGGCTCGATAACCTCCAAGTTTACAGGCGACTTCTGTCCTTGTGCGACGAGCTGTCGGAGCTGGCCGACCGCTGCTGGTCGCCGGCCGGGAAGACCGCGATCTTGATCGTGGCGAACTCGGCTCGGATCATGAGCCGGGCCCTCTACAAGGGTGGGGTGAAGGACTCCATCGACGCGATGCAGGGGCCGCGGATCCCTCGGCGCTACCGCGTCCGCCGCTAGTCGGCGAGTTGTTCGGCCTCGAAGCGCCGGATCCAGACCGTGCAGCGGCAGTTGGGGTGCGCCGGCGGCAGCGTCATCGGGCCCTGGGGTGTGTTGAAGGGCTGACCGAACTTGACCCCGCGCTTGGGGTTCATGGCCGGGATGGGACCGCAGATCTCGCACAAGCGCTCGTCCCGGGCGACGATCCATTGCCGGCGGACGAGCTGCTCTGGCACCTTGAACTCGTCGATGGCCTGCCGCCAGGCGTCCTGGATCCCGAAATTGGTCGTCCTCAGCGCCTCGGTCCGGGCGATCGTCTGGGCCCGGAACTGCAGGTACTTGCGCGAGTAGGCCGCCACCATCTTGTCGATCTGGGCCTCGGTGAGCGGCTTGCCGGTGGCCATGGCGTTCTTAAGCGTGCCGTCGAAGCGGAAGTCGCGCAGCCGGCGCTCCAGGATCCCGTCCTTGACGTTCCCCTCGGCGTCCAGCGCGTAGGTCTGGGCTCCGCCCGGGGCGCGGGAAATCTTGCCGCCCAGGTTCCAGCCCGCGGCCCCGCCGCGCAGGTGGAAGCTCTCCAGCTCCTTCTTGAAGTTGTCGACCGCCTTGGCCTGGCGGGCGGTCAGGCCGATGACGGGCTTGATCGAGCGGGCCTGGTCGCGGGGGTTCTGCCCGGCGCGCATGCCGGAGATGAGCACCTCGCGCACGCCCTCCCGGGTCGTCTCGTCGATCTGGCGGATAAGACCCAGGCTGTAGGTCTGCAGCCAGTCAATCAGGCGCGGGTTGAGGCGGTTGAACTGGAAAGCGGCCCCGGCGATGCGGTCGTTGATGGTCTTGGCGGCGACCCCGCCGGCGGACCAGACGGTGTCCTGCAGGGCGTTGGTGACCCCCTCGGCGGGCGGCAGCTGCAGGAGGGCCATGACCTTGTTCACGTCCCCGGATTTGAGGGCCTCGGCAATGGCGTCGATATCCACGGCCGCGGCCTGGGCCTGGAGCGCGCCCAGGATGGCCTTGGACAGGCTCGGCTCCAGCTTGGCGGCCATGGCCTCCACCTCGGCCAGGTCGGCCGGCCGGCGGGCCTTCGTGATGGCCTCGGGCGGCATCCAGGCGGGAACGAGGCGGCGGTAGGGGCCCTGCGGGTGTGCGGTAAATGTCACAGAAATGATACCTCCGACTTGCAAAAGGCGCGTGTTGCGCTCATTATGCGCTCACCCTAAACCAAACGGAGGATGAATGAGCACACCCAAACCCACCGAGTTTCAAAGCCTGCGGCTCGCCCAGGCGGCGCCGGCGATGTACCAGGCGCTCAAGGAGCTGGAGCCCAAGCTCCAGTTTATCAGCCAGGCCGAGGCCTGGGACAACCGGACCCGCGCCGCCGCCATGGTCGCCTGGGCCACGGCCGAGTCGGCCATCGCTGAGGCGGAGCGCCGGGAGGGCGAGGTCACCCTGCAGCCACCCGCCAGCGAGCTCGCTCTGATCCTGCAGGAGATGCTCGACGCCGAGCAGGACTGGCTCACCTCGACGGCGGTGCCCGAGGACTACCAGCGCGCCCGCGCCCGCAAGATCGCGGCCACCGGGCAGGCCCGGCTGTTCCTGGAGATGCTGAAAGGGGCCAAGCTATGCTGAAGATCCGCCGCCCCCGCCCGGCCATGGTTCCAGCCCCGGCCCTTTCCTGGCGCGCCGACCCCGATTCCGCGATCGTGCAGCGCGCCCTCCTGCACCGCCAGCGCGACCCGCGGCTGCAGCCCGAGCCCTTGTGGCGAGCGATCGCCGGCGGCTTCCTGTTCTGGCTGCTGATGATCGGCCCGGTCCTGGCCTATGTCTGGTGGCTGCTCGGGTGACGCCCAGCCCGTCCATTCCGCAGGGCGTGTTCGAGGCCACCCGGGACGAGGTCCTGGCCATGGCCGCGGCCGAGTCCGAGCGGCGGATGCAGGGCCTGGCCCGCTACCTGATCGACCACTACCCCGAGACCGCGCAGGGCAAGCAGGCCCGGCGGTCCTTCCTGGCCGGCTTCGAGCAGAAGCACGGCCCGAACCTGCGCCAAGACCTGGAGGCCCGAGCCCGGGCCTATTGGTCAAGCCGGCGCCAACAAGAGGAAAAACCCGTATGACCACCCCGAACGACCGCAAGGTCGACTGCTACCAATGCCGGCACCGCAGCGAGCTAGACTGGTCGCCGAATTCCCGCTGCAACAACCTCATCGCCATGCCCAAGGCCGACCCGCACGGCGTGGCCAAGGGCTGGTGCATCTGGCCGATCTATTTCGATCCGGCCTGGATACTCGAATGCAAGGGCTTTGCGCCGAAGGATCCGGAATGAGCTCATCGAAGAACGCCGTCGAAAACCAGGTGCGTAAAGCCAGCGAGCGCCTCACCGGCCTGAAATTCTGCTTCTCCTGCAGCAAGGAGCGGCCGGTCGAAGGTGGCGGCATGCGCAAGAACAGCTGGAAGTGCGCCCATTGCCTCAAACGGATCTCGACCACCTGGTACGGGCGCGAGCCTAAAGGGGGGGCCAATTGACCGCGCTCATTGCCGCATTTCTCCTGGCCCACTTCGAGGCCGCCTGGGGCTGGTGGGTCGCCTGGACCGTGCTGGTGCTCGCCGGAGGGTTTCGCCGATGAGCAGCCACTTGCCACCATCGCCGCGTCACCTGGAGGTCGAGCGCCTGGTCTTGAAGGGCCTCTCGGTCAAGGAGATCTCGGCCATCCTCAATATTGCGCCATCGACGACCCGCTGCCACGTGACCGAGCTGCTGCACCGACGCGGCTGCCGGGACCGCCGGGAGCTGATCGCCGATCGTCTGTTCGAGCTGCAGGGCCTGGTCATGGACATAGCCGAGTGGGCCTGGGGCATGCCGGTCCCGCCGACGAGCGCCGTCACTCTGCAGGAGCGTGTGGCGGCCGCGACGGGCGTCAAGTTCAAGGACTACCGGCTCGTCGCGTAGTGCGCTTTTGTGCCTTGCGATTGGCGCGTCATGCGCCGATAATCGCGGCATGACCACCGATGAGTTCAACCTCCGTGCCTCGGCCTGCCTCGGCGGCCGCGGCTGGATGACCCGCCTGGCCGCCATCACCGGCGTCCATTACGCCACCGTCAAGCGGTGGGCCTCGGGCGAGCTCGTCGTCCCGGCCTACGCCTGCGCGCTGATCGAGCTCTTAGAGGTGGTGCCGGAGGCTATGCGTCCGGAGCGATTTCACCGCCAGGCGCGTCGGGCGGCATGAAGTCCTCGGCCCCATCCTCCGGGGCCAGCGGCAGACCGGCCAGCTTGCGCAGGTGGTTCTCCAGCTCGCGGTCGGGGAAGAGCGTCGCCCCGGACTGAGCCAGCGTCTGAATAAAGGTCGAGACCTCGACCAGGTTCTGCTTCTCAAGGTCGGCCGGCACCAAGGTCGGCATCGTCGCGTAGTCGAGGCCGTTGAGCGACCAGAGCCGCGGCAGCAGATGGCGGTTGAAGGTGTCGGCGATCGACTTGGTGAAGGCGCCGAGCGCGGTGGCGAACAGCGCCGTCTTGTCGGACGAGAGCGCGAACGAGCCCACCGACTGCTGGCCCAGGAAGATGAAGTCGGCCAGGACCGAGGTGGCGATCGCCCGGTTGTAGCGGTCGATGACCTTGGAGGTGTCGAACTGGCGCGAGCCGCCGGTCGAGAGCAGCTCGAACTCGAACAGCCGGTTGCCCGAGCTGTCGCGGTCGGACGGGATCAGGATGCCTTCCTGCTGGTCGCGGCGGACCTGGGTCACCATCCGCTGCCAGGCCTGGAGGATGGCCTTGTCCTGCGCGTCGGCGGACTGGTCGAAATATTCGCCCGGAATCCGGGCCACGGGCAGGCCGGCCAGGTCGCGTTCCAGGCCGATGCCCTCGATCTCCTCGATGCGCTTCTTGAAGAACCATGGGCGGTAGGCGTTGCGCAGGATCGACCGGCCTTCCGGGTTCGACCGCTCGGCGGTCGTGCGGAACAGCAGCATCTTCTCGTAAGGGATCAGGACCTGCGGCCGCTCGATCGGCTGCTGGACGACGCCTTGCAGCGAGCCGTCCTCGGGGCTGATCTCCCAGCGGACGATGGTCTGCTGGCTGCGCAGCGCGATCTGCCGGATGCCGATCAGGCCGTCCTCGTAGGACGAGCGGCGCGCCGGGTCGGTCTGCTTCTGGCCCAGGCGGCGCTTCCAGACGATCTCCATGGGCGCGTAGCCGTAGACGAACATCGAGCAGATCTCGCCGATGACCTCGGTCCATGGTGTGTCGAGATCGTCGAGGACTTCCTCGACGAACGTCTTGCCGGCGTCGCCTTCCTCGTCGTCGGTGGCCGCCTGGACGGTCCACTCGCATTGGCGGACGAGGGTGGTGATCGCGAACAGCATGGCCCCGACGATCGGGTCGTTGTCGGCCATCTCGCGGTAGACGCGGACCCCGCGCTCGGCGCGCAGCTCCTTGAGGAACTCCTCGGTGATATAGCCGCCATATTGGCGCAGCCCCGGGGTACCGATCGAGGTGGGGTCGAATTTGAGTTTTCCGGGTGCGACGTCAGCCATTTAGATCTCCGGTCGGCATGCCGCCAAGCCAGGGAGAGATCTTCGTCTCCCCGCCCGGCCTCATCGCCGTGAATATTGCGGGCGCGATCTGGCGGTGCTGCTCGACGGCCAGCGCCAGCGCCATCACGCAGTCGTCATTGTATCCCGCCGGGGCGGTGTAGCGTACTCCGGTGCGCGTGTACTCGTACTCGAACAGCTCCAGCTCCGAGCGGATTGGTCCGTCGGGGATCTTGATGTCGCCGGACTGGATGACGACGGCCAGGCCCTCCATGAGACGCTGCTTGGACGACGACGAGAACTTGAAGCCCTCGATGGTCCGGCGCTTCTTCTGCATCCGCTCGACGATCGGATCGCCGACCCCGGTGGAGTCGACGAGCGTGCGGGTCTTGCCGACCAGGCCAAGGATGCGGCTCTCGGTCTCGTCCCATGGCACGCCCTGCCAGCGGTCGAAGCCGCAGACGGCGCGCTGCTTGTCGAGGCCCACGACCACGGTCCAGTCGACCGATTTGGCGAGGTCGACGCCGCAGGCGATCGGCGGCGCGTCGGAGATCGGGCCGATGCAGCGAGCGATGTTCTTGATGCCGAAGGGGTTCCCCTCGTCGTCGGAGGGCTCGGCCAGGTAGAGCTCGCGGAACACATTCTCCGGGAGCTGGCGCTGCGCGTCGAGGATCTCGTCCTTGTCGAGCACCCCGCCCTCGACCGCGTCCCAGGCGGTGAGCTTGGCATAAGCCATGCCGGGCTCGCCGGATTCGGCCTTCCGGGCCATCTTGAAGTGCCAGTTGGCCCGCCCCTTGACGTTTCCAATGATCCGGACCGGACCGCGGGTGGCGGTGAGCGTCGAGCGGACCGCGATCCAGCTGTCCTCCCGGACCCGCGACGCCTCGTCGATGACCGACGCGAAGACGTCCTCGCCGTAGAGGTTGTCGGGCTTCTCGCCGGACTTGAACCAGATCACGGCCCCGTTGGGCAGGGCGATGGTGAGGTCGCCCTCGTTGGCCGCGTACATCGCCCGCGGCAGGCCGCGTTTCAGGCGGCGGAAGGCGATCTTGGCCTGGGGGTAGACCGGTGCCACCCACCAGAAGTTGCGGCCCGGCTGGCCGTGCACGACGGCCTGCTCGAACAGCCAGGCCAGGCAGCCCACGGTCTTGCCGGCCTTGGTCGAGGCCTCGATGATCCCGTAGCGGGCCGGCAGACCGTTGACGTCCGCGCAGTCGAAGATGGCCGCCTGCTGCGCCGGATAGAGCCAGGGGCGGACATATTCAATCGTCCGCTGCATCCCTCTCGCCGATCTTGAGCGTGAAGACGACCGGCGCCTCGCCGTCCTTGCCCGGCACCTCGACCTTGCCCACCGCGCTGCGCGCATCCTGGTCGCGCCAGCCGGCCCGGGCCTTGAGGTAGAAGATCCCGGCGGTGACGACGTTCTTGTGGGTCTTGTCGGTGGCGACCGAGAACAGCGTCTTGGCGACCTGGGCGTGGGCGAAGATGTCGCCGTGCTCCAGCTCCTCCCCGAAGTGCTTTCGGAGCGTCTTGGGGTCGATGCCCTGCGGCCAGTTGATGAGCTTGGCGACCTGTTCCTCGGTGTAGCCGACCCCGCGCAAGAGCACCACGAGCTGCCGGTGCTCGGGCTTGGGCTCGAACACCATGCCCGTTTTTTTAGTGCGGGAACCCTCGCCTGGGCGAAAGAGGTCCTGCACCGGGGGTTTCTTGCCGGCGGCAGCAGGGCTTCGGGCAGCCGTTTTTCGGGGTTTCGGGGCCTGTTTTGTCATCTTCGTGATAATTCGCTTGCGTCTTGGCGCGTCATGCGCCTATTATGCGTCACCTTTTGGATGGAGGTGCAAATGAAGCAAGAAACGCAAGCAGCAACCGAAGCGCCGGTGCCCGCGGACAAGGCACCAAGAAGCAGTTGGAAGGCGGTGCGGGTGGGGTGGGAGGCGCTGGCCAAGGCCGGGGTGGTTCCACCGGTCCCGGATTTCCCGATGTCCAACGTGACCTACACGAAGATCTGCAGCCGGATGGCCGAGGCGGCGCTTGCCCACGACATGGTCGGGCTGGGCAATCTGGGTGCGGCGGTGAAGGGTAAGCAGACCTACGCGGTGCTCACCCGCCACTTCGCCGAAGCCTGCGTCCTAGCGGTAACGGCGCAGCTTGGGCTGGGCATCGAGGGTGGGATTCTTCACCCGGTGCCGACCCCGCCCAAGAAAAAGCCCGCGGCCAAGAAAGCCCAGGCGCCCGTGCCCTTGGCCCCGGCCGAGGACGATGCGCTGATGGCGGCGATCAAGGCGCAGCGGACCAAGCGGGCCGCCAAGGTCGCCAAGGCCAAGACGAAGGAGGTGAACCATGGGGCGTAAGGTCGAGCAGAGCGCCGAGGGCTTCCTCGTGCGCGAGACGGTATCGGCGGAGGAGCGCCAGGTGACCCCGGCGTTCCCGACCGAGGACGAGCTGATCGCCTATCTGGCCAAGCACGGCGACTTCTGGGACCAGGCCGGCGGGAAAGGCCCCTGGGACCGGGTTTCGGCCACCCTCTTCGTCCGGGAGCTCAAGGAGCTGCCCACGATGATGATGATCGGCGGGCAGCTGGTGCGCGCCCGGGAGATCCCTTTGGCCCTGATCGCCCAGGAAGGAGGTGGCTGATGGCCAGCGTCTGGTTCGAAACAAAGAATGGGGGCGCGCCCGTGAAGCTCGCGGGCAACCTCAGCCCCAAGGCCGCGGCGGCGGGCTTTGACGACTTCGTCAAGCGCTACCTCGCGGAGAAGCCCACCCGCAAGGCCGTGCCGTACCATCGGCTCGAAGCCCTGCTGTTCGATTCCAAGGGGGCCCTCTTCGGCCTCGTCTGGGTCGAGCTCATGTCCCCACCGTCGGCGCCGGAGCCCGGCCAGCCCAAGCGGGAAATCACCACTTAGGAGAAGCCATGCGTAATTTCACCACGACTACCCCTGCCGCTCGGACCGAGCCATTTTGGATGGGAGCCTGCCTCGGCGCCCTGATGATGCTGCTCACGGTGCTGGCCTACGAGCGCCTGACCCGCCAGCCCGACCCGAGCGCGGTCACTATGCCCACCGACGTCATCAAGGCCTACAACATGGGCGTGAAGGACGCGCTCCGGACCAACCCGCCGTCTCTCGACCTAGAATCGGTCTGCGTCGAGCTCTGGGCCAACCGGAGGTAAGCGCCATGGCCATCAAGCACGCACGCATAGAAGTGAAGCGCACGGTCCGGATCAAGCTCTCGCTCACAGCCGACGACTGGCAGCTCTACGGACGCCACGGCGAGGAGCAGTACAAGGATCGCGAGGACGTCGCTAGGGCCCTCAACCAGGCGATCGAGCTGGCCTTGAACGGGCCTGGCCCCGACCACGAGCGTGTCGCCAGGGCCTTTCGGCTGCTCGCTCAGATGACTCCGAGCCGGTTTGGCGCCAACGACACCGAAGGCCGGGGAATGCTCCACGAGATCTGCCACCTCGCCGGCATCGACCATTAACCCACCCACCAAGGAGACGTATGAACACCTCGACTTTTCTGAAGACCGCGGCCCTCGGGCTCGCCTTTCTCACCGCCCAGGCCAGCGCCGAGTTTCTCGACGGCAACGAGCTTCACATCCGCATGAACAGCAGCGAGACCTGGGAGAAGGCCTACTCCTACGGCTACGTGGCCGGGGTCACCGACGCCGGCCTCGGGGTCACGCATTGCGCGCCGGCCAACGTCACGCTCGGCCAGGTCATGGATTTGGTCAGGAACCACCTGGCGCAGCACCCCGAGCGCCGGAACCGCAGCGGCGACATCCTGATCAACCAGGCGCTGCGGGCGGCCTGGCCGTGCCCGCAACGGTCGCGGGGGCAGGGCACATGACCAGCGACGAGCTCCCGTGGTCGTTCGCTGACGGTCACGTGGTCGGCCACGTGATGGTCACGAACCTTTCACGCGCCCGATGCACCATCTGCGGCGCTACCATAGCGATCGGGCAGTCAGACGGCCTCGGCGAGATCGTCGAGACCGTCGACACCTTCGCCCGCCGTCACCTGCACGGGAAGCCGACCTACCCCATCGACGAATGAGCAAGCCGCGCAAGAAGTATCAGCCAAAGGTGATCAAGGTCCCGGTGACAGGGGGCCTGGTCGCGTCCTTCCGGCAGACGTTGCGCGACTGCGAGATCGCGATGCGGATCGCGCCGAACGACAAGAGCTTTGACGGCTTCGCGCAGATCTTCAACGTCATCGGCCTGGCGGCGCACCGGGCGGTCCCGACCGACCCGGACCTTCGGCTCTTGCAGTCCGGGGCCCTTTCCCTGCAGCAGATGGCCCAGAGCCACGAGCGGACCGGGAAATGGATCATCGGCCCGCTCGACCTGCAGTCCCTGGTGATCGCCGGTCAGGCGGCGCAGCGGCTCTTGACCCGGCTCGACGTCGCCACCCTCTACCTGGCGTACCGCGAGGTGTCTGCGTGATCGACGTCCCGCTCTACCTGCGGACAGTCTTTGCGGCCGGCGACGACGGGATCCTCACCGAGAAGGTGGCGGCCAAGCTCGACGTCGACTTCCACGAGGCCCGCTCGATCCTGGAAAGCCTGTTTCGGGCGCGCAAGCTCTCGCGGCTGCCGAACCCGCGGGGGCGCGGGCTGGTCTGGCGGATCCCCAAGCGGGGCGACGCGGACGCCGGGCTATTGTGGGAGCCGGGCTCGGGCGACTTCCGGGTAGACCCCGCGGTGCTGCGGGCCATCCAAGGCGTCAAGGGGGCCAAGGGGCGCCTCATCAAGGCCAAGCGCGGGCCCAAGCCCCACCAAGCCGACAAACCGGCCCCGAAGGCCGGCCAGCTCGAACTCTTCTGACTACTCGACGAATGCCACCTGGGTCTTGCCGCCGTGACCGTGGATCAGGTCGACGGCCTTGAGGTTGTCGTAGACCACGGTCGAGTTGATGATCGAGCGCCAGCGCAGCGCCACCGATCCGTCGGTGAACTCGACTCCCTCCGCCACGATCCCGGTGCCCGAGGTGCCGCTCTCGTCCTCGGTGCGCAAAAGCACGAAGCGGCGTAGGTTGACGCGCTTCTCGATGGGCAGGGCGGGAGCAGGGGCCGGGGCGGGCTCTGCGGCGGTCGTCTTGGGTTGGGCGTCGTTCGTCTCGTCGTTCATGGGTTTCTCCTGGTGACATGGGCGTTGAAAAGGCGCCGCAGCACGTAACTACGGGCGATGCTGATGGCGGTGAAGATCAGGCCGATGCCGAAGGCGTCGGCGAGTGAGACGTTGAAACCAAACAAAGGCAAGACCAGCAAGTTGGCGAGCCAGTTGACGCCAAACCCAATGACCACGTTGGCGATGGATTCGACGAAGGATCCGAGACGCGATTGGCTCATGCATGGCTTTCACGCCGCGCCGAAAAAGGTCCAGCCAATCTGAAAGGCCTCCCAGGCGCCACGGATGATCATGCCGATGACGACCAGGCCGGCGACCCAGGCGCAGGTGACCAGGCCCCACACCGCGGCCTTCTCGACCACGGTCTCCAGGGCATCGGCGATCCGCTGAACCGACATCATGCCTTCTCCTTGGCGGTGGACTTGGCGGCGGCCTTCTTCTTGGCGGCCTTCTCCGCCCCGACGATGACCTTGGCCGGCTGCCGTTCGGCCAGGATCTCGGTGAAGGTCCGCCCGTCGCCGTCGAGCACGGCGTTCTGGCCCGTGAAGGCCTGCCAGCGCAGGATGGCGACGTCGACATAGGCCGGGTTGAGCTCGACCGCGTAGACGCAGCGGCCGGTCATCTCGCCGGCGATGATGGTGGTGCCCGAGCCCGAGAACGGCTCGTAGACGGCCTGGCCCGGGCTGGAGTTGTTCTCGATTGGGCGCTTCATGCACTCGACGGGCTTCTGGGTGCCGTGGATCGTCTCGGCGTCCTCGCCCTTCTGGTCGATCGTCCAGAGCGTCGTCTGCTTGCGGTCGCCGGCCCAATGGCCCTTGCCGGTCTTGCGGACGGCGTACCAGCAGGGCTCGTGCTGCCAATGGTAGTCGCCGCGGCCGATGACCAGGCGCGGCTTGGCCCAGATGATCTGGGAGCGGATGTTGAAGTCGCAGGCCATGAGGCTCTCGGCCACCGTGGTGGCGTGCAGGGCCCCGTGCCAGACATAGGCGACGTCGCCCGGGAACAGGGCCCAGGCGTCGCGCCAGTCGGCGACGTCGTCGTTCAAGACCTTGCCCGTGCGCTTGGAGTTGTTCACGCCGACCTTGTGGCGCCACTCGGGGTCGTAATTCACGCCGTAGGGCGGATCGGTGACCATGAGGTTCGGCTTGACCGGCCCGAACAGGCGCGTGACGTCCGTCTCGACGGTGGAGCTGCCGCAGATGATCCGGTGGTTGCCCATGACCCACAAGTCGCCCGGCACGGAGACAGGGTCCTCGGGCGGCGGTGGGATCTCGTCCGGGTCGGTGAGGCCATCGGTCCCGTCCGGTGCCAGGAGGCCGTCGAGCATCTTGCCGTCGAAGCCCAGGAGGTCGAGGTCGAAGCCCATCTGTCCGAGCTCGGCCACCTCGACCTTCAAGAGGTCCAGGTCCCAGCCGGCGTTCAAGGCCAGCTGGTTGTCGGCGATGACGTAGGCGCGTTTCTGCGCCTCGCTCATGTTCTTGAGCTCGATGACCGGCACCTCGGCCAGGCCGAGCTTGCGGGCCGCCATGACCCGGCCGTGGCCGGCGATGATGCCGTTCTCGCCGTCGACCAGGACCGGATTGGTCCAGCCGAACTCCCGGATTGAGGAAGCGATCTGCGCCACCTGGGCGTCGGAATGGGTGCGGGAGTTTCGGGCGTAGGGGATCAGGTCCCCGATCGGTCGGTACTGGACCGCCAGCTTGTTCGAATCGGCCATGTCGCGGTGCGGAAAAAGGTGCCCAGGGTCGCTGGCAAACCCTGGGCGGCGGATGGAGGTGCCTGAGCACGGCACAGCCAGCATTCCTGAAAGGCTAACACCGAACGCACCCCCGGCACAAGGGCAAAAGGCGCATCACGCACCAAAAAAAGCGTGCCAGGAGTTGACTTTTATCACGGGAATGACAATCATGGCACCCATACCGCAGCGGAGCGGGAAACCCAAAGGAGAAACCTGATGGCACACATGATTGATACCACCACCGGCCAGGCCGCGATCGCCTACGTGGGCGAAACGCCCTGGCATAAGCTCGGGCAGCGGCTGCAGCCCGGGCAGAGCATCGATGCCTGGCGCAAGGCCGCGGGCCTGGACTACGAGGTGAAGAAGGCCCCGGTGGCCTTCTGCCCGGACGAGGCCCTGGCCGAGCTCGCGCATTTCGGCGGCCGCAACGTCCTCTGGCGCTCGGACACGAAGGCGCCGCTCTCGATCGTGAGCGACGACTACAAGATCGTGCAGCCCGCCGAGGTCCTCGACTTCTTCGCCGAGCTTGCCAAGATCGGCGGCTTCGAGCTGGAGACCGCCGGCGCGCTTTCCGGCGGCACGCGGATCTGGGCCCTGGCCAAGGTCGGCGAGGGCGCCCCGGTGATCGGCCAGGACAAGGTCCGGCCCTACGTCCTGCTCGCCACCTCCTACGACGGCACGATGGCCACCACGGGCAAGTTCACGGCCATCCGGGTGGTCTGCCACAACACGCTGACGATGAGCGTGGGCTTCCAGGACGCCGGCAAGATTGAGGGCGACAAGGTCGGCGCGGTTTCCAGCATCGTGAAGGTGCGCCACACCGACACCTTCGACCCCGACCGGGTCCGGCTGCAGCTCGGCATCGTTCGCGACACCTTCGAGCGGTGGCTGGTGGAGACCCGCATCCTGGCCGAAACCGGGCTCACCGAGGCCGATGCCGACGGGTTCTTGAAGAAGCTCCTGCCCGAGCCCTACGCGCCCCAGGGCCAGCCCAAGCGTAAGGTCGAGGACACCCGCGGCTACGCCCGGATCATGGAGCTCTTCCAGGGCAAGGCGATCGGGTCGGATCTGACCGGCGGGCAGACCGCCTGGGCGATGCTCAACGCGGTCACCGAGTATGTCGACCACGAGCGCGGGTGGGCGGACGACACCCGCATGACCTCCGCCTGGTTCGGCCCGGGCGAGCAGCTCAAGAACAAGGCCGCAGCCCTGCTGCACGAGATGGTCGCGGCCTGAACCACCCCGGCCCGCCACCCGGCGGGCCCAATAACCAAGGAGAAATGATGAACCTGAAAATACGCACCATCGAATCGGCCCTGGAAGTCTTGCGCAACCTCGGCTGCGCTTACGCGGTGAAGACCGCCGACAAGCAGATCTACGAGCACGGCACGCTGTTCGTTGAGCAACCCGCCCGGCAGAAACGCGGCACCAAGTACGGCTACGGCGCCATCAAGCGCTACTACCTGCCCTTCATCGAGAACATGGCGCCCGGCGATTACGTCGAGGTCCCGACCGGCAGCTTCGACATCATCGACCTCCAGGCCGGGCTCTCCGCCTGCTGCGTCAAGATTTGGGGCACCGGCAGCACCACCACCTCGATCAACCGCGAGAAGCAGGCGGTCGAAGTCCTGCGGGTGCGCTGATCATGTGGATCTGCATGAACGACGCCTTCCTCTCGATCGTCGCGCACCCGCGGCGCCACGACCTGCTCCTGGTCCGCGCCCGGGTGAAGGGCCACATCGAGCGGGTGTTCCCCAAGGCCCGCGTCTACCGCACCCCGGACCGCGACTACCTTTTCCGGGCCTGCGTGCCGCGGCCCGAGGTCGGCAAGGCGGTGGCCAAGAGCCTGCGCGAGATCGAGTACGGGAACTTCAAGGACTCGGTCGCCGACGACCATCTGCACACGGCCTACGCCCAGGTCTGGGGGACGATGCTGCGCCTGCAGAACCGCTACGAGCCGGCCTACCGCAACCCCTACCAGGGGAGCCTTGCGCTCGGGCTCGACGCGGACGATGGTCGGATCCGGTTCGACTACCCCTACCGGAGCCCGCGATGAACGACCAGGCCGAGGCGCAGCGGCGCCAGATCGATCTCTCGGGGCCCTCGGGCAACGCCTTCGCCCTGATCGCGATCGCCCGGCGGCACTCGGTCGACCGGGGCGACCCGGCCGAGCGGACCGCGGCCATCGAGCGCGAGCTGCGGGCTAAGGACTACCAGCACCTGCTCGTCAACCGGCCTTAACCGCGAAAGAACGCCCGCAAATCGTCGAGCCCGGCGCGCAAGAGCAGGACGCCGCGCCTGGGCGAGACGCCCAACCGCTGGGCCGCCAGGTTGGCGAAATCGCCCCAACAGGCCACGGCCCAGACGACCTTCCCCTCCCGTTCCCGCATCGAGCGCATGGCCGCGTTGTAGTCGGTGAGCGCCTCGCCGTCGCGGACCATGTCGCCGGGCCACCGGCCGCTGCCGTTGGTGATCTCCATGCCGTTGGCTGAGACGGGCGAGCGGATCGCCCGCCGGTAGAGCTGGCCCAGGCGCTCGCCGGCCTCGTGCTGCTCGGCCTCGATGACCCCGCGGTGCAGGTACCAGGCCAGGGGATCGGCGGTGACGTTGACCAGCACGTCCCGGCGCCGGCCGCGGCGCCGTTCGAAGACTGGCTTCACCAAGGCGTCTCGATGATCTCGAAACGGCGGCGCTCGAAGTGGAAGTTGGCCTTGACCTCGCCCGGGGTGCCGATCTCGTCGTGGTACCGGCTCTTGGCCACCCGAATGATCGACTGGTCGTTCTGGCGGTGCACCACGATCCCGACGTCGGCCTTGTTGTACCAATGGCTCGAATCCGAGATGTCGTAGAGCGTCGGGATCTTGTAGCCGCCGTCGACGTCCTTTTGCTGCTTGGACGGGTGGGCCACGATGATCAGGTGGACGTTGAACTTGCGGGCGAAGCGGCGGAAGGACTTGATCGCCCGGCCCGTGTACTCGGTCAGCGACTCGTCGCGGTTGCGCAGGTGGTCCATCTCGTTCCATGGGTCGATGACCAGGATCTTGGCCCCGCGCTGGCAGACCGCGGCCTCCATCCGGTCCAGGAGCCAGTCGACGGTGACGTCCTCGTCGTCCGAGCCCACGATGAATGTGAAGCGCTCGTCGATCCAGGCGTCAGCCTGGGCGAGCTCGTCGGGCGTCGCGTGCTGGACCGGCCGACCGATCTTCCAGGTGCGCAGGTTGCGGCGGTGGTCGCGCTGCGGGAGCTGCTCGAAGGAGGCGAAGGCGGCCGCGAGACCGTTGGCCTCGACCAGACGGCAGACCAGATCGTTGACCCACGTGCTCTTGCCCATCGATGGGATGCCGGTCACGACCGTGAAGTCGCCCAGGCGCACCCGGTAGTGGTTGCGCAGGAGCGGGAAGCCGCAGTCGTAGCCCACAGCGGGCGGCACGGGCGGCAGCTCGCTCATCTTGAACACGCCCTCGACCCGGAGCCATTGCGCCCGTTGTAGGGTCTCCACGACGCCCTTGTGGCCGTATTCGAGCAGGACCTCGTTCAGATCCTTGAGCCGGCGCGAGCGGTCCCGGGCCATGGGGTAGGTGACCCACTTGCAGCGGAACTTGCCGAGCCGGATCGAGAGGTCGTGCAGAAGCGCCGTGCCAGGTTCGTCGCCGTCGACGGCCAGGATGATCTCCGGCGCCCGGTCGACCGAGAGCAGGGGCTTGGCGGCGTCGATGAAGCTGTACTTGGCCGACGGGCCCTCGCCGATCGCCTCCTTGGGCGCGCCGTCGGGCACCGAAACCGAGCGGATGTAGCCGCATTGGATGGCGGCGAAGGCGTCGAACTCGCCCTCGGTGATCACGAGCGGCTGGCCGAGCAGCGTCTCGTCGCGCAGGATGTCCTCGTTCCACAATGCCTTCTGCCCGCCCTTGTCCTGCCAGATCTTGCCCTTGTCGCCCATGGCGACGCCAGTCCTGAACTTGCGATTGACGATCTCCCCGCCTCGAAAGAACGGGAAGACCAAGGCCGCGTCACCAGACCCTTTGGCGGGCTCGGACCACAGGCCGAGCTTGACTGCCAGCTCCGGGTCCAGGCCGCGGGCCTCGATCTGCTTCTCGTGCTTTGGTGAAAGGGTTCGGGCGATCGCTATCATCGAAAAATCCTCCGTGCCACGAACAATGGTGGCAAAAATAAAGAATGGAATCGGACGATACCTTGACCGACAGGCATCGCGAGTTCTTCTTGCGTCTTGTGGGCGAGCACTTGGGGCAGATGGTCGTGAACTCCCCATCCCGGGAGCCTATGTCGAGACCCTCGGCCCGGGCCTTGTCGTAGCGGTTCATGGCCTAGCCCCCGTTGGCGGCCATCGGCACGTAGCCGGGTGCTGCCTGGGCCGCACCGGTGGGCTGGTCGTCCCAGCGGCCCTGGTTCAGCCAGGTGGTCGGGTGGGCGATGTACCGAGGGTCCTTGCCCTTGCAGGCCTTGGCATAGCGATCGACCGCGGCCAGGAGGGCCGGTTGCTCGACGAGCTTCTTGGCCACCTGCCAGGCGCGGTAGGCGGCCTTCTTGCCCTCCTTCCTGGGGTAGACCGCCCAGAACGACTCGAACGGCTCTGGGTAGACGATGCCCTTGATCCCCACATCCACCGGCCCGTCGAGGGCCGGCTCGACCCCGGGCAAGAGCCCCATCGGAGGAGTCTGTGATTCTTCACTCTCTGAGGGTGAAGGTGAAGGTGAAGGTGACGGGCATTCCTCAAGCACTGCTTGGGGAGTGCTTGAAGCAATGCTACTAGCATGCTTCGAGCGGTGCTTTTCCCACCTCTTTTCGGCGGCGACCCTGGCCCTTTCCTCGTGCCGAGCCGCATTCTGCGCGGCTTCGGCGAGCTCCTGGTCGATGCGCTTGTGCCGCCAGACCCCATCCTTGACGACGAAAAGGGGCTCAATTATTGCGCGGTTCAATCGCCAAGAACGCAGCGAAAGTTTGGTGATCTTCGCGAGAGTTTTATCGTCGTTCGGCAGCGGGCCGTTGCGCCAGTAGTCCATGATCAGCAGGAGGTAGGCCCCATGCTGCTCGGTCGAGAGGCGCGTTGTGTCCGCCAGGTAGTCCGCCACGTAGAGCGGCATCCAGATCTTCGTTCTGCTCATGGCCGTCCCCTGGCGGGCGGCAGGCCCAGCCGGGCTTGGGGCCCGGTCCTTCGTTTTTTGCTCATACGGTCTCCATCCGTGGAAAACGGAACGGCAGACTATCATCGTGATGACACTTCTTCAACCGCTGCCACCGTCATGAGAGTAGGTGGAGGGCTCAGGCGACCTCGACGATCTCGATCCCGTGCAAAGCGGCGAGCAGCTTTGCCTTTAAGCGGTAGACAGGCGTGCGCGTTGGGGCAGACTTGACGTCCTCGACCACCACCCGGCCGGTCCGCACCTCTCGGTAGCGGAAATCTGCCACGTACGTGCAGATGAGCTGGCCTTCCACCTTAAGGGGGAATCTCGGTTGGCACTCCAAACCCTCGATCTCGCCCGCGGCCTGGGCGAGCTTGAGCCAAGCGTAGCGTTGAGCCTCTGCCTTCGATGCGAAGCGCATGCCATCCACCACGGTCGGCTGGTTGCCGAACTTGGTCGTCGGACGGGCAAGGCGTCTGTTCACGGCAAACGAACGATGCAAAGTCATGGGTAGCTTCGAAAAACCGAACAAGGCCAATGGGATGAACCGGGACGACATGCGGCAGACGCTGCGAGCGCTGATAGAGCGCCACGGGCTGAACCCGCACATCCTTTCACAGAAAGCGAATATACGCGCTTCCACCATCTACAATTTTATGTCAGGCACCTCTAAATCCCTCAGCCTGACCGTCATCGAGAAAATAGCGGAGGCGGTGGGTGTGCCCGCATCGGAGATCCTGGGAGAAACGCCGTCGGGCGCGGGAGTTGCGTGAGAATGACGCACGCGGGCTATCACAAGACGAATAGTTTTCTGGCGCTTCTGTCACGGGAATGATAATCTCTCCCTCCGATAACCAAGGAGGGAGCGATGCCCGCATTAGCGTTCAAGTCCGAAGCCGAGTGGCTCTCGATCCGAGAGCTCCACGTCGGCGGCAGCGAGGTCGCCTCGCTGTTCTACACCTGGCAGAGCCCGAGCGGCGAAGCCCGCGTCCTGCACCTGTTCGAGGACCCGCCCGAGGGGTTCACCCTTGTCGGCTGCTGCTCGCCGTTCAAGACCGGTTACCGGCTCTGGATGGAGAAGTCCGGCCAGGTCGAGCCCGACCCGCTCGATGAGAACGAGCGCGTCCAGGCCGGCCTGTTCCTGGAGCCGGCGCTGGCGGCCTGGGCCAAGCAGCGCTGGAGCTGGGCGGCCATGCGCAAGGTCCGCCGCTACCTGACTCACCCCGAGGTCCCGGGCTGGGGTTCCTCGCTCGACTACGAGATCAACGAGCCCGGCCGGCCACCGGTCGAGTTCAAGAACGTCGACGGCGGCAGCTTTTGCCGGAACTGGATCTGCGACGGCCAGGACATCACCGGCCTGCCCCTGAACTACGCGCTGCAGGTCCAAGCCCAGATCGGCGTGGCCGAGGCCAGCCACGGTTGGATCGTGGCCTGCGTCGGCGGCAACCAGCTCCGCCGCGGCCGCATCGAGCGCCACGAGCCCACGCAGGAGAAGATCACCGGGGCGGTCAGCGCTTTCTGGCAGGCTATCCGCGACGGCAAGACCCCCACGGCCGTGGCCGACTACGAGGCCGTGGCCGAGCTCCACCGCTACGGCGACAAGGGCCTGCCCGAGGTCGACCTCAGCCAGGACACGGAGTTCGACCGGCTCTGCAACCGGTACCGACGCCTCAAGGTCCACGCCGACAAGGTCGAGGTCGCCATCTCCAACGTCAAAGGCCGGCTCGCCGCCCGCCTGGGCGACGCCACCCGCGCCGTCTCCGGCGGCTTCAAGGTCACCTGGCCCGCCATCACCCGTCCCGCCAAGCAGATCCCGGCTCGCTGGCAGGAAGAGCTCACCTACCGGGGCGCACTTCTCATCACACCCACCAAGGAGGATTGACCCATGTCGACCAACGTCCGGGCGCTCGCCGCGCCCGCCAACCAGGGAGGGGCGCTGGCCCTCTCCGAAGCGGACCTCGTCCAGGTCCTGAAATCCAGCTTCTACCCCGGGGCCACCGACGCCTCGATCAAGATGGTCATCGCCTACTGCAAGGCGGCCCAGCTCGATCCGATGCTCAAGCCCGTCCACATCGTGCCCATGAACGTCAAGAAGCCCGGGTCCCGCGACTCCGAGTGGCGCGACGTCGTCATGCCCGGCATCGGCCACTACCGCATCCAGGCCACCCGCTCCGGCGTCTATCTCGGCAAGACCGAGCCCGAGTTCGGCCCGGACGTCGAGAAGACCATGGGCGGCAAGAAGGTCACCTTCCCGCAATGGTGCCGGGTCACGGTCAGGAAGGCCGTCGGCAACCAGGTGGCCGAGTTCACCGCCCGCGAGTTCTGGCTGGAGAACTACGCCACCGCCGGCCGCGACACCGACGCGCCCAACGCCATGTGGGCCAAGCGGCCCTACGGCCAGATCGCCAAGGTCGCCGAGGCGCAGGCCCTGCGGCAGGCCTTCCCGGAGCTCCTGGGCGGCACCAACACGGCCGACGAGATGGAGGGCAAGGCGCTCGACGAGGGCTTGATCGACATCACCCCGAACCCGCCCGCCAGGCCGCCGGCCGCGGCCAAGCAGGCCCTGGACGCCTTCGCCGGCAAGACCATCGAACCGCCGCGGCAGGAGGCCAAGGCGGACGCCGACGACCCTTTCGAGAGCGACGGCACCCTGCCGGAGCTGCCGCTCGACGTCGTGACCGCCTTCCACGAGAGCGGCAAGTGGATGCCGGCCTGGAAGTGGATCAGCCAGAACATGGACGGGATCGACCCGGCGATCCGCCAGGACTTCGTCGACGAGTACGCGGCCATCCTCAAGGCGGTCCGGGACTACAACGAGAAGTACGCCCAGGCGGTCGCGGACTTCCTCAACCGCTACGGGGTAAGCCTCAATGAAGCCGACAACGCGTCCTGAAGCCCGCGGCCATGTGGAGGCGGCGCTCGGCGCCCGCTTCCGCAAGGTCCGCAAGACCCAGAAGGTCACCCTGCTCGACCTGGCTCAACGCCTCGGCTGCTCGGTCAACACCGTGCGCTGGCACGAGGCCGGGGCCCGGATGATGCGCGTCGACGACATCGTGCGGGCCGCCGAGATCATCGGCGTCGACGCGGCCGAGCTCACCCGCCTCGACGAAACCGCCTGACCCATCCAAAGGAGAAACGATGGACACCATGAACGATTCAACCGCCCCCGCCTCAAGCAGCCAGACCGACCAGATCACGATCCGGGCGATCGACGCCACAGAGGTGCCCCTCGCATCCGAGAGCGGCCCGCACGGCTACCGCCTGGCCAAGAAGCCCGACGGCGAGCTGGTCCTGCAGGGGGCCTTCGTGCGGACCCGGGGCTTCGCCGAGCGCACGACCATCTGGCGCGACCAGGAGACGGTCGCCTGGGAGCCGGCCAAATGACCTACCTCGCCGAAATCGAAACCCGCGTTGCCGGCATCCCGTGCATGGTCGGTGTCCGGAGCTTCTTCCACCAGCCGCCGCACCTGGGCTCGCCCTTGAGCTGCGACAGCGCCGACGACTTCTACGGCTACACCGACGCCGAGTGGGAGATCCTGGACCGCCGCGGCCGCAAGGCGTCCTGGCTGGAGAAGAAGCTCACGGCCGCCGAGCGGGCGCGGGTCGAGCAGGAGGTGGCGCAATGCATGCTCGACGACGCGTGAGAGGCGACCACGTCGTCCTCGACACCACGACGCAGGCGTTCCGCTGCGGCCATTGCGGCGCGACGTATCTGCCCAAACTGCCGGCGCCGATCGCGATGTTCGTCGCGATGGCCAAGGAGTTCACCAAGACGCACCGCGGGTGCAAGCCCCGCCAACAACAGGAGAAACCATGAGCAAAGACCACAACCTTATTGAGGACCTGATGACCGCTGGCGCTCGAATCGCCGATGCGGCTCGCAAGGTGATCGCAGAAACGGAGGGGACCGACCCGGCCAGCGTTGAGATCCGGATTCCGGTCATCGCCCCGGGCCTGCGCGTCGTCGTCGAGGCCGGGCCGTCGGTGTCGGCTGCGAACGCGGTCCAGACGGCCAATCTGAAGGCCGGCGGCAAACCCAAGATGCGCCACGCCGACGCGGTGCGCCGAGCGGCCGAGCTGCTCGTCCAGGAGGCCGCGACCATCATGGAGTGCAGCACCAAGCCAGGCAGCACCGACGATTGGGACGGCAACGCTGCCGAGAAGCAGAGCTACGACGAGATGATGGAAGTCGCCGACGCGCTCCTGCGGGGAGGTGCGAAATGAGCCGGCACACCCCAGGACCCTGGCACTACATCGGCGACAGCCTCACCCACCGGCAATTCGGCGTCTACGCCTGGGGGCAGAGCCCGCAGGAGCACGTCTGCACCGTCAACGACCTGCCGGTGCCGCTCCTCTGGCAGCGCGACCCCGACGTGGCGATCGCCAACGCCCGCCTGATCGCGGCCGCGCCCGACTTGCTGAAGGCGCTCCGTCAAATAGTGAGCCAGATCGACCAAGGCGGAAGCGAAGGGAAGGTGTTTGCGCGTGATAACTGCATCGCCGCAGCCCGGGCCGCCATCGCCAACGCGACCGGAGATGCTGCATGAAGGAGCGTCCGATCCTGTTCAGCGGGCCAATGGTCCGCGCCATCCTCGACGGCCGCAAGACGCAGACAAGGCGCGTTGTGAAGGCGTGTCATATGGTCATGGACCATGGCGAAGATGCGGCCGGCAATTGCATCAACGCTGGCTACATTCCAGCGATTCCACTTTGCCCCTACGGTCGGCGCGGAGACCGCCTCTGGGTGAGGGAGACGTGGTCGCAGCATCCGCGCTTCGCGGACGTGGCCTTCCGCGCCGATGGCGACGAGTTCGAGGACAGCGACGGGTTCCTCTGGGCCCCGAGGTGGAAGCCCTCGATCCACATGCCACGCTCCCTGTCGCGCATCCTGCTCGAAGTGACCGGCGTGCGCGTGGAGCATCTCAACGAGATCAGCGGTGCGGACTGCATCGCCGAGGGCATCGTCGAGGCCGAGGCGCCACAGTACGTTTTCGGGCTGCACGAGGCCTATCGCGACCTCTGGGAAAGCATCAACGGCCCGGGCTCCTGGATCACGAACCCCTGGGTCTGGGTGGTCGAGTTTCGGCGCGTCGAGCCGGGCTCCCGGAAGGAGGCCGCATGATCAACCCTTGCGTGTGGCTCGTCCGCAAGGAGGACGGCCGGGTCACCTACACGACCGACCGGCAGCGCGCCGACGCCTGGATGCGCGACGCCCGCCGTAAAGTGACGTCGCTCTGCCGGGTCCAGGACGCCGAGGCAGAGGCCGTCGTGGCCGCGCACGCCAAGCGCCTGGCCTTGGAGCTGGAATGCCTGCTGCTCGACTGCAAGGACACGGCCGCGGTCAGCAAGTGGTGGGACAGCGCCCACGAGGCGCTCGACCAGTACCGGGCCGACCTCGACCGCCTGTACCCACCGCCGCCGACCCGCATGGGCGAGCCCGTCACCACGAAGGAGGCCGCATGACCTTCCGCGTGCCGAACCAATTCCGGATCCGCGGGGGCCGCCTCGCCAGCGACGACAGCTTCGGGACCACCGGCGCCTTCCTGCTGCGTCTGCGCGACGGGCAGGAGCTGTTCTCGATCGCCTCCGCCGCCATGGGCTGGGAGCATGTCAGCGCCAGCCGGCCCGACCGCTGCCCGACCTGGGACGAGATGTGCGAGGTCAAGGACCTGTTCTGGGAGCCCGAGGACTGCGTCGTCCAATTCCACCCGCCGGAGAGCCAGTACGTGAACGTCCACCGCTATTGCCTGCACCTCTGGCGGCCCACCGGGTTCCAGATCCAGATGCCGCCCTCGTTCCTGGTGGGACCCAAGCCATGAGCCCGCAGCTCGGCCTGTTCGACCCGCCGCCGGCGACCGCCCGGCTCAACCGCCGCCAGGAAGGCCGCAAGCGGCGCGACGAGGGCCTCCAGGCGGTGAGCCAGGGCTGGGACGCCTGGCTGGCCCAGGCCCGCGCCGTGGCCCGCCGTGTGGCCCAGGAAAGGGGCAAGGTGACCAGCGACGACATCCACACGCTCTGCCCGCTGCCGGAGGGCGCGCACCACAACCTCATGGGCGCGGTGTTCAAGACCACCGGCCTGGTCCAGATCGGCTGGACGCAGACCGAGCGGCCCGAGGGCCACGGGAGGGTGATCCGTGTCTACGCCCACCCGCCGGCCTGAGCGCATCTCGACCCGGGAGGCCGCGTTGATCTGCGGCCTCTCCCAGCGCAAGCTGCAGCAGCTCTGCCAGCTGGGCGAGATCCCGGGAGCGGCCCGCCTGGGCGGCAAGTACACGCTCGACGAGGCGCTGCTGCGCGCCTGGATCGCTGCCAACGTGAGGTGCCATTGCTGGTACAACGGTTTTCGAGTCCGGTTCAGGAATGCCCGCCAAGCCAAGGAATTCGGCCTTTGTGGGCCTTTTCAAAGGTTTAGGGGCCGCGCATGGAGCGCAATCGTTGAACGGCGCGTAAAGCCCGCGGTACCGCCAACCGGCACAGAGAAAAAAAGCCCACCGGTAGGACTCACGGTGGGCAAATCCAAGTCATCAGGGAGGGAGAGATGCTTGGAGGAGACGACTCATCATATCCCGGAACCGTCCTCGTCGGACGACCCGCGCCCCTGCCGCGACCGGAGCCGCCGCTCGCGCTGCCAGTCGTCCCGGCACTCGGGGCTGCAGAACGGCAGCCCGGCCGCGATCGTCTCGCTGCAGTAATGGCAAAAGCCCATCGGCCGCGGCTGGTCGGTGCGGCGACGGGCGGACAGCAGCAGCTCCAGCTCCCGCTCGTTGCGCGCCTGCGCCTGGTCCGCCTCGTCGGCCATCAGCTCAGATAGAAGGCGCGCTCGTCCTCGCGCCGCTTGACCAGGCCCGGGAGCACCCTGCCGCCGGCCTTGGTCCAGGCCATGAACGCCTCGGCCGCACCCTCGAAGTCGCTGCGGTTGTGCTTCATCCGGATCGTGCTGCGCTGCAGATTGCCTAGTCCCACATTGAAAGCAAAAGAGACGCACGCTCCAAACTGGCCAGGACTAGGCCGAACAGTAAGAAGTCGGGAAACGCCTCGCTCAAAAACCGCAAGGTCCGCATCCAAAAGGGCATCGATCTCTTCATCGGTCCAGATCCTGTTGTCGTCAGGACGCAAAGGATACTCTTTCCGGATCATCGGCACGGGGCCCTTGGCGAGCAGCTCCGGGGTCCGGGCCATCGGCAGCCGGATCTGGTCCTGGTAGAGCACGTGGCCGACGCCGATCGTCCAGATATGCGCCGGGCACAAGTACGGCCGGTTCCGCTTGCCCTCGTGCTTGACCATCTTGGCCTTCACCTCGGGCGGCGTTTTCACTTCTTGCTCCAGTTGCGGCTGCCGAACCAGAAACCGATGATGCCGCCGAGCATCGCCATCTCGTCGGAGCTGAAGATCAGGTCGCCGAACTTCACCAGGTCGTCGACGCCGTTGATCAGCGCCGGGTTCTGGAAGGCGTACCAGGCGAACCACGCATTGATGGCGCAGAGCTCCAGGACGAAGATGTAGGTCACGGTCGGCCGCACCGTGCCCACATAGTTGGCGACCCACCGGCTGGCCCGGTCGAGCACCTTCTGGTCGTGCTCCAGGGCGGCCACGGTCATCTCGGCATCGGCCTGCATGGCGACCTGGTCGGTGCGGATCTCCTCGACCCGCTGCTGCGCCAGGAAGCCCTCGCGCATCATCTGTGCCTGGATCTCGCCCTGCATCCGGGCCAGCGCCAGCTCGTGCGCCTTGTCCTGCCGGTCCTGGAAATATTCGAGCAGCTTGGGCAGGCCCGAGATCAAAAGCCCGCCAAGGGTGGAGATGAGAGAAAGCATAGGGTTGACCTCCGCAGCGTCGTTGAAAGTTGTCAGGGGGTTATTGTGCGTGAAACCGGATCAGCCGTGGTCCATGGCGACCTGGACCATGACCCAGACACCGAGCGCACCCGCGGCCAGGATCAGGACGATGAGCAGGCCGGTGCCGATGTCCTCAACGAGATCCTTGCGGCGCTGGATCTGGTCGCGGATCAGCCGCTCGCGGCGGGCCTTGATGTCGCGGCGCATTTGGATGAGCTCGCGGTAGCCGTCGAGCCCGAGGTGGTTGAGATCGCCGTAGAGGAACATGTGGTAGATCTCCTTCTCCATCTCTTCGAGCTTCTTCTTGGCGGCGAACTGGTCGAATGCCTCGGCCGTCTCGGACCGGCCGAAGGCGAGCTTCTTGAAGAGCGGCGGCTTCTTGCTCTCCTGGCCCATCCACTCCTGCAGATCGGCCACGGCCGAAGCCCACTTGCCGAGCTGGCCGAACACGTCCTCGGCCTCGCGCCCGAGCTCGACGGCCTTCTTGATTCCGTTAAAGACAGCGGTCGCGGTCGCGAGCGCCGTGATGGGGTCGATCATGCGAGCCTCCTATGAGAGCAACCGCACGACCTCCTCGTCGACTTTGATCATCAAATCGAAGAGAGATCGGTCGTTTTCGAGCGTCAGGTCCGTCTCAATATCGCGCTGCAATCTCTCGGATGGATGATCGACAAATACTGCATTGGCGTTGGTCCTGGTGACCCGCCACAAGACACCGCCTTCCGCCCGGATGGCCGAGGCCTCGTTCGGGAAGCGGACGTCGTCGACACAGATCAGGCCTTGCGCGGGCAGGGACTGCCGCCAGGCGTTGACCCAGATGTCGGAGTGAACCATGCGCCGGCCCCATTCGGTGCCGAGCGTCTGCATGAGGTGCCGCGGCGTGCAGCCGCCGAACTGGTGGAGGGAGATCATTTTCTGATCCCCGTCGATCTGTTCGTCGGTCAGGCCCAGGCCCACCTTTAGCATCGACTTCAGGTTCTCCGCAAAGCGCATGCGCAAGAACTCGTGCTTAGACACGAGGTGCTTGGCAACGGCGCTCTTGCCGGATCCCGCAGGCCCGACGACGCCGATGATCCTGCGGCTCACCGCCCTCCCGGGATGGAGTGCAATAGGCCGACCACCCAGGCGGCAAAACCGCCCAAGAGTCCGCCGGCGCTGGCCACGGCACCGATCACCCAGATCCCGCCGCGGTAGCGCCCCTTGAAGTCGACGATCGTCTCGTTGATCGTTGCGAGCTTGCCGGAGACGTCGCGCAAGGTCTCGCGCAGCTCGTGCAGCTCGTTTTGCAAGGATTCGATCTGGGCGTCGTGCTTGCCCAGGTCGCGGTGAATTTCATCGCTCATACAATGGCCCCCGCCGATTACTTAGCCTTGATTATAAGTTCGAAGGACCGTTTTCGGGCTTGCGGACGCCACGCACCTCGGCAGCCAGGTCCTTGACAGCCTCGACCAGAAGGCCAACGAGGTTGCCGTAAGCAACCGACAAATAGTCGCCGGCCTGGTGCACGACCTCGGGCACCACGCCTTGCGTCTCTTGGGCGATCAGGCCCAGGCTTGGTTTGCCGTCCTTGGTGAAGTAGACGCCGCGCAGGGCCAGGACCTTGTCCAAGGCCTTATCGATCGTGCGGATATCCGACTTGAGCCGGGCATCCGAGGACGAGGTGATGTCGCCGCTGGCCAGGATGTCGCCCGTCACGTCGAGCTGGGCCGCCGGCGAGACGTTGTTGATGCCGACGAATCCGGTGCTGCGCTTGATGAAGAATGGCGTCGTCAGCTGCGAACCCGCATCGTTGTAGGAGAGGAAGGCAAGATCGGAGCCGACGTTCGAGCCGCTCTCCGCGGTCAAGGTCCCGCGCAGGGACCAGCGGTTGACACCGCCGGTCAAGAACACCAGCTCGCGGATGTTGCCGGCGGCGGCCGAGACATCGACCCTGGAGGTGTATTGACGGTTCGCACCCACGACGAGGGCCGAGAAGTTGGACTCCCGGTCGATCGTGACGTTGCCCGAGAGCGTACCGCCGGTGAGCTGCAGCAGCCCCGAGGCGCCGATCGTGATGTCGATCTCCTCGTTGGCGGAATCGTCCGAGGCCGAGATCGTCACCCCGCTGCTCGGGATGAAGTTGAGCCGCCGGCGCGAGCCCGTGTTGGCCCCGGCCGTGTTGACCCGGACCGCGACCCGGGCGGCGGAGTCGAGCGTGGCCGGGATGTCCGCGGCCGCAAGCGCCGCCCCTGCCGTCACCCGCCCCTTGGCATCGACCGTGACCTTGGGATAGGTGCCCGCGGTGACGCCGCTATTGGCCAGCGTCGCTGCAAAGGAGAGGTTGGCGCTGCCGTTGAAGGCGGCGCTGGTGCCCGTGACGTCGCCCGTGAGCGTGATCGTCCGGCCGGTGGTGAGCGTGTTGGCGCTGCCGGCGGCCCCAGAGACCGAGATGCCGTAGGTGGCGGCGAGGTCGACGAAGGCGGTCCCGTTCCACTTCTCCCACTTGCTCGATGCCGCGTTCCACTTAATCGCGTCGGTCGGCAGGTTCGAGGGCGACCCGGTGGCAAACATCCGGGCGGCGTCGTCGTCGCGAGCCTTCAGATCGGCCAGGAAGTTGGCGTAGGTCGAGCCTAGAGTCGGTTGTGTCCAATTGGCCATTGCTTATACCCCTTTGGCGTTCCAGCTGAAGTCGCCCGAGACGCGGTTCCCGCTGGTGTCGAATAGAAGAACTTTAAATGATGTCGGATTGGGAACATCGGTGAAGTCATAAATCGCGAGGCGGGCCGTCGTGCCTTTCGGGGTAACGGTGATCGAGTTGATGTCGATGAACGATTTATTGAACAGCACCGTGGTCCCGGTGGTGTCCGCCGAGTTGGCGGTGCCGCTGCCGCTGTCCGTCTTGAGCTTCACATCCAGGCGCAGGTTCAAGCCGGCGATGTCGATGAAGCCGTCGCCGGACACGCTCTCAATGTCGATGCGGATCTTGAAGTAGCGGAAGTTGGAGGCGAAAACCTCGTAGACGCCCGGGTAGTTGGTCCAGGCGTCGCCGGCGTTGAGCTTGACGCTGATGGTGGGTGTTACGGTCACCGTGCCGATCACCGTCTGGTAGGTGAGCGTCACCACGATCCGCGTGCCCGGCAGCGCCGCGCCGTAGTCAATCTCTTCTTCGTAATAGCCCGAGTTCAGGGTCGGCTGGATCCAGTAAGGGAACCCGGCGTCGACCTGGGCCTGCGGGGTCGCCCAGCCGCGGCTGGTGAAGTGCTGCTCGTAGGTCTCGCTGTTGTTGATCGGGGCGGCCGATGCGGTGCCATCGGCAACGAAGCCCACATTAGTGCCCGAGAAGGTGCTGAACTGGTCGTAGAGCAGATCGTAGTCGGGCGGCGAGCTCACCGTGGCCGCGATCGAGGTCGGCGCGCCCGGATTGCCCGCGGTGTCGACCGGCGTCACCCAATAGATGAAAGTCCCGGCGCTGGATTCGAACACGGTCGAGAAAAGGCCGTCGATCGATCCGATGATCTCTGCCGTGGAATAGGTCGCCCCTTTGCGGATCTGGTAGTTGGCGATCGGCAGCTGGCTCGTAGGCGCGGTCCAGCGCAGGAGCACGTTGTTGTCGACGATCTGCTGGCTCGGGGTGACGCCGCCCGGGGCGGTGATCGAAAGCGTGGCCGCGGCTGCCTGGCCGGTGTTCCCGGCCTTGTCGATGCCGGCGACCCAGAACGTGCGAGCTCCGGCGAAGTCGGCCTTGAACCGGAAGCTGTCCGCGGTGACGCGGGTGATGCGCTCGCCCGCGGCGTAGCTGGCGCCGTATCGGATCTCGTACTCGGCGACCGACAGGCTTCCGCCCGGGGCCGCCCAGCTCAAGAGAATGTCGGGCCCGGTGATGCTGGCCACGAGCCCGATCGGCGCGCCCAGGGCCGTGATGTTAACCACCACCGATGCCCCGGCGCTGCGGTTGCCCGCCACGTCGACCGCGGTGACCCAAAATGTCCGCTCGCCAATGAAGTCGGCCGTGGCTCGAAAGACCGTGCTCTTGGTGCGGCCGAGGACGGTGGCAGATCCGTAAGAGGGGCCGAAGGCCACCTCGAAGTCGGTAATGCGCTGCTGCGGGTCGGGCTGTGCCCAGGAGAGCACGACCTGGTCGTCGGCCAGCGCGAACGACACCACCGGTGCCGCGGGCTGCGTAATCGCCACCGTTACCCCGGTGTCGTTGATGGAGGTAAGGCCGATCGTGTCGACCGCCCGGATACGGTAGTTGTAGGTGCCGATTGGCAGGACGCCGACGGCAAACGAAGTGCCCTTAACCTCGGCGATCTTGGTGCCCGTTGGCCAGTTGGTGCCGCGGCGCAGGTCGTAATAGGAGACATCGAGGTCGGCCACCCGCGGCCAGGACAAGGTCAGGCCCAGCTGCGGATCGACCGTGGCGATGAGCGTCTCGACGTCGGTGGGCCGCGTGGTCTTGCCGACGATCGTGTGGTTGGTGAGCGTGGTCCAGGCGCTGCTGATGCCCGATGCTGAGACCGAACGCACCCGAACGTCGTAGCTGCGCCCCTGGACCACCCCGGTGATCGGCAGCTCGCGGTCGTCCTCCAGGATCCGACCGGCCAACACCCAGGAGGCCGAGACGCTCTCCTTGAACTGCACGTCGAAGGCCATGGCCCGCACATCGGAGGCGGCCACCGGGTTGATCGTCACCACCAGGCGATCCTGCAGAGTACCGTCGGCCAGCACGAGCAGCGCCGTCTCGTCGGAGCGCAGCGCGAAGGTCACCGAGGGCGGCGCCTTCTGAGAAACCGGCACCTCCACGGTGATGTTGTCGTCGAAGTCCGGGATCAGGCCCGTGTCGGCCGTGTAGACGCCGCTCTGCGCATCGACCAGGACTAGCCTGGCGGAGAGGTCGCGCTGCGCTTCGATACGCTTGATGATCATCGGCGCCGCCTCATCCCCGAGCGTGCCGAACATAAAGAGATCTCCGGCTTCGCCCGCGGTGGCCGCGGCCGCAGGTGTGGTGAGGACGACCTCGTCGGTGTTCGTGTTCGTAGGAACCTCGGCGATGCGATGAACGACGGTCTCGCCATTGCTGCGTCGCACGCGCAGGCCGTAGGAGACGGAGGCCGTCATGGCGACGGGGCCGTCGAGGACAAAACTCTGGACCAGCCCCGCCTGGGTGACAGATCGACTGCGGATCCGCCCGGCCCCGAGGCCGATCAAGATCACGTCGTGGTTCAAGAGGACGAGGTCGCCCACCGTGCAGCGCAGCGCCTCGATGTCCATCTCGACGATGTGCTCTTCCGGCCGCAGCTTCATTACGGCCAGGTGGTAGCGGCCCTCGCGCCAGGCCTGGTTCTTGTCGGTGCAGCCGAAGAGCTCGATCGTCTCGAACTTCTCGGTGTTGAACTCGTTCTGGCCGTCGTCGTAGACGATGACCTCGTCCTCGACGAATCCCCGAGCCGCGTTGATGAAGCGGACGCGCAATGCCTCGGGAATGTCGAGGAAGAGCTTCGATCCGGTGTAGTTCGACGAGTTGCGCGGCGTGATGTGCTGCACCGGCACGTTCTGCTGGACGTCGCGCACGATCGAGAACTTGCCGTCCTTCATAGTCGGCGTGGCCCGGCCGTGGCTCGCCACCGTCCGCAGGGCGTTGAAGATCGAGCCGCCTTCCATGACCGCGTTGAACCCCCAGCGATTGCCGGGTCCGTTTGGGGCGGGTGCGTCGCAGGCGTCGGCCCAGGCCTTGATTCCGACGAGGTCGAGACGGCTGTCGGGCAGAACCACCTCCTGGCCGCGGCGGCGCAAAAGATCGGCGAAGGCCCATGCCGGGTTGGCGGTGAGCTCATAGCTCCAGGACGCGCCCGAATAGACCGGCAGATAGGACTCGGCCACGCAGTTAATGGCGTCCGGCACGCCGTTGAGCTGCTCGGAGGCTTTGATACGCATGGCGATCATCGCCAGGCCAGGATACCGAATAGGGCTCTCGTATCGGATTGTTCGCAGAGCGGTCCAAAATGTGCGGTCGGTGCCCTTCGAGATGTTGCCGTTGGTGCGGCGGACCCGGACCTGGTATTGGCCGGCGTTGGCGACCTTGAATCGGCCGCTTCGACGCACCGCTCGCGTGCTGTTGTCAGCCATTTCAATATTGCCGTTTCCGGAAAACCCCTCATCGCTGGCGGGTTCCCAAGGAACGTCAAGCCAGGTCGAACTTCCGACTAGTCGGTACTGCGCCTCGAAAACCGCCCCGGTCCTCTGGCGGTCGCCGTTGTCGTCGTAGGCGACAATGCCGCCCGGGGCCACGAGGTCGATGCTGATCTCGCGAGCGTCGGTCTGCGTCGTCCGAGTCTCCCAATCGACGTCCGTGGTGAGCTCAACCGAGAGGTTCTCCTCTCGGATTTGCCTCGTGTAGAGCGTAATGTTCTGGTTGCCGGCCCATCCCGGCGGCCCGCCCTCGGTGACCTCCAGCTCCACGCCATCAAAGCCAGCGATGGGCGTCTCTCCGATCTTGATGTCGGTGATCCGCAAAGGCCCGTAGCCGACGATCAGGAGAATCCGCAGGTACTGCTTATCGCCCTGGCTTTCGGTGTAGGGACGCGCCCCATAGACTGGGTACATCCGGCGCCGGCCGAAGACCCTGGGGATCGCCTCGTAAGGGGCGAGCCGGTTCTGCGTGCCGGTGATCTGGTAGGCGGGGCCCGCGATCGAGCGATCCTGCGGCCCAACCGGGTTGGGCGGCGGGATAAGGCTGTTGAGCAAAAGGGTACCCGCGGTTGCCACCACGGCCGTGACCGCCGCACCGACGGCCGCCACGCCGGCGGCGCTGGTGACCCCGAGGGACGCGGCAATGCCTGGCCCAAGGACGGCGCCGATATAGACCGCCGCCACGACGATCGCGATGGCAAGGAGGGTCCTCACGACCTTGCTGCCGCCGCCGCCGCCCTGCGGGACGACGCGGATATAGACGACGTGGCCCTCCTTCGGCCGCACGCGGCGCCAAAGATGGCGAGGGATCTCGTGCGCGCCGACCTCGACGCGGATCATCCTCAGATAGACCTCGGGGATGCCTGCCTGCTCGATGATGTCGGCGACGGTGCCGCCGACGTCGACGCGGGCGACCACCTTGGCCCCCTTGGAGAAGGGGTGCGGCTGCAGCAGGACGGGGCTGGTGATGGGCGTGATCTCAGTCATGGGCTTGGGGACGGTAGAAGCCCAGGACGCGCTTAGACCATTCCAGGCCGTCATAGCGGTCCAGGCAGGAATCGGTGCGCTCGTGGGTGTGGATCATGAGACCGGGGGAGACGACCATGCCGACATGCAGCGGGTGACCGCGCAGGCGAAGCAAAATGGCGTCGCCGAGTATCTCCTGGCCGGCCGGGACGTCGATATAACGCTGCCGCTCGGACTCGATGATGGAAGCGACGCGGGCGTTGTCGGTACGGCTTGCCCACTCGTAGGTCTCGTAGCGAGGCTCGTCGATGCCGAAGCGCTCGCGCCAGATGAGGCAGAGCAGGCCCCAACAGTCGAGCCCCTGGTCCCGGTCGCGGCCACCGGTGCGGTAAGGGATGCCGATATAGGCGGCGAGCCAGTCCGTGGTGCCCATGGCTAGAACATCCCCGGGAAGCGCTGCGGGTTCATCGTGACCGCAATGGGCTCGGTCAGGATCTGCTCGAAGGTGAGCTCGGCCGTGATCGCATTGGCGTCGTAGATCGCGTTGCGCAGGGTCATGCCCTCGAAGCTGATCTCGACCGTGCTGGGCGCGCTGGCCAGCACCACCTGAATCGTGACCGTCGGCGCGGAATCGATCGAGCGCAGCGCCTGCACGACCCGGCGGTCGACATTGTCGATCTTGAGCCTGGCTGTGGCCGGCTGGTCCGGGTCCTCGCCCGGCAGCTCGATCTCGAACGGGAATGCTATGAACTCGTGGCCGTCGCTGGTGACGTTGGCGTTGTTGTTGACCACGCGCAGTGGCGCTTCCAAGGAGCCGTGGTCGATGGTGAGCAGCACCAGCCAGACCTCGTCGGTCTCCTGCGCGTTGGTCGAGGCGATCGCCGTCGAGGACAGCGTGCGGCTCAAGGCACGAGCTCCAGGTTCATCGTCGTCCGCACATACTCGGAGCCGATCGACTGGTGCTGCGGCGCGGGCTTCCTGAACCGGAAGGTGGCCGGGGTCTGGTAGCGCGGGTGGACCCACTCGAAGGTGAGCGACCCGCCGGCCAGGGTGTCGGTGTAGAAGGTCTCGAAGTCCGCGGCCTGCGCGTTGGTCATCTGCATCGAGAGCTGAAATAGCCGACTGGAAGTGGTGAACCGGCGACGAACCTTGGCCAGGCCGCCGTCGACCTGGGTCTCGATCGTCTGTTCGGGGAGCTTCTCGTTGTAGCCTTGCTCAAGCACGTATTGCGGCAAGGATGGCGGCCAGGTGGCGGGCATGGGTTACCTCTTGGCGAGAAGGCGGCGGGTGCCGTAGTTGGATGAGAAGTCGCGGTCGAGGTCGCCCGAGCGCATCGCCCGGCGCACCTCGTCGCGGACCAGGACGGAGATCACGCGCCGGCCGTCGTCACCGCGCTCCTCTTTGATCTCGACGGGCTCGGAGCCCGGGCTCTGGCGCATGTCGTTGACTACGATCTGGACGCCGGGAGCTCCGGAGGAGGCCACGCCCAGCTTGCCGTCGGCGGTACGCGAGAGCGGCATCACCGCCTCGGGGCCGGCCTCGCCCATGAGCCCGGTGCGGCCGCCGCTCATGGGGAAGTAGGTGGGCCCGCCCACGACCCCGCCACGGGCGAAGGGCACGACGTTGCCGCCCCGGAAGGCGTAGCCCCGGGCGGCAATGACGGAGGGGGCGGTGAACGACCCGCCGCCGCCGGCCCCGCCCCCTGCCGGAGCGCCTAGCCCGCCTCCGATGAGGCTGTTGGTGAAGTTCGAGACGAACATCTCCAAAGGCGCGGTGACCGGCTTCAACGCCGCGTTGATCAGGTTCGAGAGGATCTGGTTCAGGACGTTGTTCATGACGTCCAGGAAGCTGCGCGCCTCCAGCTTGCCGGTCTGGAACGCCCGCACGAACGATTCCGAAATGCCGGTGCGGATCCCGCGACCGACGTCCTCGCCGATCCGCTTGAACTCCGCGAAGGTCTCCTGCTGCTTCTGCAAGGCGTTCTGCTGCCGGGCGAGCTCGGCCGTCAGCTCCATCTGCTGGCGCGCCTCGACCGAGCGCAGGTCGACACCCTGAGCGATCAGGTCGTTCATCTTGGAGAGCACCGCCTGCTGAACGGCGTATTCCTCGGTCGACAGCCCGAGCAGCTGGTACTGCTGCTTGGTGATCTCGATCTGGCGTTTGAGCTGCTCGGTCTGCTCGGCCATGCCCAGGCCGCGCTGTGCCGCGTCCTCGCGGCGCATCAGATCGCCCACCGTCCCGGCCGTACCGGCGGGCAGGTTGCGGGTGGCGTCCTCGATCCGAGCGTTGAGCTCCAGCTCCCGGCGGCGCGCCGGATCGCCTACGGCCCCGCGCTGGGCCTCCAGGCGGCGCAGGTTGCGCTCAAGGCCATCGATGGTACCAGCGGACGTCACTTCGTCCTGGGCGGCCTTGGTGGCCCGCAGCTGGGCCTCATAGGCCTTCATGGCTGCCTCGACCGCCGGCGTGGTGATGCTGCCGAACTTCTGGAAGCGGAAATCGGCCACCGCCTGGGCGACTTCGAGCTCGCGGATCGTCTCGGCCGTGGCCCCGATCTTGGCGCGCAGGCTCTCCTGCGAGGCCTCCTGCCGACGGAGGTTCTCGATGTCGGTACCGACACCCATCACCTGCTCGGCGATGAGCGGCTGCAGGGCATCTCCGGCGCCCACAGGGCGGCCTTGTTGCGTTGCCTGCCGGGAGGCGGCAATGGCCCGGCGCGCCAGCGCGAGGCCGCCACCGCCGCCGCCAAGGGCCCTGGCGGCCCTCTCGTCGGCAAGGGTCTGGTTGAGCTTGTCGAAGGCCGAGCCAGCCTGCAGCGCCTCGACCCGGACCGCGGCCAGGGACCGGGTCAGCTTGTCCCGCTGCTCGGCATAGTCGGCCTGGGGCACCGCGCCCTTGGCGAACCGCTCGTCGAGCCGGGCCAGGGCCTCGTTGAGCGTGTCGGTCTGCGCCTTGAGCTTGGCCTGCTTCTCGGCGATGGAGTCGACCTCCTTGGCGACCTGCAGGCCGCGCAGCACGGGCGCGTTCGAAGCGCGGTCCTGCTCGGCCAGGCGGGCCTGCGCGGTCAGCCGACCGGCAAGTCGCTGCTCCTCGCGGATGCTCTCGATCTCCCGGTTGCGCTCCTCGATCCTGCCGCGGGCCAAGACGTTCGACCCCAAGGTGTTGAAGGCGCCCAGGACGCCGGTCTGGTCGGCCAGAAGCCGATCGCGCTCGTTCTCGGCCTGCAGCCGGGCGAGACGCCCCTGCGCCGAGTTGTCCAGCATGCTGTTGAGGTTCTGCAGCTGGCCCGCAGCGAAGCTCAGGATCGACTGAACCATGCCCGACGCGTTCAAGGACTCGCCGAGCTTGGCCCCGAACTCCTGGGCCTGGTTGGTCATCCGCTGGAACGCCCGCTCGGTCGTGTCCGGCAGCGATTCGAAGTCCTTTCGGACCTTGTCGGTCTGGCCGAGGATCGCCTTGAAGACCTTGTCGGAGGTCAGCTGGCCTTCGGCACCCAGGCGACGCAGCTCGCCCACGCTGACACCCAGCCCGTCGGCGATCGCCCGGGCCAGGGACGGCATGTTCTCCAGGATGGAGCGGAGCTCGTCGCCGTTGAGCCGCCCGGCCGCCAGGGCCTGGGAGAGCTGCAGCATCCCGGAGCCGACCTCGCCTTGGGAGGCGCCCGAGATTACCCCGAGCTTCTGGATGGTTTCGGTGAGCTGCAGGACCTCGGGCGTCGTCGCCCCGAGCTGCTCGGCGTTGCGGGCGATCCGGGTGAAAGCCCCGACCGCGCTGTCGATGCTGATCCCGGCCTCGTTGGCCGAGCGCTTGATGTCTTGAAAGGCCAGGACCGCCAGCGTCTCCGAGCGGAGTGCTACGCGGATCTGCGCCTCGTACTGCTTGAACCGGTCCTCAAGGGGGGCCAGCGCCGAGATCAGGCCCACATAGCCCGTGGCCAGCGAGGTAACCCCGGCCGCAGCCGTGCCCAGGATCGGAACGGTGCCCATGAGGCCGCCGGTAACGGCCGGCAGGAGCCGCGACACGCTGGCGAGTGCAGCGCCCAGAACGGCCCCGCCCTGGCTCTGCCCGGCGATGCCTAATACGGTGGCCAGGGAGCCGGCCTCGCGGGCCACTCCCGAGAGGACTCCGGAAAGCCCGCCTACGGCCTTCTGCAGCCGGTCAGCGCCGGCCGCGGAGCCTTCCGCTGCCTTGCCGACGCCCGAGACCTTGCCCGAGGCGGTGTCGGCCGCGGTGCCAACCTTGCCGATCGACTGCGCCGCCTGGTCGGCGGCGGTCTTGGCCTGCTGCAGGCCGCTGGTGTCGATCTCAAAACCTAGCTTGGCAATGTCGGTCACGTTTTGGCTCCTAGCGCCGCGTCGTCGCGTTGCGCCTCCAACCAGAGGTCATCCAGCTTGCGGATGGCTTCGACCTCCCAGGGCTCCAGCGGCCAGCGTTTCAGCCGTTGCCAGGCATCGATCTCGGCGAAGCAGATCGGGGATGGTCCGAAGCCCGCAGGGCGGGCGCGGTGCAGCTCAAGGAAAGTCTGCCACAAATGACGCAATTCGGGCGGCAGCGGCGGCGCGGCGGGCTTCTTGAGGCCCTTGGCGCGAGCCACGGCCTCGTAATGGTCCGAGATCGATGCGCCGCCAGCCCGGCGGGCCATCTGGAACTGGTGTCGGCCGTACTCGATCAGCGCTTGGACGACACCGGCAAAAAATTCAGGCGGTTGGAGACGAAGAGGTCCACCTGCTCCCGGATGATCGGGTAACGCTGGTAGAGCTGCCTGGCGTTCTCGGCGGTGCAGGGGATGGGCTTGCCGGCCTTGTCGTTGATCCCGGCCCAGCCCACCGTGCAGGCGGCCATGATATCGATGGCGTCGGCCTCGGCCTCGGCAGTCAGCGCGTCGTCCTCGGTCTTGTCGCCCTTGGCGGCCCGGTCAATGCGCTTCCTGACCTGGGCCCGGGTGAGCTTGCGGTAGGTCTCGCTGTCGGGTCCCTTGAGCGTGATCGAGACGGGCTTGCCGCCCTTGTCGGTCATCTGCGTGCCGGCCAGATCCTTCACCGGCATCTCCACGCCCTTCTCGCTGGCCGAGAGGGTGTCAATGCTGTCCAAATCGAAGTCCATGATGTTTCGTCCTCGCTAGAAATGAAAAGGGCGACCCGAAGGCCGCCCGGACAGTGTACTGCGCGTCGAGGATCAGGAGTTGCTGCGCTGGACCACGAGCGAGGACACGTCCAGACCCGTGGCCGACGGCAGGAGCGCCTGGAACGGGAAGGAGGCGATCACGCCACCATCGGGTCCGATCGTCTTGCTGGAGCCCTGCAGCTTGATGCGCGGGAAGTTGAAGACCATGAAGCTCGCCGGGGCGGAGCCGGGCAGGTCCATCTGGACCACGAGCTCGACCTCGCTCTCGTTCAAGAAGGTGTTGATAAGGCTCTCGTCCTGCAGGTAGGCGCTGACGTTGCCGGTCACGACCAGGCGGCCGTAGAAGATCTCCGGCGCGATCTGGGCACCGACCACGGCCTGCATCGACATGTTGTTGGTGACCTGGAAGTCGACGCCCGTGACCACGCCGCGCTCGGCACCGGCCAGGCGCAGAGAGCCGGAGACGCCGGCGAAGATCCCGGTGTTGGGCGCTGCGGTCGGGCTTGCGAAGAAGGGCGCGTTGTTCCCGGTCAGGATCTCGCCGTCCTGGCCCATGATGTCGAACGACACCGTGGCCAGGCCCGTGGGCGGGAGCGAGAAGGAGGCCGAGTTGACCCGGCAGCCCTTGAACAGCTCGGAGACGTCGAGGTCGGGTAGCTTCTGCTCGACCGTGAAGGAGCGCTGCTCGGTGCCGCAGAGCAGCTTCTGGCCGGTCACGGCGATGCCGAACGTCGTGACGGCCGTGCCGATGGTGGCCGGGGCCGGGGTGACCGAGACGGTCCGGTTGGAGGTGCCACCGAAGCCGGTGATGCGGAAGTTGGTGTTGGCGTTGGACCCGCCACCGGAGGTGAAGCGGAAGACGTCGCCGACGCGCAGGCCCTTGGTCACCGGGTTGCCGCCGGCGAAGGTGATGGTGGAGGCCCCGGCGTTGCTCACGAAGCTCGTGAAGTCGCTGTCGGACGCGGTCACACCGGCGGCCCAGGTGCCGCGGAGCAGCGCTTCGAGCAGGTCGTCGTATGTCTGCAAGGAGAGCTCGCCCTCGAAGCCGCCGGAGACCCGGCGCATGCCGTGGCGCAGATCGGCGATCTGCTGGTCGGGGCGGACCTCGTTGGACGAGAACGCGTCCTTAGTGAGCGAGAGGTTAGACGAGACGCGGCGCAGCAGCTGGCCGGATCCGTTGGAAGCGGTGCCGAGGGTCGTTTCCGATCCGTAGGCGAGAGTGACGTTGACGCTAGATTGCAGGGCCATGGCTGGTCTCCACGTGGTGAACGGCGACCCGCTGCCCGCGGGTCAGGAACGATTACCTAAAGTGTACGGCGAAACCCGTGTTTTGTCGCTGCGGGCACGGGCTATCGGAACCGCGGACCGCCAAGCCACATCGTGGCCGAGTATCGCTTGCCGGAGGTCACCGGGGCCACCCGGTGCTCCAGCATCGATGGGAATGCAATCACCGAGCCCTTGCTCAAGGGCGCGGTGTAGGGCGCGTAGAGACGGATCTCGAACTCGCCGCCGACGAACTCGGACGGGTCGTTCATGAGGCAGACCACGGTGACCTTGCGATCGGAATCGAGGCCGGCCAAGGGAAAGGTGTCGACGTGCCAGTCGTAGTGCTGGCCATCCCCGTACTCGGCGAACTGCACCGCTTCGCGTCGATCGACCTCGAAGCCCCAAGCGCATGCCCTGTTGCCGGCGATGCCATGGCCGAACAGCGCGTGCCCGAACCAGTGGTCATCCTGCGCGAACCGAATCGTCGTGCTGCGCTGGCTGTGGTTGTGAGTGTCCCCGGCGACGCCCATCGCGGCGTCGCGAGGCTCGATCGCCATGAACTCGGCGAGCGCGGCGTCGCAAACACTCGACGGCACTTGGCCGAGGTACCAAATCGGAAGATGCGCCATGAGCGGTTCCCTGGCGGCTGGACCAGACGTCCTAGCCGATGTTGTCAACGATTGTCTTGAGCTCGGCCACGCTGGACGCGTTGTCGATCTCGACCTGGATCTCGGCATACTTCTCCCGGATGGCCTGCCGTGCGGCTTCGGCTTCCTGAGTGCTGGCACCCGGGATCTGTTTGGCGATGATATCGTCGTGAGGCGCAAACTCCTCGGCTCGGGCGACGCGCCGCTTGTCGTGGGCGATCTCCTTGGCCTTGTTCATGTTGATGCCGATGGGCATGGCTTACTCCTCCTCGTAAATCCATGCGTTGCGAAAGGTGCGATCCGACGGCACCTCGCTGACGTCGACGATCTGATACGGCTTGCCAGCAGGGACGTCCTTCTCGGCGATCTGCTGGATCGTTAGGCCGCAGTCCGGCGCGGGCACGATGACCGCTACGCCACCGTCGTCGCTTGGATATATGATTCTTTCGTTTGACATGACGTGCTCCTGGCAAAGTTTAACGGAAAATCGCGCAATTAATTTCTGAAGCGTCCTCAAGAGCCCCTGTATTGGCTCGGATGTTTATGTCCAACCGCGAAGCGGTTTTAGTTGAGTTTGAAGCGCCTGGCGCATCCATAACGCCACCGTTGTTCGTCGTTAAAAAAGACGCATAGTTTGCATCTGCCATCGCGGTTGTAAAGTTCACAGCATAAGCACCGGTGCCTAGGTCCGTAATACTGGTCACATTGAAGTTACTTCTCATAGCAACCGTCCCGGTACCGTTGAAATTTACCCAGGCCTTTGCGCTGCCGGCGGTGGCGGGCGAGGCCCAGGTATTGTCGCCGCGCAGGAAGGTCGAAGAGTTGGCGGTACCGGAGCCAAGACGAGCTGTAGGCACGGTTCCCGAGGCGAGATTGCTGGCGTTGAGCGCCGTGAGCGGCGCACCACTTCCGATGAATGGCATGGTCTAGCTCCTCATTTGCAACGCGGCCCGTTGATCCGCATGGCCGCGGCGTATTGTTGGCCGGAGGATAACGGACCTGCCATGTGCTCCGGCATGGGGTGGAAAGCGATCATCGTCCATTTCATTTGAAATGATTCGTTCCTGGCCTGGAAGATGTTAACGAAAGATAACGACCGACACTTGGGACGCGTCCTGCAGAGCCCCTGTATTGGCTCGAGTGTTAAGGTCCAGACGCGCCGTTGTCTTTGTTGTGTTTGTAGCGCCCGGCGCATCCATAACGCCACCGTTGTTCGTCGTCACCACATGGGCATAGTTTGTATCTGCCATCGCTGTCGAAAAGTTCACAGCATAAGAACCGGTGTTCAGGTCAGTAATGCTACTCACATTAACGCTGCTCCGGATCGCCACCGTGCCTGTACCGTTAAAGTTCACCCAGGCTCGTGACGCGTAATAAAGAGCGCTACCAGTAGTTGTGGTGATTCCTGATCCAGCTGGACCTGTGGGTCCAGTTGGCCCCGTCGGCCCTGGAGGCCCCGCGGGGCCTGGTGAGCCGTTCGTACCCGCTGGACCCGTAGCACCGGTTGGCCCCGTGGGCCCGGTTGGCCCGGTGTTGCCACGAGGGATCGTGAAATTGAATACCGCGGCCGAGGACGTACCCGAATTCGAAACGGAGGCGCTGGTGCCTTCAGGCCCGGTCGTGGTCGTGCCGACGCTGATAGTGGCTGCTGGACCGCTAGGCCCGGTTGGCCCGGCCGGACCCGAGGGGCCTGTCGGCCCCGGGGGCCCTGCAACCGAAGATGCAGGCCCGGTTGGCCCGGTTGGGCCTGCGGGCCCGGTAGGGCCGGTAGGACCCGTGGCGCCCTGGATCCCCGCCAATGCGAAGGTCCACGCCGAGAGCGTTCCAGAGCCGCCGACGTTCGTCACGTTGACCGTAATCGAACTGTTCGTCGTGAGGGCGGTGATCTCGCCCTCCATGAAGTTGGTCGCCGACCCGGTGTTGATGACCCGGACGCGGTTGCCGACGACAAAGGCGCCGGTGTTTGCGACCGAGAACGCCTTCGATCCTGTTCCGATCGCCACGCTCGACGACGACGTGGAGCTGGCATAGCCGGCTCCGGTGGGACCTGTCGGTCCCGTTGGTCCGGTGGGGCCTGCGGGTCCCGGCGGTCCAGGCACGGTCGAGGCAGGTCCGGTCGGTCCCGTCGGGCCGGTGGCGCCCGCTGGGCCTGCCGGGCCGGTGGGGCCGGTTGGACCAGTAGGCCCGATTTCGCCCGAGACCGCGAAGCTCCAGGAGGCGATAGTGCCAGAGCCGTTCACGCGGTCGACGTTCACGGTGAGCGTCGTGCCGCTGAAGGACGAGATGGGCCCTTCCATCCAGTTTGTCGGACTGGCGGTACTGATGACGCGCACGCGCTCGCCCGCCACATAGGCGGAGGCCGTCGAGGCGAGGTTGGTGGTGAAAGACTTCGATCCGGTGCCAATGGCGACCGACGAGGTGCTGGTCAGTCCTGCGTACCCGATGCCGGTTGGTCCTGTCGGTCCTGTCGGTCCGGTTGGTCCTGGAGGTCCGGCAGGGCCTGGAGAGCCCGCAGGTCCTGGCGACCCATTTGTCCCCGCGGGACCGGTAGGTCCGGTGGCCCCGGTTTGCCCGCGCTCGCCAGAGACGGCCAGGCTCCAGCTAGTGAACGTGCCGCTGCCGTTGGTTAGGTCGGCGTTTATGGTGACCGAGGTCGCGGAAACCGACGTAATCGGCCCCTCAATCCAGTTGGTCGAGCTGTTGGATGCGCGGATCCTGGTCCCGACCACCCATCCGATCGTGGCGCTGGTGTAGGCAAAGGTCTTGGAGCCAGTACCGATGGTGTTGCTGGTCGTGCTCTCCCGGGTGATCTGCACCGTATCGCCGGCAGGACCAGTCGGACCCGTGGGTCCCGTCGGGCCAGTTGCGCCCGCCGGCCCGGGCGATCCGGCCGGCCCAGGCGACCCGGCAGCGCCCGCAGGACCCGTGGGACCAGTCGGACCAACCAGCGCCGCGTTGGCGATCGTGGCCTTCTTCAGCGCGCTCGTGGAGGCGTCGTAGACCAGGAGCAGATCGGTGCTCTCGACCTGGCCCGAGGTGAGCTCGGCCTGCTCCGTGATGACCTTCTCGTCGTTGCCCAGGTGCAGCATGTCGTCGCTGCTGACCTTGGGCGTCGTCGAGAACACGCCGACCCCGGTCGAGCGAGTAAAGCTCAAGACCGTGGCGAGAGTACCGCCGGCGTCCGTGCGCGAAAGGATCTGCAGGTCCGATCCGGCATTGCTGCCGGTCTCGCCGGTTGAGTTGCAACGCAGGATCCACCGCGCATCGCTGTTGGTCGAAAGGATGACGTCGCGGTTCTGCCCGGCAGCCGCGGAGGCCTGGATGATCGTCTGGTAGGCGCCGTTGCTGCCGACTCTGAGCCGGCTGATCGCCGAGGTGTTGAAGACGTTCACATCGCCGGTGAAGGTTTCGCCAGCCTTGTTCGCCGGCGTGAAGGCCAGGGCGTCGGTGACGTCGGTCGAAGTGAGGGTAACGGCACCCGTGCGGGTGTTGAAGCTCGCGACCCCGGACCCGGTCCCGGTCACGTCGATGACGGTTTCCGTCCCGGAGACGTTCTTCTTGAGATACAGCTTGCCGTCGTAAGTATTGATTGCCAGCTCGCCGAGCTGGATATCCGAAGTCGTCGGCACCCGACCGGGCACCGACGACCGTTTGACCTTGAGAGTATTCGCCATTTGGCTCCCCGTAACGCCTATCTAGGCGGGGCGGAAATCAGAACGTGCCGCCGTCGACCGTGATCCCATCGAATGTGGTGAGGTTGGTGATCGAGCCGCCGGAAATGCTCACGTTGTCGGCCGCCTGGGTGGCGATCGTGCCCAGGCCCAGGGTCGTGCGGGCCGCAGGAGCGTCGGCGTCATCGATCAGGCTGCGGCCGAAGGAGGTGAGGTCCGTAGTCGCGAAGGTGTCCGAGCCCGTGGCGTAGATCAGCTTGTTGGCCGCGGTCGTAACCCCGGCCAAGGCGGTCAAGGTGGCGTCCAAGGGCTGCGCGTCGGTGATGCCGTAGCCCGAGAGTGTGGTGGGGTTGGTGCCCGCGGTGACGCGGCCGTAGGCATCGACCGTCACCGACTTGTAGGTGCCGGCTGCGACGGCCGTGGTGGCGAGGTCGATCGAGTCGGCGTTGACGACGATGCGCTGCGCGCTCGCGGTCACGACGTTGATCGTGTTGCCGCTCTTGGTCAGGCCGTCGCCGGCGGTGATCTGCCCGGCACCGGAGAACTGCGCAAAGGTGAGCGCGGTGGTGCCAAGGGTCACCGTGCCGTCGTTGGTGAGCACCCAGCCGGAGTCGGCGTTGGCGGTGCCCTCCTCGACGAAGGTGAACATGCCCGGGGTGACCTCGGCGTTGCTATCCGCGTCGGAAGCCCGGGACCAGGAGCCGGCAGCGGCTACGTAGATGCCGTTGTTCGCACCGGTGGTCTGGTTCTTCACCAGGACGCGGTCGCCGGCCACGATCGACACGCCGTCGATCGTCTGCGGGCCGGTGAGCGAGATGTTCGTGGTGGTGGCGGCGCGGACCGACTGCTTGACGTCCAGGCCCGAGCGAGCCGCATCAACGTAGGCCTTGGTGGCGGCGTCCTGCGGGTCGGTAGGATCGGCCAGGCCGGTGATCTTCTGGCTGTTGAGCGACACCGCGGCCGTGGGTGCTGCCATCTGGTCCAGGCGGCTCGTGCGCACCTGAGTATCAAAGTCGCTGATCTTGGACGCGGTGAGCGTCGGGATGTCGGTGGCTGCCAGGGTTGCGCCGACGGTGACGCGGCCCTTCGCGTCCACGGTGACCTTGGTATAGGTCCCGGCCGTCACCCCGGAGTTAGCCAGGGTGAGCGTAATCGCGGTAGCACCCGAGCCCGAGGCGTCGCCCGAGACGGTGATCGTCTGGTTGCCCGTGAGATAGCTCTGCGCCTTAACGAAAGCCGTGGTCGCGAGCTTGGTCGAATCGTCGCTGGTGGTGGCGGTGACGCCGGTCGTGTTGGCGCCGAAGGCCACCGTGCCGGTGAAGGTCTTGTTGCCGGAGACGGTCTGGTCGCCCGAGAGCGTCAGGAAGGCGCCGCGGCCGGCGATCGCCTCGACGGTCGTGGCCGAGCCGCCGACGCCGCCGGTGCCTTTGCCGTAGTAGAGGACGTCATCGACCTCGTTGAAGGCGAGCTCGGCGTTGGCGAGCGACGCGGGCGCGCCGACGTTACCCGAGGCGCGACGTTTGATACGGACGGTGTTGGCCATCAGAAATTACCCCCATCGGTGAGTTGTTCTCGCGGGACGGGAGCCACCTCGTTGCCGTTGAAGCCGAGGACGTCGCCGCTCGCGATGCCGGTTAGATTGAATGGTACGCCATTGACGGCGGCCACGGTTGGATTCGGGTACGAACCGGCGAGGTCCCCGCCGGCCTGGTTGACGGCTCCGGAGGGCGCGTTCGGATCGACATAGGCCGGCTCGTTGCCGGCCCCGGTATAGGCGCGGATGTCGAAGCTCGACGTCGCCGAAACCCAATCGGGCTCCTGGGTAATCGAGGTGCGCTCCGCCCGGTAGATTTGTCCGGTGGTGACGTTGTAACCCAGGGCGGTCGAGGGCTTGAACAGCGCCATGCAGGCGCCGACCTGGCGCTCCAGGGCCAGGAGCCCGGTGTTGGTCGGATAGAAGAACGTGAACCGGACCGCGATCAGGTGCTCGACGATGGCGTCGTTGCCCACGCCGCGCACGGTCGAGCTCACCGGCCGGAAGGACTCGCGAAAGAAGGGCTTGCCCTTGGTGGCCACGAACTCGCGGCCCTCCCAGGCACGCGACGCCACGAGCTGGACCTTCAAGGAGCGCGTGCCACCCGCGGCCTCGGGGACCAGGTTCTTGTCGACGGTGATCGTGGTGGCGGTGACGGCGGTGATTGTGGCCGTGCCGTTGTTGGCGGCGTTCGAGAAGCCGGCTGCGGTGATCTCGTCGCCGGCGGAGAAGCCCATGGCGGCGAAGTCGGCGCCGCCGCTGATGGCATAGCGGCCGTTGGCCACCGATAGGGTCGCCACGTCGCCTGTCGTCGCGATGAGCATCGACAAGAGGCGCTGCCGGACGGCGGAGCGAAGGTCGGTGTGCAGGGTGGCGTAGGTCATTTCTTGATCTTCAGCTCTTGGGCGATCTTCTCCACGACGACGGGCCAGCGTTTCACATTATCCGTCACGAAGAAGCGTCCCGGGGCCTTTGACGAGCCGAACTCGACGAATGGGCCGTACTCGGTGTTGTTCAGGAAGTAGATCTTGTCGCCAGCCTTGATGCCGGCGAAGCTGATCCCGACCTCGGAGAGCACGTTGGCCCCGGTCGGGTCCGCGGGTTTGGTCGGGGCCTCTGGCTCGCCGATCGAGGGCTGCCAATTGCCGCGCAGGAAGCCCGTGTCGACGGGCGTGTCCTTGACGATGTTCTCGGCGATCTCATAGGCCGACTGCCGGGCCAGAGCGTCGAGCTTGTCGCCGGCGGCCTTGGACCACTCGCCCAGCTGTGCATTGAACTGGCGTCCGGCAGCCATGGCTACCGCTCCGCGTAGGCGATCGTGAGGATGGCGCCGTCGCCGGCAGGGTCGTAGGTCGTGGCCCAGAAGATCGTCCAGGCGAAGCCCTGCCAGGCCACGGTGTCGCCGGGCTCGGGGCGGATCGACTGGCCCTTCTGGGCGAGGTTGAGCTGGATGGCGCGCTTGCCGACGAGCGAGCCCACCTCGAACTCGGCGGACTTCGACGGCGGCAGCACGACGCCCTTGAAGACGTGATCGGTGGTGGTGATGCTCTCGGTCTGCGTCACGGGGTCGAAGCCGCCGGAGACGCGCCGGGTGATGGTGATGTCGGCGCCCTTACTCGTGAGCATGGAGGCGGCGAGGTCGATCGCGCCCTGGTACTTGGCCACGCATCACCCCTCGGCCCCGGGGGCCGGGTTCTTGTGCTGATCGAGGGAGAAGTAGCCGGTGTCGGAGCCGCCGAACTTGGGCGTGC
>Ga0315904_10000652_pt1 | contig 55393 bp, 49 predicted proteins | sample LakEriMetagenome_6_FD_203529 | JGI IMG/M metagenome (GOLD analysis project Ga0315904, IMG submission 203529) | Freshwater fungal communities from buoy surface, Lake Erie, Ohio, United States - Buoy 12 MA120 | ecosystem: Environmental > Aquatic > Freshwater > Lake | place: USA: Lake Erie, Ohio...
GAGGACGGCCAGCGCGGTTCTGTCCACCTGCTCGAATGGCCGAGCGTTCCGGCGATCACCGTCGATAGCGCCCGCTGGAGCCAGCTGCGCGCGCTGCGGGACAGCGTCAACGAAGCAATCGAGCCGCTGCGGCGTGACAAGACGATCCGCTCGAGCCTCGAAGCCGAAGTGGTCGTCCCCGCCGCAGCCGTGCCCGAAGGCGTTTCGGACGAAGCGCTCGCCGAACTGTTCATCACCGCGACAGTCACCCGCGGGCAGAGCGAAAGCGTGATCGTGACCAAGACCACCCACCACAAATGCGGCCGCTGCTGGCGGCTCCTGCCAGATGTGGCAGAGGATAGCGCGCTGTGCGGGCGCTGCGATGATACCGTCGCCCAGCTGGATGCGCTGGAAGGAATCGGCGCATGAGCGGTCTGTTCACCCGCAACCGGCTGATCGGCCTTGGCTTTGCTGCCTTTATCGCCGGCATTGACCAGCTGGTGAAGTGGTATGTGATCGGCCCGCTCGCCCTGCGGCAGGTCGGCAATATCCCGCTGCTGCCGTTTTTCGATCTTACCTATACCGAGAACCGCGGCATCTCGCTGGGGATGCTGCAGGCGACCGACATGGAGACCCGCTGGCTGCTGGTGGCGTTGACCGGGGTCATCGCGCTGGTGGTGCTGGTCTGGCTGATGCGCGAGAAGGCGCTTGGCGAGATTCTCGGCCTGGCGCTGATCCTCGGCGGGGCTCTGGGCAATATCCGTGACCGGTACGAGCTGGGCTATGTGATCGACTATGCCGATCTGCATATCGGCAGCTTCCGCCCCTTCCTGATCTTCAATATCGCCGACGCCGCGATTACCATCGGCGTTGTCATTATCCTTGCCCGCAGCCTGTTCGTGCGCGACAAGGAGGCAACCGGAACCGGGGACACGCCCCGTGGAGAGACTGACAATGCGTAAACTTGCACCCGTGATCCTGCTGGCCGGCGCTTCGGCGATGCTGGCGGCATGCGGCGCCGGTGGCGGCGTGTTCAACCGCGAACGGCCCGACGAATTCGCAGTGCAGCGTCAGGCGCCGCTGGTGGTGCCGCCCGATTTCACCCTCACCCCGCCCGCGCCGGGCGCCCCGCGCCCAACCGAAGGCACCGCCTCCGAGCAGGCGCTCGAAGCGATTTTCGGCGGCCCGGCCCCGCGCAGCCGGATCGAAGCGAGCGTGATCGACCGCGCCGGCAGCGCCGCGCCCTCGATCCGCAGCACTGTGGGCGACACCGCCACCAACACCGTCGCCAAGGGCCGCGTCACCCGCGACATCATCGCTGCCCCCGAGGGCGATGGGCAGTCGGCAACCACCGTGATCCCGAGCGCCTGAGGTCAGCCTCACCAAGCTACAAGGCTAGCGCTGGAAACGGTCGCGCAGCGACCGCAAGGGCGACTGCCCGCCCACAGCGCCGCAGGCGCGAGGATTTCGCATCGCGGAGGCGATCCGGATAACAAGAACGCCCTGCTTATTCCCTGTCCTCGTCCTCGCGGCTCACCAGCAGCTTGTCGATCCGGCGACCGTCCATGTCGACCACCTCGAAGCGCCAGCCCTGATCGGTGAAGTGCTCGCCCTCGGCCGGCAGCTTCTTGAGCACCGACAGGACATAGCCCGCCGCCGTGCCGAATTCGCGGTTCTCGTCGTAATCGATCCTTAGCCGGTCAGCCATCGCATCGGCCGAGTACGAACCCGCCACGAGTAGCGAGCCATCCTCGCGCACCACCACCTGCGGCTGATCGCCTTCGTCCTGGTCGCTGACAAAGGTCCCGACAATTGCCGTGAGCAGATCGACCGGGGTGACGAGGCCTTCGAAGTGGCCATATTCGTCATGCACCAGCGCCATCGCCACTTCGGAAGATTGCAGCACCCGCAGCGCGTCCATCGCGTCGAGCTGATCGGGCACCACCTCAACCCGGCGCATCATCGCACGGATCGACACAGCCTCGCCCGCCACCATCGCCGCCAGCACTTCGCGCACCTTGACCACGCCAAGGATCGTATCGGGAGAGCCGTCGGCGACCGGCATCAGCGAATGCGGACTGTCCTCGATGGTCTGGCGGATCTCGGCGGTGTCGGCATCGGCCTCGATCCAGTCGACCGCGGTGCGCGGGGTCATCATCTCGCGCACCGGGCGTTCGGCGAGCCGCACCACGCCGGTGAGGAGCTGGCGCTGCTCGGCCTCGATCGCGCCCGATCGGGTCGCCTCGGCAAAGATCATGTGCAGCTCTTCGGCGGTGACCGAGGCTTCATCGGTGCGGCGGATGCCGAACAGGCGGATGATCGCCGCCGAACTGGTATCGAGCAGCCACACCAGCGGCGCCGCCGCGCGCGACAGAAACGCCATCGGCCGCGCCATAATCAGCGCCAGCGGCACCGCATTGCGCAGCGCCAGCTGCTTGGGCACCAGCTCGCCCACCACCACACTAAGGTAGGTGGTCAGCGCGATCACCACAGCAAACCCGGTTTCGTCGGCATATTGCGCCGGCAGGCCGAGTGCCGCCATGCGCTCACCCACCGGCCCGCCAAGGCTCGCGCCGGAATAGGCCCCTGCGATAATGCCGATCAGCGTGATGCCGATCTGCACAGTCGAAAGGAACTTGCCCGGGTCCGCGGCCAGCGCGATCGCTGTGCGCGCGCTGGTCGATCCGGCTTCAGCCTTGGCTTCGAGCGTGCTGGTTTTGGCCGAGACGATCGCGAGTTCGGACATGGCGAACACGCCGTTGATCACGACGAGCGCGAGGATGATGGCAAGATCGGTCCAGGGAAAGGGAGTCACAGGTGCCGCGCTAGCACAAACTGGGGCGGATGCCAGCCAGACAACCCGAAGTTGTCCGGCGAGGCGGCGAAAGCGAAGGAAAATCGTACCGCGCGCGTCCGTTTGTTCAACATGGGTCAATCCACGGGAGAGAAGGGGTGTTAATCAGGCTTGAGGGCGCTGTCTTGCCATCACGGTGGCGCCATGGCACTTTCGGCATCAATTGAGAGGGAGGAATCACTTATGTCTATTTCACGTATCCTGCTTTCGGGCACCGCCGCCTTGGCTCTGCTGGGCACCACCGCCTGCGTCACCGACCCCAACACCGGCGAGAAGAAGGCCTCGCGCACCGCGATCGGCACCGGGCTGGGCGGGGCGCTCGGTTATCTGCTTGGCGACGCGATCGGCGGCGACGCCGCACGCATCATCGGAGCCGGCATCGGGGGCTCGGCTGGCGCACTCATCGGCAAGCAGTATGACGACCAGATTCGCACCCTCAAGGAGCAGACCGCGGGTAGCGGCGTCGAAGTCGAGGAAGTGGGCGATCAGGACGCGATTCTGGTTCGCCTGCCCGACGGCGTGACCTTCGCGACCGGTTCCTCGCAGATCAATCCGGGCTTTCTCGACACGCTGAACAGTGTTGGCGAAAGCCTGATCACCTATCCCAACAGCATCGTCGATGTGTACGGCTTCACCGACACCACCGGATCGACGGCGACCAACCAGCGCCTGTCCGAACAGCGTGCGCAAGCAGTGGCCGATTACCTCGCGGCGCGCGGGGTCGCCCGGTCACGTTTGGCGACAAAGGGTTATGGCGAAACCTACGACTATCTGCGGGTCAAGACCGCCGACAATGTCAACGAACCGCTCAACCGCCGTGTCGAGATCAAGATCATCCCGGTCAGCCAGGACGATGTGAAGGAAGCACGCAGCAACTGAGCTTGCTGCAAGGATGCAATGACGGGCCGTCCGCAAGGGCGGCCCGTTTGCGTTTCACCGCAGCGACTTGGCGCGTTCGGCCAGACGCTCGACCGCGGCGGCGTGGATCGCGGGGGAGCACACCAGCAGGCCGAAATCGCGCGGGTCGTGCTTGTTATAGGCAAGCGGCGCGCCGAAGGCATCGCTGACCTCCGCCCCGGCCTCGCGCGCGATCAGAGTGGCGGCGGCGATGTCCCACTCAAAGCCCCAGCGCAGGGTCGCCACCAGATCGGCCCGATCATCCGCGACCATCGCGATTCGCAAGGCAATCGAATTGGGCTGTTCGACCGCGGCCAGATCGGCATCTTCCTTGGGCAAGGTGTGGGTCGGCACCCGCGCTCCTGCAAATTGCGTGCGCGTGCTGGCGTGCAGCGGTTGGCCATTGAGCCACGCACCCTGCCCTGCCACCGCGATCCATTCCTCACCGCGTGCCGGGGCGGCGAGCATCCCGAATAGTGGCCTTCCGGCGCTCACCAGCGCCACCGACACCGCCCATCCGGCCCGCCCGCCGACGAAATCGCGGGTGCCGTCGATCGGATCGACCAGCCAGATGAGGCCGCTATCGGTGCGGGTCTTGTCGTCGGCGGTTTCCTCCGACAGCCATGCCGCCGATGGCAGCAACGCACGCAGCTCGTGCTTGAGGAAACGGTCGACCTCGAGATCGGCCTCGCTCACCGGATTACCGGGGGTCTTGTCCCAGCTGGCGAGCGCATGACCCCCCCCCGGCCAGCGCGAATGGGCGATCCGGCCCGCCTCGCGGACGATTGCTTCAAGGCGAAACCTGTCAATCATGGGAGGAGCCGTGTTGGCCTTGCACAGAGCACTTTTCAAGTGGGTCGATCCGTGCTTAGGCCCCCGCGAGACGACCTCTCCCCGGGATATGCCCGGAAAGACGAATCACTAGGGATCACTACGCCATGAACGTCCACGAATATCAGGCCAAGGAACTGCTCGCTCAGCACGGGATCGCCATCCCGGCCGGCCACGCCGCGCTGACCGTTGTCGAAGCGGTCGAGGCCGCCAAGAAGCTCCCCGGGCCGCTTTATGTGGTCAAGGCGCAGATCCATGCCGGCGGACGCGGCAAGGGCAAGTTCAAGGAACTCGGCCCCGATGCCAAGGGCGGTGTGCGTCTCGCCAAGAGCCTCGAGGAAGTGGGGGCCCACGCCAAGGAAATGCTCGGCAACACGCTGGTCACCATCCAGACGGGGGATGCGGGCAAGCAGGTGAACCGGCTCTATATCACTGACGGCGTCGACATCGCCAAGGAATACTACCTCTCGCTGCTGGTTGACCGCGCATCGGGCCGCGTCGCCTTTGTTGTTTCGACCGAGGGCGGGATGGACATCGAGACCGTGGCGCATGACACGCCCGAGCTGATCACCACCTTCACCATCGATCCGGCGCAGGGATTCCAACCGCACCACGGCCGCGCGGTGGCCTTCGCGCTGAAGCTGACCGGCGATCTCAACAAGCAGGCCCAGAAGCTCGCCAAGCAGCTCTATGATGCCTTCATCGCGACCGATTGCGAGATGCTCGAAATCAACCCGCTGGTCGAAAGCGAAGACGGCAAGCTGCTGGTGCTCGACGCCAAGATGAGCTTCGATGGCAACGCGCTCTACCGCCACCCCGCAATCGAAGCCCTGCGCGACGAGACCGAGGAAGACCCGGCCGAAGTCGAGGCATCCGAATACGACCTCGCCTACATCAAGCTCGACGGGAACATCGGCTGCATGGTCAACGGCGCGGGCCTGGCCATGGCGACGATGGACATCATCAAGCTCAACGGCGCCTTCCCCGCCAACTTCCTCGACGTGGGCGGCGGCGCGACCACTGAAAAGGTGACCGCGGCGTTCAAGATCATTCTCAAGGACCCGGCGGTCGAGGGCATCCTCGTCAACATCTTCGGCGGGATCATGAAGTGCGACGTGATCGCCAACGGGATCATTCAGGCGGCCAAGGACGTGAACCTGCAGGTTCCGCTGGTGGTGCGGCTCGAAGGCACCAATGTGGCCGAAGGCAAGGCGATCCTCGCCAATTCGGGCCTCGCGATCGTGGCTGCCGACAACCTCGGCGATGCGGCGCAGAAGATCGTTGCCGAGGTGAAAAAGGCCGCCTGATCGCAGGGGTCTTGTTCACCAAGTACATCCCGGGCGAAGGGGAATGCGTATCACCTTCGCCAAGTCCTATACGCCCTTGCCCTGCTTGACGTTTACGTAAACGCAAGCTAGGCGGGCGACCAAGGCCGAATGGCCCGTGATTCTTTGAGAGGAAGGAACGCCCCATGAAGATCCTCGTCCCCGTCAAGCGGGTGATCGATTACAACGTCAAGCCGCGGGTCAAGGCCGACGGCACCGGCGTTGATCTCGCCAACGTCAAGATGAGCATGAACCCGTTCGACGAGATCGCGGTCGAGGAAGCCATCCGCCTCAAGGAAAATGGCGCGGCCACCGAGATCGTCGCTGTCTCTGTCGGCCCGGCCAAGGCGCAGGAAACCCTGCGCACCGCGCTCGCCATGGGCGCCGACCGTGCGATCCTGATCGAAACCGACGAGGAAGTGGAACCGCTGGCGGTCGCCAAGATCCTCAAGGCGATTGCCGATGAAGAAGCCCCCGGCCTCGTCATCCTCGGCAAGCAGTCGATCTCGGACGATTCGAACCAGACCGGCCAGATGCTCGCCGCCCTCATGGGCCGTCCGCAGGGCACCTTTGCCAACACCGTCGAAGTCGACGGCGATTCTGTCACCGTGAAGCGCGAAGTCGATGGCGGCCTGCAGACCGTCAAGCTTGCGCTCCCCGCGATCGTCACCACCGACCTGCGCCTCAACGAGCCGCGCTATGCCTCGCTGCCGAACATCATGAAGGCCAAGCAGAAGCCGCTCGCGGTCAAGACTGCCGGTGACTACGGCGTCGATCTGACCCCGCGTCTCAAGACCCTCAAGGTCGCCGAGCCGCCGGTGCGTCAGGCGGGCGAGAAGGTCGACGACGTCGCCGCACTGGTCGAGAAAGTCAAGGCGCTCGGAATCGCGTAAGCGCGCCGCGTCCCCAAGATAAGGAACACATCGAGATGAAGACTCTGGTTCTCGTCGAACATGACAACACCAAGGTGCACGATGCGACGCTCGCGGTCGTCACCGCCGCATCGAAGCTGGGCGAAGTGCACCTGCTGGTCGCCGGCCACAATTGCGGCTCGGTCGCCGAGGCTGCTGCCAAGATCGCGGGCGTGGGCAAAGTCCACCTCGCCGATGACGCGGCCTACGCGAACGGCCTTGCCGAAAACGTCGCTCCGCTGGCCGCTGGCCTGATGGGCCACCACGACGCGTTTCTCGCCGCTGCCACCACGCAGGGCAAGAACGTCGCCCCGCGCGTCGCCGCGCATCTCGATGTGATGCAGGTCTCGGAAATCCTCTCGGTCGAAGGTCCCAAGACCTTCACCCGTCCGATCTACGCCGGCAACGCCATTGCCACGGTCGAATCGACCGATGCCAAGCTGGTAATCACCGTGCGCGGCACCGCCTTTGAAAAGGCCGCGACCGAGGGTGGTTCGGGCACCATCGAAGCCGCCGGCGGCGCAGGCGATGCCGGCACCTCGACCTTCGTCAGCTCGGAAATCGCCAAGAGCGAGCGCCCCGAACTGACCAGCGCCAAGATCATCGTCTCGGGCGGCCGCGCGCTGAAGGATGCCGAAACCTTCGAAGTCGTGATCACGCCGCTTGCGGACAAGCTCGGCGCTGCCATCGGCGCGAGCCGCGCGGCGGTCGATGCGGGCTATGTCCCCAACGACTATCAGGTCGGCCAGACCGGCAAGATCGTGGCTCCGGAAGTCTATTTCGCGATCGGCATCTCGGGCGCGATCCAGCACTTGGCGGGGATGAAGGACTCCAAGGTCATCATCGCCATCAACAAGGACGAAGACGCCCCGATCTTCCAGGTCGCGGATATCGGCCTTGTAGCGGATCTGTTTGCGGCGGTGCCGGAGCTGACCGGCTCGCTGTAAGCGGTTCATCGTAAAAGACTTTATTTCGAAATGAACCTCCGGCAGTCTGGTGTGACTGCCGGAGGTTTTGCTTATGCGCGCTGCTGTTCTTGCCCTTGCCACCCTGCCCGCCCTTGTCGCTGCGCCCGCGCAGGCAGAACCTGTGGTGGTGCAGCCCAGCAGCCCGTGGAATGACGATTTCGCCGAGGACAAGTGCCGCCTCTCGCGTCTGTTCGGCGAGGGCGAAAGCCAGCACTATCTCGCCTTTCAGCAATACTGGCCCGCCGAGACAGCTGGGCTGACCGTGGCAGGCCCGGCGTTCGAACGGTTCCGCAGCCCGCAACGGACTGATGTGCGATTTTTCGAGGGTCAGGAGCCGCTGCGCACAAGGCCCTTTACCGGTTCGGTCGAACAATTCGGAAGTGGGGTGATCTACTCCTCGATTAGGATCACCGAGGCAGAGCCGACCGATACCAATGAGGTCGATGAGCCGCGCTCGGGCGGAATTCCCCAGCTCAACGCCACCGAGGGCGATCTGGTGCAATTCGTCGCGCTCAAGCAGGGCGGGCGCGAGGTGCGGCTCGAAACCGGGCCGCTGGGGGAAGCCTTCAAGGTTCTCAACCAATGCACGCTTGATCTGCTGCGTGACTGGGGTCTCGATCCGGACAAGCACGTCACCGCAACCAGCCTGCCGCGTTGGACCAATCAGGCCGCGCTCACCCGCAAGATCACTGCCAATTACCCGACCGGCGCGTTGGCGCAGGGCGAACAGGCCATCATGCGGATGCGGGTTATCGTGAACGAACAGGGCGCGGTCGAAAGCTGCACTATCCTCAAGGCGACCGATACCGAAAGGCTTGAATCCCCCGCTTGCCGGGTGATGCAGGGAGCACGGTTCGAACCCGCGCGTGATGCATCGGGTCAGCCGTTCCGCTCGCTCTACGCGACCTCGATCACCTACCGGATCGGCTGACCGTGCGCTTCACAGCACCGTCGCAAGGAAGTGCAGCGTCATCCCCACCAGCCCGCCGACCAGCGTGCCGTTGATGCGGATGAACTGGAGGTCGCGGCCCACCGCGCCCTCAACCCGGTCGGTGATGGTGGTCACGTCCCAGCGCTTGACCGTTTCTGACACCAGCCGCACGATCTGGTCGCCGTAGCGGGTCGCAACACCCACCATGGTGCGGCGCGCGAAGCGGTTGATCTGGTGCTGCAGCCGCGCGTCCTTTTGCAAGGCCTGCCCCAGTTCGGCGAGCATGTTGCGCATGTCCTCGCCCATGCCGCTTTCGGGATCGCGCGCGCGGGCGATCAGCGATTGGCGCATCCGTTCCCACACACCCATCCACCACACCGCGACGGCGGGATTGGCGATCAGATCGCGCTTCATCTCCTCCACCTTGGCGCGGGTTTCCGGATCGTGCTGCAAGTCCTGCCCGAGCTTGGCGAGCCCTTCCTCGATCTTGCCGCGCAGCGGGTGATCGGGATTGACCAGCACCTCGGCGAGGAGCTTGTAGAGCCCGTCGAGCACGCTGGTGGAGATGGTCTTGTCGAGCCCGGTCCAGCGCAGCACGCCCGCGACGCGCTGGTGGATGATGTCGCGCAGCGTTTCCTCGTTGTCCTCGATGGTAAGGCCAGCCCATCGCACGAAACCGTCGATCAGCGGCTGGTGGCGCTTGTCGGCCATTGTGGTCTCGATCATCCGCCCGACGAGCGGCGCGATCTCGAGCTTGCCGAGCTGCCCGGCGAGCCCTGCACGCACCTGGTTGCCGAGCCGGTCGGGATCGAGCGATTCGAGCACCTCGGCGAGCAGCTCCGCGGCACCCGAGGTGATGCGCGAGCGATCATCGCTCTCGCCGCGTTCGGGCGCGGCGGCGAGGAATTCGCCCGCCGCCTTGGCGACATTCATCCCCGCCATGCGCCGCGCGACCACGGCAGGCGTGAGGAAGTTCTCGCGCAGGAATTGCGCCATGGTGTCGGCGATGCGGTCCTTGTTTTCCGGGATGATCGCGGTGTGCGGGATCGGCAGGCCGAGCGGGTGGCGGAACAGGGCGGTGACCGCGAACCAGTCGGCTAGCCCGCCAACCATCGCCGCTTCGGCAAAGGCGTTGATATAGCCCCACGCCGGATGATCGTCGACCAGCCCGATGGTGGTGACGAAAATCACCGCCATCGCAGCGAGCATCCCGGTCGCGGTCCAGCGCATCCGGCGGGCGCGGTCGACCGTCAGCGGCTGGCCGCGGAAGGTGAGGGGCAGGGTGTGACGCGTCGCCATGACGGTGCCTTAGCCCGCCAGAGGCGGCCGCGTCACGCTTTTGCTGCTCATTCGGCCGGTTCGCTGCCGGGCGGCAGGCGCCGCGCCGGGATCGGCTTGGCCTTGCCGGGCAGGCCGGGGAAGGGCAGAACGGGCGTGCCGGCCCCATGCGGACGGGTGTCGTCACGCCGGTCGTCTCCGGGCTTGTAGGTCAGCATTCGCGCCCTCAGCCACGGGCCGACGCGCTTCTCGAAGCTATCGGCGAGGCTGAAGCCCGCCGGCACGATCAGCAGCGTGAGCAGGGTCGAAAGGATCAGCCCGCCGATCACCACGATGCCCATCGGCTGGCGCCACGCCCCGTCGCCCGACAGCGACAGCGCCACAGGCACCATGCCTGCGGTCATGGCCACGGTGGTCATCACGATCGGCTGCGCGCGCTTGTGCCCGGCATCCATGATCGCATCGATCTGGCCCACGCCCTTGGCCATTTCCTCGATCGCGAAGTCGATCAGCAGGATCGAGTTCTTCGACACGATCCCGAGCAGCAGCAGGATGCCGATATAGACCGGCATCGATTGCGGCTGACCGACCAGCCAGATCAATAGCACCCCGCCCAGCGGCGCCAGCGCCAGCGAGGTCATGTTGACCAGCGGGCTCATCAACCGCTTGTAAAGCAGCACCAGCACCGCAAACACCAGCAGCACGCCCGCGATGATCGCGATAATCAGATTCTGGATCAGTTCATCCTGCCATTCTTCCTCACCCACCGCGTCGCGGATCACACCGACGGGCAGGTCCTTCAGCACCGGCAGCGCGTCGAGCTGCACCTGCGCCTCGCCCTTGAGCACGCCCGGCGCCAGATCGGCGCCGACCAGCACGCGTCGGTTCTGGTTGTAGCGCTGGATCGCGGTCGGGCCGGAGCCGAAGCTGATCTCCGCCACCCGGCTCAGCGGCACCGATCCGCCATTGGCGGTGGGCACCGGCAGGTTCTCGATCGTGCTGAAATCGGTGCGCGACTTTTCCGACAGGCGCACCACGATCGGGATCTGGCGATCCGACAGCGAGAAGCGCGCCGCGTTCTGCTCGATCTCGCCGAGCGTCGCGATGCGGATCGTCTGCGACAGCGCCGCGGTGGTAACGCCCAGTTCGGCGGCGATCTGGGCCCGCGGAGTGATGATGATCTCGGGACGGTTGAGATCGGCGCTGATGCGCGGGGCGACCAGCGACTTCACGCCCTTCATTTGCTCGACCAACTGCGTCGCGGTGCGATCAAGCAGCACCGGATCCGAGCCCGCCAGCATCACCGTCATGTCGCGACCCGAGCCGAAGCCGGCGCTCTGCGACTGGAAACGCACGCGCGCATCGGGCATCTGGGCGAGCACCGGGCCCAGTTCGCGTTCGAATTCGATCGAGGTGCGCTTGCGGTCCTCGCGCAGCTTGACGAAGATCGACGAGGTTTCGCCCAGCCGGGTGCGCTCGAGCAGGCGCTCGACTTCGGGCTCCTGGTTGAGCCGCGCGGCGACCGAATTGACGATGCGCTTGGTCTCGGCAAGCGTGGTGCCCGGCACGGTCTCGATCTCGACGCGGCTGTTCTCGTCATCGATGGTCGGCTGGAACTGCGCCGGGATCTGGCCGAACAGCATGATCGTCATCAGGAACGAGAACCAACCGATCCCCAGCATCCAGATGCGGTGATCGTAGAACCGCGCGGTCATCCAGCGCACGCCCTCGGCAAAGCGCCCGCTGCCATTGGCGGGCGTCTCGATCAGGCGGAAGGTCAACAGGCCGGCGAAGAACGCCAGGCCCGAGACCAGCAGGACCTGCACGATCTCGAAGATCTTGGCGACGAGCTTGTAGAGGAAGCCGTTGCTATCGCTCGAGACAGCCATCGCCACCTGCTTGGGAACTTCAAGCCCGGCGATGCCCTTCCACAGCGGGGCGGCGCCCAGCTTTTCAGCGATCAGGCCCGAAACCGAACCACTGAAAATCTCGAACAGCGTGATGGCGGTCACCAGCAGCAGCGCGATCAGGGTCAGCAGCAGACCGGGGACATAGAAGGCGCGGCTGCGCGGGGCGGCGAGCCCGGCGCGGCGGGCGGCCATCTTGCCGGTGTCCAGCGTCCAGGCCAGCACGCTCATATAGGCGTCGATCATCGGGCCTTCGCCGTGCTCGGCAACGCCCTTGGCCTTGAGAAAATAGGCCGCCATCAGCGGCGTGACCATGCGCGCCACAGCCAGCGACATCAGCACCGCAATCACCACCGTGATCCCGAAATTCTGGAAGAACTGGCCCGAGACGCCCGGCATCAGCCCGACCGGCAGGAACACCGCGACGATGCAGAAACTGGTCGCCACCACCGGCAGGCCGATTTCGTCGGCGGCGTCGATCGAGGCCTGATAGGCGGTCTTGCCCATCCGCATATGTCTGACGATGTTCTCGATCTCCACGATCGCATCGTCGACCAGCACGCCGGCCACCAGCGCCAGTGCCAGCAGCGAGAGGAAATTGAGGTTGAACCCGAGCAGGTCCATGAACCAGAAGGTCGGGATTGCAGACAGTGGGATCGCGACGGCCGAAATGAAGGTCGCGCGCCAGTCGCGCAGGAACATGAACACCACGACCACGGCCAGCACCGCGCCTTCGACCAGCGCCCAGATCGAGCTTTCGTACTGGCCGCGGGTATAGGTGGTGTTGGTCGAGAGCTTGATGAACTTCACACCCTCGTTCTCGGCCTCGATCTTGTCCATTTCGGCCAGCGCTGCGTCATAGACCGCCAGATCGGACGAACCGCGCGCGCGGCTCATGGCGAAGTTGACGACTTCCTTGCCGTTCACTTCGCTGATCGATGTGCGCTCGGAAAAGCCGTCGCGCACGGTGGCGACGTCGGCAAGTCGCACCGTGCGCCCGCCGCCGAGCTGGATCTGGCTCTGCGACAGCGCGAAGGCGTTGTCCGAATTGCCCAGCACGCGCAGCGACTGGCGGGTGCCGCCGATCTCGGCAAGCCCGCCTGCGGCGTCGAGATTGGTCTGGCGCAGCACGGCGTTGATCTGCGAGGCGGTGACCCCGAAGGACTGCATCTTGGCCGGATCGAGGATCACCTCGATCTCGCGGTCAACCCCGCCGAAGCGGTTGACCTCGGCCATGCCTTCGATCTTGAGCAGGCGCTTGGCGACGGTATCGTCGATGAACCAGCTCAATTGCTCGATCGTCATGTCGTCGGCTTCGACCGCGACATAGCCGATTGGCTCGCCCACCACGTTGACCTTGCGCACCTGCGGTTCGAGAATGCCGTCGGGCAGGCTCCCGCGCACGCCGTCGATCGCGGTCTCGACCTCGTTGACCGCTTCGATCAGATTGGTGCCGATCTCGAATTCGACAAAGGTGGCCGAACTGCCCTCGCGCGCGGTCGATTGCAGCGAATTGACACCGTTGATCGAGCGCAGCGCGCTTTCGACGCGCTGGGTGATCTGGTTCTCGATCTCGGTCGGAGACGCGCCAGGCTGGGAAATGATGACCTGCACCGCCGGAAAATCGACGTCCGGATTATCGGTCACGTCCATGAAGCGGAAGCTGACGATCCCGGCAAGCAGCAGGCCGGTGAAGAACACCAACGGAATCACCGGGTTGCGGATCGACCAGGCCGAGATGTCGCGGAGAGCCATAATGTTCCTGCCTTGGGTCTCGTCATTCTTGTGCGCACTTGGCACGGTGTCCCGTCAGATACGCATAGCGCATCCGCTTGGACGGGGCGGTTACTTCTTCAGCGGCTGGGGATTGATGCTCTCGCCCGGGTTGAGGAAGCCCCCTGCCCGCAGCACCACCTGCTCGGTGCCCGAAAGCCCTTCGGTGATGGCGATCCCCTGCTTGGTCACCGCGCCGGTGGTGACCCCGCGGCGCACCGCCTTGTTATCCTTGCTCACGACATAGACGAAGCTGCCTTTGGCATCGGCCAGCACCGCGCTTTCGGGCAGCACGGTCGCGGTAAAGCTGCCGCTGTTCAGCCGCGCGGTGGCAAAGCCGCCGGGGCGCAGTTCGGGCGCGAAGCTGAGCGCGATCCGCGCCGTGCCCTGCCGCGTGGTCTGGTCGATCACCGGCGAAAGCTGCCACACCTGCCCCGAGAATTCGTCCTTCGAACCGGTCGGAATGATCGTCGCCATGGTGCCGACCGACAGCCCGGCAAGCTGTTGCTCGGAGAGCTGGGCGAGCATTTCCATCTCGCCGCCGCTGGCAATGGTGAACAGTGGTGCGCTGCCGGCGCCGACCGTCTGGCCGGGCTCGACATTGCGCTGAAGGACATAGCCCGAGGAAGGCGCATAGACATTCAGCCGGTCGTTGCGCGCGCGCTGTTCGCGCAGCTGCGCTTCGGCCACCTTGACCCGCGCCACGGCCGCATCGCGCACGGCAGTCAGCCGGTCGACATCGGCCTTGGAGACAAACCCGCGAGCAACCAGCTGGAGTGCGCGGTCGAGATTGGCCTGCGCCAGATTGGCATCGGCCTTGGCCACCTGGATCTGCGCGGCCTGCGCTTCGGCCTGCTGGACCTGCACCGAACGGTCGATCACCGCCAGCACCTGACCCTGCTGCACCCAGTCACCCGCATCGACCGTGACGCGCAGCACCTGCCCGCCTTCGCCCACCGCACCAACCGGCATCGGGCGGCGCGCCGCGAGCGTGCCGGGCGCTTCGATAAGGCCGGCAACGGTGGTCTTGCCCGGCGTGATAACCGTCACCGAAGGGGCCTGAGAATTGTCGTCACCCACCGCCACAGGCTCGCCGCCCGCCAGCGCGAAATAGGCGCCGATCGCCAGCAGCAGCCCGAACAGACCCAGCCCGCCGATGATCAGCCAGCGCGGCACACGCGGCCCGGCGAGCGTGCGCGCACCGGCATAATCCGTTGTCACCCCGTCAGCGGCGTCGGCCCGGATGGTGGTCTCGTAATTCATTATTATTCCCTTGTCGGAGCCGTCCGCCGGCGCGGATCATCCGCCTTCGCCAGTGTATTATCTCGATAAGTCACCGAGCGCAACGCCTGATAGGCTGTACCCATCGCGTGGGCAATGCCTGCATCGACGGGTGACTTTAAGGACAGACGAAGGTCACCCCCGCTGGTTCCCGGCGGAGGTGACACGCAGGATTCAGCGCAGACGACCGCGCTTGATCAGATTGACGATGCCCAGCAGCACGGTCGCGCCAAGTGCGGCGACAAGCAGGCCGGTGATCGAGAATTCCTGAACGCTGCCATTGATGCCGAGCAGAGGGCCGGAAATCGCGTTGCCGACAACCGAGCCGCCGCAGCCGATCACGATATTCCAGAAAATACCCATCGAGGCATCACGATTCATCACCAGACTGGCAAGCCAGCCCGCTACCCCGCCGACGATCAGTGCGATAATCCATCCCATGGCATTCCTCCTCTGCCGCGCAGCCAAGGCTTGGCCGCGCTTGCGGGCGGGATGCTAACGGGTTTCGGGCGGCAATGCCACAGCGGCGGGCGCGGGCCCGCCCCAGCGCTTCAATATTTCAGCTGGCGCTGGTAGAGATCGCGGTAGTGCTGGATCTTGGTGACACGCAGGCCGTGCATGCCCGAACGGTCCACCGCACGCTGCCACGAAGCGAACTCCTCGAGCGTGAGGCCATAGCGCGCGAGCGCCTCGTCGAGCGTCAGCAGACCGCCGCTGACGGCAGCCACGACCTCGGCCTTGCGACGCACGACCCAGCGCTTGGTATCGGGCGCGGGCAGATCGGCAATCGTCAACGGCTCGCCAAGCGGGCCGATAACCTGTGCGGGGCGGATGTCCTGGTTTTCAATCATTGCTTGTCTCTTGCATCGCCTCCGTGCGCTTCCGTCGAACGCCCGGCATCGCCCCCCGATACCGCGTCATGCTGAACCGAAGCGCCGGCATATTCTTTGCCATCAGAGGCTTTAGAGCAGTCTAAAGCATCATGGTTAACGACGGGTTCTTTTTCGTCGATCATCGCAAAGTAGCTTGCGGCGGCATCGCCGAAGCTGGCGGCGACCGCTCCGATCAGCCCTTTCGACTCGCTGCGCAGCAACAGCCGCAGATCGCGGGCCGCGTTGAGCCGGGCGGTAATCTCGCTCCATTCGACCGCCCGGAGCGCATCGCCCGCGCGCCGGCCGGCACGCGATTCGACTCGCTCGCCCGCCTGTGCCGAGGCACTCCAGCGCTTGCGTGCGCCATCCTCGGCGCTCCGGTGGAGCGGCGGCCTCAAAGCGGCAGAGACAGGGTCGGATTTCTCGAACATGACGGTTGGTCATAAGGCGATTGCGTCAAGATCAGGTAAAACCGCCATTTACCCCAGCTTAGGAATAGTGCGGCCCCGGCGGAAACCTTGGTAAACGCGAAGGCGCCCACAACGCAGGGATTGCGCGCAGAATTTGCAGGCTCTGGCGAAACGCGGGCAGCAACGCTATATCGATCGCGATTCCCATGGATACGCTAACCCTCCTGGAGGCCGACCCGCTCGCCGGGCCCGATGCCACCGCGCTGTTCGATCTGCCACGCCCTGCGTCCGAATGCCGGATCGTGGTGGCGATGAGCGGCGGGGTCGATAGTTCAGTGGTCGCCGCGCTGGCGCATGCGAGCGGCGCGGAAGTGATCGGCATCACGCTCCAGCTTTACGATTACGGCGCTGCCACGGGCCGCAAGGGCGCGTGCTGCGCGGGCGACGACATCCGCGATGCGCGCACCGTGGCTGACCGGCTGGGCATCGCGCATTACGTGTTCGACCATGAAACCGCCTTCCGCGAAGACGTGGTCGAGCAGTTCGCCGACGAATATCTCGCCGGGCGGACGCCGGTCCCCTGCATCCGCTGCAACATGGGGCCCAAGTTCACCGATCTGTTCCGCATGGCGCGCGAATTGGGCGCGGATTGCCTTGCCACCGGCCATTATGTGCGCCGGGTGATGAGCGCGGACGGCCCGCAGTTGCACCGCGCCTTCGATCCGGCGCGCGATCAGTCCTATTTCCTTTACGGCACCACCGAAGCGCAGCTCGAATATCTGCGCTTTCCGCTGGGCGGGATGCCCAAGCCGCAGGTGCGCGAACTGGCCGAGGCGGCGGGCCTGCGCAATGCAGCCAAGCCCGACAGTCAGGACATTTGCTTCGTCCCCGATGGCGATTACGCTAAGATCGTCACCAAGGTGCGACCCGAGGGCGCGGCGCCCGGCAGTATCGTCCACGCCGCCACCGGCGCGGTGCTGGGAAGCCACAAGGGCATCGTCCATTTCACGGTCGGCCAGCGCAAGGGCCTCGAAATCGGCGGCCAGCCCGAACCACTCTATGTCATCGGCCTTGATGCTGCGGCACGCGAGGTGCGGGTCGGGCCGAAGCGGATGCTGGCGGTGAACGCGGCACGCCTGATCGAGACCAACCGCATCGGGCCTTTGGGTGATGAACCGCTGACCGCCAAGGTGCGCAGCCTTTCCAAGCCCGTGCCGGTGACGCTCGATGGCACCCCCGGCGACGGCGCGGCGGTCACGATCCGCTTTGCCGCGCCCGAGTATGGCGTTGCCCCGGGCCAGGCGGCGGTGATCTATGCCGGCGAACGGGTGATCGGCGGCGGCTGGATCGACGCGACCGAGAAGGTCACCCTTTGATTTCGGTTCGCTAACGCAAACGCAGACCCCCCGCCCCGCCTCCCCACCCGGCCACCGATAGTACCACTATATTATGGTGGCAGGGTGGGGAGGCGGAGCGGGGGATCTGCGCCGCACGACTGTGCGGCAAAAATCCTTATTCCTCCCACTTCTCCAGGACGCAGCCATAGCCTTCGCGGTAGGTCGCGGTTGCTTCGGCCACCAGCGGGAAGCGCGCGGTGACGCTTTTGGCTTGGGGGTCGTCGACCAGCGTGACCGCTTCCATCCCCGAAAGCTTGTCCTTGGCGCAGTCATCAAGGCTGCGGCCCGCGACAAAACGGCACGAGCACGCCACCCGCGCCGAATAGACAGACGCGATGCTGCCATAGCCATTGATCGGCTCGCGGAAGGCCCAGGCCGCCGCGCCGGCGGCGAGCGCGATCAGCGCCAGCAGCCAGAGCCCGTAGCGCCGACGGCGCGATGATGAGAGCCCGGAAGCAGGGTTGGGTGTTTTCGCCATTGCCAAGCTCTTTTGCATCGGGAATTGAGAGCGCGATGACCGCACCTGATTGCCTTCATAACCGCGCGCTCCTGCTCGCGCCAGCCCTGCTCCTGCCACCCCTCTTGCTGGTTGCCGGGTGCGGCGCGGCAACGCCCGCCGAAACCCCGCTGTCGGAGCAGGCCTTGGCGGCCGTCACCGCAGATTCCGGCGCCCCGAAAGACCAGCTTGCCCGCGCGCTCGACGATATCTTCACCGCGCAGGGCGTCGGCGAGACCCGCGCGGTGGTGGTGATGGCAAACGGCAAACTCGCCGCCGAACGCTACGCTGCGGGCTATGACAAGGATACGCGCTTTGTCAGCTGGTCGATGGCCAAGACCGTCACCGGCGTGCTGATCGGGATGCTGGTGTCCGACGGGCTGCTCGCGCTTGACGAGCCGGCGCCGGTCCCCTTGTGGCAGCGCCCCGGCGATCCGCGCGCCGAGATCACCCTGCGCCATCTGCTGCAAATGCGCAGCGGGCTGCGCCACACCGAGGCCGGCGATCCGCCCTACGAGAGCAGCGAGGTCAGGATGCTGTTCCTCGACGGGCGCGACAACATGGCGCGCTGGGCCTCCGAACAGCCGCTCGAAGCCGAGCCGGGCAAGATGTTCGAATATTCCTCCAACACCAGCGTGATCCTCGCCGATATCGCCGCGCGCGCGCTGACGGCCAGCGACAAGCCCGAGGCGCGGCGCAAGGCGGTGGCGGATTACCTGCAGCAGCGCCTGTTCGGCCCGCTCGGGATGACCTCGATGGTGCCCGAATTCGATGCGAGCGGAACGCTGGTCGGCGGCAGTCTGATGCACGCCACCGCGCGCGACTGGGCGAAGCTCGGCGAAATGCTGCGCCTCAAAGGCCGCGCGCCGGTCGGCGAACAGCTGGTGCCGCAGCGCTGGGTCGAGGCGATGGTGACCCCCAGCCCCGCCAGCCCGCATTACGGCTTTCAGACCTGGCTCAACCGCGAGGTTCCTGGCACCGAACCGTCCGAGCACCCGCTGTTCCCCGACCGCGCGCCCAAGAGCCTGTTCAGCCTCATCGGCCATATGGGGCAATATGTCCTCGTCTCGCCCGAGCAAGGCGTGACACTGGTGCGGCTCGGCCATTCGGACAGCGCCGAGCGCCCGGTGATGCTGCAGCGGGCGGCCGATGTGCTGGAACTCTACCCCGTGTCCTAGTTTTCCGCACCATCCGGGGCGCGAAATCCTCGCTCATGCGACCTGAAGGTCGGGTGGTCCGCCTGCGGCGGCTCAGCTTTGCGTCCGCTGCGGGCGCGCAGTTGCGCTTGCGGTCGCTTGTGCGACCGATGGCGCCTCTCCGCCCTGGTTATAGGGTGAAAGTGCCCTCGACCACAGTCACACAAGGCCCGCCGAGCCATGCCTTCTCGCCATCGAGGCGCAAGGCGAGATTACCGCCGCGTGTGCTGGCCTGATGCGCGGTAAAGCTCTCGCGCCCGAGCCGCCGCGCCCAATAGGGCGTCAGCACCGCGTGGGCCGATCCGGTGACGCTGTCCTCGTCGACCCCGCCGCCGGGGACGAACACCCGGCTGATGATATCGGTCCCTGCCCCGGACCCCGATCCGGGGTCGCCCGGCGCGGTAACGATGAACTGGTCAGCGCCCAGCCGCTCCAGCCCGCGGATATCGGGGACAAGACCGCGCACTGCCGCTTCGTTTTCATAGAGATAGATGTTGTAGCCCAGCTCGGAGCGATAGACTTCCAGCGGCTCGGTCCCCAGCAACCGGATCGCTTCGGCCTGATTGGCGGCGCTGTCGGGTGCGGTTGCAATCGCGGGAAGCGCAAGTTCGTAGCCTTCGCCTGCCCGCACCACTTCGAGAATACCCGACAGCCTCGTGCGGAAGGTCAGGCGCTCAAGCGCTTGTCCCTTGGCATCCCGCTGCAAAAGCACATGCCCGCTCGCCAGCGTCGCATGGCCGCACAGCGCGATTTCATAGGTCGGCGTGCACCAGCGCAGCTCCCAGTCAGCAGCGCCGGTGGTGTCGCGCACCACGAAGGCGGTTTCGGCGAACAGGTTCTCCGCCCCGATCGCGACCAGCACATCGTCGGGGAGCCATTCCTCGAGCACCATCACCGCCGCCTGATTGCCGCCAAACGGGCGTGCGGCGAAGGCATCGACGTGCCAATAGGGGATTTTCTGCGGCATCGGGGACGTCCTCAAGGATAAAGCAATGTGTCGGACCACGGCGCGTCCGGAGCGCTGCGGATGAATTCGCGGCGATCATGCAACCGGTTGTCGCGATCGATCCAGAATTCGATTCGTGTCGGGCACAACGTAAAACCCGTCCAGTGCGGCGGGCGCGGCACCCGGCCCTCGGCTTCATGCGCGGCCCAGAGCTCCTGCACGCGGGTCAGATAGGTCTGGCGATCAGGCAGGGGGCGCGACTGGTCAGAAGCCGCGCTGCCGACCTGGCTCTTGTAGGGGCGAGAGTGGAAATAGGCGTCGGCACGTATCGGCGTCACCTCGGTCAGCGGGCCCTCGATGCGGATCTGGCGGCGCAAGCTCTTCCAGTGGAATAGCAGCGCGGCCTGCATATTGGCGCGGATCTGGGTGCCCTTGCGGCTGCCTGAATTGGTGAAGAAGGTGAACCCGCCGCCGCCGATTTCGCCCGCGCCGTGGCCCTTCAGGAGCACCATCCGCACCGAAGGCGCGGCATCGGGGGTCGCTGTCGCCAGCGCCATGGCATTGGGGTCATTCAGCTCGCCGACCTGCGCGGCGGCAAACCATGTCTCGAACAGCGCGAAAGGATCGGCGCCTGCGGGCAGCACAGAATCGGCCAATTGGGCATCGTCGAGAGGGGTGGTGCTGGTCATTGGCGGTCTTTCTGGTTGGCGGCGAGACGCTCATAGATACGCGCGTGCCTGCGCGAAAGGCGCAGATGGTGAATTTCGCCTGTTGGTGGCGCAGGCTCCCCGCTTGCGCGCGGGCGCTGTATCACCTAGCTAACACGCAATGCGCGATCCCTACAGCACACTTGGCGTCCCCCGCACCGCGTCGGAAGCGGACATCAAGAGCGCCTATCGCAAGCTCGCCAAGCAGCTGCACCCCGATCGCAACACCGACAATCCCAAGGCCGCCGAGAAATTCTCGGACGTGACCCGCGCCTATGATCTGCTGAGCGACAAGGCCAAGCGCGCGCAATATGATCGCGGCGAAATCGATGGCGAGGGCAATCCCGCCAATCCCTTTGCAGGGATGGGCGCGCGCGGCGGATACCCCCGCGGCGGCACCTATGGCGCCGGCCCGGGCGGCCCGCAGGGCGGCGGCGATTTCGGCGGCTTCACCCCCGATGATGTCGATCTGGGCGATCTGTTCGAAGGCCTGTTCGGCGGCCGTGCTCGCCAGCAGCAGCCTCCGCCGCGTCGGCCGTTCGGCAAGCAGCCGCCACCCCCGCCGCCCCGGCGCGGCGCGGATATCCAGTACCGGCTCGCCGTGCCCTTCGTCGAAGCCGCCGCCGGGCGCGACCAGCGCATCACGCTGGCCGACGGCAAGGCGATCAATCTGAAGCTTCCCGCAGGCGTCGATGATGGCACGATGATGCGGCTCAAGGACAAGGGCCACCCCGGCCCGGGCGGCAATGGTGACGGGATCGTGCTGGTCGATGTCGGCACCCATCCGTTCTTCCGGCGCGAGGGCGACCATATCCGCATGGACCTGCCGATCACGCTCGACGAGGCGGTGCGCGGGGCCAAGGTCAAGTGCCCGACGGTGGACGGCCCGGTGATGCTGACGATCAAGCCCGGCTCGGGCGGCGGCACGGTGCTGCGGCTGACGGGCAAGGGCTGGACCAAGAAATCGGGCAAGACGGTCGATGGCAAGCCCGAACGCGGCGACCAGCTGGTAGCGCTCGAAATCCAGCTCCCCGCCGATCTCGCCGGGCTTGAGGAACGGCTCGAAGGCTGGGTCGATATCGCGCGGCCGCGGGAGAAGTTCGGTCTTTAGCAGACCGGGCGCCCTTGCCTTGCCGGTCCGCGAAATCTTCAGCTCCCGGCCGTTTTCGGTGATCCGCCGGGTGGCCGTGGGCACCTTCAACGATGGTTTCATCCATGCCGGCAACCTCGCCTACCTGTCGATGCTGGCGATTTTCCCCTTCTTCATCCTCGGCGCGGCGCTGTTCGATCTGATCGGCGGGCGCGCCAATGCCGAAGCGATGATCGACGCCGTGGTCCGCGCGCTGCCGGATTCGGTCGCGAGCGTGATCGGACCGGTGGCCGAAGATGTGATCTATGCCCGTTCGGGCTGGCTGCTGTGGCTCGGCGCGGCGGTCGGGCTGTGGACGGTGTCGAGCCTGATCGAGACGATCCGCGACATCCTGCGCCGCGCCTATCATGCGCCGCCGGTGCAGGCTTTCTGGATGACGCGGCTATTTTCCGCCGGGCTGATCCTGGCCGCGGTGGTGCTGCTGATGCTCTCGCTGTTCGCGCAGGTGGTGATCGGCGCGGCGCAGGAGGTGATTATCGCCGCCTTCCCGCAGCTGGCTGGGCTGATCGCCAAGCTCAGCGGTGCGCGGGTCGTGCCGGCGCTGGGTCTGGCGCTGTCGCTCTATGTGCTGTTCGCCACGCTCACCCCGCCCCAGCACCGCAAGAGCGGCGCGCCGCGCTGGCCCGGCGCGCTGTTCACCACCTTGTGGTGGATCGCGGTCGCTGTGGCGCTGCCGGTGGTGCTGCGGCTCTTCTTTACCTATGACCTCACCTACGGCAGCCTTGCCGGGAGCATGGTGACATTGCTGTTTTTCTGGCTCGTCGGGCTCGGCCTCGTTATCGGCGCGGAATTGAATGCGGCGCTGGCGCTGGAAGGGCAGGACATGGTCCCCGGCACAGCTTAGGGCGGCGCAAGCGAGGAGAAGGCGTAAATGGACGGATTGATGCCAGGTTTGATGGCCGGCAAGCGCGGCCTGATCATGGGGCTTGCCAATGACAAGTCGCTGGCCTGGGGCATTGCCAAGAAGCTCGCCGAGCACGGGGCTAGCCTCGCCTTTTCCTATCAGGGCGAGGCGCTGGCCAAGCGCGTGATCCCGCTCGCCGCCGAACTGGGCAGCGATTTCACCTTCGAATGCGACGTTTCCAGCATGGAATCGCTCGATGCCGCCTTTGCGACCCTGAAGGAGCGCTGGGACAGCCTCGATTTCGTGGTCCACGCGATCGGCTTTTCCGACAAGAACGAGCTGCGCGGCCTGTATGTCGACACCAGCCTCGACAATTTCCTGCTGACCATGAACATCTCGGCCTATTCGCTGGTGGCGATCACCCAGCGCGCCGCCGCGATGATGCCCGAAAGCGGCGGCGCGATCCTGACTCTGTCCTATTACGGCGCGGAAAAGGTTGTGCCGCATTACAATGTGATGGGCGTCGCCAAGGCCGCGCTGGAGACCAGCGTCAAATATCTCGCCAATGATCTCGGGCCGCGCAACATCCGCGTCAACGCGATCAGCGCCGGGCCGATCAAGACCCTCGCGGCGAGCGGGATCGGCGATTTCCGCTACATCCTGAAGTGGAACGAATTGAACGCGCCGCTGCGCCGCAATGTCACGATCGAGGATGTCGGCGGCGCGGGGCTTTACCTGCTGTCCGACCTTGCCTCAGGCGTGACGGGCGAGACGCATCATGTCGATGCGGGTTATCACGTGGTCGGGATGAAGCAGGAAGACGCGCCCGATATTGCGCTGTCGTAAGGCAACCAGTTCGGTAAATCTATTTTCGCAGTTCGGCAGGGCGCCTGCTCGTCCAAGCCTAGACACTCCGCTCCTTGCAGGCTGCCCGCCCCGCTTATTGGCTCGCGTGCATTGTCGCCCAACTCAGGCATTGGAATGGGCTCAGCGATGGGCGCAGGCGAGCCGGGACGGCGCTCCTACTGCGCAGCGCCTAAAGACCGCCACCAGGCCTCGTTATCCAGATACCAGCGCAGCGTGTGGCGCAGGCCTTCTTCAAACCCGCGCTGCGGTGCATAGCCGAGCTCGGCCTGCGCCTTGGTTTCGTCGATCGCGTAGCGGCGATCATGCCCGGCGCGGTCGGTGACGAAGGTCTTGAGGCTGATCGTCGCCTCGCCCTTGGCCGCAGGAGCATCGGGATAGCGCGCGGCAAGGCCATCGATCTCGGCAAAAGCGCGGTCGACCTCGGCGCAGATCGTGTCGATCACGGTCATGTTGGGCAGTTCGGCCCCGCCGCCAATATTGTAGGTTTCGCCCGGGTGGCCATTGGTGAGGCAGGCTGCGATGCCGCGGCAATGATCCTCGACATGGAGCCAGTCGCGCACGTTCATCCCGTCGCCATAGATCGGTAGATTGCGGCCATGGAGCGCGTTGAGCAGGAACAGTGGGATCAGCTTTTCGGGATATTGGTAGGGCCCGTAATTGTTCGAGCAATTGCTGGTCGTCACATCGAGCCCGAAGGTGTGGTGATAGGCGCGCACCAGATGGTCCGAGGCCGCCTTGCTCGCCGAATAGGGCGAGTTGGGGGCGTAGGGCGTCACTTCGCTGAAGGCCGGATCATTGGGGCCGAGCGAGCCGAACACCTCGTCGGTGGAGATATGGTGGAAGCGATGCGGCTGCCCGCTGCCCGCCAGCCACACGCTGCGCGCGGCCTTCAAAAGGCTGTTGGTGCCGAGGATGTTGGTGTCGATGAAGGCGTCCGGCCCGGTGATCGAACGGTCAACATGGCTCTCGGCGGCAAAATGCACGATGGTGGTGATGTCGCGCTCGCGCAGCAATTGTTCGACCAGCGCGGTGTCGCGGATGTCGCCCACCACCAGTTCGGACGTGCTGCCCTCTAGGGTCGAGCGGTTGCCAGCATAGGTCAGCGCGTCGAGCACGATCACCGCGTCCTCGGGATGATGCGCGTTCCAGTAATGCACGAAGTTGCCGCCGATGAAGCCGGCACCCCCGGTGACAAGCAGATTAGCCAAGTTTCGCTTCCTCATCGAGCATAAGGCGCAAGTGGGTGCGCCAGTGCACTGCTTCTGCACCCAGCGCCGCGCGGGTGGCGCGGCAATCGAGCAGCGAGAACGCCGGGCGGCGCGCCGGTGTCGGGTAATCGGCGGTGGTGATCGGGCGGATCACCGGCAGCTTGGCAATCAGACCGCGCGCCAGCGCCTCCTCGCCGATCGCCACCGCAAAATCATACCAGCTGGCAACCCCGGCATCGGAATGGTGGAACGTGCCGCTGGCCTGCTTTTCGACCAGGCCCCAGATGGTGCGCGCCAAGCCCGTGGCCCAGGTCGGCGCGCCGATCTGGTCGCACACCACACCAAGCTCGTCACGCTCCTTCATCAGCCGGATCATGGTGCACACGAAATTGGCGCCGCCCGCCTCGTAGACCCAGGCGGTGCGCACCAGCACGTCTTCAGGGCGCAGATGATCCTCGCCCTCGGCCTTGGTGCGGCCATAGGCCGATTGCGGATTGCGCGGCGCATCCGGCACATAGGGCGAAGAAGCAGTGCCGTCGAAGACATAGTCGGTCGAAACGTGGACCACCTTCCCGCCGGTCTCGGCCATGGCTTCGACCATTGCGGCGACGGCTTCGGAATTGATCGCGCGGGCGAGGTTTTCATCGCCCTCAGCCTTGTCGACCGCGGTATAGGCGGCGGCGTTCAGGATCAGGTCGGGCGCTTCCACCGTCAGCCGCGCGCGCAGCATCGGCACGTCGGTGAGATCGCAGTCATCGACGTCGATCGCGTTGATCTCGGCCCATGCGGGTGCGAGCCGCTGAAGGGCACCGCCCAACTGGCCGTTCGCGCCGGTGATCAGCACCCTCATGCGAACACCGGCACATCGGCCAGGGCAAGCCCGCGCGCGTCCTTCTCTGAGATGATCGGATCAAGACCCGTCACCGGCCATTCGATCCCTACAGCCGGATCGTCCCACGCCAGCGTGAATTCGTTCGCAGGCGCATAGGGCGCGGTGCACTTGTAGAGGAAGTCGGTATCGTCCTCCAAGGTCAGGAAGCCGTGGGCAAAGCCCTCGGGCACCCAGAACATCCGCTTGTTGTCCGCGCTCAGCTCAACCCCGACCCACCGGCCGAAGTTGGGCGATGACGCGCGCAGGTCCACCGCAACATCGAATACCGCCCCGTTTGTCACTCGCACCAGCTTGCCCTGCGGGCCGGGGTTCTGGAAGTGCAGGCCGCGCAACACGCCCCTTTGCGAGCGGCTGTGGTTGTCCTGCACGAAGGTGAGATCGAGCCCGGCAGCCGCGAACCCGGCCGCGTTCCACGTCTCCATGAAGAAGCCGCGCGCATCGCCGAACACCCGCGGTTCGATGATCAGCACGCCCGGAAGCGCGGTTTCGATGATGTTCACGACAGCACCGGGCTTTCAAGCAGCTCGATGAGGTATTCGCCGTAGCCCGACTTGCGCAGCGGCTCGGCGATCTCGCGCAGGCGGTCAGCGGTGATGAAAGCCTGTCGCCAAGCGATTTCTTCGGGGCAGCAGATCTTCAGCCCCTGCCGCTCCTCGGTGATCCGCACATAGGTGGCTGCATCGAGCAGCGAGGCATGGGTGCCGGTGTCGAGCCAGGCAAAGCCGCGGCCCATGATCTCGACCGACATCGTGCCTTCATCGAGATAGAGACGATTGAGGTCGGTGATCTCAAGCTCGCCGCGCGGCGAGGGCGCAAGATCGCGGGCGCGGTCCACCACGGTCTCGTCGTAGAAATAGAGCCCGGTGACGGCATAGTTCGACTTGGGAAGTTTGGGCTTTTCCTCGATCGAAATCGCCCTGCCGTCGGCGTCGAATTCGACCACGCCAAAAGCCTGCGGATCATTGACCCGGTAGGCAAACACGGTCGCTCCGGCATCGCGCCCATTGGCGTTCCGGAGCAGATCGGGCAACCCGTGGCCGTAGAAGATATTGTCGCCCAAAATCAGCGCGCTCGGCCCGCCACGCACGAAATCGGCGCCGATGTGGAACGCCTGGGCAAGACCTTCGGGCTTGGGCTGGACGGCATAGGTCAGCTCCACGCCGAAATCGCTGCCATCGCCCAGCACGCGCTGGAACTGGGCCGCATCCTCGGGCGTGGTGATGATCAGAATCTCGCGGATCCCTGCCAGCATCAGCGTGCTGAGCGGATAGTAGATCATCGGCTTGTCGAAGATCGGCATCAACTGCTTCGAAACCCCGCGTGTCAGCGGGTAAAGGCGCGTTCCAGAGCCACCGGCCAGAATGATGCCGCGCCTTTTGTGCGGTCCGTCAATTTTCATCGATTAGTCAGAGCCTCGTACTGCGAAACCGCTCGCTGGCATCTGTGGCATTCCACGTCAAGCAGCCGATGCGACGTTGCCCAAGCGAACTCCTTCCTGTGTGCTTGCATGATTGTATCAACTTTACATAGCAGCGCGCCCAAGCAGGCGCAGATGCAGATGAGGCCGCCGCATACGCCTGCCAATTGGCCCAATCCTGCATCTAGGAGCGGTACAATCGTTCGGCGTAAAGCATGATATGACCTTCATGAGTGATCAACTGTGCCTTGCAAACAGCATCTTCCTTCGCCAGAACCCGCCCCGACAAGAGGATGGAGTTGCTATGACGCTTTCGCACAATCCTACGCTTACGGCAGAAGAAATCCGCGAGGAGCTTGGCAAGCTTGATCCCGGCACTCCCTGGACCCATCACTTTGACCTATGCGGGGTCGAAACAATCACGCCCGACATGGACGAGAAGTTCTACAAGAAATCCATGGCAGCGAAGAACCTCGGCCGTCTCGCGCTGATATATCATCAGTGCTTTTCGGGGGGCAAGGCACTCGCCGACACGCGCGTACTGGATGTCGCATCAGCCGAAGGCGGCCTCAGCGCCTGCTTTGTCGAAGCAGGGGCCAAGGAAGTCGTCGGTGTCGAGGGGCGTCAGCTCTACGTTGACCGGGCAAACCTAGTATCGCGCGCCTTGAACCTGACCAACATGAAGGTCCATCTCGGAGACGTGCGCCATATAAACAAACAAACGTACGGCGAGTTCGATTTCACCATCAACTCAGGCATTCTGCACCATCTTGGTCAGGACGATTTCCTGCCATTCCTGCAGGCAATGGGCGAGGTGACGCGTGACGTGATGTTCCTGTACACCCATGTCAGCACCCCTGAAGCGGTCAGGGATTTCCGGCTCAAGGGCCCCGTGAAGGTGGCCGATCGCTTCGAAGGGTACCTGTTGCAGGAACACGCGGAGGAGGCGAGCACCGAAGAGCGGATTGCGCAGGTCCGTGCCTCGCTCGACAACACCTATTCCTTCTGGGCGACCGAAGAGGCGCTGATTGCCGCGCTAAAGTCAGTCGGTTTCGGACTGGTCGCCAAAATCATGGAGCCGCACGTGTTCGGCTCGCACCTCAACAAGAGCCTTCGGGTGATCTTCATCTGTAAAAAGATCTGACGAGCGCGTCCAAGTTCAGCGAAAGAAACCTACCAAGTGCCTGAAACACTGCATATCCTTGCGGTCGTCAACTGCCAGGCGAAGGGCATAGCCGACTGGATCGGAGCGATGCTGAACCGGCCGGTCGATTATTTCCATCCGGCCCGCGTCAAGAGCGAGCCGGACGCGTTCGGGGAAGCGCTGTGCAGGGCCGATCTGGTTCTTGCCGGCAACGGCGGCCCGGCGAGCAAGGTCCGAGGACAGATTGAAGGGTTTGGTCTCAGCGGCGTGACCATGTTGACCGTGCCGCGTCTGTTCTTTCCCGGCTTCCATCCAGATGCGATCTATCCCTCCACCGCAAGCGCGGAGCGGCCCAATCCGCTCGGCAACTGCAATTCAGCCATCCTGCTTGCCGCCTGGCGTGAGCAGTTGAGCATCGATCAGACCATCACGCTATTTCGCAGCGAGGTCTATGACGCGCTCGGGTATTTCGATGCGTATACCGATGCGGCCGCGATGCTGGCCGAAGAATTCGATCAGGTAGGCATCGAGGCGGCCGAGCTCATCGGCAGCTGGCGCACTGAAGGTTCGTTCATGCACCAGCCGTTGCACCCCAAACTTCGTGTCATAAAGGATGTCGGGAAATGCCTACTTGCCCGGACCGACCTCTTGGTTCGCGCCGATTTTTCTGCCGAGATCGACGACGAACTGGCCCATAACGCAATCTGGCCAGTCTATCCTGAGATCGCGCGCATACTGTCGATCGCGGGCGATTACATGTTTCATCCCAAGAACGCAGGGCGACGCAAGAACCCGGACCTCGTCCCGATGGACCTCGAAACCTTCGTCACCCGCAGTTTCGCGGTCTTCGCGGCTCAACCGCCTGAACTTGCTAGCTTTGCGCGCCTAGCGGATGATCGTTTGCGAAACCTTGGCCGGTTCCTGCTTCGGCGGTCAGCGGCCGAGTCCGGAGGCAACCCATACCGGGGCCTTGCTGATTTTCACTGGTGGTCGAAGCGTGTCGCTGCCCCTTTGCCGGCCGACGTCGATCCGGTGGTACGCGCAAAGTTCCGGATCGACCAAGAGGACCGGATCGCCACTGCGGGCAGTTGCTTCGCGCAGCATATCGCCAAGCACCTCCAGGCCTCGGGGTACAACTATCTGGTCGCTGAACAGGGACCCGAGGGCCTGGCTGATCCGCTTGCGGAGAATTATGGCGTGTTCTCAGCGCGGTTCGGGAATGTCTACACAACCCGGCAACTTGTTCAGTTGCTTGGCCGCGCATACGGAACTTTCACGCCCACCATCGATCATTGGGAATTGCGGGACGGCGGGTATGTCGATCCTTTTCGCCCGCGCATTGCGAGCCGTCCGTTCCCGAATGTCGCGGCGCTTCGTGAAGCGCGAGATGTCCACTTCGAGGCCGTCCGGCGCATGTTCGAAACGCTCGACGTCTTCGTGTTCACTCTCGGTCTGACTGAAGCCTGGTGCTCGGCGGCGGATGGCGCGGTTGTGCCCCTGGCTCCCGGCACCCTCAATGCCTTGGTGCCGGAAGAAGCCTATGTGCCCTACAACTTTTCCGTCAGCGAAGTCACTGCCGATCTCGACGCGATCGTGGCAACGGTCGAACACATCAATCCTGCGGCCCGGATCCTCCTGACCGTTTCGCCTGTACCCTTGATTGCCACCTTCGAGGACGAACATGTTCTGACCGCGACGACATACAGCAAGTCCGTGCTGCGCGTCGCTGCCGGGGAAGCGGCACGCCGATCTGGCAAGGTCGCCTACTTCCCTTCCTACGAAATCATCACCGGCAACTTCACGCGCGGACGCTATTACGCGGATGACCTGCGCGAAGTGCGCGAGGAAGGTGTGAGGCATGTGATGAGGCTCTTCATGGCACACTATGCCCAATCGGGTGAGCAAAAATCGCCCTTCAACCCGATCATGGCCGATATGCGGGCGGGTATGGACATTGTCTGTGATGAAGAAGAGATCGGCCGGTCCGTCCAGGGCTGACGACGCCTTACCGTAGAGCACAGATGTCACGCGAAATCTTGAATACGCGCACCTGGCCCGGCACGATGCTAGGCCCACGCGACGATTTTCGGCCGGTGGCATGGGGCGCAGGCTTTCATGTCGCAGAGCGTGTGCCCGATGCATTCGGCCTCGTCATTCATCCCGCACAGGCCGGTCCGATTGTGCGCCTGCGGATGAGCAAGCTTGCCGACACTCTGGCCGATCTTGCAGGTCCGTTCCGTGCGCTGAACGAAGCCAGCCTGATCGCAAGTGTGGATCACCCGCTGGCGTCACTGCTCGATGGGGCGTCGCCTGAATTGCAAGCGATGATCTGGTTTCCCTTGCCCGAAGGGGCGATTGCGGGCCCCGGCTGCTATGCCATCGAAGTCAGCATGCGCGATATGGATGGGACGGCAATTCCGTTCAGCGTGGGGGTCCTGCGCACTGCGGCCGAATGGGATTGGACGCTCGGCTTCATGATCATGGAGGACGGCACACAACGCCCGGCCAAGCTCCCCTGGTCACTCGTGTGGGGAGTTGCCTGCGGACGAGGGGCCGCCAACGTGCCGGCGCTTCCGAGGATCGAGGCGGAGGCGCAGATTGCCGGCCCGTTCGAATTGGCGCTCTCGAACATCGTCTTGCGCGATCTTGGCGGACCTCGTCGGCCTTTGCCGCGCACCATCCATGTGCCCGGGCCGCAGTCGGAATTTGTCAGCGTCGACCTCGATCAGCGCGTCCACAAAATGGCGCTCCCCTATCGCTGGTATCAGCCAGCGCGTGACGAGGGCGCCCCGCCAGTTGGCCGCCGGATTGAAATCATTGCGAGCAAAGCCCGCTGTGATCTCATCAGCCTAGACCGTATCACCGGCGAACTGCGCCTGACTTTGGGCGAGGAGCGCTTTCTCGATCCTGAAGAACATCCTGCCATCCTGCCGCCCGGACATGCTGCTCTTTACAGCCTGCTCACGACCATCCGTGGGATCGAACCCGTCAGGTTGTTCGACTTTCGCGACATGGTGCGCGAGGGCACGGAGACGCAGCACCTTCGCTGGCTTGAATGGTGCAGGCAGCGCCTGCCAGCAACGATGCGCAAGCTGCGCAGCGGAATGCCAATTAGGCTTGCGGGGTACGGCGACAGCGTGACGGCGCTTGGCGGGCGTGCTGCAGATCATGCCCATCGCCCGAACGGCCCCCAACGCGACATGCTCGCTTATCTCGAATGCTACGGAAACGACTTCAAGGACGCGGTGCCGCTGTATGCGCCAGACAGCGGGGGACCGGCGATACATCATCGGATCGGATGGAACTGGCAGCTCAAGGCTGCGATCGAGAAGCGATCGGATTGCATCGTTGCGTATGACAACTGGGGCATTGCCGGAACCACCAGTGGTGCGGACGTAAAGGACATCGACGGGACGAGCTACCCGAACGCCGCCAATCGACAACGGCTCGAAATCATGTTGGCGAGCCGCCCCGACCTTGTGACCATCGCCGTGGGGATGAACGACATCGGCGAACCGATCGATACCTATGCCAATGTCATGGCTATAGCCGAAAGCGTGCGAAAGGCCGGAGCGGAACCGATCATCATTGCCCCCTGCCGCCCTAACCCTGCATTCAACAGCCGCGATGACGCTCTGTGGAAATTGACTCATGACCGGATAATGGCCGCCGCGCTTGATAGCGACGCCGCCTACCTTTCAACATGGGACCTTTATGGCGATGGGAACGAGGGCGCGATCGGCGTGCCGAGATCATCGCATTGCGCCGCCTCGCTCGGCAATCACCCGGGGCCGCGAGAACTTGCCGCGATCGGCCGCGTGCTGAGCAAGATTGTGCCCTGAAAGCTTATGTGTTGCCGCGAAGTTAGGATCGCGCTTGCCCAAACAGGCTATCAAGACAAGACTTTAGGTGCATGCCTCATCGACCAACGGCAGACAGGAAATTGTCGATTATGCCGAAATGACTGTCCCAGTCGGGCGCTACGAAATCTGCAAGGCGCACAAGTTGTGCGTCGCGCCGCAAGCTCGGGTTCTGGCTGTAATCGACCACCGCCTGACACCATGCGGCAATGTCATCGACGGGCAAAAGTTCAGGCACTCCCTGGCCGATCTCGCGGAAGACGGGAAGATCGCTCGCGATCACAGGCACCCCAGATGCTAGGGCTTCGACCAGTGGGATGCCATAGCCTTCCGCGAAGCTGGGGAACAGCAGCGCCCTCGATCCTGCGAGAACATCGGCCAGCTGTTGATCGTTCAGGGGGCCGGCTTCCCGAACCGCACCCGCAAACGCACCGCTATCAATCTGAGCAAAGACCTCGTCGGCCTGCCACCCGCGCCGTCCGACAATGATAAGGCGCGGCGGCGGCCCGGCACCGGGATCCTTTATCAGCCTGCCCCAGACTTCGAGCAGAAGATTGTGGTTCTTGCGCCCTTCGATCGTACCAAGGATGACGAAGACGGGCCGATCCTGCTTTGCGGGCGAGCATGGCATCAGGGCGGGCGTGCCCGGCCAGGCAACTACCGCCGGAGGCATTTGCAGCCCTTCCGCAGCCGCAAATTCATCGAGTGTCTCAATCGTGTGGGCGCTGTTCGCGACGATCCCCGCAGCACTCTGCACGGCGATCCGCATCCGCGTCCTGTGACGATCGAGCTCCCCCTCACGGCAGAACTGGGGATGCGTGATAGGAATGAGATCATGGACCAGATGCACGGGGCGGATGTTGCGCCGCTGGGCCCAGCTAAGCAGATACGGCGAATCGAGCCCGGTATGGCCGGGATTGAGCCAAACCCGGCCGCCTCCATCGAGCCGGTCTCGCAGGCCCCCAATTCGCCTGAGCGCAAGCGTAGCCAGAGCGATGCGGAAGTGCATCACATCAGCCCATTCGGCCTCTGGCTGCATCAGCAGGGCGAAGAGTTCTTGGGATGTTCCAAATGGCAGGATGGCTTGGCCGCGGCGATGAATAATCACGGCCTGCGAAGTATGAGCGTACCGCTGGATCCAAGCCTGACAGATCCGATCGATGCCAGTCGCGCGGGTCCCGCTCCAGCGACGCCAGATCATGCGCGACACATCCAGCAGCAAGGTCGCGTCATTATCTCGGGAGGTCACTCTGATCCCTTTCCGATTTTGCCTCGCTCAGTGTTCGGCAAGGGCCGGAAATCTGTCCGGCGCCCAGATCCTTTTCAGATACGAAAAAAAGGACTTGGGGATAACCCGTAGGTCTGCATCTCGCCGGCCCGGTGAACCGACCTAGGCGGCTGCGGCGAGCCTGCTCAGTTCGTCTTGGGTTGCGATACGGCTGATCGTGCTGCCGCTTGCTTCGCGGCGTTGATCTGGGCTAGGCCCCTGGGGCATTTGGTAGTCATCATATTGAAGGATCGCTTTGTTCATGGCCGCTGAGCTTGCACACGCCATTACAGAATTCAAGGATCCTGTGCTCGCACGTGGGATTGAAGTGGTTGAACTCGAAGCAAAGGCATTGCTTCAGCTCGTCGATGCTCTTGATGAAAACTTCAGTGCAGCCTGCAAGACGATAGTGAACACGAAAGGCCGCGTGGTTGTCACCGGCATGGGCAAGTCGGGCCATATCGGACGAAAGCTTGCAGCAACCTTTTCCGCGACCGGAACGCCGTCGAATTTCGTACACCCTGCCGAAGCGGCACATGGCGATCTTGGCATGCTAGTGCGCGGAGATCTGCTGGTTGTAATTTCTAACTCGGGCAACACCGCAGAGCTGCGGGCTTTCCTGAATTATGCTCAGGCCCACACGATCCCGGTGATCGGCATCGCATCGCGGATGGATTCGCACGTGATCACCCGGGCGAATATCGGCATCTGTCTGCCGAACGTGCGCGAGGCGTGCCCCGCCAACATTGCCCCCACCACGTCAACCACCGTACAGCTCGCACTCTGCGACGCACTGGCCATGGCCGTGATGGACATGCGTGGTTTCGGGAGAGACGGGATGCGCGTGCTGCACCCGGGTGGCGCGATCGGCATGAGGCTCGCGCCGATGTCGCAGATCATGCACGGCGCGACACATCTACCGCTGGTATCGCCAGAAACCTCGATGTGCGACGTCGTTTCGGTGATGACATGCAAGGGCTTTGGCGTTGCGGGGGTCGTGGGCGCGGACAGCTATCTGCTAGGGATTATCACTGACGGTGATCTCCGGCGTCATTTCGACAAGCTTCAGACCACCACGGCGCGAGACGTGATGAACCATAAGCCCCGTACGCTAACTGACGACACTCTCGCGGAACAGGCGGCGCAGTACCTCAACGAGGAAAAGATTACGTGCGCCTTCATCGTGCCGCATGGCTCGGTTCCGGGGCGCCAGAAGCCGATCGGGATCATTCATCTGCACGATTTCCTTCGTCTCGGCCTGTACTGAACTGCGCTTTGATCCGTCCCCTGCGCACCACGACATAAACATGCCCCCGTTTGCGATCATCATTCCGGCTCGCTACGCCTCCAGCAGGTTTCCGGCCAAGCCACTTGCCCCACTCGTGGGCGCAACCGGCATCGCCAAGCCCCTGATCCAGCGAAGCTGGGAATGCGCGATGCAGATTCCGGGCGCGGCGGGCATCTGGGTGGCGACCGACGATCACCGCATCGCCGAGGTGGTGACTGGCTTTGGCGGGCAGGTCATCTTGACATCGCCCGACCGGGAGAATGGCACGGCCCGCTGCGCCGAGGCTTCGGCCCAGATCCCATCCACCGTTGACATTATCGTCAATTTGCAAGGGGACGCGCCGTTGTCTCCTGCCTTCGTTGTCACTGATCTGGTTAATGCGCTCACCGCCGAGCCCGACGTGATCATGGCGACACCTGCGGTCCGCTGTTCACGCAGCACTTACGATCATCTCATCGCCGATCGAGCAGCTGGCCGGGTGGGTGGTACCACGGTCGTCATCGGACAGGGCGACCGCGCGATCTATTTTTCCAAGGAAGTGCTGCCTTTTCTGCCTCCGATGGCGGTCGGTCAGTCGGTCCTGCCGGTTTATCTGCATCTCGGGCTATATGCCTATCGCCGCGCGGCGCTTGAACGTTATGTCGCGGAGCCACCTTGTGAACTGGAACAGCTTGAAGGCCTCGAACAACTACGGTTCCTTGATATGGGCCTGGCTGTTCGCGTGGTTCGGATTGATGAGCTCGCGTGGGACTCGATCGAATTGAACAACCCGAGCGACACGCTTATCATTGAGCGCGTATTGCGCGAGCGCGGTATTGCATAAGGCCGAAGGTACAACCTCGGCCTGGGACCAAACGATGGAGCGATTGTCGCAGGCCCGCAGTGGCACATCGCCGTCAAGGCGGCTGATCTTGCGCCTTCTGGTGCACGGAGAAGCCCTGCTGCGGAGTCCGTTAGCCTATCTCAAAGCTAGATACTGGTTAGCCCTAGGCAAGCGGGTCCGTGGGCATAACCAGCTCTCGCCGCTGATCGGTGCAACGCGGCATGCCTATGCTGCCTGGATCGCCGAGCATGAGCAGACGGCCCCGCCCGCCCTTGATCCGGGTTATGATGCGGTGAGCATGATTGTCGTGATCGATGCCCGAAGCGACACAGAAGCGCGCGATGTGACTCTCAGATCAGTGCAGTCAGGAAGCCGCGCGCCCGATCGAATTGTCGTGCTGACACACGAGGGGGCTACGCCCCAGGACACGCGAGGAGTGCTGTCGACCGTTGACAACGTGGCAGGCCTCGCGCGCGTACTGAGCGAATACAAAGACGCCTCGATGGTGGCGCTCAGAGCAGGCGATTGCCTGTCGAGGCATGCGATTGCGCTGTTCGCTCAGGCTTCAACCAGTGGTGCTACCGTGTGCTACGCGGACGACGACATTATCGACCTCCATGGCAATCGCGGCACACCACACTTCAAGCCGGACTGGAACGCAGAACTCTATCTGCACCACGACTATATCTCGGGAGCGGCCGCTATCCGGCTTGGCGATGAAGTGCTGGCGGCAATTGCCACTGCAGAGGCACAAGACTGGATCAGTTCCGTGACCCACGCAGCAGTCTGCGCGGCGGCGCTTGCACCGCAACATATACACCATGTGCTGGTTCACCGTCGCTTCCGGCCAGAGCCTGTGGTGCCGACTCCGATTACCATATGCCCAGACGAAAACTGGCCAAGCCTGAGCGTAATCATTCCGACCCGCAATCAACTCGCACTTCTCAAGGCATGCCTCGCCGGACTCTCGGAGACGCGCTATCCGGTAACTGAGTGCCTGATCGTGGACAACGGATCGAATGATCCAGCCACCTGCGCCTTCCTGGCTGAACTGGAACCGAACCGGTTCCGCGTGCTGCGCCATCTGGGTCCATTCAATTTTTCCGTCCTTAACAATGCCGCAGCGCGGGAAGCGCGCGGCGACTACCTCTGCCTGCTCAACAATGATGTATCGATGGCCGATCCTGACTGGTTACACCACCTGGTGCGTCAGGCCCGCAGGCGGGAGGTGGGAGCCGTAGGCGCGCGGCTCCATTATCCCGATGGGACGGTGCAGCATGCAGGGGTGGTGCTCGGCGTTGGGGGCGGTGCCGCCCACGCGCACCGCGGGCTGCCCCCCGGAGAGCGCGGCTATTTTCACCGCGCCGACCTGCCGCAGTTCGTGAGCGCAGTGACGGCAGCCTGTCTGGTCGTGAAGCGTGACAAATTCCTTGCTGTCGGAGGGTTCGACGAGGAGGCATTTGCAGTCGCTTTCAACGATGTTGATCTTTGCGTCCGGCTCAACGCATGCGGATGGCAGTCACTCTACGAACCGCGCGCACAGTTGTTGCATCATGAATCCAAAAGCCGGGGAACCGACCTGACACCTGAAAAGAAGGCGCGGTTCGCCGGTGAACTGGCGCGCCTCAAGCAGCGGTGGCGGACGGATCAATCGGTCGATCCGTTCCACCACCCCGCTTTGAGCCGCTTTTCCGATACGTTCGTGATCGGCCTATAGCGATGGCGCCACTCTCGCTTCCCGATGTGACCTTGTGCGCTGCAAGTTCGGTGAACATCGACGCCACGCTGGCGGCGATGATGCGGTGCATGGACCATGCATCCTTTGGCCGCGCGCTGCTCTTCACCGACTGTCGGATATCCGATCCTCCTCCGGGGCTGGAGATCGTGTTGATCACCCCGCTTGCAAGCGCGCGCGCCTATTCCAGCTTCGTGCTCGCCGACCTTCCCCAACACATCACCACCAGCCACTGCCTCATCGTGCAATGGGACGGTTTTGTCCTGCGCCCTGATGCGTGGGATGCAGATTTCCTGTCGTTCGACTACATTGGCGCGCCCTGGCCGCAGTTCGATGATGGCCATTCGGTTGGCAATGGAGGCTTTTCACTGCGCAGCAAGCGCTTGATGGACGCCTGCCGGGAAGGCGGCCTGATCGACGGTCATCCCGAAGATGTGGCAATCTGCCGCACCCATCGGGATCGGCTAGTGAGGCAACATGGGCTGCGTTTCGCGGACGAAGCCACGGCATCTCGGTTCGCCTACGAGCGAACGCAACCGGCGGGCCGGGAATTCGGTTTCCACGGCGCCTTCAATCTGCCGGCCCTTCTGCCCCCTGACGATGTTTGGTCGCTATACCGTAGCCTAGACGATCCAACGAGCATCTACCGCGACTACGGTGCTTTTTTCAGCAAGCTCTGGCCCGCACCCCGGGGTCCCCTCCGCTGCGCAAGGCTTACCTTCGACGTGATTAGAGCCCGCTCGGGTATCAGGCGGTGATATCGATTACTTCGCCCGGAACATAGGTTTCGAATACGCGTGCGAACATCTCGGCGTACTGATCTTCCTTGAAGAAGATATAGTTCAGCCCCCCAATCCCGCGGGCCTGATAATCCTTGATCTGATCAACCGTAAACTTCACCTTACGGTTGATCCGGAGCTGCTCCCACGAGAAGCGCCAGCCCATGTCCTGCAATTGGTCGATGATGGCCAGGTTGGTCGGATTGTCAAAGTTGATCTCAATCAGAACGGTCCGAAGCTCCGGTTGCTGCAGCGTCTCGCGCATGCCGGCGATGACCCGGTGTTCCAGCCCGTCGACATCAATCTTGATATGGTTCGGCACCGGCAAGCCATCCGCGATCAACGTGTCGACCCGGCGGCCAATGCAGCCCTGTGGGCGGCGATTGTCTTTGCTGACATGCCAGTCCTCGGCAAACTGCTTGTCTTCGGTCCAGCTGTTCTCCTCGAAGTCATGATAGGAGATCCCAAGCCCGAAATCACTCAACAAAAGCCGGTCGGTCTTGTCCACATCGCTCAAGGCCAGGCCGTACGCGAGGCATGAATGATGGAGATTGTTGAGGTAAATGTTCTTGTTGAGCTCTGCGTAGTTGAGCGCCTCGGGCTCGAAGGAATAGACCTGAGCGTTCTGCATCACCGCCGCATAGACCGTGTACATGCCGACATTGGCTCCGATGTCGAACAGGACTTCGTTTTCGTGAAAGCTGTCGATCCACGCCAGTGTGATTGGCTCTTTTGTGAACAAACTGCGAACCCGCTTGGCGCTTGACGATCCTGTGGTCGCATAGCGCATTGTACGATCGCGATAGGCGATTTCGGCATAATCAAGATCAAGCCACTTGGTCTTGTGATTTCCGGCGATAACTTCCACGGGTTGTCCTTTCACATTTACGTTCCATCTGGTGGTTGTCGTCAACCAGCCTTCATGAACGCTAGGGTCCCTGTTTTGGCCCTTGCGCACAGTATCCCGCCACACGAAACGCCGCAGACTGAACTTCATCTTGGTGCTCATCGTTAGTGCTGTGACGTGAGGTCAGGCCTAGCCCATCAGCCCGCGTGCTTTCAATTCCGCATTTGCTTTCTCAAGGAGATCCGGCGGGACAGGCTGTGTCCGGACCCAGTCGGCAAACCGGCGGATGCCTACCTCAAGTGAAACCTTGGGTCCGCCGGTCAGCTGCTCCAGCCTCCTGACATCCGCCCAGTTATGCCGAATGTCACCCACCCGGTATTGCCCGGTCACATGCGGCTCGATCGTCCCGCCTAGCGCCTCGGTGAGAAGCCGGGCCACCGTAATGATCGTCGATGCTTGGCCGCTGCCCACGTTGATGGTGTCCTCGATATCCAGCCGCCGCTCAAGGCCCGCGAGAATGGCTCGCACCACATCCTCCACGTGCACAAAGTCGCGGGTTTCCTCGCCGTCTTCGAAGATCGGAAGCGGCAATCCTAGGCGAATCCGCGTCGAGAAAATCGACAAGATCCCGGTATAGGGGTTCTTAAGGGACTGACCTTCGCCAAAAACATTCTGAAACCGCAGAACAACGGGCTGGATGCCGAGCGCGCGGCAGCTGACGCGTACGAGATCTTCCTGCGCAAGCTTGCTCGCTGCATAGACGGACGCAGGCGACATGCGGTCATCTTCCCGAGTGGGCAAGGCTTCTGCCGGCCTGCCACAAGCAGGGCAGGTCGGAGCCCATTCCTGACGCAACAGCTGATCGGGCGTGCGCGGCTGAGGGAAAAAGCGAAGCCCTTCAGCACAGCCCGAGGCGCAGGAATACGCTCCTTCTCCATATACAGACCTGCTCGATCCCAGCACCACGGTCTGGACCTCGTGAGGACCATTCGCAAGGATGTCGAACAGCATCGCCGTGCCTTGGACATTGACTCGGTAATAGCGTTCGATTTCGTACATCGATTGACCGGTGCCGGTTTCGGCTGCGAGATGGACGACAGCATGCACGCCCTTGAGCGCAGCTCCATAATCAGACCGGCAGACGACATCACCGCGGGTGAATTCCGCACCCTCTGGAGCCTGGTAATCGGGCTTCTCACCATGGATCTGAGGTGAGAGGTTGTCGAGGATGCGCACCCTGTAACCCGACCCCAGAGCCATCCGCACAAGTTGGGTTCCAATGAAACCGGCCCCACCGGTTATCAAAACGAGTTTCCGCATCTTCCCTCGCGCCCCAAAATATTAATTGAACAGAATAAAATGAAAGTCTTTGTGATTGGGCGTGTGCTCAATGAGATAGTCAGAATAACCTAGTTCAGTCATCGCGTGCTCAAGGAGAAGGTGACAATTGATGTTGTCATAGTAGTGAACATGTATGGACTCATTGCGCGCCATCGCTGCCAGCAATTCCTCATCGTCCGCTGCGCGCCGCAAGTGCCGCATGTAGTGATGGAGAATGGGTGCCCATATGCCTTGCTCGTCTTCCTCGATCCATTCCTTCATCGTGCTGCGTGGCTGGATCGAATCCTTTGTACCGTTGAGGTCGGGGACTACGCAGATCACCTTGCCCCCCCCACTCAGCTTTACTCTCCAGTTGCGAAGGTGGCCGATCGGGTTTGACAAATGCTCGAACACGTGGCTGCCGAAGATGAAATCAAGCGAACCATCTGGAACTGGCAAATCCTTGGCGTCACCGACGATGTAGTTGTCCCACAACTCCGGCCTCTCGGTATATTTTCCCCCGCCATTATACAGAGAATTCCACACGTCAGGCGGCATCTGCTCAAGATACGACACTTCCACCCCTTCACGCGGCAAGATCTGGGGCTGGGCACCCGGCCCTATCTCCACGCCGCGTCCGGTTGCAGCCTCGATCAACCAGTTGCGTGACAATGCGCGGTGCACGGCCAGAAATGCGGCAGCGTTGCCCTGTCCGATTACTGTCACCACGAGATCGAGCCGTCCGGCAACCTGCTTGGGCCATGGCAACACCAGCGGCTGGAACTCACCGTCGAACGTGGCAGACCCGGCAACCGAATTGCCGTTGTCCGGCTGGAGGAATGACACCTCAACGATGATCTCGGCTGGCGCCTGAACCATCCAGCCGCACTCGGCAGGCCACGTCCGCAGGCTGGCAAAGCGGCGCACATCGGGTATGCGCAGCGATGCCCCCGGCTGCAGGCTAAGCCCGCGCCACAACTGACCGCCGAAATTGTACTTCGCCATCTCCACTTGGCCCGAAACCACCAGATTGCGGTCTTTCCGACGAAGCATGTCGAACAAGTTCAAGCTATTGTCCTTTGCCTTGGGTTTTACGGACGCTGGCAGTTGAAGCGCTCAATCACGGTCGAGTGCGATCTCGTCACATTCGACTTCGACGAGCCTCTCCGCCAGACTGTGTTGCGCCGCGAGACGGTCGTCCCCTGAGGTGTCACGGGCAACGCCTTCGATGTTTCCAGTGGCATGTAACATGAACAAGCGCATCACATGCTCAACACCATTCTCAAGCACGTTGCGAAGATCGTCAGCATAGTATGCACCGCGATTGAACGCACCCGTGATGATTTCAAATGACGGAAAATAGTGCACACAGGCAAAGCGCTTGCGGATCACCTCGGCGGCCACCCGAAGCACGGACTTCGAATAGGTCGTTGCCGCTAGAACATGAGCCCCCGGTTCCGCCGTTGCCATGAGCGGCACCGGTGAAACGGTCACGATGATCTGGGCGCGCGGGTTGACCGCTAGCAGAAGCTCGGTGAATTCCGTCAAATCGGCGATCACGTCTTCGACGGGCTGATTGTAGAATTCATGGCGATCGGGATCGAATTGCCCTCCCTCCGTCCCGGGACACAGCGGAAACACTGCCCCATCCTTACGTGACCGCCAAGCCTCGGTCAGGCCAAGTGTGAAGACGAAGACATCCAGCGTTTCGAACATCCGCCGTACCGCGGCAAGGTGCTGATTGCGGTCAGCCTCGAGCTCAGCGCGCGAAACGAAGCCGCCCGGCTGGGTGGTCGGCCGGAAGGGATCGAGAAAGCAATCCTCCGCTTGCTGCCAGCAGTCTTCCTCAGGCCGAAAGGTCGCGAAGGCACGCTGGTAGAGCTGCAGCAGCTGACGGGCCGTGTAGATATTCCCGTATCGTGCGGAATAAAGGCCGTAGTTATGGGCATTACGCACCGATTGCGGGAGGACCTGGTGCCCGGGTTCGGCGACAAAATAATTGTATCCGGAATTGCGAAGATAGCGGGCGATATGCTGGGCAAAGCAGCTTCCCGCAGTAGCCACTTTCGAATTGGGGGTGATGTGAAGATCAAATTCGCCGACCGGATCCACATTGGAGATAGCAGGCGCTGCAACCGACCTGCGCCAGAACGCCTTGTCTGGCAGGGGCTTGTACGGGTGTTCACTCATGCTGCGGTCTCTGTACGGCCGAACCGTTCCTCGATCTGCTGCAGGACAAGCTCCCCATAGAGCGGATTGGCGTGGGTCGCATCGCTGGCATAGAACGCTTCGGCTAGGAATCCGTCCGGGTCCAGTGCCCCAGGCGGCGGCGGCAGGACTTCGATATCGAGCTCAGCGCACAGGCTCGCCAGCAAGGTCGCCTGAAGCTGCCAGAAAGCCATGCGCAGTTCTGGTGTGGAAACGCCCAGATCCGCGATCCTGTCCTCGGAAAAACGGCTTTCATGGTGTCTCAAAATGTGATCATTGTCACGCTTCGGAGGCGGCGGCTGCAGGTGAACCACCCGGCCGCGGGCCGCTTTGCGCAAGGCCTCAAGCGACTGACCGTCACGTCCACGGATGCCAGCCTCGAAGTGCTGGGCCAGTGCGCGGTACGGTATGATCTCCGCATCGTCTCGAGCGGCCTTATCGCCTGGCAGCATGAAGGTAAAGTGCCTGGGATGCTGGACCGTGCTGAACACCGCATGCTGGTTGCCGCCGATCATCGAAACTACGACATCGGCGTCGCTTAGTGTCGAAGCCTTGGCGAGAAACTCCTCGAAGCTGGTATCGCCCATAACGATGCCATTCTTGGTCTTCCTCAGCCGATGGGCCTTAAGCGGGACCGCAATTTCTTTCACCACGCGCCGTTCGATCGCGCGTTGGACAGCATAGGTATGGCTGTCTCCAAAAAGGATAATCCGGGGATTGGCCACTTTAGGACTCCCGTACGCGCGATGGCGCGCCATCAAATTCATCACAACATCGTCCGGGTTCAGTCGGTGACGAGCGGAGCGAAGGATTTCACAAGCCGGTCGATCGCCTGAATCTGATGCAAATAGTCCTCAAGAGCCGCAAGTGGCAAGGCACAAGGACCGTCACACAAGGCTTGGGCAGGGTCGGGATGCGCTTCGAGGAACAGGCCGGCGATCCCCAGTGCCATGCCCGATCGTGCCAGCGCGGCAGCCTGCCCACGCCGTCCGTCGGCACTGTCCGACCGGCCGCCGGGCTTCTGCAAGGCGTGGGTAGCATCGAACACCACTGGCGCCATCGACCGCATCTGATCCATGCCCAGCATGTCGACGACAAGGTTATTGTAGCCAAAGCAACTACCTCGCTCGCAAAGAATGACCCTTTCGTTGCCGGCTTCAGCCAGCTTTCGTATGATGTGCGTCATTTCCTGCGGTGCCAGGAATTGTGGCTTCTTCACATTGATGGCAGCTCCGGTCTTGCCCATTGCCACCACCAGATCGGTCTGGCGGGCCAGAAATGCGGGCAGTTGGATGATGTCAGCAACCTCCGCGGCCGGGCCAGCCTGCATCGGTTCGTGCACATCAGTCAGGATCGGCACCCCAAATCTTGCCTTGACGTCGGCGAGAATACGGAGCCCTTTTTCCAGACCGGGGCCACGGAAGGAATTGATCGAGGACCGGTTCGCCTTGTCAAAGGACGCCTTGAAAACGTAGGGGATCCCAAGTCGTTCGGTGGTCGCTACGAATGTTTGCGCGACTTCCATGACGATGTCTTCGTCCTCGATAACGTTCATGCCGCCGATCAGGACGAACGGCCGGTCATTTGCAAAGACGACGCGGTCTGTGACGCTTACACTATGCATTTCGTTCCACTATCTCACGTTGGGATCCAGATCCGACTCGGAACACAGCCCTTTGCTGGCAATCGCACAACATTTCAAATACTTGATCGCGCAATTGCGCCAAATTGTATTCGGTTCTCAGTTTTTGCTGCGCTCTCTCGACCTGAGCGATCCGCGCATCATCATCAAGCACCAGTCGCTCGAGCGCCTCCAGCCACTCATCGACCGACTCGGCGAGCAGCCCCGCTCCGTCGGCGCAACAGGAATCGTAAACCCCGCCTCGGCTAGCGACGACGGCTGCCCCCACGCAACTATATTCGACCCACTTGGTGTTGGCCTTCATCAGATTGAAAGGGATGGGATTGAGCGGGCAAAGGCCGATATCCCAACCGAAGTGGGAGAACTCCTCGAGAAAATTCTCGTAGTTAGCGATCGGCGGAGCAGTCGAGACCCGTTCTCCGAAACGCGCCAACTGTGGCGGGCGCGGGATTGATCCGAACAATTCGAATGTCACCTGTAAATGTCGATCGAGCAAAGTCTCGATCGCCGGGAGGATCATCGCCAGATTGTGGGCATGATCGGCGCTGGCCATATAGCCGACCTTCGTTGCCGGTCCAGGCGAAGGACGCCGGATCACCTGCCCCGAACAATAGATACGGCCGGCCCGTAAGGGCGCCTTGGGGCCATATTCGGCAAGACGCGCCTGAAGTGCTTCGGTCGACACGTAAACCAGATCTGCACTGTCCAACAAGTCGCGGATCGTCTCCAAACGCTCTGGTGAATTGTGCAGCGCGAATTTGCGCTCACCAATTTCCTGGGGGATAGCCAGTAGATCATCATCGATGTGAAACATCACTGGCAGTCGTTCGGTGCGTGACCATTCCAACATCTGCGGCGCGCCCGGGCCGCTATATCGGCAAAAAACAATGAGGGTTGGATCAAAGTCGGACAGGAGCTCCGACAGTGCCGAAGCGTCACCCTCGCCTTCCAGTGCCGCCCTGATCTCTGGCTCCGTGATGAGGCGGGTGACAATTTCGCCTGTGGCGACCTTGGAGGCCAAGGGCTTTTCAAAACTGAGTTGCAACGTCGGCACATTGCCATTGGCGACGAACAGGATTCGGGCCGTCTCTCGCCCCGAATACGGGTTGGCCTTTAGCACGCGGTTGGCCGACGCGAATATCTGGGCGAAGCGCGCAAACACAACGGCAGGGTCGAGCGGCATGCCGCTTCGTTCGAGAAACAATTGCTGACGAGCGAGAAACGGGGCCGGATCCTCGATCGCGGCTCTGGAAAATTCGTACCAATCATCCGGGCTGGAAACAGTAGCCAGGCCCGAATAGGTCGATGCGTCCATGGCTCCTTCACGGTCAGTCCATACGGCGGTCGGGATGCCGGCAAGCACCATGTCGAAAAGAACCGAGGACGGGGCCGAGATACCATAGGCGTATCGCCGCAGATCGAGTCGATACATCGGAGCGATATTGACGATCGCGTTGGCCGGCATGGGCACCTTGTGCTTCAACATGTACTGGCCGCCAGGGTGGGGGCGCAGGGCTACTTGCTCCCCGCTCATCGCAAGACGCCCGCAGAACGAGGAGAAGGCGTCGACGAACTCTAGCTGGAAATCACCTGCCATTCGAAGCCGCACGGAGTGCAGGTTCTCGCATACGATGCCGGGTTTCCCCTCTAGCCGTGCTGGCTCCTGCTCGTACCGCTGAAGCAGCGCCGGCGGACCGGTCACGATCACCTTGCCGGACTGACTGGGGTCAAGTGCCGTCATATGCTCAAGGTCATACCACGCACATACCAGATCGGCCGCGAAGGTGGCGGTCGATCCATGCGCGATGGTGTGGTCAGCGCTGTGCCGGAAGCCGACGCATTCATAGCCATGCTGCACGGTCACTCTGAGAAAGCTGGGCGGCGCGGCGCGGAACAGTTTGTGCGTGGTTGAATGCGCGGAAAGGTGCGATTCACTCCCCGCGAAAATGACCCCCCCCCCCACGAGATGCTCGTACGCCTCATAATCGCCGGAGTAGATATGGTGCTGCGCCTGATTCGCGGCGCAGATTTCGTCGATCTCGTTTTGCCAGATACCGAGACGGTCGCGGCCAAGAAACTGCGACGACACCAGCAACACCGGTTCATATCCGAAAGTCTGCCTCGCCATGAAGATCAGCGGGCGAAGAATATTCACGTCCTGGATCAGGTTCAGCAAGAATACTGCACGAGGGGTCATCGCGTAACCTCGAAGCCAGCTGCAAAGGGCAAGGCGGAATTCTCCGCCATCACGAGTTTGATTGGGCCGAACAAATCGATCAGCGTTTGCTTCATCTTGTCATTCACGGCCCCAGCTGCGGCCAATTGTGCGCCGAGGGACATATCGGCCCAATTCGCTGGCAGATCATCGGGAGAAGGGCATCCCGGCAACGACCACACCGCATGTCCCCTGATGTGACCATTGGGCACAAGCCGGACTGGGCGGGCTCGCTTCGCCAGAGCGCACGCCCGCCCTCCCACAAAGGCATGTATGCCCCCTCCGGGATAGGCGGCCCGGAAATCGACATCGAAATCGAAATCCGCAGCACAAAAGGGGCTCCTGATGCTCAGGACATCGTGTTTCACGGCGAACTTGTGGATAGGGCCACTGGTAGACGCGCCGTGAATAACCCCCATCAACCCGCCGCCCGACCGCTCGCTTTGCCCGGTGGGGAGGGCACTCAGAAACCGGAATAGCCGCTGCACTTCATTTGCTGGCGAAGCGAACTCGGCATACAGATCGGCTAGCACCTCCAGATTGTCGGGCCGGAGCCGTGCCCGCCCAGCGGCAAGATCCTGCAACAGATCGTTGACACTGCGATAGATCACGGGCTCCAACGCCTCGTAAAGGGGGAAGCCCGCCGAAAACACTTGGCAGCCCGACATCAGCGCCGTCCACGCGCGGTTAAGCGACTTGGCGATGCTGAAGCCTTGCGCATTGACCGGAATGAACGCGGCATGAGACTGCGCCAGCACCTCGGCTTCGCGTTTTTCAGACCAAACTTCGACGCTTACGGGAATGGGAAGGCGGTTGATTGCGGCTAGATCGGACGCCGAAAGGGCATGGGCATTCGTCAATAAGGTGATCCGGACATCAAGCCCTTGCCCGCGGATCTCGCGAAGCGTCCAGCCAAAGGCGCTTAGATCATACACGCCGACCGGAAAATTCGGATTGCGCCCCATCCCGAACCAGCACAGCTCGAGCTTGCCACGATCATTGATCTGCTGCTGCTTGTCGCCGAGCACCTGTGCAAGTCGGACTTCGTTGAACGGGAGCGCCGGGTCGTTCATGATGTGGGTCGGAAGGTCAGGCCGATAGCTCGCCACGATCGAAGCCATCGCGGCGGTCGAGCATGTAGCGAATGTAAGGTTAGGCACGAGCTGAGCCAGCCAAACTCGGTAACGAGCCATCTGGCTGTCGCCGTGCTGGCTGAAATAATCGTCAAACAGGTCGACACCAACCGCGATACCGCGCTTCTGCAGCTTGGCGGCCCCGAGGCTCACGCGCGCATCATGACATTTGCTCGTGAGGAGCACGTCGCAATCGACCTGATCCGCGTGGAATTCGTCGATAGGCAGGAAATTAAGTTCGCCGCCTAGTGCAGCCCAGTCGTCCGAAATGCGCGCATACCGAATGCGCGCTCCGGCGTTGCTGAGATATTCGGTCGATGGCACGAGCACGGTCAGCTTCATCCGAGCCACCTCGATATCTGAAGCGAATTGGTTCGCGTTTCGAGGTTCGCCGATATGACAGAACCTTCGTCGCCCTGCGCAGCAAGGTGACTTGCTGAAACCTGAGTGGACAAGACAAGGCGGGCGGATCGAACGGGGTCGCCAATCAGTTTCGTGGCGCGAACGATCCAGAATTCCGCAGGAAGGCGCGCGACCGGCACTTGGGTGTTCCAGAAGTGGGGCGCTTCGGGTGCGAAATCTGCCAAGCCGTCGGGCGTTGCAATGCAGCCGGCCGACCTTATCGTTGCCGTCCAGTCCCGCGCGTGGCTGGAAAACGCGAGCAATGGGCAGGAGGCACCGTCGTTCCCGTCGGCAACCAACTGGGCAAGGTGTCGGATGGTGCGGGGATCATGCAACACGACGCCGTTGCCGACATGCAGGACGAATTGCGCATCGCCGCCTTCCACGGCCGTCGCCCAATCCGGCATGGCCCGGGTAGGCACGCCCAAAACCCGCTCGATCTCATCGACAAAAAAAGCGGCGTCCCGACCATGGCAGCAGACTTCGGACAGCCCGGCGTCTGCCTGCTGGCGCAACCCGACAAGGCATGCAGCCCACGTCTTTTCGTCCCAGGAACTTGGCTCGAGAAGAAGGGTAATCCTCGCCGGAGGTGTACCTTCCCGAAAAATCGGGACGGATTGGGCGGATGGCTGAAGCAACTGGCTCATTGCAGGCTCGCGAGGTTCGCGGCTGATCGCCGCAATAACGTCGTCCGGCGCAACTGCTCCCACTAAAGTTGGCCAGAACATTCTGCCTTCGGTCACATCTTCAAGGGATTGGAATTCACAATCGGCCGGCAGAACTGCTGCGAGCGCTCCCAGGGCCGTATCGTCACACGCACTGATGAATGACGCCGGACGCGCCACGTCTGCCGTGGCTTCGCTATCGGAGGACGCAACGAGCACTTGTATCGTCGGCATGCAATCATGCGGCAGCACAAGCTGTGCGGGAGCCATGGACCGTACGGTGGGTGCCGAACTGCGCTGGGACGGGGAAACACAGGCAGTCAAATAGGCCTCTGAACGCGAGGACGGAGCGCCCGACCGATCCGACCCCACAATATCGATCGCGAGGATGTCGGCCAGCCACTCCTGAACGTCCTTCCGGAGTAGCGATCCCGTCCCGTCGCTGCCGTTAACGTTGACGCGTATCTCACGCAGGAACGGCGTTGTATCGCCCGTGACGATGCGTGCCCACGCCTCTTCCAGTTCGCGAGAGCACGCAAGCAGGTCCGCTTGGGCTCCTGTCGTGCCGCGCCGCCGATCGAGAGCGCCGCGCTCCGCATAGTGCAAACCGCCACGACACAGCGAGGGGAAAGCCAACAGCTCACCGCCCACGATCACACCTTCGGGCGTTGCAAATACAAGCAACACGGGATGCAGCGGCGTGACCAGCTCGAAATCCACGAGTTCGATCGGAGCAGCAATCAATCCTTCACCGATAGTAAGCAGGCCCTTCGGTCCGCTCCATTGCAGCGCCCGTATCACCAAGGGCGCTGCTGAACGACAATTCCAGTGCAACCGCAAGGTTGCATCTCGGATGAACCAGGCGTCAGACAGGAGCGGCAGGTCTATTTGGTCCGTCAGCTCGTGTCCGGCATCGATCGTCCCGGCCAAACTGAAGGTATGGCCCGTCAACTGCTCCAGTCGCTGGAGTTCGGGCCGCAAAACCGCCTCGTTGATGCGGGACAATCCGATCGCGTGCCCACCAAGGGTCACCGGCTCATTTTGCGTGCGGGCCAGCATGTGACCGCGCTTCCAGCGAACGGGAGCGTTCGGCTCGAGGGGAAACTGTATCACGGGCGCTGGAGGATCGAATACTTCGGCACTGCGCACTAACTGCGGCCTGAGGCCCACGCCTATGGACCGGCCCTCGCCAATCCCGAACTCGATGTAGTGGAGCAGGGGGTTCATGCCGCTATTGGCGACATCCTTGTTGGCCTTGATGTAACCGCTGGAGTTGAAGTCCGGACCGGGGTCCCGCCCCTCCTTCCAGCCTGTCACGATGTAATGCTGGACAGGATCGACGCCCGCCGCAGCGACATCAGGGTAAATACGCAAGTACCATTCCGCATCGAACAGGCTCGATCCTTGGATGGCCTCGATGTTCCTGCGTTGCTTCGCACGCGCATCACGCGATGCGATGCCCGGGATTTGGTCCAGCAACTGTTGCAATCTGGCACGAAACATGGCCGACACTTGCATGCCAATCGTGCGCGCCTTCACCGTCGCAAGTTCCCGCTGCGCCTCCGCCAGCGCATCGCGCAGTTGCAAAGCCTCGGCCTGCGCCCGGCGATACTTGCGCTTCAATTGTTTATATTCCGGGTGATCGGAGATTTGGTCGGGCGCTCCGGCAAGCGCCTTGCGCAATTCGTCGGAGTCGCCGACCGCGCTTCCATTGCCTCCGCTCGCCAACCAACCGTCGAAATTCCCAGCAGTGTCAAGCTGCGGCACATGATCCAGATCGCGGCGCTCGCCCGATGTCACAACCTCTTCGGATCGGGGTGGCGATCGGACCGCTTCCGCCGCCAAAAGCGCGTCGATGGCTCGCTCGATCCAATCAAGCCTGGAGCCAATGTCGCCTGCGGATTTGCGATACAGCCTCACACCTGCTGCGTTGCGCCGTGGCTTAGCCCACGGCGTTCGATCCGACCTCGGGGGGACCATCAGCCGCAGCTTTCCTTGCGGTGGTGGTATCGGCGTCCCTGAGCCCAGCAGCACGTCAAACAGATCAACTTTCTACATCTATCGGATGCTATGGATCGTACACCTAAGCCGCGTAACGATGTATGCCTTGCCAATTAGAAAGGATAACGACAAGGGGATTTTCGAGTGTGCCAAAACCAATCGGGAGCCTGACTTGTCAGGCGCAGGAACAAAGATGGAACAAGGTTTGCCATTGAAAGTTTTTGTCGGGTACGACTCCCGCGAAGATATTGCGTGGCAGGTTTGCCGTCATTCGATCATGCGGCACGCTCGCAAACCCGTAATGGTCGCGCCAATCCGGCAGTCGGCAGTAAGGGAGCTTGGCCTCTATACGCGGCCGTTGGACCAAACGGCGTCAACCGAATTCTCGTTGACGCGATTTCTCACCCCCTTTCTCGCCGCGCAAGAAGGCTGGGTGATTTTCTGCGACTGCGATTTCCTGTACACCGTTGACGTGCACGAGGTGCTGGCAGGGCTCGATCCTTCGAAGGCGGTATATGTTGTTCAGCACGATTACACGCCGTCTTTCGGCGTGAAAATGGATGGACAGCGGCAGACATCTTATCCTCGCAAGAATTGGTCGTCCTTCATGGTGCTGAACTGCGACCATCCGGATGTCGTCGCCCTGAGCCCGGCCGTGGTGAACACGGCCCCCCCCGCCTATCTCCACCGGTTCGAATGGATTGCCGACGACAGCGACATCGGGGCACTGGAACTCGACTGGAACTTCCTCGAAGGCGAATATCCCCGGCCCGCCTCGACCCCGCGGGTGATCCATTTCACCAACGGAGGACCGTGGTTCGATCAGTGGGCCAATGTTGACTATGCTAATCTATGGCGTGCCGAACGCAAACTCTACGAAGTAACGATTAGCGAGCCGTCCCCCGCCTGATCCGGCCATCACGTCCCATGGAGCGGTTCACGCAATCCGGAGCGACCTCAATGTCGACCGGAAAACACCTGCGATAGCCGCAACACCAGTCAGTGGTTCGAGCACTGCGGCGAATTCCTGATCGAGGTTCGTCCATTCCACGATAGCAAACCGGTTGGCGAGATGCTGCCGCCAGAAGTCGTCGTTTTCGACAATGAGGTGCGCATTGCGCCCGTCTGCAAGGAACTTCTGGGCGGCCCGTGTCGAAATTACGACGAAACACGCCAGTCGTGAGAGGGCGCGAAGATGATCAAGCACATCGGAGAGGCACTCCGGCTCGATATGCTCCAGCACGTCCGTGCAGACAACTAGGTCTGCTGGCAAGGGGAGCGCGTCCTTATTGGCAATGGCCGGATCATATTCCTGAACAATCGGCCCGAGGCTGCGAGCGAGCGAGCCCTGACCGCAGCCATAATCGAGCACAGACTTTGCACCATACCGGTTGATGAGCCTTGTGACCTCTCCGGCCCACTTGCCTCCATGGCGACCGTAATTCCCGCCTTCGTGCAGGCTGGCGTTGAGGGCCCGGTAGGTGTCGCTGATCAGCATTCTTGGCTCGTCACTTCGTATCAGCCCGGCTCGGCTTCGGTCGCAAAGGAGTCGTGCAGTGCAGCCATCCGCTCGTTGAAGCGATTGGCATCATTGGCCATCCCACTCGCGCGGATGAACCACATGTAGACCATGGCGCTTTCGCCATAATAGATCTGGTGGGAAATGAGCCGCGATTCACCCAGCCAAACTTCGCCCGGATCAAAGGCGATACGGTGCTTGGGCAAGTTTTCCATCCAGATGTTGCGAGTTCCGCCTAGCACATCCCCATTGACATAATCCAGCATCAGGTTGGGGTCCTGACCGGCGAACTGCTCCAGCCGGTGTTCGCGATATAGCCGCCGGACCATTTCCGGAAACCGGTGGCTGGTGTGCCAGATGCGTGGACGCGAATCGAGATTGGCGAAAATCCGCGCCTGGTGGAAATCGTCGTCTATCGAGTGATTGTCCCAATGCAGGTTCTCGAAAAGAGTCTGCGTGAGGCGCACGCTGGGAATGAACCGAAAGGGCTCATATTCGGGGAAGCATATCGCAAAAATGCGCAGTACGTCTTCATGGGCCTTTTTCAACTCACTCGAAGCCTGTTCGAACAGGGCCCTGTCGCCCCTGCATATGACATCGAAGATGGCCTGCCTGACCGGGTCGGCAAACAGCAAGCGGTCTGACTTCACGACCGGTGGTTCACCTTCAAAGAAGGACGTTCCCTTCATTTTCTTGAGCGTTTTGCGCAAACGCACGTCTTCGACCTCATCGATCGACTTATTCAGCGATGCCAAGGCTGCAAAATCGAAATTGAGCCTGAAGTCCTTGAGGATGATCATCTGACCTTCCTCGAAGATATCGGCAATCCCATTCCGGGCTGCGATATCGGCTAGGGTCAATTCGTGAATGTAGTCTTCCACCCCCGGGTGTCGCTCGATCTTTGCCATACCATTTCTCCACGCAATTGATGAGGCCCCCGGCGCTGCGCCCACATTACGCTATGCCGTCGGGGTCTGTAAGACAATAGGATACGCGCAAGTTCGCCAGCGTCGTTCAGACCGGATTGGGCTCAGAATGCCTGCGGGGTAGCAAGCAGGATCTTGTATTCTGCATAGGCCTCATCGAAGTCACTGTATTCCTCCACCGCGCCATCACGGAATACCAGAAAGCGGTTACAATTGCCCTTGAGATAGCGATGACTGTGCGAAACGATCAGCATCGCCTTGTCTTTTCTCTTCTCAAAGAGTTCGACCTTGCAACGCTCGCGGAAGCTGTCGTCCCCCACTGCCATCACCTCGTCGATCAGATAGCAGTCGAAATCGATCGTCATCGAAATCGCAAAGGCCAACCGCGCCCGCATCCCCGAGGAATAGATCCCGACTGGTTCATAGAGGTAAGAACCGAGCTCTGAGAAGTCCTTAACGAACGCGAGCCGTTCAGCGAAATCGACCTGATAAATCCGGCAGATGAAGCGCAGGTTGTCGATCCCGGTAAGGCGCCCGTGAAACCCGCCGGTGAAGGCCAGCGGCCAGGACACCGACATGTTGCGCTCGATCGTTCCACTGGATGGTGGTTCTGCGCCACTGATGAGCCTGACCAGGGTAGATTTGCCCGCCCCATTGCGGCCGAGGATCCCGACATGATCGCCCGGATTGATGGTAAGGTCGATGCCGCTGAGGATAGTCCTCATGCCCGAGGCGGTCTTGTACTGCTTGCTGACGTCTGACAGTCGGATCATTCGAAATCGTTGCCCACTTCGACCCCATGCACCTGCGCCAGTGCCAGCAGCGTCAGGCACAAGTTGAATATGGCCGTGTAGCCCATGTCGTAGTGTGCGGTGAAGCTCGAGCCGAAGTAACCGTCGCGGATGAATTCGACGCAATTCAACATCGGCAGGTATAATAGGATTTCCCGCGCATTTTCGGGCAGGCTGTCGGCGACGAAAGCGGCGCCCGAGAAGGGAAAGAGCAGGTAGGACATCGGTGACCAGAATTTCTCGATCAAGTCGAACCGCTCCGACAATGCTCCGAGGAAGAGAGCAAGCCCCACGCCGAACCATCCGAGCATCGCCCAACCGCCGATTACCTTTAGCACATCGTCAGGCAGTGCCATCCAGTCGATCGACCAAAATGCCGCGATGAGCACGATGAACGCGGCGGTACTGCCTACGAATTCCAGCAAAACGCGGGCGAGATAGACATCGATCGGGCGAACCTGCCTGTGGAACAGCAAAGACTTGTTCTGCGTAATCGAATTGATGCAGCGTCCGGGCATGTTGCGCCACATCATCATCGCTGAATAGCCAGTCACGGCAAAGGCGACAATCGGAAGGTCCGAACCGTGCAGGTCCCGCGTCGCAGTCCAAACCGCTGTGATCGCGAGCGTGAACATCATAGGCTCGAGGATCAGCCAGAGGAAGCCGATATTGCTGCGCCCGTACCTTGTCAGCATCTCGCGGATGAGCAGGGCATTAATGACCCGCCCCTGGAGCACGAGATCGCGGCGCAGTGAGGAAGAGGCGTGGCGCGAGGACGGGTTACTGTGCATGTTCTCGAATTCCGGCGCGCAGCATAGAGGCCAGACCCCACGCCACGAGCCCGAGCGCAAGTGTTGCCAGCACACCACGCAGGCGGCGGGGCTGAAGCGGCGCATCGGGCCGGCTCGGTGCAGCAATGCGTTCAACATAAACCTGTTGCCGGCGCGCTTCGTTCCTTGCCTCCTGCAGCGAGGCTAGGGCACCGGTCAGTTGCTTTTCCGCGAACTGCATTTCGAGCGCTAGCTTCTCGAACTGAACCGAACTGGCGGCGAGAGACCGGTCACCGCCCGCAAGCGCGCTCATTTCCCGGCGGACCGCACCGCGCAATGTGCGAAGTCGGTTTTCGAACGCCCCGATCTGAGGGTTGCGTGGCGTGAATTCGCGCAATTGGGCGAGCTGAGCATCTGTGGCGATAATTTCATCCTGGAGTTTTGAGATCATCGCCATCTGCGCCGTCGCCTGCATCGCCGGATCAACAACTCCCTCGCGGTTTCGATAGGCCGCCATCGCCACCCCGGCCTCACGCGCACGGTTCTGCGCCTCGGCAACCTCGAACTGCGCGAAACGGATGAGATCGGTCCGCCCTCGGCTGTTCATCTGGTTGATCGTCATCTCCGACATCTGCAGCAATATCTCGTTGAACCGGTATGCATCGGCCGGCGTGTAGCCACGCACCTGCAAGGTCAGAATGCCAGTGGTAACATCCGCTTC
>Ga0315904_10000653_pt1 | contig 55383 bp, 71 predicted proteins | sample LakEriMetagenome_6_FD_203529 | JGI IMG/M metagenome (GOLD analysis project Ga0315904, IMG submission 203529) | Freshwater fungal communities from buoy surface, Lake Erie, Ohio, United States - Buoy 12 MA120 | ecosystem: Environmental > Aquatic > Freshwater > Lake | place: USA: Lake Erie, Ohio...
TACCTATGCTAAAGCATTTTGCATTCGTTTCTGACGGAGATGTGTTTTATGTGTCTACATTTAATGATGTTAATCCTGCTTATGAAAAGTGGATAGCAGTATTTAGTTCAGATCCAAAAATCATTAATGTGAGCAAGTACCCAGAGGTAAATAAAACATACTTTTATAAAGACGATACTTTTTATGCTCCAACGGATGTTTCTATGGAAACGCCAGTTGAGCAGGGAGAAGAACTCCCAGAGGGTACAGCTAGGTATGCCGTAATAGCGGATAATGATGTCGTAGGGATCCTCACTTATATAAAAGAAGATATGGATGCAGGGGATTATGATCGATCAATTGCGGGATTAGACTCTAGTCCTCGTGTAGTGCCCTGCGACGAAACCATTGGTGTGGGTTGGACCTGGGATGGGGTATTTTTTAATTCTCCTGTAGGATAGCGCCATGAGCGAAGAAAACCTAACACCTTGGCAAAGATATAAAAAGAACCTTGGCGAAACTCGTCCTTGGGACATGCTAAATCCAGCAGCCTACATAGACGAAGAGACCGCTAATACTAGATACGAAATGTGTTTAGCTTGTCCAGAATTAATTAAAGTAACTAAACAGTGCAAAAAATGCGGGTGCTTTATGGTCGCTAAAACTAAGCTTGAACATGCCACCTGCCCTCTTGGAAAGTGGTAAACATGAACAGCACAGAGTTAGCTCCAGGAATAGTTTCTTTTGAAGGGCTATTAGACGATCCAACGCAATTCATTTTAGACTTAGAAGGTTTAATTGATTTAAACATATTGACTTGGACAGACGCACAGCAGAGCTCTGGGGCGGCTGGAGCAACCCATGAGGTAAGAAAATCAGCTAGAAATTGCAAAGCTATTGCTTTGCCAAAATACGACGAAATACCAAACATTAACGAAACAGACCCGCTTTACTTATTGCACAAGTTTTTAAACGACAATATAAATCCAGTACTAGACCTGTACTGCACTGACTACAGCGCTCATCATTGGAAAAAAAATGAAGGATGGCAGCTTCTTAAATATGGGGCAGATAATTACTTCGTAAATCATTACGATGACTCAAAACATTACGCCAGAACCGTTTCTATGAGTTTTTACCTAAATGACGACTATGAGGGCGGAGAAATAGAATTTTCTAGGTTTAATTTAAAAATTAAGCCGAAAGCCAACCAAGCAGTGTTTTTTCCATCAAACTATGTATATAATCATACAGTGCATCCAGTTATATCTGGGACAAGATATGCAGTCGTAGCGTGGTGGGAATAATGACAAAGGTAAAAGAACCTATTCTTGTAGATAAAGTTTTTAACGATAACGACTTTTTACAGATTAAATCGTTGTTTAACGATCCTAAGTCTTTTGGATTTCAAGAGGGTTTTTCTCGCTGGGTTGCTTCAGATGGAGATTTACCTCTCCTTAAACAGTATTCCTATTTAATAACACCACTAGCTAGATCTATTTTTGACAGCACTGATTTGCTTCCTACATACACTTTGTTTTCTCATTATGAAGGCAAGGACGCCAAGTTGTGGAAGCATAAAGATGACAATGCTTGCACCTATACGGTAGATATGTGTGTTTATCAAAAGCATCCGTGGGAGCTGTGGGTAGAGGGTAAGCCTTACGCACTGCACCCAAATCAAGCTTTGGCATACTACGGTAACGATCAGGAACATTGGCGTGAAGCGTTTCCTGAACCAGAGACTAATCATGTCGCCATGATATTTTTTCACTTTGCTGAGCCAGATCACTGGTGGTTTACAAAAGGACCTTCCTACCTTGATGTTATAAGAAAAAATGTCACTGAGGAAGACTGGGCAAAGCGTAATGGGGTCAAATAACGGGGTTGTTTACTCTTTTCATGTCCGTCACGGAAAACTAGTTAATAATCTTTGTTATAAGCAGTTACTTTACTCAATTTCTACTTTAAGAGCTCATAACAAGACCACCCCCATAAAAGTATACATATCGCCAAAAACTGTTGATACTTCTGAATCTAAGTTAGACACCTTATCTAATGTAGAGGTTATTAAGTTTGATAATCATTACCCATCTGAACTGTTAAACAAAGAGTGGGTTGAAGAAGGACACGCAGAGTTTTTGTATCATAGGTGGAAAAACGCATTTAGAACTCTTGCTTATTATGGGTTTGATCAGATACTTTATCTAGACACAGATACCGTATTTTATAACGATGTAGATGTACTTTTTAAAAAATATAACGGCAAAATGGTTTGGGCAAGAGAAGACAATACCTATGATGTTATGTCTTTTTTAAATCTTGATGAAGCGATGAATGACGGTCAGTTTATACTGAATAAACTGGTTTTAGACCACCTGTCAAACTTTGATGACACTGTAATTTCTTTTATAAATAAGTCATTAGACAAGTGCAAGGATAATTTTGACCGAGATGCAATGAGGTTTAAGGTAAGATGGATAATGATCCAATATGCTCTATACACTTTTTTTAAAGAGCTGGGTCACCCAGTTGCGTATTTTGATCACGAAGACGTAGCGCTACATAGTGAAAAAGACGAACCTAATGATCAACCTATACTAAGACACTATTACTCCAGCAATTCTGAAAAATATCTCCCTAAGGAATTTAAATGAAAATAATGGTAACTGGAGTTGCTGGTCTTGTAGGGAGTCACATTTCTAAAGCTTTAAATGATTACACTGTTATAGGGGTAGATAGTCTGGTTGGTGGTTATTTAGATAACATACCAAAAGAAGTGCTATTTATAGAAAAAGACTGTGCTAATTTGGTAAAAAAAGATCTAGAGGGCGTATCTATAGTCATACATGCGGCCTGTACCCCTCATGAGGGTCTATCTGTGTTCTCCCCTAACTTTATAACCAAAAACACCTTTGGGGCCTCTATGGCCGTCCTAACGGCTTCTATACAGGCTGGGGTAAAGAAGTTTATTTACCTATCAAGTATGGCTAGGTACGGGGAGCAAGAAATCCCTTTTAAAGAAAATATGGAGCCAAGACCCCAGGATCCATACGGCATATCTAAGGTTGCTTTTGAACAGGTGTTAAAAACACTGGCTAATATTCATGGGTTTTCTTACTCAATTATTGTGCCGCATAATATTGTCGGCTCTGGTCAGGTATACACAGACCCATACAGAAATGTAGCTGGGATTATGATCAACCGAATGCTGCAAGGAAAACAACCTATTATCTACGGCGACGGCTCTCAGATGAGATGCTTTTCAGACATTCGGGATGTGGTTGACCCCCTATTAAAAGTTGTTACTACAGATGTAACAGACGGAGAAGTAATTAATGTGGGACCTGATTCCACATTCATAACTATAAATGAGCTAGCTAAAGCCATCGCCGATCTATTAGATTTCCCTCTAGATCCCATCTACCTTGCTGATCGACCTTCTGAGGTAAAGCTAGCCAACTGCTCAGCGGATAAAGCAAGATTGCTTTTGGGGTATAGCCCAAAATACTCTTTAGAAGAAACCCTGCAATCAATGATTGACTGGGTCAGTACTCGTGGAGTAAAACCTTTTAACTTTAACTTGCCTCTTGAATTAGTTTCCGATTTGACTCCAAAGACTTGGGTTGACCCTTCTATATTCAATTCCTAGCGTCGTTAGGCATGACAGCCCCAAAATCCTCTTAGACAATAGTAGGGCGCCCCGATCAGGCGCTATACCACTCTAGAGAAAAGGTCAATAATGGCATTAGATACATCAGGTCAACAAGCAGTTGACTTTGTATGGGGTAACTTCCCTATGCAACCAAATGATGACCGCACAGATGGCGGAGCCTCAGTCGTTGTAGCAGCAGATGCAGCTCAAAACTACGACTGGAGCGGCTACTCCGTATATCCAAGCGCTCGTCTTAATTCAGATCTTGACAACCATGCAAACGCAGAAGCAGGTTGGTCAGGATATCCAACATTTATTGCTGGAGCAGCAAACTTTATTATTACAGCAGTTTCAGGAAACGGCACAACCGTTACCTACACCGCACAAAACAAGCTAGCAGCAGGAGATGTTGTAAACATCACCGGTCTTACAGCAAGTGCTTACAACCTATCCTCAGCCACCGTGGCTACAGCAAATGCCCTTTCATTTACTGTAACTAACGCAGCAAACGCTGGTCTTATTACAGGTCAGTATGGAAAGGTTCAATCAACAACTGCTCTTACAGCCGCTGACGGCGTAGGAATCGGAAACATCCTTGTACCTAACGTACTTGGTGCAACCACAGCAGTAGCTCTTGATTCTCTCAAGGATGCAGGTTACGAAGCAGCTAACATCACAACAGCCTCTGCTGCAACTAACACCCGTACCGATGTAACTCGCTTTAACGCTACAAGCGCTACAGTAGCTGTTATTTACGCAACAAGCGCAAACACCAACTACCCAACAGGAACCAAGGTCACACTTGTTGCAGGAACTCCAGCTGGCGTAAGCCCAGTCAACCTTCCAGCATACGCGCTTGGTACTTGGACAGTTACAGGTTCTGCTGGTGCAGGTCAGATCACCGTTTCAGGTTCTGGCTTCACAATTGCAGACACAACTGGTATCAACGCAACTGGAACACTTGGCGGAGCCAATGGCACCATCAAGACCCAGAGCACAGCTGGTGGAGCAACCGCAGCAACAACAGCAACAATTACTATCACACCTTGGGCTACCGCTTCATAGTCTCAACACAAACAAAAAACCCCCCGCCATTTGGCAGGGGGTTTTTTGCTATTTACGCCTTAATCGTCGAATAATGAGCCGTCGCTCATCTGTAGTTGTTCCAGCCCAGATCCCAATCTCTCTATTGTCAAGCGCCCATTGAAGGCACTCAGACCTGAACTTGCAAGAATCGCACACGGGCTTGATAGCCCTTTTAAATCTCTCTTCTTCTATGCGATCCACTGGGAAGAATTCTTCCGTGTTCATTCCTTTACATGGCTGGGTGCCATCAAAGGTTGGTGCGGCTATTTTTGCGTACATTATTTTCCTTTTGGAAACTCCTCATAAAAGGAGTCGTATCGTTGTCCGTTATTTGCTTCGGGATTGATTTTCCAAGACGACCAGTCTTTTCCACCAGCGGTCATATGATAAGCAATCTGCGCGTTTGTTATTGGATCGTAGAGATCCTTATTAGCTTCTAAATCAAACTTCTCTCGTCGATCTATTCCAAGTTGACCAAGCATGTTGATCTGGAATATCCCGTAAGAGTTGTCCCCCGTGCTTAAATTGTCATTATGAGCTAATGGGCGACCGTTTGACTCTTTCATGGCAACTGCCCAGGCAACCCTAAGGGATTTTCCCTCAAAACCGACTGCCTTAAGCAAAGACTTTAGTTCCGCGCCATCTAGCGACTTAGCGTTCCTAAACTCTTCCAACGGATCAACTACGACTACCTCAACCACTTTAGGCTCAGGTACTACATTAGATGCAAGCGCGTGTGGAAGAGTTCCTAGAACTAATCCATACACCGCTATCACCGCCATTCCTGCCATATCTTCTTTTCTGATATTAAGCATTTCTGCTCCTCTCAGTGCCGAAAAGCCACCATCACTGGTGGCTTATCAGGTTTAACCTTAGCATAGGCTTTACAAACGGTGTCAAGCGTAAAAAATATATATTTTTTATTGTGACACGCGTGTATTCTAGTGCTGTAATTTATGCGTAGATCTTATGTGATTTCATTCGGACAACCATTCTGCTAAGGTAAAACTATTGACTTTTTAACAGAATGGGTGTATAGAGTGTCCCCTATAGATTGGCTTGGCTTCGTAGCCACATTAATCAGCGTAGTAGGATCAGCGGCTCTTGGAGTCAAATGGCTGGTCAAACATTATCTAGCAGAACTTAAGCCGAATGGCGGAAGCTCGATTAAAGACAAAGTTAATGAACTAGACGAAAAAGCTGCAAGACTTGAGTTAAGAGTAGATGAGATTTATGCACTACTCGTTAAAAAAAGAGGTAGCAAATAATGGCAGATTTAGGAACAGCCGCTCGCTTGATTGAAGAGGCTGAGCAAGAAGTTGGAACTATTGAAGGTCCAAAAGACAATGAAACAAAGTACGGCGCTTACACAAAAGCTAACTTCCAACCATGGTGCGGAAGTTTCGTCATGTGGTGTGGGAACGAGGCTGGCGTTAAGATTCCTAACACTGTTTACACCCCATCGGGAGCTGATGCTTTTAAGAAAGCCGGACGCTGGCACGAAGATGACCCTAAACCAGGAGATATCGCCTATTTTGATTTCCCAGCAGATGGCGTTGATCGGATCAGCCATGTAGGTATTGTTAAGTCTGTAAAGGCTGACGGTACCTGCCTAGTAGTCGAAGGAAATACCAGCCCAGACAAGAAGGGTGACCAGCGCAATGGCGGAGAGGTTTGCCTTAAGCTTCGCGCTTGGAAAAAGAACCCAAAGAATGTTATGGTATCTATCGTGGGCTTTGGCCGTCCAAAGTTCAAAGAAGCAGCAGAAGCTGCTGCCTCCGCAGAAGCACCACAAGTGTGCCCAACCTGCGGACAAGTAAAGAAGTAGGAGCTATATGAATAAAGCGGCAATTGAATCGTATGCCCGTAACCTGTTAGGTCAGATTATTGGCGCAATTGTAATTGTTACTCAAACCAGCGGAATTGCATCACCATTAGAGTTTGGTTCAGGTGAATGGACACTGGTTGCAAACGCCCTTTGGGCATCCGTGATCCCAGTTGCACTACGCTGGGCAAATAAGAAGGATCCGGCGTTCGGTCGTGTGGCCTTATCACTTGCAGGTGAAGTGACCAAGAAGCTCGAAGCAGAAGCTAAGAAGGCTAAAAAGAAGTAAGCATTAACTCAGTGGGGCGGGCTCAATGCCCGCCCTATTGCTTTTTTAAGATAGAATTGTGGAAAGAAAAGGAGAACCAATGAAGTGCGATAACTGCTCTAACAACGCGGCTTACACAGTAGCTGATCCTGGCGTTAACCCAGTTAACTACTGCGCGAACTGCTTGCCTACATGGTTACAAGATCGCGCCTTGGCTGGACATTTTCCTGTAGAAAAGGCTGCCCCAGCTAAGAAGAAAGCAGAAGCTAAAGAGGCTCCTGCTGATGCGGATAACTAAAAAACAGGCTGTACAAGTCCACCCAGTTCCCGATCGAATGATGGATCCGGTTGGACCGTTTCCACCTGACTTGTTTAGGGAACCAGACATTGTTGTGGATAGACCCAATCAAGATGAAGATGGTAGTGATTATCCTCTAGGCGCTACGGCGCAAAATGATTACAGACCACCAAAGTATGTCCGCTGTGCTTATTGTTTAACAAGAGTTCTAGACTCTGAAAAAGAAAATCATAGGTGTGAGGACTAATGCCAAAGTACAAAGGCAGAGCTTTAAAGTATGGCCCAACCGATGACTCAGCAAATAAAAAGCTTAACTTAATCCTTCGAGCCCAAGAAAAACTTGGGTATGAGGATCGGTTTGCGGCTAAATGGAAAGACACTGAAGTTGTTATTCCAAATGATGTGAGCAAAGCCCCAGAGCCTCAGGTAAACCGCGGTGAAATGCGCTCTGCTCCAACAATAAACCCAGGCAGACCACGAGCTCTTGTGGTCGCGTATGCCCCTGAAGTTAACAAACTAATTGTGGTATTTAGAGATGGCACATGGTGGGAGTACAATAATGTCCCTACTAATATGTGGCTAGGGCTAAAGAACAGCCCGTCTACAGGAAGATACTTGAGATCTTCTGGGTTAGATGGTTGGTCAGATATGGGACCGGCAAGTGTTGCAGACATGCCGGAGTCGCTAAAGGAGCAGATTAGTTATACTGCCCAGATAGCAAGTAGCATACAGAACAGCCCCGCTTATACGAGAACTACTGAGGAATCAAATGAGAACACTGGGACCGATATATCTAGGGAAACTTAATTATTACCACCGCAAAGCCCTTCCTATTGTAGAACTTGGTCGCACCCAAGAAACAGACTTTCCCTATCGATCTGGTCGTTGTTTAGTATTTAGATTCCCCTTTACAAAGCCGGGGTTTTATCTAGGTCTTTTATTTAAGACCGTAAAAGATCCACACCTTTTAACCGACGAAGATATTGATCTGTTAGTCGGTAACGCCCTTCGGGCAAGAAAAGTCTGGTCTCCAGAGGACGGGGCATACCATGAAGCTTTTTAAGGATAAAGACTGGGATAAACCTTTCTCTGAAAAAATAGCAAAACGGGTCTCTAGGATCCCAACAGCTGAGCTGGAAATGTGGATTGATCAGGCGATCTATGAAGTTGGAAAGTGCCTGTCCAGTTATCAAAAAAGCCGAGAAAAAGTCTATTTAGATGAAGCCAGAAATGGAGCAGAAGCTTTACATGCTGTCGTCGAAGAGCTTTATAAACGAAGCACTAAATAGTAGCTTTGTCTACATTATGCTAAGATTTGCCTTGCCTCTCTCTTCTCTCCCCGTATGGCGGCAGCAAAGAGCCCTTGGGTTTACATACCCAAGGCTTTTTGTTTTTCCATAAACTAGGAAAATATGATTAATGATTCCGCGTACGAAGACGAAGAAGAGTTCTTTCCTGATGAGGATCTTGAACAACCTTTAGAAGAGGATGTTGAAGAAGAGTTAGACGAACTCTCTAGAGAGTTTGTAAAAAAACTCATTGATCGTTGTATTGAATTTATGACTGCCCTTGTAGGGCACGAACTTCACCCATATCAACTACCTCTTGCCAGACGCGTAATTGAGTCTGTAATCATTAATGATGGTGAAGAAGTAACTGCACTTGCTGCTCGCCAGTCAGGTAAGTCTGAAACTATTGCGAATACAGTAGCAACACTTATGGTTTTACTTCCTCGTTTAGCTAAGATGTATCCAGAACTTCTTGGTCGTTTCAAAGATGGAATCTGGATTGGAATGTTTGCTCCTGTTGAAGGTCAGGTTGAAACTCTCTTTGGTCGTACAGTAAACAGGCTTACAAGTGAGCGAGCGCTTGAGATTCTTGGAGATCCAGAGATTGATGACTCACTAGGTAAAGTGCCTGGCGTTACACGGCAGATTAAATTAAAAAACTCAGGTAGTAGCCTCATGATGATGACTGCTAACCCTAGAGCTAAAATTGAGTCTAAGTCTTTCCATCTTGTAGTTATTGATGAGTGTCAAGAAGCAGACGACTTTGTTGTATCTAAGTCTATCTCCCCTATGTTGGCGTATTACTCAGGTACGATGGTAAAGACAGGAACTCCTACTACAACTAAAAACAACTTTTATAGATCTATTCAATTAAACAAGCGTAGGCAAACAAGTAAGAGCGCTCGCCAAAATCACTACGAGTGGGACTGGAGAGAGGTCGCAAAAGTAAACCCGAACTATGGAAAGTTTATTAAAAAAGAAATGCTTCGCATTGGCGAGGATTCTGATGAGTTCCAGATGTCATATTCTTGTAAATGGTTGCTTGAGCGAGGTATGTTCGTTTCATCTGCAATCATGGACGAACTTGGAGATACATCACAAGAAACAGTTAAAGCTTGGCATAGAACTCCTGTGGTAGTTGGAATTGATCCGGCTCGTAAACTGGACTCCACAGTAGTTACAGTTGTTTGGGTTGATTGGGATCGCCCTGACGAGTTTGGTTACTTTGACCATAGAGTTTTAAATTGGCTTGAGATTCAAGGAGACGACTGGGAAGATCAATACTTTCAGATCATTAACTTCCTTAACAACTACGATGTTCTAGCCGTAGGCGTAGACGCTAACGGCGTAGGTGATGCGGTAGCTCAAAGACTTAAACTTCTTCTTCCTAGGGCAGAAGTTCATGCCATAGGCAGTAGCCAGCCGGAGCAATCCAAGCGCTGGAAACACTTAAAAGCACTAATTGATCGACGGATGATCGGTTGGCCAGCTCATGCCAAAACCCGCAGGTTGCGTACATGGAAGCGTTTCTACCAACAAATGACGGATCTAGAGACTAAGTTTCAGGGTCCTAACTTTTTAGCTCACGCTCCAGATGAGGCGCATGCCCACGATGACTACGCCGACAGTTTGGCTATCGCGGTGTCGCTAACTATGGATCTAACCATGCCATCCATAGAAGTATCCTCATCCCCTTTTTATCGCTAGTTTAGGCAGACTTTAGGCTCGCAAGGTAGGAAACTTTTACATGAGGCCCTCAACCTTTAATAAGGAGTAAAAATGGCAATTGCACCAAACCCTAACTTCCCAGAGAAGACAGGCGCTACTTACGATCGTAAGTTCGCTGCTGCTACTCCAGGAATGCGTGGCCCTCTTCGTTTCGAAGAAGGCGTTGCGACAGATACAGATGTCCCACAGGAATTTTCCAAAGGCGCAATGCAGGGATATGTTCCTGCAGCAGGTCGCCCAAATCGTAATGCTGTGGTTCATACCAAGACAGCAGAAGAGACAATGCGCGAACGTGCACATGTCGGTTCTGCAGCTTGGGTAGAAGCACCTGCTTATCTTGGCGAGTTTTCATCTGGCGGCTTTGCTGACCATGGAGACAACCGCTTTGAACGTGTATTCCGTAGCGGAGCACATCAGCAACCTGCTAACCCAGCTGTCGTACAAGACTAATAATCTAGGAAGTCCTGCCTCGTACTAAATCGGTTATTTGCTTAGCATTAACTCCGAGGCAGGACAACCTATTTATCTAAAGGTTATTCATGGCACTGATCAGAGGTCAAGAGGTAAAAGAGGGACCGAAACAGGTTCCGGCTAACCCACGCCTGTACAACATGATTACAACTCAAGCAAAAACTAAATTTGCTAAGTACCCATCCCCTGCCGCCGCTCACTGGGTACACACTAAATACCTTCAAATGGGCGGCAAATTTGTTGAATCAAAGAAGGATGTAGATCCTCGTTTTCGCGATTATGCCCATGAAGCTATGAAGAAAAAAGAAGAAGATCAGAAGAAGAAAGTAACAAAAAAAGTCGGCAAAGGTAATGTTGCTGGCGAAGCTTTTAGGAAATAACTTTTATCGTTTTGTCGGTAATAGTGGTACTCTTTGCTGGTTAAAGTAAGAAGGGTGGTTTGGTGAGCGGTATAGATTTCTCACCGCCGTCGTATAGGGCGGCGTCATCTGACCTTACTATTTCCATTTCTCCACTAGGTTTGGTGGAGCTTGCAGATGAAGAATTTGAAGTTCATGGTCCGCGCTTAAACAGATACTCCCTTAACTGGGCTATGTATCTAGGACATCATTACTCATACCGCCGTCAAACTGGCGAAACTCAAATGATGTTAAACTACTACCGTGCGTTCACAGACTTCGTTATTAACTTTACATTCGGTAAGGGCGTCAGCTTCCGTAGCCCTAAAGAAACTGAAGCGATTGTTCCGGATCTCTTGGAAAGAGTCTGGGAAGTTGACAACAACAAAGCCACAGTCCTTTGGGAAATTGGACAGCAAGGCTCAGTCTCAGGCGACTGTTTCATCAAGGTCGCGTACGAAGAAGCATATACAGATCCTGCGGGCCGTGTGCATCCTGGTCGTGTTCGCGTTCTGCCTCTTAACTCGTCTTTCTGTTTTCCAGAGTTTCATCCTCACGACCGTGAGCGTCTTATTCGCTTTAAACTCAAGTACCGTTTCTGGGGCACCTCTCTTGAAGGTACGCGACAAGTATTCACCTACACAGAGATCCTGACAGAAGATGTCATTGAGGAATATATCAATGATGAGCTTATTGATTCGCGCCCGAACCCTCTTGGTGTTATCCCTGTTGTACATGTACCAAATGTGCGTATTAGCGGTAGCCCTTGGGGTCTTTCTGATTGCAATGACATTATCAATATTAACCGCGCTTACAACGAGACCGCTACGGATATTGCTGACATTGTTAACTATCACGCCGCCCCAGTCACAGTTATCATCGGTGCAAAAGCTTCTCAACTTGAGAAGGGGGCTAATAAGGTCTGGGGTGGGTTACCAAAAGACGCAAGAGTAGAAAATCTTGAAGGCGGGTCGCAAGGACTAAAAGGTGCTATGGAGTTCTTGACAATGATGAAGAAGTCTATGCACGAAATGATCGGTGTTCCTGAGACCGCACTCGGTCAAGCACAGCCTATTTCCAATACATCAGGTGTGGCGCTGTCTATTCAGTTCCAACCTTTGATGAATCGTTACCATCAAAAGATCATTCAATACGCTCGTGGGCTTGAGCGGGTTAACGAGCTTATTCTCCTAAGCTTGGCAATCAAAGAGCCAGAGACTTTTGTATGGGATCCATCTAAAAACTCTCCTTTGAAACAAGGTCAGTTAGATCGACTAGATCCACAAGATCCTCTTACTTATCAATCTTATGTTCACTTCCCACCACCTCTACCTCTAGATAAGTTGATTGCTTTGAACGAAGTTCAATCACTTATGTCTCTAGGACTTGAGTCTAAAGAAGGGGCTTTGCGCTCCCTTGGAGAAGAATTTCCAACTGAGAAGCTTGAAGAGATCCGTCAAGAACTTAAAGACGAAGCTCTATCTGACGGCGCACTCAAACTTCTTCAAACCCAAATTGAACAAGAAATCATGCAGATCACAGGAACATTGCCTCCTGAAATGGGTGGCGGTTCTGCCCCATCGGGTGGCGGAGCTGGATCGGCTGGCGGTGGAGCCCCAGTAATGGAGGCGGGAGCACCTAATATTTTGGATGGAGCCGGCGTAATGGCTCAGCAGGGCGAGGCTGCTTTGAGAACTAAACTCGTAACTGATGCTTACGGTACCCAACTACCTAAAAGGCAGGTACCGCAAGACTACGAAAAATAAAGCGATTTACGCAGACAATTTCGTACGGTAAGGCGAAAATTAACTTACAAACGTTAGGTCATATGTGCTACGCCCGCAAGGGCATTCGGAAAACGACCCAGAGGAAAAAAGGATATAAGCATGTCAGATACTGCGGAAACAATGGCAACTGCTTTTGAAGCAGAAGCCGGAACAGCTCCAGTAGTAAATGTGTCGGACGTTGACGCGTCGACTGTTATTACGAGCACTGAGAAAGTGAATGCAAGACAGCCAAAGTTTTACACGGAGGATGATCTAGCTAAAGTGCGTTCTCAGGAAAAGGAAAAGCTTTACCCTCAGATCGAATCTCTGAAGGAAGAGCTAAACTCAATTCGTAAAGAAAAAGAAGAAGAAGCAGCTCGCAAAGAAGCTGAAGCGCAAGCTTTAGCTGAAAAGGCAAAACAAGAAGCATTATCAGAATTGGATGCAAAATCCTATGCTGATGCTCGCCTTTCTGAGTTGCAAGAGCAGTTGGAGCGTGAGCGTCAAGAACGTGAACGAGCCCTCGCTCTTCTGGAGCGCGAAAAGACTTTTGCAGATCTTCAGGCTTATCGCCAGCAAGTACTAGAACAAGAGCGCGACAACATCATTCCAGAACTAGTTGATCTAATCGCAGGTAATACCCGCGAAGAAATCCAAGCTAGTGTTGAAGGATTGAAGGAGCGCTCAGCTCGTATTCTTGAATCGGCTCAGTCTGCAATGCAGACCGCCAGAAAAGAAATGACTGGCACAAGGGCAACCTTGCCGCCAGCCGGACCATTGGAAACTAATTCGGAGCAACGTCAGTTAACGGCTGAAGAAATTCAGTCTCTGTCCATGAACGATTACGCCAAATATAGAGAACGACTATTGAGCCCTTCGGCTCGTGGGAAGTCTCGCGGACTGTTCGGGTAATCCCCAATCCAAATCCAACTAAGGAGTCAAATTTAAATGGCATCAGGAATCACAGGTACCGGTAATCTAGCCGCTGCCCCTACAGCCTACTCGGGTACAAATACCCAATTGACTCAAGCGATTCAGACGATCTGGTCCAAGGAAATTCTTTTCCAGGCCATGCCAATCCTTCGCTTTGAGCAATTTGCAGTAAAGAAGACCGAACTAGGTGTTGCACCTGGTCTTCAAATTAACTTCATGCGTTACAACAACCTCGGCTTCGCAAGTGGCCTTGTTGAAGGTGTACGTATGCAGACCAACGCATTGACGGCACAACAGTTCTCAATCACAGTGTCTGAGCATGGTTATGCTCTTGCTGTTTCTGAGCTATTGCTCAATGCTTCATTTGATGACGTAATGGCTTCAGCCTCACGTCTTCTTGGTCGTAACATGGCGATCTATCTAGATCAGCTTTCACGCGACACACTCTACGCAGCAACCTCAACAATCTATGGTGAAGACCGCACTAACATGCTCGCTATCACCAACGGAACTGGTACTTTCAACCAGTACGCTTCAGGTACAAACGGATCAAGCCGTGCCTCAATGACAGGTCAATACAACCTGACACCACGTACCGTGAAGGATGCTGTTGAGACCCTCTCAACCAAGAACATTCCACGGTTGGGCGAGACTTATGTTTGCTTCGTCCACCCACACCAGAGCCGTAAGCTTCGTGATACCGCTGAGTTCATTGAAGTAACTAAGTACGCTGCTCCTGGTAACTTCATGCTCGGTGAAATTGGTCGTCTATATGACACAGTATTCATTGAGACAACTCAGGTTCGCAAAGTTGTTGGCGGTGCTGGTACTTCATACACAGCAGACACAGCAGTTGCTAACCCAACAGTTACACCTGGCGGAGGTTACATCACCCCTGCACAGTTCACCGGTAACGGTGGATCAGACCGCTACGACGCTATCTTCATTGGAGATAACGCATTCGGTCACGCAATCTCACTCCCAGTTGAGCTCCGCGATGGCGGTATTCTTGACTTTGGTCGTGAGCATGCGCTTGCTTGGTACTCAATCTTCGGTCTTGGCCTAATCACTGATCAGGCTGTTATCGTTGCTGAAACCAACTAAAAACTAAATACTGCGACCTGGGCATGTCCTTAAACTGCCCACTTTAACAGTCACTAACCCGGAGGATCCAAATGGCAAGTAAAGTAAAGCCGACCGATGTTACAGGTCGTGCACGTGAAGTAGCGCTTGAGGCAAACGCTGAAGCCCTAGCTCAACGTGCTGGAGAAATGTCAATGGCAACTGCTGCTGCTAAAGCTCAGCTTGATCAGGCTATTGATGCAACTAAACCTGATCGACAAGTAGTTATTGTTGATGAAGCAGTCAGAGTGGGCGAGCAGGTTGACACTATTGAGATTCGTGTCGTAGAAGATATCGAAAACATGACTCTTGGTGCGGGCAACAATTACAGTTTTAGGGCAGGTCAAAAGTACTCTGTTACTAAAGCAGTAGCTCAACATCTCAAAGAAAAAGGCTACTTAGCCGCTGCTATCTAACCAGTAATAATCGGAGCGGCGGGCACTAGTTGCCCGCTTCTTCGTTTGTAGGGATTTTTTAATACTGGTCACCTACCATTATGTAGGCGATGTTAGGAGTGGTTAGTGGCTGTAACAGCGGACATTCTTTATAGAGTTCGCCTTGAATTAGGTGATCTAGAAAAAGCCTTTAACTGGTCAGACACAGGCGACGGCTCTACAAAAGTATACGACCTACGAGTAAAGCCCCTTGATGTGGCTTCTCTTGTCGTAACAGTTAACAACACCCCAATAGCCCAGCCAGCTGGCTATACCGTACAGGCCGATCATGGACTCATTACCTTTGCTTCAGCGCCGGGTAATAACACAACTATCAGAGTATCTGGTACCCATTATCGTTACTTCACAGATACTGACCTAGAGCTTTTTATCAACACTGCCGTTGAGCAGCATACTTATAACCGCACAGACGGTTTCGGAAATCAAATGAATTTGGCTAAGGTACCTGCGGTTGAAGAGTACCCAATTGCCATTCTTTCAGTTATTGAAGCCTTATGGGCTCTTGCAACAGACGCATCATTTGATATCAATATCTTTGCTCCAGACGGAGTTACTATCCCGCGTTCTGAGCGTTACCACCAGCTTGTCAATATGATCAACCAACGCCAAGAGCAATATAGAACCCTATGCTCTGCGCTAAACATTGGTTTGTGGCGGTTAGAGCTAGGCACCCTGCGCCGTGTCTCTAGAACAACTAACAAACTTGTTCCCGTTTATATGCCTCAAGAAATTGATGATGCTCGCAAGCCTGAGAGAGTTTATATACAAAACGATATGTTGGGTAGAAGCCCTATGCCAACAACGGCTGCCATCTATGACCTTGTGATGTATCAAGGTGATAGCTTCTCAATCATTTTAGATTTCCCAGATACTTACAGCATTACTAACCTAGTATTTAAAGCACAAATCAGAACATACCCAAACGCTCCAGCAAGATACGCAGAGTTCACAGTTACTGTTACAGATCCGGTGCTAAAGAAAATTCAATTATCTTTAACAAAACAACAAACAGCTTACCTACCTGTTCGCGCTTTCTGGGATCTACAGGCAACCTCTACAGTAGATGCTACTTTCCAAAAAACATACATCAAAGGACAGGTGTTCGTAACTCAACAAGTGACGGTTGACTAATGCCAGAAGAAATTCAAATATCGGTATCGCCGCAACCTGAAATTCAAGTATCCATAGGAAGTAACGGTGCTACGGGCGCTACAGGGCCTACGGGCGCCGTTGGAGCCACAGGAGCCACCGGATCTACTGGATCCACAGGTCCTACAGGAACTGCTGGCGTAGCGGGCGCTACGGGCGCTACAGGTGCCACTGGAGCGACTGGTCCTATTGGTTTTATTGGTCCAGAAGGTTCAACCGGTCCTACGGGTGCTACTGGCGCGACTGGAGCAACAGGTGTAACAGGACCTGCGGGTGCAACAGGTGCATCTGGCGCACAAGGCGTATCAATAACATTAAAAGGATCTGTAGCCAATCTAGGTGACCTTTCAAATTTAAGTCCAGCTCCAGCTATTAATGATGCGTGGATCGTTGAGTCAACAGGAAACTTATATGTTTGGTCTTCAACTGGCTTTGTAGATGCAGGTCAAATTGTTGGTCCTACAGGCCCAACTGGACCTCAAGGAGCGACTGGTTACACAGGACCGCAAGGTATTACTGGTCCTACTGGAGCGCAAGGTCCTACAGGTTTAACAGGAAGCACAGGTGCTACTGGCGCAACTGGTGCAACAGGATCTACAGGAAGTACTGGTGCAACAGGAGCTGATTCAACTGTTCCTGGACCTACAGGTGCAGCAGGAAGCACAGGACCAACAGGTCCAACGGGCGCTACTGGCGATGCTTCAACAGTTCCGGGTCCAACTGGTTCAACTGGATCAACAGGTGCTACGGGAGCGACAGGTGCAACTGGCCCTACAGGCGCAGATTCAACAGTGCCAGGTCCAACAGGACCTACTGGAAATTTAGGACCAACAGGTTCAACTGGTGCAACTGGACCGACAGGTCCTACTGGTGCTACTGGTGAAGCTGGCACTGGCGTAACAATTCTTGGTTCTTATCCAAGTCTTGCTGCATTACAAGCAGCACAGCCAACTGGAAATCCAGGAGATGGTTATCTTGTTGCTGGTGATCTTTATGTTTGGTCAGCATCTTCATCTAGTTGGGTAAACGTTGGAAATATTCAAGGCCCAACAGGTGCAACAGGTGCAACAGGAGCTACTGGTGCAACGGGTCCAACAGGCCCAACAGGTGCAACCGGATCTACTGGTGCTACTGGTGCGTGGGATTATTACAGTACAACACCTCCAACTGGCGCAAGCACTGGTCAAGCTTGGTTTGATCCAAATACAGGCGGAATTTTTATCTTTTATGATGGATACTGGGTTGAAACAGGAGCCGCGCCAATTGGTCCAACAGGTCCTATCGGTCCTACAGGTTCAACAGGTTCAACTGGTGCGACAGGTCCACAAGGACCAACAGGAGCGGCGAGCGCCGGTCAAGTCGGTCTTTCATGGTGGTTAGGAGTTTAATGTGGCAGGTATAGAGAGATTAGCAATTTACGATCAAACAACTACCACCGCGTTTGGCTCTGGCAATACGGCGTATACAGCTACTGGAAATTTTTTAGTATCCGTTATTGCTACTAATACTGCTGCAACTGATGCAGAAATTTATGTAACTCTTAAAACCTCTGGCGGATCTGAAACTGCTGGAGCGCTAATAGCACATAAACTACCGCTTCCCGCTTATAATAGTTATGAAACATTTCGATTTGGAATGGACAATACCGACGCCATCGTGGTTGCCGGATCTGGAGGAGTGCGCTTCTTCGTTCAAGGAATTGAACAGATCTAGGAGAGTAAATGCCGGGATATGCCTATCCAGTTGATGCGGTCTCCGCTGCTGGCACCGCTAAGAGCATAAGTTTCTTAGTCACTGACACCGCAGCCTCTACTGCTACAACAATTTTTACAGCCACCTCAAAAACAAAAGTTAACTCCATTGTTGCTGTTCATACTGGAGCCAGTGATACAGGGATCCTGCCTGTTGAAGTTTACATTGGTCGCGGATCGCCAACTGTAAAGCACTTACTTGCTAAGAACCGTGTCCTTAAAAACAACTTTATTGTTTTGCCAGTTGTTTCTGGAGATAGTCGCGTTGGAGAAGATGGAGATCCAATTACTATCGGCTATAACAAGGTGATGCCTGAAGTTGTCCTCCAAACTGGAGACAAGCTTTATGCCACTTGCCCGTTTGAAGATGTAATCCAGATCCATATTGAACTGACCGAAGGGATCAAGTAGTGCCTCTAGTACCGCAGTTTATTAACATTGATGGGGCGGCCGGTACCCTCAATACCTCAAACCTTGAGGATATTGCCGACAAAATATTCTATGGAGCTCGCCAAGACATAGATACAGGAAAGACCTATATTGATATTATTGCTGGTGGAACTGCTATTAACCTAGGCGACAGCTCCTTCTCGGTCCGTTCAGATGATTATCTGAACTGGATGTGGAGTAGCAATACTTTACGTTTTAGTGTTAATGCAACTGGCCACATCTTGATGGAGGTTTACTAATGGCACAGATTCTTGATCTGGGCAAATTCCGCTTTGACTATCGCGGAACATACAGCGACGCTACTCAATACGAGCGCAACGATGTGGTCACATACGGCGGTAACGTTTATGTTTATAAACTAACCACAGCCAGCACAGGTAATTTACCGACAGATGCTGCCTTCTGGGATCTAATGGTAGAAGGATTTAACTATCGTGGGATTTGGGCAACTGGTACTCAATATCAGATTTCTGACTTGGTTTCATACGGCGGTAAAATTTATATTGCCCTTCGCGACACTATTGGTGATAACCCAGTAACAGCAAATGAAGACTGGTCCGTATTTGTTGATGGTATTCAATATGAAGGCGCTTGGTCTTCGTCTACCCCTTATCAAAAAGGTGACGTTGTTAAGTACGGCGGAAACATTTGGATTGCAACAACAAACAGTACTAACACCATTCCAGTTACTGGAGGTTCATGGGAACTTCTTGTTTACGGTGTTGAATGGAAAGGTGCATACAACGACGCAACTGCGTACAAAGTAAACGACATTGTTTCTTACGGTGGTAAGTCTTACATTTGTATCCTTGCTGCAACTGGAAACGAACCAGCGCAAAACCCATCTAACTGGGCTCTATTTAGTCAAGGCTTTCAATGGGAAGGCGTATGGTCTTCTTTAACTAATTATCAATCCGGAGATGTTGTTAACTACGGTGGTCTTGTATATGTAGCAATTGCTGACTCTCTTAACGTAGCACCAACTGATCCTCTTTCTTGGGCAGTGCTCATCGAAGGTATTGCTTGGAAGGGTTCATACAACGCCCTTACTACTTACAACAAAAACGACATTGTTTCTTACGGCGGTTCATCTTGGATTGCTAAGCAAAATACAACTGGTAACGCCCCAACTGTAGGTGCTAACTGGGATACGCTAGCCGCGGGTACATTCCCTAACTACGCTACTGAAGCAGGTAAGTTCCTTTCAAACGATGGAACGCAAGTACTTTGGGTATCAGATGTAACTGTTGATACTCTTACCGCAACCACTCAAGCTTTTGTTGGTACAGATGCTGAAACAGATCACGATGATAAAGCGCTAACCAACGCAGTAGCTTTCTTCCGCTTTGATAATGACGCACAAGAAGACGGCTTTGCTCAGATTGCCTTTAGCAACGCAGATCGCACCTCTTCAACAGATATTCAAGTTATCGCTAATAACGGAGATGACTCAACTGGTTGGGCTTCTTTCGGTATCACCGGATCTGACTTTAGCGATCTAAACTACGGTATTACTGGACCAAACGATGCTTACATCTTCTTTGACGCTCCAGTAACTGTTACTAAAACCATTACTAATAAAGCGCTTACAGCTAACGTAGCGACCCTTACAACAGGCACCGCTCACGGAATTAGCGTAGGAGCTAAGGCGGTTATTACAGGCGTAGACGCTACCTTCAACGGTACCTACTATGTAACAGCTGTCCCAACACCTACAACCTTTAGATACGCCAAGACTGCTACTAACGTAACCTCCGCTGCGGTATCCCCAGCCGGATCAGTAACCTTTAACGCGGGAGCTGGCGGTAGCCTTGTATTCGCTACAGGTGAAAACGGAACAGATAACAAGATTGTATTTGCCGCTGGTGGTTTTGCTACTGGTGACACTCAGATGGAGATTACTCCTGGCGTAAACGTACACATTGAAATCCCAACACCTTCTACCTCACCAACTACAGGTGCTCTCACAGTCGTGGGTGGTGTTGGTATTCAAGGTGATATGAACATTCAAGGTAACGTAGCAATCGTAGGTACCATCTCCTTTGGTGGATCTGGTACAACGGTTACAACCGCAAACCTTGCTGTTGATGCTCCGATTATCTTCTCAGGTACAGGAAACGTAGATGACCTAATTGACTTGGGTCAAGTTGGAGAGTACACAGTTGCTATCTCTAACATTGTAGCCTCTGTCAACAATAAGGCTCTTACAGCGAATGTAGCAACACTTACAACCGCAGCTTCACATGGCTTTACTACAGGTCAGGTTGTTGTTATCACAGGTGTAGGTGCTCCGTTTGATGGAACATTCACAATCTCTGGAACCCCATCTGTAAACTCATTTACATACGCTAAAGAAGCAACAAATGTTACTTCAGCGGCGGTATCTCCAGTAGGAACTGCAACAGTAACTCGTGATCGCCGATACGCAGGTATCGTACGCGATGCTTCTGACGGAATTGTAAAGGTCTTTACAGGACTTACCGCAAAGCCAACAACAGCAGTTAATTTCTCTGACGCTGGTATCTCATTTGCGCCAGTTCGAGTAGGCGCACTAACGGCAACTACAATCAGTTCATCTGGCGGAATTACCTCTACGACTACTGGAAACAGCCTTGTTGACCTAACTCTTAGCGGTACTGGAAATACCTTTGGATCGTCAACAATTGCCGGATCTCCAACCTTCTCTGGTAACCCAACATTCTCAGGAACCCCAGTATTTAGCGGTTCTCCATCATTTACTGGAACCCCAACCTTCACAGGCGGTGTTCGAGTTCAGGAAATGATTGAAGACGTAGTAGATCTTGCTCTTTCTTCAAACGTAGCTTCAATTGACTATAACTTAGGTGGTGTTTTCTGGGTAACAAGCACACCATCTGCAAACATGACTTGGAATATTGTTAACGCCCCAACAACAGATGGTAGAGTGTTCACCATTAACGTGGTGGTAACTCAAGGATCCACAGGCTACATACCTTCCACGTTTACTGTTAATGGTGGAGGCGTGACCATGAAATGGGCCGCTGGTGTGACACCAACTCCAACATCATCTTCTGGTAAAATTGACATATTCACATTGACTGTGGTCCGTAGAGCTTCTACATACACATTGTTAGGTTCTGCTAACCTCAACTTCTAAGGAGAAGTAAATGCCTTTTGTAAGTAGTGTTAGAGGAACTTTTGGAGCGACCTCTGAGAATCGTGGTGTAGGTAATCCTGGACCTATTGCTGAATTAGTACGACAAGATCCAAATAGTTCTGGCTTACCTACTGGTGGAACTATTACCCTTGCCGGTGGTTACAGAATCCACACATTTCTAAACGCTCAATCTGGAACTAATTTTCGCACTCCGTTTGCTGCATCCGCGTCCTTTCCTGTCGAATACATGGTTATTGCTGGTGGAGGAGCTGGCTTTACAACTCACGGTTCCGGTGGAGGTGGCGCTGGAGGATACAGAACTGGGACATTTACTGGCGGACTTAACGCTAATACAAATTACCCAGTTGTTGTAGGTGCGGGTGGACCGGGAACTAATAATGCCTCTCAAAGTGGGGGAGCCTCTTCTTTTAATGGAATAAATACAACTGGTGGTGGACGCGGTGGATCTAACCACCCGTCTAACCCTTTAGGGGCACAACCTGGTTTATCTGGAGGAAGCGGTGGAGGAGTTGGGTATCACTGCGGAGGTGGTGGTGGAGGATCGTCTGGAGCTGGAACATTTGGAACTAGTGGTTCTGAGCACACCAATAGAGGATCTGGAAACGCGGGAGGATATAGTCCATCTGAAGGATTTCCAGGCGGTGGTGGGTCTACTAACCCTGGAGGCACTGGCGGAACTGGAGGACCAGGTACATCTAACTCTATATCTGGATCTTCTGTTGTTTACGCTGCAGGAGGCGGAGGCGGAGCGCACAGTGGAACTGGTGGTCCTGGAGGATCAGGCGGCATAGGCGGACCTGGAGCACCTTCCAACCAGAGAGGTGCCGATCAACCGCCACCAGCTCAAAACTCGGGATCAGGCGGTGGCGGATCAGAGGGTGGACCTTCTGGATTGGCATCTATGCCTGGCGCTAACGGAATTGTAATCATTAGATATCCAGCATAGTATTTGCTATGCCTCAATTTCGAACTACTTATAACATCCTAACCAAATCTGATGAAGATGAATTGTTTGATCCTAATTGGATGGACTCTGACAAAATAATTCTTCCTCCTAGGGTAGAGTGGGATTATTCCAGAGAACTTCAAATTGAAGATGTAAACATTTGGGAAATTATTTATCAACAAGGCGGCGGTATAGGACTATACGCAGCTTGGGACCCGTTTGCAGAATTTTACATGCTTACTTTACCTTATTTTAAATCTATTCCTAATTCTATAGAGACTTTTTACGGACCCAAGGCTAGTGAAAGAGCTTATAAAAGAGCAATAGAACTAGGGATGCCTATAAGACTAAACAAAATATGGGTAGATCCGGATAAGGCGTGGCTATACGAGTAATGATATATTCCTCCATATGAGGCTGTTTAAATACGTTTCAAAAATAGAATTTGCAGAGCCATTAGTTTCTGCGTCCAGCACTGTCCCAGATTGGTATAAAAATATTCCTCCGTTTATAGGAGGGAAACCAATTATTGAAAACTATAACAAACCTAATATAACTGTAAAAAATTGTATTCCATTTTTAGAGTCGTTAACTACAGGTTACATGATTACTACATGGCAAGACATGCAAGTGACTTCTACGGAGTTTGGACCAAAAATATCTTGGCTTATTGAACCAGACCCAGCTATTATTAGGGGTCCACAACCAGGGTTGCCTATCCCAAAGGGACATAGCGCCTTGCACTTTGCTTGGAATCTTCCAATAAATTATAAAACCCCTAAAGGCTACAGCGTATTAATACTCCACCCATTAAACAGATTTGATCTTCCGTTTACCACCTTATCTGGAATTATTGATTCTGAAGACGGTATGTTTGGTGGTCAACTTCCATTTTATTTGCATGATGGTTTTGAGGGCATAATTCCTAAAGGAACCCCAATAGCACAAATTATTCCTTTTAAAAAGGAAAGCTGGGCAAAAGAAAAAGACGAATCTTTAATTCAAACAGGTAAAAAAATAAAGTATTTATCAACATCTGTGCTTAAAGGTTGGTACAAAAAAAGTGTTTGGAAGAAAGTTAAATATCAATAATTATTGATATTTTTTTTTACTCCAATAGTTTTTCTTATACGCCCTGTCTATAGTACTTTTTAAAATATCTCTAGAATGTTTAATGTTTTTATCGTTTCCGTAAGGTACTATTTCACTTTGCCAAGTTTCTCTTTTAAAAGGTATTACTTGAGCTATGGGGGTTCCTTTTTTTATTATCCCCTCAAAGTCTTTTCGCAAATAAAAAGGAAAAGATACAGAAGAAAAATAATATTTATCAGTATCTACTACTCCGCTAAAAGACAAGAAAGGAAGATCGGTTCGGTTTAAAGGGTGAGTAATAAGAACGCTATATCCGGGAGGAGTTTTAATTACATAAGTACCTAGCCATTTGTACGGCGTTTGTTCATATTCTTCTGGGCACGGGAGTAAAGGAGCTTGCTCAATAGTATGAGGTTCGACTATTTTAAATGTTGTGCCCCAAGAAAACCTATAACTTTCAGGCTCTTTACTTATTTGAACATCCGAAGGTAAAGAAAATATATAACCAGAAGTTAAAGAGTCTAAAAATGGTGAGCAGTGTTTTACAGTAGAGTTTGGATTACCCGTGTTTAATAATTTATTATTTGATGATGGGTTTACTTTCTCGGGCATGTCTTTAAACCATTTAGGAATAAATGCTGTCGCGGGTTTTGGATACGCCTCCAAAACTTCGTATACCTCTGACTCAGGAATAAATTGTATTTTTGTTTTTTTGTTAAACACGATTATCCTTGTTAAAATAAAATTTATTATTTAAATAATCGTAAATGTGAGGAGCCGCCTGAGCGTTTAACTCCCACTTTGCTTTTCTTTCATCAAAAATAGATTTAAAGTGAGCAGCTAAATCCTCATAACTAATACCATCCCACAACTGCCATCTATCAATAACTGCGTGGTTAGCTCTTGTAACCATCTCCATGCCTCTAGAGATATTTGCGTAAAGGTCAAAAAACGTTCTAAGGTCAGGGGTATCCACTAACGCCCTTTTTATAAATGATTGAAATCCGTGATATGAGTACATATGATTAGACGCAATTGCACCAGTGTCAAATTTTTTATTTTTTATTTCTTTCCAGTACTCACTGTCATCTCGAACTGAAGAAGCATAAAATAAAGAAATTCCATCAGCCCATACCATGTATAAATTTTTCATGTAGGCGTTGTAATGATCAATGGCAAATTGATTTAAATCTTTTCTATTTAAGATTCTTATAAGCTGAGTGATAGACTCCTGTATAAAATAAAGACCTGTGCCCTCAAGTGGCTCTAAAAACCCGCTAGACAAGCCAATGGAAACTACATTTTTTATCATGCCTTCTTCGTAGAATCCAGCCCTCATCCTAACTTCAAAAAATGGTAAGTCGTCAATTTCTTCTTTTGAAAGGCGCAGGGGGGTTTTTGTGCTTGCTAAGTAAGATTTAAATTCTTCTAAGGCTAACTCTGGGTCGGTGTGTTTATCAGAGTAAGCGTAGCCGTTTCCTATCCTTGACCAAATAGGCGTATACCATGCCCATCCATTTTTTAACGCTGTTGAGTTTGTGTAAGGAGTCATTTCTGAATAAATATCTTTATATTTTATAGGGGTAGCCCAGGCCCTGTTATTAGGCAATTTATAGGATAGATCAACAAACTTAGAATTCATTTTTTTACTGATTAATAGGCTCTTAAAACCAGTTGAGTCGATGAATAAATCTCCTTCTACTCTAGATCCATCATCTAAAACAATAGACACAACTTTTTCCTCAAAAATGTCAGCGTCTATAACGTCTGCTTGTATGTACTTTACGCCCAAAGAAATGCAACGATCTTTTAAGTAGTCAGCTAATTTAGGAGCATTTAAATGATAGCCTCGTTGTGTATTAGGGTCGTAATTATCAAACTCCCCGTTTAAATTGTCAGTAATTTTATTTTTTATGTAAACAGCGTGAAGAGGAGAAACAGATGCGGTAAAATCAGTTACTGGTAGCTCTTTATAAAAAGCCTTAACCACATCCCAAGCGTCTAAGCCTAATGCCGTAAGGCCTTCGGTATAAGCCTCGCCAAATGGATAGTAAAACCCACCGTCACCTAAATAATAAAAATCTTGAAATTTAACTGCTTGTTTATAAATCGCTTCGGATCCTACCATAAACTCAGCTTCGTCTATTTTTAGCATGTCTTTTATAAAATGCCTAAAAGTAGCAGTAGTGCTTTCGCCTACTCCTATTCTAGGAATTACTTTAGATTCAATCAAAGTCACTTCTTTTTCTGGGTAATAACGCCTAAACGCTGTAGCGGCAAGCCAACCAGAAGATCCGCCTCCAACAATAACAACTTTTGAAATCATAATAAGTTTTCCTTTATGTCTTGTAAAACTAAGCCTTTTATTTTAAATGTAGAGTAGTACTTGTTAAACTGTTTTAACCCCAATTTTGTTAACGAATAGCAATCTTTTTGATACAAATCAAATTTTGGAGAATATCTAAACTGCTTAAACAAAATAGATTCTTCGGTGTGAAACCTGATATACGAATAAATTTCACCTTGTTCTACCGTAAAAGTGTCATAGTCTTTTTTTAAATAAAAAGCATAGTCAGAATTTCTAAACCATTTACCAATGTTAAACTTACCTGTTATAGGTATACAAGCTTTAGTAATATTGTTATCTTCTAAATATGGGTACTCATATAAAGTCACCTCTAAGTCGGGAGCATCTGTAAAAAATATATATCTATTTTTAAATGAAAAAAGTTTTTTTTCTAGTGATCTTATTAAAACATGAGCTTCAAAAAACTCTTGATCGTACTTTTCTGTTCTTACCTCTGACCCCGAGACAGTAAAAGAATAATCGTACAAAGATCGAAGAGCAAATACATTTTTTAAATTACTGTTAAAGCCGGGGCAAGGAGCTACGCTAGACAGCTCTGTTGATTGGTCTAATAAATCTTTTTTATAAAAATTAGAACTAACGAGATCTGGAGCTTTTGCTGCCATCCACTCATCTTCTAGACACGCCCAATAAACAGTTATTGTCATAGCGGCCTAATAAAAGATTGTGCTGTTATACGAAATTGTGTATCTGATTTAACTGGGGTGACGCCGTGAGCCAAGCCAGAGGTATTTACTACAGCTGTATTAAAATGTGGAAAAATTATTTTCCATTCGTTATCTTTTGAGTCTAACCATTGAAACAAACCACCTTCGTTATAGTCCCAAGTTGGGTTTAAATAAACAGTGATTGCTTTTGAAGAGTCAGAGTCTGTGTGGCTTGGTATATAAGAATTCTTAAACCAAACATATAAATTTGCATTAGTGTACAAAGGTTTATCTGTTTTTGAATTAAATATTCCAACAGATTCTAATTGTTCCTGAAATGTTTCTGCTAAATATTTAGGCATGCGTATACATAAAACTGGAGCACTATCTCTAACTATGCCTTGATCCCAAGCAAAATTTGTCCAAACTAATAAATTTTCTTGCGGGTACTCTTGTTGATCCATTACAACTTTAAAAGCAAAATCATATAGTTGATTAGCAAACTCTGGTTTTAATACATTTGAATAGGTTTTCACTACAGAGGCCTGTCGTGCATCCATGTAACTAAGGCATATTTTGTTCCTGAAGTTACTGGGTGAGCAATGTGAGCGTAGGCATAATTAGAAGGAAATAGCAATAACATTCCTGGTTTTGGTTTTATTTTTACACCAAAGTTTACAAACTCTACTTCTCCGCCTTCGTATCCGTCGTTCAGATAGACAATAGCGGACACCGCTCTTCCTGTAGAAGTGGTTCCGTCAGCATGGGCTTTATATTCTTGCCCAGTTGAATACTTAAGCATGTTGTAATGCTCATGGTAAAGAGAGTCTATGTCATGCCTTTGTGCGTACGGTATAGAGGCGGCTAGTAATAATAAATACATTTGATTATGAATAGCTTGAGACACTGGATTGTTGTCTTCTATAGCAGAAAGGGTAATTCCTAAGTGATAGTTAGTGCGCTTATCTTGATAAACTCCACTTCCTATCGTAGTAGCTCTTTTCCAAGCCATTCCAGAAGAACCACCAGAACACTCTTTTTCTATTGCCTCTATAGTTTGATACGGATCAGGCCAAGCATTTTCAAATACATCAATGCACCCACCTAAAGTAACGGTAGGAGAAATCCTGCCGGGAAATAATCCGCTTTCCATCCTAGCAGTCATTTGTATCTCCGATCATAACCGTGCTTATTAATCATCTCAGCTGATGATTTGTAAGTAGCTTCGTTAGCCTTTATGCCGTGTCCTTCTACAATTCTATTAAAGAAATTAAAAGCCGCGCAAACACCAATAGCATCTTTCAACTCTTCTTCAGTAAACCCCGAGGAAATAACCTTGTCTTTATCCGCTTGAGTTAAAGAGGACGGCGCCTTAGTTAATTTTTCTACATACTCTAAAATTGGTTGAAGCCTATGAGCGCTATCTTTTGCGTCAAAAATAGACATATCAACCTCATCGGCACCTAGTGATTTGGCGAACTCTCTGTGGGATCCATAACAATACTCACACCCGTTTAGGTAACTGGTATAGGCTGCAATCACCTCTCTGTCCTTTGGTGACAAGTGCGATTCTTCTCTAAGAAGCTCTTGCGCCAAAGTTAGCGTTACCATGTATTTATTAGGTCTTTGAAAAAAGACATCAGTAATCTCTGATGCGTCTTTAAGACTGTCAAAATATGTCATTATTTTTTCTCCTTAATAACTGGGTCTAGTCGATCCCAATACCCACCCGCATTTCCGCGGAATACCTGCCCAGTCTCTTGATCCACCAGTAGCCACTTCTCAGGACAGTAGGTGGTTACCTTTAGCTCTACCTGCTTCTCGGTTTCTTCAAAGATAAAAGGCTTTCTCACGGCGTTATCTTAGCAGTACCTTCTTAAATTAAAGCCGTACAATAACTATCATGCCAATTGACTTTCCCGATTCCCCCACGCTTAACCAGCTCTTTACGGTTAATAATCAAACATGGCGTTGGGATGGATCGGTTTGGAGAATCAATGAGGCACAAGGTATTCAAGGTCCAACGGGAGCCACAGGTCCTACAGGTCCGACAGGAGCTACTGGTCCGTTAGGCCCAACAGGCTCTACTGGTCCTACTGGATCAACTGGTCCTACATCAACAGTTCCTGGACCAACAGGGCCAACAGGACCTACGGGTCCAACCGGATCTACTGGACCAACAGGTGAGATCTTTCAAAATGTTGATGGAGGTTCAGCCACTGCGGTGTTCGGTGGGTCAACTATTATTGATTGCGGAAACGCGTTAGGAGTGTAAATGGCCGTTCGTGTTCAGTTCCGTCGTGATACTGCGACTGCGTGGACTACCGCTAATCCAATTCTTTCACAAGGTGAAGTTGGCTACGAGTACGACACTGGTAAGTTTAAAGTCGGTAATGGTATTCAAGCTTGGAACTCAATTGCGTATTCCTCTGGTCCGACAGGACCTGCTGGTCCAGCTAACACATTAACAATTGGTAGCGTCACATCTGGCGCTGGAGCTGGTGCAAGCGTTTCTGGTACTGCGCCAAATCAAACACTTAATTTAGTTTTACCTATTGGACCTACTGGAGCAACAGGAGCGACAGGTGCGACGGGAGCAACAGGCGCTACAGGTGCAACAGGACCAAGCGTAACAGGACCTACAGGAGCTACGGGCGCCACTGGCGATACTGGAGCAACGGGCGCAACTGGAGCTACTGGAACTAACGGAACTAATAGCGTCGTAGCGGCAACTGCTCCGATCACATATGACAGCTTAACTCAAACTGTTGGAATCAATCTTTCTAATTTATCTCTTACCTCACCTACAGTTTCAGGTTTGAGTCTGTCCGACTCAAGTATTGTTGTTGAGGGAGCTACCGCCAATGATTTTGAAACCACACTTCAATTTACAGATCCAGTCGCGGATGTAACCGTAACAGTTCCTGCTGCAGATACCACTTTGCTTGGTAGCCATATTGCTACAGCAAAGGGAGATTTACTTGCGGCGACCGGCGCTAATGCTATTACTCGACTTCCTGTGGGAACAGACACCTATGTCCTCAAAGCTAAATCCTCTACCTCTACAGGACTTATTTGGGTTGATGAAACTTCAGCCTCTGCCGGATCTAGAAACGAAGACCTTAATGCAGTAGATGTCGCACCTCGCCAAGGTAACTGGAGTGGATCTGTGGCTACAGGAAATGTCTACTTTACTTTCTTTACTCCTCGTTATGAAGTAACGGTTGATCAGATTCGTGTTGTAAGCGCGGCTACCGCGGCTACTGGAACTACCCTTGCCCGCCTTGGTTTATATACCTTTGACGGTACCACCGCTACATTAGTAGCAAGAACCGCCTCTGACACCAGCTTATTTGCAAGCACCAACACTGCTTATGTTCGCAACTTGGATACCACTGGTGGTTACCCAGCAACCTACACATTGTTGGCTGGACAAAGATATGCGCTCGGAGTCATATGGGTAGGAACATCTCCTGCAAACCTTTACACAGCTTTTGACTTGATTCCATCTGCAATGGGAGCGCTCTCTCCAAGAATGACAGGTTTGGTATCTGCTCAAGCCGATCTTCCAACTACCGCTTCATCCTTTACATCAAGTATCGTTGGAGTGTGGGGGAGGTTCGAATAATGCCACGTAGAAGTTTAGGTATTGATCCAGAAACTGGTGCTGAGAAGTTTGAAGTAACAGACGACTCTGGCGCAGTAATCGGATACGACTTAGTATTTTCTGAGTAATGAAGGTAGCGATTTATACAATCGCCCTTAACGAAGAACAATTCGTAGAACGCTGGTTTAGATCCGGCGAAGGCGCCGATTACTTCATGATCATGGACACAGGGTCAACTGACCGTACTGTGGAGAAAGCTTTAGAACTTGGGATCAATGTTCACCAAGTAACCATTAAGCCGTGGCGTTTTGATGACGCTCGCAATGCTGCGCTCTTCATGCTCCCTACAGATATTGATTACTGCATCGCTCTTGATATGGACGAGGTTCTACAACCCGGTTGGCGTGAAGAACTTGAGCGAGCGCACGAGCAGGGGATTACTAGACCCCTCTACAGATTTATAACATCATGGCTTCCAGACGGAAGTCCTGGCACAGAGTTTGACGGCTTTAGAATCCACACTCGATTTGGATATCGCTGGCGTTTTCCGATCCATGAAATACCTAGCCCCTACGGTATTGAGGAAAAGCGTCTTAAGATGAACTTTGAAATACATCATCGCCCTGACAATAATAAGTCAAGAGGACAGTATTTACCTCTACTTGAAATGGCAGTTAAAGAAGATCCGCATAGTGAGCGGGCATCTTTTTACTTTGCAAGAGAACTTTATTTTCATGGCAGATTTGAACAGTCAGCAAAAGAGTTTAAGCGCTACCTAACTATGGCTTGGTGGGCGCCTGAAAAAGCATCAGCTATGAACTACCTTGCTCGTGTAGAACCAGAGAACGCTCCTTACTGGTGCGAAAAGTCTATTGCCGAATACTCTGGTAGCAGAGAGCCAATGGTTCTATTGGCGCGGCACTACTATGACAAAGACTGGAGCCTATGCCTTGACTGGGCGCAGAACGCTCTTCTTATAAAAGAAAAAAGACTTGATTACATCGTTGAAGACTTTGCTTGGGGACACGAGGTATATGACTTAGCGGCGCTTGCTGCTTATAACTTAGGGCTTACAGAATTGGCTATTGAATACGGGCAGAAGGCGGTGGAGCTCAACCCCACAGACGAGCGGTTAAGCCGTAACCTAGTATTCTACAAAGCCAAGGAGAGCTAATGCCACAAAGATCCTTTGAGCCGGGTGGTCGGTTCTCTACTGACTGGGAACTTGATGAAGTTGGTGTTGGCATCACCGTAGACGCAACTAATCCTTTTGGTACCTCTGCGGAGTGGTGGATCTATAACGATGCCGCCTCTACTAAAGATCCTATTTATGATGTTGAACCCGTCGGTAGCGGTCGCGTATGGAACGGTCCTTACGAACTATTTGTTATCAGTGCATCTATTACCCATGGCGTTAACCAAACTAATCAACGAGGCTTCTACTCATCCGATTCCCTCAAGTTAACTATAAACATTGATGATCTACAAGAAATTAGCCCTGAGCTTTTCTTTGATGAACGCGGCTTTATCCGACCACAGATTAACTTTGCTAACAAGTATCGAGTGGCTTGGCAGGGTCAGGTGTACCGTCCGATCCAAACACAGACCCAAGGGTATGTCACCGATCGCGGTACAATTATTGTTCTCAAGTGTGCTCAACTTATGCCTGAAGAACTTGTTAACGATGCTCAGTTCGCAACTTACGCTCAATCCTAAAAGAAAGAAGAAATAAACATGCCTAAGAGAATCGGTCAAACTGCGGGAAAGGACCCAAAGAAGTCTGTAAATGTTGCCTTGACTGGTAGCAAATACAAAACTGGAGGCGCTAAATCCCGAAAGAAAGCTGGCGGAATTATCCGCAAACCTAAAGCCACTATCCGCTATAGAAAAAAAGGCTAATAATGGCAAAGACCTTGAAAGTTGCTGGGGTTAAACACACCGTTAAGAAAAACAAAAAAGGCGATGTATTAGTTGACCACGAAGCCAAGGCAAAGGCTGGCAAGTGGGATAAGATTAACCTCACTAAAAAGGGCGGATCTAAAACAGTCAAAGAAGGTGTCAAAGCCGTCAAAGACTGGCACAAAAAGAATCCGCACAAGAAAGAGAAATAATGGCAAAGCAAGGTCCATGCTGGGACGGCTATGTCCAAGTTGGTTTTAAAATGAAAAATGGCAAGAAGGTTCCTAACTGTGTCCCAGAAGGATCCGGCAAGAACAAAGTCGCAAAGCCCAAAAAACAGAAAGCAGGTAAGAAGTAATGTGCGCTACATGTGGTTGCATGGGTAACAAAAAGAAAGCCCCAGCTAAGAAGGCAGCAGCAAAAGGATTATCTTCTAAGCAAAAGAAACTTGATAAAGACAAGAACGGCAAGCTAGAAGGATCTGATTTTGCCGCTCTTCGTAAGAAGAAGAAGTAATGTGCGCGACCTGCGGCTGTGGCCGTCCCAAGGACAAGCACGGGATGAAGACCCTCAAAGCAGCGAACAAGAAGTTTGCTGCAAAGAAGGATGCGCCTGTAAAAGACAAGAAGAAGGGTAAAAAATAATGGGATGCAAGAAAGATAACTGCAAGTGCTCCTGCAAAGTTTGTAAAGGGAAGCATTGATGCCCAAAACCCCTAGCTTCATGAAAGGCAAATACACAAAGTCCAAGGACGAAAAAATGGATGCCCGTCTTATGAAAAAAGCTGGCATCAAAGACAAGGACGATAAGGCTATGTTCGAAAAATTGGACAAAGCCCATGGCAAAAAGAAGAAGCCAAAGACCATAGCTGAGGATCGCAAGAAAGACGATGCGATTATCAAGAAGGTCAAGGCAAAAGAAAAAGCTGAAGAAAAAGCCGAAAAGAAGAAAGAAAAGAAGTAAAGCTAAGCCCCCGAAAGGGGGCTTTTGCCTTTATACTATTTTTGATTCCATGCGGGAATCAAAGCTCTACCCCTGCGCTGTACACGTGCCCTACTCCATAAGGAGACTGCGATGTTTGGTTTACCGAACCAACCAAAAGTAGATAAGCCTGATCAAGTTCTGTTTGCTAAAGAGATAGCAAAGAACCTTCCTGACAAGGACGACAGCACAAAACTTTTCTACGGCGCATTAGGGGCATATGTAGTAGGGAAGGCTTTGAGGCGTGATCGCAGAAACAAATGAAGTAGACGCCACTGTCTCTGACGCTGCCTTCTACCTAATCCCCGTATTGACTGACGAGCTTCAGTCCCTAGCCCTTGCCTCTAACTGGCCGGCTAAAGTTGTTAAACAATTGACTGTTTCCTTTGATGGAGCTTCCCTTTATATTGATTACCCAGATGAGGTAGCTCAGATAGTCCAGGATCTGGAATACGGAAAAACTGGACAGGTGCCTAACTCAGTATTGAGATCTTTCATTTACAAAATCCAGCCGTTGATTAAAGAATTTTATAAAGACCATGTCGCGTCCAACCTCTTTAATCTAGAGGAGATATATGCCTAATCCATTTGTTATTGCTGAAGACCTAGCCTTGAAAACTTACCTAGCTGGTATGACGGTCTCTGATGAAAAGAATATGGGAAGAACTGTTCAAGTGTGGTTTGGGTACCCAGATGTGGAAATACGCGACCAAAAGTTTCCTTTTGTCACCATTGACCTTTTAGATATTGTTCCAGCAAATGATCGACAGATTCAAGGTCGTATTGCTGATTCAGACTATCAAGGAACGATTGCGGCAAGTGGCTCACTGATTTACACCTATGATGTCCCAGTGGCATATGACATTGTGTATCAAATTACTTCACATTCGCGCCACCCACGCCACGATAGAGCTTTATTGATTCAACTACTACAAAAGTTTCCATCAAAGTACGGCAAGCTAGCTGTGCCAAATCAGTTAAACACTGAGACGGCATATCGAAGTATGTTCCTTGATGGATATACAAAACTAGACGGAGTTGAGGAGGATACCGGCGGAGCTCGTCGTATTCTTCGCAACGCATTAACAGTCAGAGTGATAAGTGAGATGTCACCTTATGTGGCAGTCACCGCAACTCCAATTGTTGATGAAGTCTTTCTGGATAAGACGACTCCCCCTACTGGCTACACGATGGTCTAATACATGGATACTCTGTTTAAAACTAAGGAGATAAACTAATGGCATTTCAACGCCCTGGGGTTTATGTACAAGAAGTACTAAATCCCATTCAATCAACAGTGGGGCCAAACTCCGATTCTGTTGGCGCATTTATTGGCGCTAACGATCGTGGACCTACTGTTCCAACGCTGGTTACTTCATGGAGCCAGTACACAAATCTATTTGGAACATGGAACACCGTAGCAAGTAACGACTTGCCTCTTGGTGTTTATATGTTTTTTGCAAATGGAGGAAGCCGCGCATATGTTGAGCGCGTCGTAGGAGCTGGAGCCGCAAGCGCTGTCCGTACTTTCAATGATCGTGCAGGAACACCTTTGGCAACACTTCGTTTAACTGCTGCAAATCAAGGCACATGGGGTAACAACCTCAATGCCAGTATTTCTAACTCTCTAACAACAGGAAAGTTTGATCTCACTATTTATTACGGTGGAAACACAGACGCAGAGATTGTTGAAAGGTTTACTGACCTTAGTATGACCTCAACCGATACTCGTTATGCAGTCTCAGTAATCAATGGAGCTTCAACTTATGTAATTGCTACTGACTTAGGCTCAGCTACAACTGGTGCAAATAGGAACCCATCTGTTGCTTCTAACCAGGCACTCAGCACTGGAGCCAATGGTTCTGCTGTAACAGTTATTGCTGATTACTCTGGCTTTGACACAATTATGCAATCATTAATTCTTAATGTGCCAGGCCTAACAGATGCAACAACTATTAATGCTGCTATTTCATACGCAGAAAGTAGAGATGATGTTTTTGTAGTTATTGACTCAAAAGCATCTAACGCGTCTGATGCTATAGATCTTGCTGCTACATACACCCCTAGTTCTTACGCTGCGGTTTACTACCCAGCACTTGTTATCTCTGACCCAACCGTTGGAGTTGGCGGAGCATCGGGTCAAGTAAAAACTGTAGGTGCAGGAGCAGCTTTGGTGGGTATTTACTCAACAACTGATGCTTCTCGCGGTGTCTTCAAAGCACCTGCTGGTCTACAAACTCGTGTTGCTGGCGCTGTATCTGTAAGCACACTTACTAACGCAGAACTAGACAGCATGAACTCTGCTGCCGCTCCAGTTAACGCAATTAAGTTTGTACCAGGATCAGGCATCGTTGTTATGGGCTCACGCACTCTTAAAACTGGATATGTTGACAAATATGTTCCAGTACGCAGAACTCTTATTTACCTCCGTAAGGCACTTACAGATCTCACAGAATTTGCGATCTTTGAGCCAAACGATGAGGCTCTATGGCGTCGTATCAATGCGACTGTCAGCGGATTCTTAACAGGCTTCTGGTCACAGGGCGGTCTTCGTGGAGCGACCCCGCAACAGGCGTTCTTTGTTAAGGTTGATGCAACAAATAACCCACAAGCATCTATTGATAATGGAGAAGTCCATATCGAAGTTGGTGTGGCACTACAGCGTCCAGCTGAATTTGTTGTTATCAAGATCGGTCAATTTGACGGTGGAACCACCGTTACTGTGGCGTAAAGGAGATAATCACACATGCCAAACACAACAATCAATCGCTTCTCTACCCTAGCGACAGATCCGTTACGCTCGTTTCGATTCTATGTTGAATTCGAAGTAGTTGGCCGTAACGGAGAAACTGTATTTGATGATCGTATTAAGTCATCAGATGCGGCAGCTAGCACTTCTGGTAAGTCAGTAGGCTGGGCAGGAGGCTTTACAAATATCAGTGGTCTTAACATCACCACTCAATCAATTCAATACCGTGAAGGCGGCTACAACACCACCGTACATCAAGTACCTGGTATGACCACTTTCAGCCCAATCACAATGCAACGCGGCGTCCTATACGGAAACGACCAAGCAATCACATGGATGCGTGGTTTGTTTGCTGCGGCTGCTGGTGATGGTCTAAAAGTAGGCTTAGCCGAAAAGAAAACCTTCCGCGTCAATCTAAAGATCTGGGTTATGGATCATCCAAACGCTGGACCTACAGATGCAAATGTCCCTCGCATGGGCTTCAAAGTACACAACGCTTGGATCAGTGGATTAAACTACACCGATCTAAATGCTAACGATGGAGCAATCTTGTTTGAATCCATGAGCTTGGTGCACGAAGGCTTATCAGTATTCTTTACTGATACAGGCTTTAAACCAGTCTCAGGTGGAAATCAAGGATAAGTAATAAAAGCGTAATAACCAAACAATAGGGAGTAATAAACCGTGACTGAAATCATTACTGATGCGGAACTAGTCAATCAATACGCAAAGAAGGCTCTGGAGGAGCCCGAGGAAGAAGTAACAACTCGGGCTCCATCCGACTCCGAAGTAACTTTGCCGGGTGGTTATCTAACTCCAAGTGGTGTCATTCGAACCGCTGAAGTTAGAGAACTAAACGGCGAGGACGAGGAGATTGTTTCAAGAACTGGGTCAACAGCTAAGGCGCTCAACGCTTTGCTGGAACGCGGTTTAGTTAAAATTGGAAACGAAGAGGTAACTCGGGATCACCTAGACCAGCTACTATCCGGCGACAGAGATGCAATTCTCATAGGCATCAGAACTATTACATTTGGCAGTGAGCTAAGCGTAACAGTGCGATGTGGTAATTGCAGCCAGCAACAACAAGTAGTAATTGATCTGCTAACTGATGTTCCATCAAAGGAACTAAAAGATGCAGTCAATGAACGAAACTGGGTTGTAGATACAAAGAAAGGTGCTGTAACCGTAGCGCTACCAAACGGTATTGTTCAAAAGAAACTTATGGACAATATTGATAAAACAGCCGCTGAGGTAAACACCATTCTTCTTTCTGGTTGCATTACATCTATTAACGGGGCTCCATCAGTAGGCGCTCGAACTGCTTTATCACTTGGTATGGCAGATCGAAACAAGATTATTGATGAGATCCTGAACCGTAACCCAGGCCCACGCCTTGGGGAGGTGAAGAAGACTTGTCAGGCATGCGGTGAGGATATTCCTCTACCGTTAAGTTTGACCGACTTGTTTCGCTTATAGCAAGCAAGACTACGAACATCTTCTTAACCAATACGAAGTTCTAACTAGAACCTTTAGCGGATGGACGCTATCGGAGATTAGGAAGCTTTCTTATAGAGAGCGCCTCAACTGGTTAGACCGAGCGCAACGTTATAGCAGAAGAGGAATTAGCTGATGGATAGCAAAGATCGTTTGGGGCTAGGTGGATCAACCCGAGCATCTTTTATTGTTGACCTCAAAAACGGCATAGTTGATGCTCGTCAAGAATTTAGACTTTTTAAGCAAGAGCTTCAAGACGCAACCACATCTGCCCAACGCTTTAGAGATGCTATGTCAAGCATCAAGATGGGCGGTGGCGGATCAACTGGAGGCTCTAATCAAGTTGCGCCGGATCCAGAATTTGCCCCACCCGCAGGTCAAGCTGCAATAGGCGCAGGTGGGGGCGGAGGTGCTCAACCACCTGCTCTTACTGGTGGTGGCAGTGGTGCCATGGTTCCATACGGTCGAGGCGGAACAGTAGTTGCATACACTCCTGCCATCTCCTCTGCTGGCGGTGGTGGCGGTGGTGGGTTCACAGGCGGCACTAACCTCACAGACTTTATAAGAGAAAATCCTGCTGCTGGTGCTTTATTTGCTGGTGCAGCAAGCGGAGCTTTATTCTCCGCATCTGATTCAGTAGAAGCTCAACTTCTTATGCAACGCGCCGCGTTCTTTAACTCTACAGGCCCCGGCGGTAGAAAACTTACATCTGGCAAAGAGGTTCTCATGGAGAACCCAATGATTGGCGGAACATACGACTTTGAACGTATGCGTCAATTACAAGAACGAATGTCATATGAAGGCACAGTTCTTGACAAAATGGACGCAATGCGATCATTGGTAGCCGCTCAAAGCTACGGTATTACTGGTCCAAACATTACTCAAGCCGGTGGTCAATTTGGTAGCGTCGGTATGGGCGTTGCTCAAGTGTCCAATCTTCTTCCTGGTATTGGTGCTGAGGGATCAATGCGAGCTTTTGGCGCAATGCAGCAAGCACGGAATGTAAACATGCTTCGCGGAATTGGTATTCGTCTTCGTGATGAACAGGGCAATCTAAAGCCACCTGATCAAATTATTGACGACCTATGGAAAAAGATTTGTCGCGACTACGCAAGAGCTTACGGTTCAGATAGAAAGCCGTCTGAGCGTGAAGTTCTTATTGGCTTACAGCCAGGCAACTCTATGGACTCTATGCTTGATATGTACTTTGGCAACGACCCTATGGCAAAACAATTAGTTGCTAATGGTCTTTTGTTTAAAGCAAAAACTGGTGGCGGAGCCATCACTAAAGAAAACATTCAAGAGTTTGGTGGAACTACTGCTGCGGTTAGCGCATTTAGTAAGAGAAACGCTGCTGCTGCTCAAGGTCTTGGTCAAGTTGCAAATGCTGGAGCTATTGGTTATGAACAAGCCGCTCAAAGCCTAACCCTGTTAGGTCAATTCATGAACATGCTTGATCGATTTACTGGTGTTCTACAACTAGCTACTCGCGGAAATGCTTTTGTCACCACATTAATGGGATCTGGCAATGACTTTTTAACCAAGATCTTAACTATGCTTTTAGGTGTTAAAGGAAAAGCTACTGGCGGTGGAGTAAGCGATAAGGTTCCCTATGTTGTTGGTGAAGAGGGCCCAGAGCTATTTATTCCAAAAACCGATGGAACAATCATTCCTAATATGGATAACAAAAATCCATTTAGACACCACGGTGGAAGCGTAAAAGATACAGGTCCAAGTTTAAGTAAACAAGATTGGGCTAGAGCTTTAATTTCAAAATTGGGTGGATCGCCAACAGACGCTAATATGGCCGCTGTCACATCATGGATGGATCAAGAGGGTGGGCACTGGAATAACTCTGCTGGCTACAACCCACTTAACACTACTCGCATTTTACCGGGATCAAGTCTTATGGATGCGGGACCTGGAAGATCTCACGGAGTACGGCACTACACCAGTTGGGATCAGGGTCTAGAAGCAACTGTATTAACACTGACCGAAAAAGCAAAAGAACGAGGCTATGACAAGATCGTTAATGCTATTGTCAGCGGAAAAGATAAATCTAGAATTATGGATGCGGTTTACGCGTCTAAGTGGGGTACAGGCAAGGGCGGCGGTGGAGTCACAAGTGCTGAAGATGTTGCTACATTTTTTGGTGTTGATCCGGCATCTCTTGACGCTAAAACATTAGCTGAAGTTAATAAACTTCTTAAAGATCCACAGTACGCAACTCAAGTAAAAGATCTTAAGTCTTTTATTAATCAAGGCGCTAATGCTGCGGGCGGTATGGGTATGGTGACAAGCGCACTAAGCTCTGGCGGAGTTACCCACAACTATGGCGGAGTAGTTATAAATGTACTTGGTGACAACGCCAAGAAGATTGCTGAGACTATTAAGAAGATGTTCTCAGACGAAAAGATACTAGAAAAGGCGGCGAGTAAGTAATGGCACTCTTAGACTCAACTAATTACAGCGCCTACAACCAAAAGACATCTGCCGCTAATTCAACTAACTCAACCTCTACAGGTAATAAACGCTTAACTAAAGTGCTTAATGGCAAAACTTATACAGAACTTGATCTTCTTGAGGCAGGATTAACAGGAGGATTTACTAAAAGAAACATTGATTTGTTGTTGGTTTTAGAAGCTGATAAATCTCAAGAAAAACCAAACTCAAGTGATGTGGTTACTACAGCAAAAAATAACTGGACAGCTTCACCTAAAGATTACAAGTTTAATCTTCCACCCCATCAGTGGAGTATTCCTTTACGACCAGTTGAAGTTGATTCAACTATAGTAAGCGGAGCTAATGGGTCTGGAACATCTTTCCATGGTCTTCGTCGTGGTCGTATTTGGTACTGGAACACCGCTGGCGACATTACTCAAATTGACTCTTCTACTGGAGAAACTGTAACTGCGGCTGAAAAAGTTGCTGGGACAAAAGTTGTTGGCGGAAGCGAAATCAATCTAGAAGATAGAAAATATGCTTTTCAGTTCTTATGGAACCCAGAGTCAATCTCTGTAAATGTTGCTAGAAATATGGAGATTACTCCGTCCGCCGCGGATGCTCTTCGTGTAGTAACAGGTGTGTTTCCGGGACAAGAGACAGTTAGCTTAAACCTTCTTTTAAGTAGAACTAATGACTTTGCTTGTATCAAACATGCCTCAAACGGAACTACTGCTGACCTAGTAGCTTTTGAAGGTTATTACAAAAACCGATACCCAAACGAACTAAAGCAAGACTTTGCTACAGAAATGGATGCTTTACTGCGACAAGGAACTCTTTATGATCTTGAGTATTTATTTAGAGCAGTAAACGGATCAGGATTCATAGGTCCCGATGGTAAACCCGGTTACTACACCAATCTTTTAAATCGAGTAACAGCCAACATAGGCTATTTACAACCAACGCTTCTTGGTATAGAGCTCGGACCTGATCAAGATAATCTTTCTTATGTTGGTTGGATATCTAACCTTTCTATGAACCACACCAAATTTACAGAAACTATGATTCCTCTTGAAACACAAGTTTCAATCTCTATTGAATGCTTCTCTGGATCCGGAATAGGGGCTAGCAAGTAATGGCTATCTTTAAAGGCTCTCGCTACGAGTACTCAACGGTTGACTATTTCTCTATCACGCCTGACGGCGCAGAAAACCCTGTTGTGTTCTATCAATTTTCGCCTCTTGGTTTAGTTCGTTATTGGGTTCATGAATATGTAAAAGGTGAACGCCTAGATCAAATTGCGGCTAAATACTATGGCAAACCAGAGTTTTGGTGGATTATCCCAGAGTACAACCCTGAACTAGAAGACATTACAGATATTCCAGCTGGAACTCAGTTAAGGATTCCTAATGTTTAACTATGTAAAAGTTAAGTTTCCGGAGTCCCCTTCAGTACAGCCTTCATTTGTGTACTCAGCCACCCTAAAACAAAACCGATACTCTCATGAAATTATGACAATAACCTTTAGAGATTGGGATCTACCATACGAGGTTGTTGAGCCAAATAGTCCAGTTAATGTAACCATGTACGGTCCAAATAAAAGACGAGAGTTTTACGGATATGTACATCATATTGCTCCAGAACAGACACCAGGCAAAAACTTTGTAACAGTAGTTTTAATTGGTGCGTCTTTCCTTATGAAACGACAATCACAAAAAATTTATAAGAATGCAACGGCTGATCGGGTAGTCAGGGAAATTGCAAAGAAACACAACTTTGTTTGCTATTCAATACCTCATCCAAGAGTTTTCCCACAGATATCTCAAACTGGTCACAGTGATTGGGAGCTTATGGTCAGGCTAGCAAAGCAATGTGGTTATACGCTTAGAGCCACCAACACTGAACTTTACTTCCAGCCAATCCTTGAAGACTATACAAAGTACAGAGCTGAAGCTCCTCGATTTGTAAAAAAGCCAACATCTAGTTTGGATGGTACAACCATCTATTCATTCAATCCAGTTATTGGAGAGACTATAGAGTTTGATGACGCAAGAAAAGCGGCAGTGGCCGTATCTGGTGTAGATGCCCTTACCGCTAGCCAAGTCTCTTATACAAAGCAGAAAGCAAATAAAAAAACTAGAAAGAAAAAGAAGGCAGAGATCCTTGATCAATTTGATACCTTGTCTGTAGTTCCAGGTATTGATGTTGCTAAGTATGAGGCGGAAGCCGCTGAAGCTAGGAATGCGTTTCCTTATAGAGCTAAGGTAGAAGTCATTGGTGACCCAACCCTACGCCCAGACTTCCCTGTTTATTTAGACGGTCTAGGGCAAACCTATTCTGGTTTCTGGACGGTGTTATCTACAGAACATGTTATTGTTGAAGAGGAACTAAACAGACACCGCTACACAACTATCCTTGAAGTTGGAACGGACTCACTAGGAAAAGCAGACAGATGGACGGATAGCAAAGAAATCCTGTCTCCCGATTACCTACCTCAAAGAACTTTAATCCCTAATGTTAAGCAAACAAAAGTAGCGCCTAAAACTCAATTAAAGAAAACTGGTAGACGACCTACTCCTCAGACAGAAACCTCATTTGGATCGGTAAAAAATAGAAGCCGAACCGCATCTGTTTCTGCTCCAACATGGAAATCAGCTACCCCTACCCTAAGCGCCGTGATACCTCAGGCCACAAAGTCTTCAGCAGTAATTAATAGATTAAGCAGGATTTCTAGATGAATATTGATAGCCCAGACAAAAGGTTCTACGGCATATACCGTGGTTTTGTATATAGTTCTAATGATCCGGAAGATCAAGGACGTGTACAACTTGTTGTACCACAGGTCTTAGGCAGTGAAGTGACTGAGTGGGCTTACCCTATAGGTGGAGCCATAGCTCAAAAAAATTGGCCCTATGGAACGTTCTATTCAGTAGCTGACCAAGCTATTGGAGTTAACACGGCTACGGTAATTAATGGCTGGGCTGCGTTAGATACCAGTAGAACCTATTTAGATGTCAGTCGTATTTATGTACAGGAAACTGGTGATTACTTTGTTAAATTTTCTGCTATGTTTATCAAAACTACGGCTAACTCTGGAACTGCCAATCTGTGGTTTAGGGTAAATGGAACAAACGTAGATGACAGTAATACTAAAGCAACATTGGCTGGAAATAACTCTGAGGTATCAATGTCACGCAGCCTTATTCTAGACTTAGAAGCAGGAGACTACATAGAATTTGTTGCCTCTGCGAACAGCACTAATACCTTTTTAAGCCATGATAACGCTGGAGTTGGCCCAGAGGTTCCAGGTATAATTGCTACATTAAACTTACTTGGGAAATGGAAACCACAGCCCAACCAAGGAGTGTGGGTTATGTTTGAAGGCGGAGACCCTAACTTTCCGCTTTGGATCGGAGGAAGCTAATGGCTCAAAAAGCTATCTCATTACCTTTTTCTTTTGACGCGTCTGGGGCTGTTGCGTTTACAAGCAACGAGGCAAAAGTCTGGCAAGACCGAGTGGTCCTTACATTGATGACTCGTCTTGGCGAGCGCATTATGCGCCCTACTTATGGAAGCGAAATTCAAACTTATCTATTTGAAAACGAAGAAGGGGCTGCGGCATCTATAAGAAAATCTGTTTCTGTCGCCTTTAGCAAATGGTTACCTCAACTTGAATTGCTTAAAGTTGATGCCTACTCAGATAAAACAGATGGATACCTGATGATCGAGGTCTTTTACAAATATAATCCTCGTCAAAATGAGCAGAGAGTAAAACTAAAAACGGCTATCCTTACCAGAACTGGTGAGGTTATTTTGGAGGTAAGTGACTGATGGCAAACTATATTCCGCAAACGGACTACACATCCCGCGACTATGAATCAATTCGTCGCGATGTTGTAAACCTTATTCCAGAATTTGCACCTGAATGGACAAACCGAGACCCAGCTGACTTTGGTATGACCATTCTAGAGGCATACTCTTACATGGGTGATCTACTTAACTACTACATTGATAGAGCGGCTAATGAAGCGTTTATTACAACAGCTAGCCAGCGCGAAAGCGTTCTCCAATTATCTCGTCTACTTAGTTATAGGCCAACTGAAGCCACCGCATCTACAGTCACACTAACTTTTAAAAATTCAACAGCTAGTTCTATTACAGTACCTGCTGGAACTAAAGTTTCAACTACCACAGTTGTAAGTGGAAACACCACTCGTATTGTTTTTGAAACTGACTCCGCAGTAACTGTCCCAGCAAAAGTTGGAATTGTTGATGGAGCAGCAACGGTGTCGGCAACTCAAGGTGAAACACCGGATCCAGAAACTATTGGTACATCTAACGGACAACCTAATCAGCTTTACCAGTTATCAGAGTCTCCCGTAATTAATGGAAGCACCTCTGTAACTGTTGGTGGAATTGAATACACAGAGGTCCCATACCTTATTGACTATCAAGGGTACGATCCTGTTTACACCACTGTAACTAATGCTAATGGCATTACTTATATTGTTTTTGGTGACGGGGTAAGCGGCCGCGTTCCACCTAATAATGCTGAAATTATTTGTACATACCGCGTTGGCGGAGGCATACAAGGAAATGTATCCCCAAACACAATAAAATTTATTGAAACTAACCAAGTTAACGGGCTTTCTGTGCTTAATCAGTATGTGTCTGCTACAGATGATGGATCAGCTACTGGTGGGGCAGATGCAGAGTCAACAGACTCAATTCGTATTAATGCGCCACTAAGCACTAAATCTTTAAACAGAGCTGTATCTATCTCTGATTACTCTGCTCTTACTTTACAAGTAAGCGGTATTGCAAAAGCAACTGCTATCGCAGATGTGTACACCAGTGTTAATGTGTTCTTTGCTCCCTATGGAGATAAAGGAGTTGAAAGTGATGGAACTACCCCATCTGCTACTTTTAATGCACTAAAGACAGATGTAACAGAGTACTTAAAAGATAAAATTCCAGCTAACACCACTGTTACCTTTCAACCACCTAGTTATGTTGGAGTCAATATAACCACGGCTATTACATGCCTACCTCAATACCGCCAAAGCACCATCCAAGCTTCCGTGGAGTCAATCCTTAACGAATTATTAGACTTTGACAATGTGTTGTTTAACGACAGAATCAGCCTACAAGATGTTATTTCTGCAATAAGCTCTGTTCCAGGTGTTGCATACACACAGGTAAGTAAACTAGTAAGACAGGATCAAGATGTCACTAGAACTGTTACTAACAAGGCTCTTACTTCTTCAATAGCAACCCTGACCACAAGTGCGGCGCATGGATTTACTGTAGGTCAAACTGTAAGGGTAACTGGCGTAGATTCCACATTTGACGGCACTTTCATTGTTACCGCAGTTCCTACAACCACTACTTTTTCCTATGCTTTAGTAGCGGCTAACGTGTCATCAGTTTCTGCAACGGGTCAATCAACTATTCTTACAGTTAGTGACATTATTTGTAATGTAAACGAAATACCAGAAGCAAATGATATTACCCTCACCTTAAGTGGAGGAATCCTCGTCTAATGTCACGTTACGGGTTAAACTATTACAACTTAGCTTATTACGGTCCAGACAATCCCGTAAGTTTTGTTGCTACAAACTTTACTGCTGACCCTACAGATTACGGAGCTGTTCAGTTATCTTGGAATAGCGCTGCGGGTGAGTGGTCAAAAGTAAGACTTGTAAGAAACCCGTACGGATTTCCAGTTAATGCCTTTGACGGTGATGTGCTTGTTAGCGCCGCAAAAGAAACCGATCCTACTAACTATTTAGATCAAAACCTTTTGCCCGGATCTTTTTATTATTACTCTTTATTTGTATTTGAACTTACTGCATACGCATGGGTAAGAGCATCTAATGTTATCGGTCTGTCTGTAAAAGATTATAACTACAGAAACAAAATTTACGATTCACTACCCGACATTATGAAAATGGAACAAATCTATGACGCGTCTGGGAGTTTGAATAACCAAGACCTTTACAACTTTGTTTCTGTTTTTGGCTTTGACCTAGATAGAACCCACACGCTAATTGCTTTGCTTGAAGATCGATACAACCTAGAGCGCGTCAGCGGTCTTTTGATTCCGTACTTCTTAAAACAATTTGGCATCAACTTTGAACCAGAAGTTGGGCTTCAACAAGCCAGAATTATCCTTCGAGACGCTATTGAAAACTTTAAAAAGAAAGGTAGTCAAGACGGATTAAGAAGCTTTATTAAATCGTTTACTGGATACGGAGTACCAGAGCCACTTGCTGGAACCCCTAATCCAAGCACAGACGGAGTTATTGTAGGCAAAAATTTATTCCTTGACTATAACGACTCTTCTTTTGAAGAGTCTCAAGGGCACTGGATCTCTTCAGATTCCACAGCTACTATAAACAGTTTAGTAAAAAAAGATGTAACTCAATTATCTGTTACTACTAGCGTTGCTAAATTAGTTATTGGAACGCATAACTATAAAGTTAATCATAAAGTAACAGTAAGCGGTAGCCCGTACCCAGCGTTTAATTCTAGCTTGCCTTTAACAATTACAGCGATTGATGCAACTTCAATATCTGTTGCGTCTACTATTACTTCTTTTGCCGCTCAATCTGGTTTTAACAAGGTTACTGAAGCTTACACACAGGTAGCTCCCTACCCAGCACCTTATCTTGAGGCTACCGCGCCTACGGGCTATCCAAATAAACAATCTGGAATTTTATCTGTGCGTAAAACCACAGGTACTGGCAATACAACTATTGAATGTGGAGACGATAACCCGATCCTTAAAGGAATTCCAATTACTGCTGGTCAACAATATACATTTAGTACTTACGCATCTTCTGTTGGTACTGTCAGAGGAATTGTATTAAAAGTAAAATGGTACGACCGACTTGGAGTTTTGCTTTCTACAAGCACGGGATCTTCTACCACAACAGTATTAGACGCATTTACCGCTCGACCAACTGTTACCGCTACCGCTCCAGCTAACTCATATTTTGCAGTGCCTGTTGTTCAAATAACAGCCGCTGATAGCGTAGCTACAGAGCATCATTATTTTGATGGGGCGCAGTTTGAAAAAAGTGCAACGGTCACTGCTTTTGAAGAAGCTAGACAACTTAAATTAACGTTAAAAGCCACAAGAATTAACGAATTAAAAAACCCTCACTTTGCTTCCCCTCTAACACCTTGGAATTTTATTGACGGTTCAGGATCAGTAAATGTTTTAGCTCAAGAACCTGACTCAGATGTGTACACAATTACGCACTACACCGTAGACTCAAATGTGGTGAGGATAGAGACCTCTGTAAGTCACGATATAGAAGCCGGATCTATTGTTGTTATTTCTGGATTAGGTTCCCCTTATGATGGAGCTTTTACTGTTGCTACAACTGGTATTAACACTGTAGACGCTTTACGCAACTCTCTTACTTTTACCTATGCCCTAACCACGGGCAATATTCCAAGAACTGCGGTGTCAGGTACAGCGTATAGATCAGGAACTTCTTTGCGGGTAAGCGCAACCGGATCAACTGTAGTTATTAACTCCTATACAACTAACGCGGACTACATGGATATCCACTACCCAAATACCTCTTATGCGTTTAGCGTCTATGCTCAAATTCTTGGTGGAGGTCAGGAAGAAGTTACCCCAGAGATCATTTGGTACAACAGCTCAAAAACGGTTATTAGTTCTAGCGTAGGAACGGAGTACACAGTTACAGCCTCAGGTACATCGTGGAATCGCCTTTCCTTGATCGCAACCGCCCCAAGCACTGCTGCATATGCTTCAGTGAGGCTTACATGGCAAGTTATTGATGGCAGTACTCTAGGGTTGGACAAAGCTTTGTTTGAAAATGTTGGCGTGATCTTGCCTTATTTTGATGGCAACGATGGTCCTACTGATGGGACAGATCTTTTCTGGGAAGGCACTGCTGCATCCTCTAGGAGTCACCTATACAAAAATAGGTTTGCTATCCAGAACCGCCTTACCAGAGAACTGCTTAGCGAATACATAAACCTAGGCTCAACTTTTGCAATTTACCTGGCTCAGCCAAAAACATAGTAGTATTTGGTCATGCTTGACCTACTCTTGATCGGTATGTTTACCGCGTTCTTGTTAGCCGTAGTAGAACCTTTGGTAAGTTTAATATCTATTTTTATCAATGCCAAGATTGTAAACGCAATTTTTTCTTTGCTGTTTGCTTGGCTGGCAAATTGGCTAGTTGGCTACGAAGATATAAAAAGTCTCATATTGTGGACAGTAGCTGGAGGGTTTCTTGGTAGCGCTTTGCTTGCTGGGGTGGAACGGATTGCGACATACCGGCCAACCATCATCAACCCATCCAACTAGAATCGTGTAGTGTGTGCCTCCCCTAACAAGGAGGTCCTATGGACAATTACTATGTGCTAGTAACTGGTAACGGTAAAACCAGTCGAGCAAACATTGAAGCTTTGCTTGAAGATCATTACTACAAAAACGGTAAACCCGGAACAATAGTTGTTGCTTATGAGACGAAGCCCACGCCCGAACAGGTTTACGCGATTCAGTTCTCAAAAGATAAAGAAAAAGAAATCCTGTTGTTTACTACCGAGAACGGTAGATTTGACGGGGCGCCTAGTGCCAGTGTGGAACTAAGTTCCGATCCACTTTCTAGCGCCGTAGACTTTTTACGCGGACTAAAAGCTTCCGCATTCCTACTCTGGTCTGACGAAGACTCAGGATGCCAAACAAGCCTAGCTCTATGCAAAGATGCTGGGATACCCTGCTTTGATTTGACCGAAGGACTACTCCCCCTAACGCCTTCAGACGACCTTAAGCCTGTGGCTGCCCCTGTTATTCCTAAGCAAGAGATTTTAGATAAAGATGAGGAGGACGAGGACGAAGATGAGGAAGAAGAAGACGAAGAGGACGAGGACGAAGAGGACGAAGAAGAGTACGAAGAAGTGGACGATGTCTATTACGGTCTCGAAGCCCTCGCGAAGTTCATCGCCAAGGAAGTCTCCAAAGAAGTCTTAAAGGGGCTCCAGAAGCCTCAGGAGGGCGAAAAGGAGTGATTTCATGGAGGGCATTAGGTCTGTACATGTACCTAGCCTCTACGGGCTCCAGGATCAATGCTGAGACCCTTTCTGCCTTAGCCAAGGAGGGAGAGGTTGCCGTCCTCACAGCCCTAAAAGAGCTGAGGGAGGCCGGAGTAATTAAAACCCGAAAGGAGAGGATCGGTGGTCGAATCATGACTACTAGCGTCCTAGTGGACCCGCAATACTGGCCCGCAGAAACCTCGGTCCTGATACTAGAGGTATTAAGAAATAGTAATAACTACGTTATAAGTAATTTCTATCTAAGTAATGCAAATATCCCGGCGAAGCCGGGAGAGAAAGAAAAGTTTTTAAAAGTAAATTTTGAAGGAGGCGTTATGTCCGATTTTCCTGCCGCTTATGATCCTGATGATATTGATCAGGCTCGCCAGCGAGCCGACAAGCTTAAGTACGACCAAAAAGCTGAACAGAAGAACCAGCGTTATGAAAAGGCTATGGTCAGACGGAGCCTCGATCCATCCAAGTGGTCAGTCACAGACAGTGCCTACGAGTTTGCTTCAAAGATGTTAGACCTGTTTCATGTGTTGCCTTGGCATATTGGCGAGAGTCGTTTCCGCATTGCCCTAGCCAATGCTCGGTCTTTGTACGGCACCACTGGGTACTACGAGAATTTGATGTATGAGAAGTTCTTTAAACAGATCTCACATAATAAGAAGATCAATGACCCAGAGATTATCTGGAAGATGTTTATCAAACAGTTTGGTAGTCTTCTTGCCGATATCAGGTTGAGCGATGTTACTGAAGAAAGAACCGAAGCTGCGACAGTTCAATCGGAGAAATCAATTGATCGACTCAAGCAGTTTGCAGAGGAGGAAGGGCTGTAAGTGTATAAGTTAACTGACCTGCAATTAGTTCGTAAGTCTTGGGTAAAAGTTGCTGGGATACCTAGCGCTCGCGTTGGTTACTTACTATCAGACTGCAATGACTTAACCCAGAACGATATTGATACCGTAAAGATGTGGTTACGGGTAGTAAAAGCAGGAGCAGTTATAAAAGCTTCAGGTAAGAAAAGTTGTGGTCTTGGTATGTTGATCTATGGAAAGCCAGGTATAGGTAAAACTACTTTGAGTCTAGCAATCATTCAAGAGCTATTAACCAAGCTTCCTTTGGAGTCTTTTGCTCCTACAGATGGCAAGATCTTATTACGCCCTTGCTATTTTGCTACTTATAACGATGTACTTGATTTAAAGGGCCGAATGATGTCTGACGACCCAGCCGAAGAGGATACCCTTTTGTGGGACGGGGTTCTTGGCGAAGCCAAAGACGATGCCTATAACATCCGTGTTCTTGTTATTGATGATGTGGGTAAAGAGCATGCTTCCCTATCTGGGTGGCAAAAAAATCAACTTCATCATGTTTTACGCACACGATTTAACAATGGATTGCCTACTATAGTTACCACTAACATCGCTCGTGAAAATTGGGATGGTCTATATGGTGACGCAACGGCAAGTTTTGCCAAGGAGGCTTTCACCTACCTGCCTATTGATCCAACACGAGGAGACTTACGATGAGAGAAACACCCATGCTTGACGATGCTAGATTAGTTCAGATTTTTTTACCCAACACCAACACTTCCGGTACTGGTATCTATGAAGTTTCTTATGGAGAAAAGAGTGGCAAGTACTATTGCACTTGCCCCGGCTATGTAAGCCGATCCAGTTGTAAACATATTAGATTTGTAAAGGCTAGAGTTGAAGCTAATCAAGGTAATGGTTACCCTTTAGAAATTTCTAGTCGAGCCACAGCTGAAGACGCAGATAAAGCTCGTAAATCAAATAATGATTTTCGCGAGTTTATAATTAAGTTTGGAAAAGTAGAGGTTATTTAGTTGCGTAAGGGAGACATTAGTAATGCTCTCCCGCGAAGAATAATCGTAACTACAGATACATTCTTAACGGTTGAGGTCACTGTAAAAAAGAAATTTAAAGTTTTTCCTGTGCCCAAAATTGATAGAAAAATAAACAGGCAGTACTTAAGCTGGCTGTACCTTTATACCACCAAAAATGGAACTACCCTTGAATTAGTTTCTTACGACATGTCAGAAGAAGATTTAAAATCTTTGGTGGACATGCTTGACGAAATGGGTACCAATCCATTTAGATACTACACCTCGTACGAGAAGGTGGATCACCTTGTTAACGAGCTGCCTTACCGCCCAGAGGTGTTAGGTGTGTTAGACAGACCGGATAGGCTGTTACGGTACGGACATTGGGGATTGGACATCGGAGCATTATGAATAATCAAACGAGGCTTCTAAGTAAGATAATAAAAGACAGAGATCTTTCTCTTGCTTTAGAAAGTAACATTAATGAGTCTTGGTTTTCCGATCCTGCTGATAAAAAGATATTTAGATTTTTACATGATCATTATTCAAATTACCAAGAGTGCCCGAGCCTTGATGTAGTAAAAGAAAACTTTCCGTCATTTGAATTAACTGTTGTAGAAGACAGCATTTTTTATTTAGTTGACTCTTTAACAAACGAACGTCGTAAACAACGCATTATTGCAACTTTAGGATCAGCTCTTGACGCAATGGAGCAAGCTAAAGATCATGAGTCTGCCCTTCGTGCCATGGAACTTGGCATAATTAAATTAGAGGAAGAAGGACTTAATAAATCTACTGACCTTGAGGTTACTAAGGCAGCGCAAAGCGCAATTGATGCTTATGAACATCGAAAGAATAATCCTGGGTTACTTGGAATCCCTACTGGGTTTCATACTATGGATGAGGCAACTTCTGGTCTACAACCAGGTCAATTGGTTGTAATTATTGCTCCACCAAAGACAGGTAAATCAACATTAGCTTTACAGATTGCTATTAATTCACATCTTGAAGGTAAAGTCCCCATGTTCTATTCCTTTGAGATGAGCAATTCAGAGCAAGAAAGTCGTTACTACGCTATGCGTTCTCGTGTTTCACACAGAAGGTTAATGACTGGTTCTTTAAGCCCAGAGGAAGAAGCTCGATATTACGCCAAGGTTAAATCAATTCAAGATATGAGAGATAAGTTTTGGTTTGTAGATTCAGCTAGCGGTCAAACCGTAAGTGGTATTGCTAGCAAGATCCAGAATAGAAATCCAGATATTGTTTTTATTGACGGTACTTACCTCATGATTGATGAGCAGACGGGCGAGTCCAATACACCTCAAGCCCTTACTAACATCACTCGATCTTTGAAACGACTGGCGCAAAAGATACAAAAACCTGTAGTTATTACTACGCAGGTACTATCGTGGAAGATGAAGAAGGGTCAAGTCTCTGCTGATGCTATTGGTTACTCATCCTCATTTCATCAAGATGCTGATGTTATTTTTGGTTTGCAAAGGCAAGAGGAAGCTAATGATGACCTTAGAACTTTAAAGATTGTTGCAAGTCGTAACTCTGGTCTTGCTGAGGTTCCACTATGTTGGGATTGGAACACTGGAGAGTTTAGAGAGATATCAGAAGAAGATCTTGGAGGACTTCCTGATGACTTCTGAGGAGATGGAAACAACTCTTTCTAGTCTTGGGATAAAAGTAATCTCTAATCGAGGTAGCGAGCTACAGGCAAATTGTCCGGCACACAAAGACAGAACTGGTCACGAGGATCGTAATCCGTCATGGTGGATCAACGCAGACACAGGTCAACACATTTGTTTTTCATGTCAGTTCAAAGGAAGTTTGTATGGTCTTATTAGTTATGTTAAGGGTATTGACTTTGACAAGGCAAAAGATTGGATGGATTCTCCAGACGCTTTAGTACAAAGATTTCACAGAGTTACTAACGAAAAGAAACAACCAATTGAAGAGCCATCATTGATTACCGAATCAATGTTAAGTGCTTTTGTTGATCCACCAACCGAAGCGTTGGCATCACGAGGTTTACTTCTAGCATCAACTCAACATTATCAAGTGTTGTGGGATCACAGGAAAAATAATTGGATTCTTCCTGTTAGAGATTTACAAGGAAAGCTTTTAGGATGGCAGGAAAAAGGATTTGCGTCTCGTTACTTTAACAATCAGCCTCCTAAGATGAAGAAGAGCCACTCTTTGTTTGGGTATCAACAATATAAAGGCGGAGACATGATCGTAGTTGAGTCTCCTTTAGATACGGTTCGCCTACACTCTTTAGGTTTTACTGGCGGAGTGGCTACTATGGGCGCTTTAGTATCTCAGTCTCAGCTGAACGCTATTCGAGGGGCCGACCGCATCATCTTTGCTATGGACAACGACTTAGCGGGAACCTCATCCTCCATGGAATTATTGAACAAGTGCCAAGAGATGGGCGTCGAGGCGTGGTTCTTTAACTACAAACACACGGACATGAAGGATGTTGGGGCCATGAGCCTTGATGAGATAAGGTTAGGTTTAGAAGGAGCTAAGCACATAGCTCAAGGGAAGAAGGCAGTCGTATGATCATTGGGTTATCTGGGTACGCAAGATCCGGCAAAGACACCGTGGCTCAGTTTCTTGTAGAGAACTATGGATATACTCGAGTTGCCTTTGCAGACACCATTAAACATATGCTTTTGGATTTAAATCCGTATGTAGGCATAGGTCCATCAAACTACAACCACACCACTTTGTCAGATCTTGTTGCTTTAAATGGATGGGAAGGCGCTAAAAAACATCCAGAGGTTCGTCGTTTACTGCAAGACCTTGGGGTTTCAGCTAGAGACTATTTGGGCGAAGATGTTTGGATTAATGCCGCCCTTAGCACACCTACCCAAAATGATGGATTAGTTATAACGGATGTTAGGTTTATTAACGAAGCTGAAGCTGTAAAAAAACGTGGTGGTCAGATCTGGAGAGTCATTCGCCCCGGCGTTACTGCTGTCAACTCTCATATATCAGAGACTCAAATGGATGGGTTTAGTTACGATCGCATTATTGACAACAGTGGAGACTTTAAGGATCTGTCCCTAGAAGTGGCTGCTGTTTTTAGCCGATGACATTTACTGGAACTCTTTTACCTTATCAACCAGAAGCGGTAGACAGAATGATTGACCGCAAAAAGGTTCTGGTTGCCTATGACCTTGGGTTAGGTAAAACAGTCATAACCATAGCCGCCATAGAACAGTTGATGGATATACGGAAAATAAATGAGCCAGGTCTTATTATTTGCCTATCCAGTTTAAAATACCAATGGGCAAACCAGATTGAGAAGTTTACAGATGGATCTTCACGAGCTTTGGTTATTGACGGAACGCCAAAGAAAAGAGCAGAGCAGTACGCCGAAGCGATGGCATGGCGGACTTCAGGGGTTGACTACATCATTCTTAACTATGAGCAGGTTGTTAATGACTGGGCATCCGTCTCTAAACTCCCAAGATCATTTGTCGTCTGCGACGAAGCCACAGCAATTAAATCCTTTAAATCAAAACGATCCAAAGCTGTAAAAAAATTAAGCGACGCAGAGTACAGATTTGCTTTAACTGGAACACCCGTAGAGAACGGTAAACCTGAAGAGCTGTACAGCATTATGCAGTTTGTTGATTCATCCGTGCTTGGTCGATTTGATATCTTTGATGCGGCTTTTATTGTTAGAAACAATTGGGGTGCGGTTCAGCACTACAGAAACTTAAAAACTTTGCATGAGAAAATGAAGGAAGCAGCCGTACGAAAGGCACAGAAAGATCCAGATGTAGCCCCTTTCCTTCCTGACACTATACATAAAGATCCTATAAAAATTGTTTTAGATCGTAAAGCATCAAAGCTTTACTTCAAGATAGCCACTGATTTGGTGGATGACCTTGACGAAGCTCAGAATTTATTTGGCGCCTCCTTTAATGTCATGGCTCACTATGGTTTAGAAAACAAGGGTGGCGGGCCGGAAGATGAGATCAGAGGTCGCATCATGTCTAAGATAGGTTGTTTAAAGATGCTCTGCTCCCATCCAGATCTGTTAAGGACTAGCGCTCGCAAGTTTGCCGCCATGAACGGTGAAGGATCTATGTATGCCAGCGAGTTAGTTGAGTCTGGGTATCTGGATGGAATTGATTCCTCCCCTAAGCTTGACTTTTTAATTCAGTATGTAAAAGAATTTTTAGAACAAAACGATGCTAATAAGGTAGTTATATTTGCTACATATGTGGATATGTTAGACAAAATAACTGATGCTTTAGGCGCAGATATTTGTAGAAAGTACTCAGGTAAGTTAGATGCCAAAGCAAAAGAAGATAACAAAACAGCGTTCAACACTGATCCTACTATTCGTGTTTTGGTTTCTTCTGACGCAGGTGGTTATGGAGTCGATCTTCCAGCGGCTAACTTACTCATTAACTATGATCTGCCTT
>Ga0315904_10000654_pt1 | contig 55278 bp, 36 predicted proteins | sample LakEriMetagenome_6_FD_203529 | JGI IMG/M metagenome (GOLD analysis project Ga0315904, IMG submission 203529) | Freshwater fungal communities from buoy surface, Lake Erie, Ohio, United States - Buoy 12 MA120 | ecosystem: Environmental > Aquatic > Freshwater > Lake | place: USA: Lake Erie, Ohio...
CCCAGTTAGCCTCAAAGAAAAACGGATAACTAATCAATGCCAACAATGATCCAAAATTCGAAAGCGCGAACAAACGGTAGGGCGATTTGTCAAACGATTCACTGAACCACTTTTGAAGCAACGGCCCAGTCGACGAAAGTGCAAAGTAGGGCAGCCCAACTGTTGCTCCGAGCAACATTAAAACCTGCAGCAACGGCCACTCGTTATCCGCACCGGTAGGGCGTAGGGAGGCCGGAGGTATCAGTCGATTGATCGCGACGCTTCCAAGAGCGATCGCTAAGACCCCTAGGTGCAGATACAACCGAGACCGAGGCGTTAAGTGAACACTTGTTAGGTGGGCGTACAGATAGCCCAGGAAAAGAACGATTTGAAAAAAGAGCATAGCCGAAGTCCAAACCGCAGGGGTGCCACCAAACCATGGCAGAACGAACTTGCTCAGCAGCGGTTGGACCTGGAACAACAAAAATGCACTGAAAAAAACCGTGATCGCAAAGGCCAAGGGGGGAAAAACCCCCGAGCCTCGTGGCGCATTTTCTTGCTGCATCGCTAAATCCTAAGTCGACGTTCCAAACAATGTTCTCGTAATTCTATAACGATTGAAGAATCTCCATGCACCTAGCAATAATCCAATTTTTCTCAAGAAATCGCGGTTTTCTCCCGGACGGTGTATTGTGATCGCGGCCTGGTAAATACGATAAGCCAAGTCGATTCAGCCAATGTCCAAGTTGTTTTTGGCCGATTCATCAGCTAGACTCATTCAGATCGTTAGTAGCCGCTCCTCGGAAGCCCTACCTCGCCCTCGCCTCACCCGCATCCTTCCACTAGGCGACTCTGCAACGCAGAAGGGCTAATCCCGGCGTTCCTGGCCCCCATCCGATTGCATGCCATCGGCGGTCGGCGTTCACTTTACCGAACTGTGCCCGCGCATGGCCCGAAGAAAATTATCCGAGGCCCTGAATGATCAGCTTACTTGACCACCCGTCGATCAGTGGGAAGTACCTCTTCCCACAAAATCGAAAGTTGAAACGACCCTTTGTAGTCCATGTCAACAACGTCGAGTTGGCTTGCTTCCATAGGATTGTTGACAACAGTGGATTCACGTTGATTCACTTTCACGGCAATGGCGAAGCGGTGGTAGACTACGTACCGTTTATGGCGGACGTTTTTGAAGACATGGGGCTCAATCAGTTATTCGTCGAGTACCGAGCCTACGGTGGGTCTTCAGGCGAGGCGAAACTTGTCGCTATGCTTGCCGACGGTGAGGCGGTTATGCAAGCTGCCGGAATTGCCCCGGAGCAAGCAGTTGTCTTTGGTCGCTCCATCGGTTCATTGTACGCCATCGAGTTGGCGCATCGACAACCAAGCGTTGCAGGGCTGATTATCGAAAGCGGGATAGCGGATCCTTACGAGCGATTTTTGGCCTACTCCTATCTTGAATCTTCCGGGATTAGCGAATCCGACGTCAAGGCCGAGGTTGCCAAGCACTTCAATCACCAATCGAAACTAGCGGGCTACACCAACCCGCTGCTGATCCTGCATGCCGAAAATGACCGTTTGATTGATATGTCGCACGCCGAGCGCAACGAGGCGTGGGCAGGTTCAAAGACCAAGCGGCTAGTGCGATTTCCAAAGGGCGATCACAACACAATCTTCCCAGCGAACATGAATCCGTACATTGCTGCTGTCAAAGAGTTTGTCGAAGGGCTTGGGCGATGAACAATTCCGCTCTTGCCGCTCATCATCGCTTACCTGTTTGCCTGCCGCAGGCGAGCGCTTGTTCGTTTCGATACGAGCCTATCAGCGGCGTTTGGTTTTGGGGCTCGAACGTTTTCCGAAAGACTTAGGCGGATTGGATCCCTCGCGAGGTTTGATCTTTTTGACCTTTCCGCTGATGCTTCGGCGTCGCTTTGTCGACGCACCTGCGGTGCGAGGTTCACTGCTTGTCTCGCTACGCGCCGCACCGCGAGCCTCACCACGGGTTTTCTTGGTCCGGCGAAAAACGCTCGCCCCATGAAGTTCGGGGTCTTGATCGTTCGGAGAGTGATGCGGATGGTCCTGATCGATCGGGATCGGCATTTTGATGACCTTCTCGATTTCCCGCAGGTACTTCAGTTCATCTCCTGAGCACAGAGTGATGCTCTCACCGCTAGCACCGGCGCGGGCTGTGCGACCGATCCGATGGACATAGGCTTCGGCTTCGACCGGTACGTCGAAATTGATTACATGGCTGATCTCATCGATATCGATTCCGCGGGCTGCGATATCCGTTGCGATAAGCACTCTGATCTTGCCATCGCGAAAGCCGTTCAACACGCGTTGCCTCGCGTTTTGAGATCGGCCTCCGTGGATTCCTTCTGCGGATTCCCCTGCATCGATCAGAGATTTAAAGAGCCGATCGGCTCCATGCTTGGTGCGCATAAACACCAAGACGCGGGTCCTGGATTTGTCCGATAGCAATCGATCCAAAACTCGACGTTTGTTGCCCCGATCGACAAACATAACCGATTGCTTGACACGATCGGCCGTTCGGGACGGCGGTGTGACCATGACGCTCACTGGGTTATGCAGCAAGGTGGTGGTAATTTTTTGGATTTCCGAAGGCATGGTTGCCGAGAGAAAAACCGATTGGCGATTCCGAGGGAGTTGTTTAACGATCCTTTGGACATCGGGCATAAATCCCATATCGAGCATTCGATCGGCTTCGTCCAGAACGAAGAAGCGAAGCTTGCTCAGATCGCAGTAGTCCTGATGGATCAAGTCCAGGAGGCGACCTGGGGTCGCGACGATGATGTGGATCCCTTTGACCAGCGCCGCGACCTGCGGCCTCTGCCCGACGCCGCCGAAGATCGTCGTATGGCGGACCTTGGTGAATCGGCCGATTGCGCTGATGTTTTCCGAGATCTGAACCACGAGTTCACGCGTGGGGGCAAGAATGAGGCCTAGGGGCTGATAAGGAGTCGCGTACTGTCCTAGCTTGTGGATCTGTTGAAGAATCGGTATGGCAAAAGCCGCCGTTTTTCCCGTGCCGGTCTGGGCGCAACCCAAAAGGTCCTTACCCTCCAAAAGGGGAGGGATTGCCCCTGCCTGGATCGGTGTGGGGGTCAGATATTCAAGGGCCTTTAGAGCCGATTGGATCTCCGGAATGATGGGGAGATCAGAAAACGTGCTGGACACAAATACCTCGATGGACCCATCGCATGGGTTAGCCGTTGCAATTAAAACCGACGGTGAGTCTAGGTCACAGCGAGAGTAAATATAAGGCCAATTCGATGTTCCTGATGGAAATCGGGCCAGACCGAGCGCCGCGGGAAGATGCCATCGGGGGCAAGGGGCCCCAAGCTCACTCGCCGGAAATCCAAACCCCGAGGAAAAAGAGGATCCCTCCGAGCAAGATCGCCATCGGGAGGGTTAGTACCCAGGCGATGAGGATCTTGCGAATCGTACCTAGCTGCACCCCGGACTTGTTGGCCCACATGGTGCCTGCGATTCCTGAGGAGAGGACTTGGGTGGTGCTGACTGGAGCATGGAAGATATCGGCAAGCCCGATGGTGATCGCAGCTACGGTCTCTGCCGCGGCACCTTGGGCGTAGGTCAAGTGCGTTTTTCCGATCTTCTCAGCGATCGTCACGACAATCCGTTTGTAGCCGATCGTCGTTCCGATTCCCAAAGCGAGGGCAACCCCGAGAACCACCCAAAATGGGACATATTCGATCGAGTGCTTGAGCACCTTGCGGTGCGGAGCAAGTTGCTTGGACAACTCGGGTGCGAGCTTCGCTTTCTCGAGCTCTTTGCCGAACCGATAAATCGATTGGCGAACTTGCCATCGCTCGTCAGAAGGGACGTCCTTGAGGGAGGACTTGCCTGCGAGGCCCGATTCGATTTCGTCGAGTTGATCGATCAGCTTCGAATGCTCGCCTCCGCTTTGTGCAAGCGAGCCTTTCATCGCGACGGCCGCATCGTGGACTTCGACGGCAAGTCCAGGGTGGCGCAGGTCCATCGCGTAATAGGCAGGCAAGAAACCGATGAGTGCCAGTAGGATCAACCCCATTCCCTTTTGACCGTCGTTCGAGCCGTGTGCCATGCTTACCCCACCACAGGTTGCAATGAGAACGGCTCGGATCCATGACGGCGGATTGTCCCCCTCTCCAGGTGGGTGATACAGATTGGGGTTCTTCAAGACGACTTTCATCGCCAAGAGCAGCATGGCCGCTGCGAAAAAACCGATCATAGGAGACAGCAACAGGGCCTTCCCCACATCCATCGCCTTGTTCCAGTTGACTCCTGAGAGGTTTCCCTCGGTCATCAAGCTATTGGCAAGTCCCACGCCAAGTATCGAGCCTATGAGTGTGTGGGAACTCGAAACCGGAAGCCCCATCCACCAGGTACCCAAGTTCCATATGACGCCTGCGAGAAGCAACGCGATGACCATGACGATCGCCCGTGAACTACTCCCCTCGATCAGGAGTCCCACCGGAAGCAAATTGACGATGCTAAATGCGACAGTGGTCCCTCCGATGAGAACCCCCAAGAAATTCATGAATCCCGAAAAGAAAACCGCAGGAGTCGGCTTGAGTGTTTTGGTGTAGATGACCGTTGTAACGGCGTTGGCCGTATCGTGGAATCCGTTGATGAATTCGAACGCAAAGGCGATAAATAAGGCGAAAAAAAACAGGAATTGTCCGATGGCGCTAAGATTTCCAAAAGCTTCCCAAAAAGTGGTGTTCATGATCGATTCCTTGTTCGGTTCGCAGGGGCAAACACAGAAGCTTGGGGTACAATAGCCGTGGTCATTGAAGATTTCGCCAAGATTGTCAGTAGAGTTGTATGAATTGCAAGACCTCTGGCCGACGTTCGCCAAGCAATGCCAAGTATCCGTGGGGAATGCTCCCTGGCCGTTTTTTGCCAAGGAGTTGCAGGGTGGCCGTACTTTCCTGCGCCGAGGGTTCTTGGGTGGTGGGTTCTTGGGTGGTGCTCCTTTGGACCATTCTTTTTCAGACCACGGCTCTTCTTGGCCAAATCCCGGTTGATTTTCAAGCAACAGGCGATGTTCAAAAACCAGTGGATTATCAGAATGAGGTTCGGCCAATCCTGGCCAACCACTGCTTTGCATGCCATGGGTTCGATGATCAGGGGCGACAAGCCGATCTTCGCCTCGATCTGGAAATGGTCGACTCAGCTTCCGGGGGGGCTAGTCCAGCGATCGTTCCGGGCAGGCCCGACCAGAGCGAAATGGTTCGTAGGATCCATAGCGAGGATCCCGACTTGCTCATGCCCCCTGCATCTTTCAATAAACCCCTTACGGATGCTCAAAGAGAGGTTTTGCGACGCTGGATTGCCCAAGGCGCACGCTATGAAAAGCATTGGGCGTTTTCGAAGTTAACGCGTCCATCGCCGCCGATTTCGAAAAACGACATCGACACCAAAGCAGCCAATCAAGTAGCCAACATCGAATCCAACGCGATCGATCGGTGGGTGCAAAGAGAACTGGAGCAGCAGAGCCTGAGTCGTTCCCCGCGCGCGTCGACCCCCACGCTTGTGAGGCGTCTGTACCTGGATCTTGTCGGTACCCTTCCAAGCCCCGAGGAGGTCCAAGCCGTCTGCGAGGATCGTTCATTAAACCCGATCGATCGGTTGATCGAAAACCTATTGGCGAGCCCTCAGTTCGGCGAACGCTGGGGGCGGTTCTGGCTCGACCAAGCCCGCTATGCGGATTCCAACGGATTTTCCATCGACGGGGCGCGCGTCATGTGGCCCTACCGCGACTGGGTGATCGCCGCGGTCAATTCCGATATGCCCTTCGATCAATTCACCATCGAGCAACTCGCCGGGGATCTGCTCGACCCCTCAGGTGCCTTGCGCGCGAGCAAGAGTCAACGCATTGCAAGCGCTTTCCACCGCAACACAATGATCAACGAAGAGGGAGGTGTCAAAGCAGACCAATACCGGCACGAAGCGATCATCGATCGGGTCAACACCACCGGTTCGGTTTGGTTGGGATTGACCCTTGGCTGCGCTCAGTGTCATACCCACAAATACGATCCGATCAGCATCGACGACTACTACCGTCTCTATGCATTTTTTAATGCTTGCGCCGATAACAACTCTGCAGGTCCGACCCTCGAGGTTCTCGAAGGCGAAGTCTTCGGATTGCCCGATTCGGTTTTTGAGGATTTGTCGGAGTTGAAGAAACTTCGAGAGAAACTCAGTTCCCTGGAGGCTCAGCAGAAGAAGCTTGCCGAAGCACAGATACCAGAGTTGCAATGGAAACAGGTCTCTTTACTGCATGCCATGGGCTCCGATGGCCCCGAATTCCTACCCTTGGAGTTCCGTGATGACGGCTCGGTATTGGTCCCCGATCGACTACGGGGAAATTCGGTGTTGAAAGTCGAATTCATCCCCCACCAAGCGACTGAAATCTCTGGACCGATCACCGCGATACGACTGCGCACGCTGCCCGACGACTCCTTGCCGCAACGCGGTCCGGGGACGGCCGGAAATGGGAACTTCGTACTCTCGGAATTCCAACTCTTCAGAGGGGCGGTTCGCCAAGCGTTCACTCAAGCTTGGGCTGACCATTCGCAACCGAAATTCTCCGTCGCCGGTGCAATCGATGGCGACCCCAAGACAGGTTGGGCAATCAATACCGATGCAGCTCAAATCAAAGCGAACCCGGAATTGAAGATGAATGCGCCGCACTGGGCGGTCTTCGCTCTTGCCAAACCTATCGAGCCTAGCGGCACTCCGATCGATGTTCTACTGATGCACGAGATCAATCAGGGATATCTTGTGGGCCGTTTCGCTTTGGATGTCAGCACAAGTCCTATTCCTCAACAACCCAAAGTGCCTCAAGAGGATCTTGAGGCACTCAAATCCCAGATCGCTCATTACAGTAGTCGATTGCCAAATCAGGGGAAGCTCTTTGCGCAGATGGTCTCGAAAGATCAGCCAGAACCACCGACAACCTATCGATTGCTGCGAGGCGATTTTCTCAGTGCGGATAAAGACAACGGTCCTCTGGATCCGACGATCCCCTCGGTGTTTCGAGCTGGGCATGAGCTCGCGATGCACAACCGACTCGACTTGGCCCGCTGGATTGTCTCCTCTGACAATCCACTCACGGCCCGCGTGATGACCAACCGCGTTTGGATGAAGCTATTCGGGACTGGATTGGTCGAAACGGAGAATGATTTTGGGTTGCAAGGGGCCATGCCAAGCCATCCGGAGTTGCTCGATTGGCTGGCCAGTGACTGGGTCGATTCGGGTTGGTCGCTCAAGCACCTGATTCATCGGATCGTCACGTCGGAAACCTACCAACAGTCAAGCGCCTGGCGCGAGGAGCTTGCTCAAGTCGATCCGGCCAATCGGTTGCTCGCTAGGCAATCTCGGATTCGGCTCGATGCAGAGATCCTCCGCGATCGAGCCCTTTCTGCAAGCGGAGCGATTTGCCTTAGAGTCGGAGGGCCTAGCGTCCATCCACCCCAGCCCGCCGGCGTCTACAACTTCACCCAGACGACCAAGACCTGGAAAGAGGACACAGGGGCAAATCGATACCGGAAAACGATGTACACCGAGTTTTTTCGAAGCGCACCCTATCCGTTGTTTACGACTTTCGACAGCCCCGACTTCAGCACCGTGTGCACCCGTCGCAGTCGGACCAATACGCCACTGCAAGCCCTCACGCTGGCCAACGATCCGGTCTTTTGGGAACTGGCCGAACTCTTGGTGCAAAGGGCGAAACGCGAAGCCGACCCACTTTCGGTCGAGCAACGGATCCATCGCATGGTTCTGCTGGCTTGGTGCCGCGATCCGAGCCGAGAGGAACTCGAACGCTTGAACGAGTTTTATCGGGCAACCCAAGAGTACTATCGCCAGAACCCAGCGGAAATTCATCATTCCCCAGGCACCCAAGCAGCCGATCCCAATGATGCGGCTTATGCCCAAGTCGCACGCGTGCTATTGAATACCGATGAGTTCGTGAATCGCGAGTAGGATGGAAACCAAACGAGGAATCCAAAAAACATGGACAATGTGCGCATCAAAACGAGCATCGATCGAAGGGCCCAATGCATCATGCAGTACAACCGCCGCGCCATTCTCAGCGCCGCGGGAGTTGGCCTTGGAGCAATCGCCCTGGAGTCGATGATGGCTCAGGAAACGCCAAAACCGCTCGGAATGCTTCCGGATTTCCACGTTCCTCCGAGGGTCAAGAACGTCATCTTTTTATTCATGGCTGGTGGGCCAAGCCAACTCGAACTCTTCGAGGACAAGCCTGTGCTCAGGGAATACCATGGGAAATTGCCTCCGGAAAGTTTGACCAACGGCCGCCGCTTTGCGTTCCTGCCTGCCGACGCAAAGCTCCTCGGGAGCAATCGCAAGTTCGAGCGATACGGACAGTGCGGCATGGAACTCAGTTCCCTGTTGCCTCATCACCAGAAAATCGTCGACAAGGTTTGTTGGCTTCGAGGTATGAAGACCGATGTGTTCAATCATGGTCCTGCGAAGCTGTTTATGAACACCGGATTCCAAGCTCCCGGGCGGCCGAGCATCGGCTCATGGGTGACCTATGGGCTTGGCAGCCACTCGGAAAGCTTGCCAGGGTTCGTCGTTTTGCAATCCGGTCCACGCGGGCCCAGAGCCGGCAATACTCTTTGGTCGGCCGGCTTCTTGCCGTCGAAATTCCAGGGTGTACCCTTACGGAGCCAGGGGAGTCCCATCCTGCATTTGGAGAATCCCAAAGGGGTCTCAGGGAGCGTGCAGCAAGGTTTCATCGAAGCGACCAACGATATGAACCGATTGCGGTATGCCGAAGTTTCCGATCCGGAGATACAGACCCGTATTGCCGCATACGAAACTGCCTTTCGCATGCAGACATCGGCACCGGAATTGATGCGGGTCGACCAGGAGACGGCCCAGACGCTTGAGCTCTACGGAGCCGAGCCTGGAAAAAGCTCTTTTGCTAACAACTGTTTGCTCGCCCGTCGACTCGTCGAACGCGGGGTCCGTTTCGTGCAGTTGTATCATACAGACTGGGATCACCATGGGGGCAAAAACGCCGATCTAGACGATGCGCTCGATAAGGTCTGTTTGGAGGTTGATCGAGCATCCACGGCCCTGATCCTCGATTTGGAACGGCGAGGATTGCTTCAAGAGACGTTGGTGATCTGGGGAGGGGAATTCGGTCGAACGCCCATGGGTGAACCTCGTGAGACTACCGGCAGAGACCACCATGTCGATTCGTTCACCATGTGGATCGCTGGCGGAGGTATTCAAGCCGGCAAGATCCACGGGGCGACCGATGAACTCGGCTTTGGAGTGACCGAGGGGCTTGTTCATGTCCATGACCTTCACGCAACAGTGCTCCATCTGCTTGGAATCGATCATCAACGATTGACCTATCGGTTCCAAGGCCGAGACTTTCGGCTCACCGATGTGCACGGAAGGCTCGTCGATGAGATCCTCGCTTAAACGGTCGGCTAGAAGCTTTTGCGGCCACATGGTAACCTTGGTATTAAAAACGTCTCCATTCGGTCCAACCCTCTATTGAACAAAGCTATGAGCCAATCCGAAACGATCAATCCGCAATTGCAAGCTTACGAGTCGACCATCGATGGACTCAGGGCCACAGGCCATCAATTCTGGACCCGCGGCTGGTCGCTAGGCACTTCGAGCAATTACTCTGCGGTCATCGAACGAGAACCCTTGAAGCTTTTGGTCACAGCCAGCGGCAAAGACAAAGGGCATTTGGGACCCAATGACTTTGTGGTTTGTGATGCCCAAGGCAATCCGGTATTTGGGAATCAACCCAAAAGCAGTGCAGAGACTTTGCTCCACTGCCTTGCTGCTCGCCGAGGTGCTGGGGCGATCCTCCATACCCATAGCGTCTGGTGCACTCTGCTCTCGGAGCACTTCGCTGCGATCGGTGGAATCCGTATCAGCGACTTTGAAATGCTCAAAGGTCTCGAGGGAATTACTACCCATCAGGCGAGCGTCTGGGTTCCTATTTTCGAAAACACCCAAGACATCCCCTCGTTGGTGGTTCAGGTTGAAAAGTACTTTCAAGACCATCCAAATGAGCCTTGTTGGGGATATCTGATTCGCCGCCATGGCATGTATACCTGGGGCAAAGACCTGGCGGAAGCAAGACGCCACATAGAGATTCTTGAATTCCTCCTAGAGTGTCTTGGGCGATCGACGAAATTGGTATAACGCCATCATGCTTTCCTTAGTTTTTCGCACCATCGCCCACTTCCACCGTCTCTTGCTTCCCGTGGCCCTTGGGGTGGCAATCTCTAGCGCTGTGATCGTCGGTGCGCTCCTTGTGGGCGATAGCATGCGGGGTTCCTTGCGATTCATCGCCCTGGATCGCATCGGTTCGATTCAGCGAATGATCGTGGCGCCACGGTGGTTCCATCAATCGGCCTTGCAAGCCGATCCATCCCGACCCGGCCCAGGATCCATGGTCGGATTGCTTTGGATCCAAGCAGTCGTCGCCGAGCATCAAGACCGCTCGGAGGAATCCGAAGGAAAAATCACGACTCATCGGGTCACCGAGATGACTCTCATGGGAGTCGATCAGAGCTTCTGGGAACTCGGCACAATCCTGCCTGCATCGACGCTGGGCGACGAACAACTCGTATTGAATCGCTCTCTTGCCGATCAGCTCAAGGTCAAGATCGGCGATCGTGTCACGTTGAAGGTCTCTCGCGATGCGGTCGTTCCGGCCGACAGTGCACTTGGTAAACGAGATACCGAAGTGGTCGCGTTATCCAGATGGCAAGTCGTGGATATCGTCCCAGATAAAAGCTTAGGCCGCTTCTCGCTTCGCAGTGACCAACGGCCGGTTCTCAATGCCTATGCATCCAAAGAGTCACTGCAAAAAGCCCTGGAGATCCAGGGCCAAATCAATGCGGTCGCCAGTTCGATCCCCGACTCCCAACCCCTCTTGGAGACTTTGCAACTGAGTCTCGATGACTTGGGGCTCCGCTGGGAGAGGGTCCAACGGGTCTTTCCCGATAAATCGATCGGGGAATCCACAGACCGAGAACTCCCGTCGGGCACCGAGCCTGTTTCCGTGTTCGATTACGATCAGTTGACCAGCCAGCAGATGATGATCCCAGACGCTCTTGCCGATGCGTTAGCAGACGGCTCGTCGCGACGCGTACTGAGTTACTTGGCCAACAACACCGAGGTCCTTGCAAATCAAAGGGTTGAGTCTCAGGGACGCAGCGTCCCGTATTCGATCATCAGCGGAGTCGATTGGGAACTGATTGCTCGGATGCTCTCCGATGGCCGCAAAGATCCAGTACCCATGGATTGGGTTGTGATTCATGATTGGATGGCCAGGGAGCTCGACGCCAAAGTCGGAGACCGACTGAAAATTGATTATTTTCTACCCGAGACAGTCGAAGGCACCGAAGTTGAGACGAGCTTTGAAGCAAGCATTGTGGCGATCGCGCCTTTGCGAGAACCCGCACAAGCTTATCGTCGCAAGTCTCCAGCGAGGTTCGCAGAGCCTCCGAGTGTATTCAACGACCCGGCTTGGACTCCCTTGGTCCCGGGGATCACCGATCAAGAGTCTATTTCGAACTGGGAGACTCCGTTCGCATTGACTCGCAAAATTGAAAAGCAGGATGACGAGTACTGGAATTCGCACCGTCTGACCCCAAAGTTATTCATCTCCGAGCAACGGGCTAAAGAGTTATTTGGATCGCGTTTCGGATCGCAAACAGGAATCCGTTTCGATGGGCTCAGCGATGCGCAGCGGCGGGAGCAAGGGGATCGCATTCTTCAGACGGCCAAGGGGAAATTGTCGCAATTGGGTTGGCGTGAACTGCCCCTGAGAGCCCAACAGTTACAGGCTTCAAGTGGGACGACCCCGTTCGATGCATTGTTTTTATCCTTGAGTTTCTTTGTCATCGCAGCCGCATTGATTCTCGTCGCTTTGCTTTTCCGATTGACCATCGAAAAAAGGGCCGATCATTGGGGATTGCTGCTCGCATCGGGCTGGACAAGATCTAAAGTGCGTCGGCTATTGCTGATCGAATCGGCGATGATCGCGGCGATAGGTTCCGCCGTCGGGGTCGCCTTAGGGGTCGCCTACGCCTACGCGCTGCTTGCTGGCTTGAAGAGTTGGTGGGTTGGCGCCATTTCCGTTTCGTTCTTGGATTTTCACATCCGTCCCGAGAGCCTCTGGATTGGATGGATTTCAGGGCTCATTGTTTCTCTTGCCACGACTTGGTTTGTCACGAGGCAATTGCGCAAGGCCAGCGTCGCGCGACTGCTCAAAGGCCGTATGGACGATCAAGCCCCGAGCATCCAAGCCAACCGCTTGATTCGATACACCGCTATCGGATGCTTCGTTTTGGGTTTTCTGGCCCTGCTGACTGGTCAGTGGGCCCAGGGCCAAGCCCAAGCTGGGGCGTTTGTCGGTAGCGGCATGCTCTGGATGATCGCGATGGTCTTGTGGCTTTACTCTCAGATGCGTAGATCGTCGAGCCATCAACATCCGAGTTTGGACTTGAGCACCCTGGCCCGCTCCAACGCCCAGCGAGCGCCCTTGCGAAGCATCCTGACCGTAGCGCTCATGGCGATGGCCAGTTTCCTAATACTTGCCATGAGTCTTTTTCAGGCACAACCCGACCGTCGAGGGACTGGCGGTTTTGCTTGGATCGCAAAAAGCTCCCAGAGTATCCATGTGAACCTAGCGGATCCCAAACAGCAGAGGCAAACTCTGGGTGAAAAAGCGCAGGCACTGGTCGATGCGATGATCGTACCGATCCGCGTTCGCGGGGGGGATGATGCGAGCTGCAACAATCTGTACCAAGCGGCCGAACCGCAGGTTATGGGAGTCGGTCCAAGCATGCTCATGGCAGATCGAAGCGCTCAGGGCAAGAGCGAGTTTGGATGGTTTGCTACCGACCTGAGCCAATCGCCTTGGAAACGGCTTGAAGCTCCATCTGAGGGAACCCAAGAGGATCCCTTGCCCGTGATTCTCGACCAGAACACCGCACTCTGGGCGCTGCATTTAGGAGGATATGTAGGTGAGAGATTCAGCTACACCTTCGGTCAAAAGAAAGTTGAATTCCAAACCGTAGGCGTGTTGCAAAATACAGTCCTACAGGGGAGCCTCTGGATTGGCGAAGCGAACTTCCAAAAGGTTTTTCCGGACATCGGCGGATACCGGGCGTTCCTGGTCAAGCCCCAGGACGGCACGAGTGCCCAAGGGCTCGAATCGATCCGAACCGCCTTGGAGGGTGGGTGGTCTGACGAAGGGCTCAGTTGCGCTTCGGCCGACGGCGTCTTGTCGCGGTTGCTGGCCGTGCAAAACACCTACCTGAGCGCCTTTCAGCTCTTGGGAGGATTGGGATTGTTGCTCGGGACCTTGGGGCTAGGGGTCTCGCAGCTTCGAAGTGCGCTTGAGCGCAGGAGCGAGTTGGCTGCGATGCGAGCGATGGGGTTCCCCAAAGCCAGGTTGGTCTGGACCTTGTTCCTGGAAAACGGCTGGCAGTTGTTTCGTGGGTTGGGTATTGGAATGCTCTGCGCTGCGGCTGCCTCGGCGCCTATTCTCGTGCGGGGAAACTCGGTCGTCTCGCTCCGTGGTCCTCTAGCGATGCTCGCTTGGGTCATCCTCTTGGGTTTGATCTTTTGTGTCATGGCAGCGGTGTTGGCGATGCGTCAGCCGCTGCTCGGGGCGCTTCGATCCGATCGATAGCCTAAGGGTGACCATACACTCCAAAAATCGGGCTTGATTCCCCATTCGTCCTGGGACTAAACTCCCACGACAACTCGAATGGAATCGGAAAGGAATCAAATGCCAAACGCACAAAAATCCCGGGCACAACAATTTTTTGCGGCAACGCTGACGGCAAGCTGTTTGTGTTTTCCTGTCATTTCTTTGACCCAAGGCACTCTTGAGGCCCAGGAACGAAATGGAGCCACAACTAGGCTATCGGGAACGCAAGCCTCTGCGCGAAGTAGCATCAAGGACAGCGAGCAGGCCGTACCTAGTGAATCTGGACCGGCGATCGTGGCTCTGGTCAACGGTCAGAAAATTGTTCTGCAGGACTTGGCCAACCTTTGCGTCCTGCGCCATGGCGAGGAAGTCCTGGAGAACATGGTCAACCGATACTTGATTCTCCAGGCTTGCCAGGAGCGCAAAATCGAGATCAAGCAGAAGGATGTCGACGACGAGATCGCACGAATCGCATCGAAATTCAACCTCAGTGTACAGATGTATTTGAAGCTGCTCGAAAGCGAGCGGGACATACGCCCCGAGTACTATGCTTCGGATATCGTTTGGCCCATGCTAGCATTAAGAGAATTGAGCAAGGATATGCTCAAGGTCTCGCCTCAGGACATCGATCGCGCGTTTCAGAGCGAGTTTGGTCCTAAGGTCCAGGTACGGATGATTGCGACCAAGGATTCTGCAAAGCTACAGCAAGTCCACCAGCAAGCCGTTGCGAATCCTGAGTTGTTCAAGACTCTGGCTCGCGACCACTCCGAAGATCCGGCAAGCGCCAGTGTTGAGGGGCTTTTGCCCCCGATTCGCATGAACACGGGCGAGGATGAACTAGAGCGAATCGCCTTTGCGTTGCAGCCTGGCCAAGTATCTGAAATTTTTAAAGTCGGGGATTTGAATGTCACGCTCCAGTGTGTGCGTCATATGCCCCCGGCCAATCCGCCCGCGGCCCAATTGGCCGAAATTCAGGGAAGGATCAAGTCGGAACTCGAGGAGCAGAAACTTCGCGAATCGGCTGAGAACATCTACACCGAACTTCGAAACCGATCCCAGATCGTAACGGTACTCGGGCAGTCGCAGTTGCAGCAGCAGTACCCAGGAATCGCCGCCGTGATCAACGGCCAGAGTGTGACGACGGAGATTCTTGAAAAGGAATGCGTCAAGAGATTTGGCAATAAGATCCTTGAAGGTGAGATCAACCGTAAACTGGTTGAAGATGCACTTACCAAGAGCGGTCAAGCGGTCACACAGGCCGAGGTGGATCAAGAAATCCGAAACACCGCCTTGTTTTACGGCTACATCAATGCAGACGGAACTCCTGACGTCCAACGATGGGTAGCCGACGTTCTAAGCGACAAGGGGAAAACCATCGAAATGTACGTACGAGATGCCGTCTGGCCGACGGTCGCTCTGAAAAAGCTATGTGCCGACCAAGTTCAAATCACCGAGGAGGATATCCAACGGGCCTTCGAAGCGAATTTCGGTCAACGGGCTGAAATTCTCGCTATCGTCATGAGCAATCAACGTACCGCTCAGGAGGTCTGGGAGATGGCTCGCAGTCGCAACACCGAACAGTTCTTCGGCGAATTGGCCAATCAGTACTCCGTCGAACCGAGCTCTAGGGCCAACTTTGGCAAGGTCCCACCATTGCGCAAACATGGTGGCCAGGCGAGCCTCGAGAAAGCAGCCTTCAGTCTCAAACCCGGCGAAATGTCTGGAATCATCGAAGTCGGTGGCCAGTACGTGATCTTGCGTTCGCAAGGGTTCACCGATCCGGTCGTCCAAGACATCAACGCAGTCAAAGAGGATCTCGTCAAAGAGATTCGAGAGAAAAAGCTGGCCAAGCAAATGGACACGATGATGGCTAAGCTCTCGGCCGATGCGCAGATCACCAACATTCTGAATCCTAAAAAGAGTCGGGTCGGTAATGCAGAGATGCAAGCATCGCTCGACGAACTCAAAAAATCCGAAGTCAAACGATGAGTTCAGGCAGTCGCGGTTCGCGGCATTGGGTCCCCGTCGAGAGACGCACACCCGTCGATGCATCCATCGTCGCTAAGCGGGTCCCGAGTTTTCCCATCGTTAGCAGGGTCGATTTCTCGGAGATCGAGGTCAGGAGGCAGTCCCTCAAGGCCAAGGGGTTACGAGTCGGTTGGAATGCCGTCTTGGCTCACGCTTATAGTAAGGTCAGCCAGGATATCCCTGAATTGCGAGATGTCTATGTCGCGCGTCCAGTAGCCTATGTCTACCGACATCCCGAACCGGTTGCTTCTTTGACTATTCATCGCCGGGACGCTTCGGGAAAGGAGCGATTGATCTGGGCGCGAATCTCGTCTCCGCACCGTGTATCGCTCACGGAGTTGCAGTCCCAGATCGATCGTTTTACGACCGCGCCGATCCAGGAGGTTTACAGAGACGGCTTGAGGCTCGAACGTCGCGGACCTTTGCTCCGGAGGCTGAATTGGCACCTGCTGATGCGCTGGTGTGGCAGGAAGCGAGCTAAGCATCTTGGGACATTTAGCATCTCGAGTTTAGGCCATTTGGGCGGACTTAATCTGTATCATCCCCTGGTCACGGCCACAAGTTTAGCCATGGGTCCAATCTCGCAAGACGGCCACTGCGATCTTGCATTGATTTGCGATCATCGAGTCCTCGATGGCGTTCTTGCGATTCGCTCGCTTAATTTACTCACCGATACGATTAGGAACACTTTGTTTCGTGATTGAGAGTCTTGGGTATGTCTACTCTAGATTGGACCTTGCATACTTTACAATCTGTATATTCGCATCGGTTTTGATATCCTCAGTCGGCAATAGCCCCTTTTCCTCCCGGAACCATACGTACCTTGGAAAGCGAAGCTACCTTCTCAAAAAGGCGTTCTTTGTTTGAAACCCCGTAGACCCTTTGGAATCCTTGCGTAGAATTCGTCGCTGAGCCAACCTCTGACGGATCGGGTTTTACCGGAAAACCACACCGAGAGTTTGTGCTTGACGCCAACAGAAAACCCACAGACTGATGAAGAAGATATCACCTCGTTTTTTGATTGTATCGCTTATTTCCCTAGCCTGCATTGGGGGCTGTCGTCAGGAATCCCGTGAGTATCTGCAGGCTTTGGAGGCTAAAGATCGCCTGATTGAGAGTTCCCACACAGCTCGCAAGGATATGATTGACTCGTTGGGAAGAAAGAGCCTATCGCACGCCGATCGCGCGATGGAAGAAGAGGGAAGACTCGAAGAGCAGAGTCTTTATGTTCAGGGCAGACTCGACTCTTTCCGTCCCCACGTCCCTAACCCTGCCCTCTATGAACAGGCTAGCGAACTTGCCAGGAGTTTGGAGCAGGATCGCAACAGCCTTTTGGACCAGTGGGTTGAGGCTTCGAAAGATCTCAATACGGATGTTGCTAAAGAGATTTCTTCTAAGATTCGCGATGTAGAACTAGCCTTGGCCGAGGCCAGTGAGACAGCAAAGCGTTCGCGCCCATTCGGAACCTCTGACCAATCCTCTAGCGACGCGGTTCTCGCACGGGAGCTTGCTCCCGAAGAAAAAAGATAGGCATAACAAAAGAAAAAGCCCCCGGTAGGAGTTCCTTTACCGGGGGCTTTGAATTTTTCGATTGGGAAACAAACTTTACGTGGTCTGATTACTCAGCGGCGAGTAGTTACTGGTACCAAATCTTTTCGTTGTCCAGTTTAGAGGCAGCAACTCTCGCCTCAGCGACCGACTCGTTTTCCTTGACTTGGGTTGCGAAGTACCAGGACTCGATCATGACACCGCCGCTTGCCGAGACCAGGAGGCCTTGAGCCGTCTGCAAGAAGCTGATTTGAGGATCGAGCGATTTCGCAACATCGAGTTTAATTGTTTCGATTTGTCCGTGGTTTCCAAGGATGTTTGACAAGTCGCAGGCAGCAAGAGATTGGAGATTTTGCGATTCGATCAATGCTGCAACCAGGCATAGATCCATCACATTGCGAAGTTCGCCAAATACTGGATCCTTAACCGCCAATTCGCCAATCTTCTTGGTAAAGTTATCTGCCCATTTTTTGGCCACAGGATCGGCTTTGCCCGTCTGTTTGCGCTGACCTGCTTGGTCGAAAGCTTCGGTCTCGGTCATGGTTTTGACTCTCTGTCCGGAGATCTTCCAAGCCAAACGGTCTTTGCTGTGGGTGATTGCGTCGTAGTCACATGCCATCCACCAACGAGACTGAATCTGAGTTGAGGCGTTCGACCGATTTTGAATCATTTCCATGTAGCTTGGTAAACCTGCCACTGGCGGCTTGGCCAGATTCATCCCATAGAGTTTCATGCGATAGTCGGCCGCGAGGATCACGCGTGCCATGTGGCTATCTGCAGGAAGTCCTGAAAGGGTTACTTGCTGAGGGCCAAATGCTCGTGCCAATGCAGGTGCGGCTTGCGATGGGTTGACGTTTCCGCCAAGGTTTCGCAGAGCTTGGTTGAATTGACGATACCCTTGCTCGGTCGGATCGATAGAAACCGAAACACCACCATTGCGAGCTTGGTCTACGTAACGAAATGCCGTCGCTAAATCATCGAGGTTGACCACTGGGCTGCCGGTGTTTTTTCCGACGATCGAGCCCTGTGGGCCAATCGCCCATGGTTCGGCCGGTCCAGCGATTACAATGTCGTTCCGCTCAGGGTAGACAAAAACATAATCGATGCGGGTCAGACCACCCAGACAGTATACGTCCTCAGGAATAGACTTGCCCTGCTTCTGAGCGTCGAGCACCATTTGCTGGATGCCTTTAAGGGAGATCAGTCGGAGATCCGTCGCCTTGGCAAGATCCCCTTGTGCGCCTTGCATGGTCGAACGGAGTTGCTCGAGACTCCTGCTTTGGTCCTCGGCCGTAGAGTTCCTCAGTACGCCATCGGAGTCGATCATAACCCCACCGACGCCTCGGTTCCCAAAGACGTTTCCAAATTGAGCCGTCGCGTTCTCGAACGAAACGGAGCATGCAGCCATCGCAATGGCTAATGACCGTGGTAACCACGATTGAACAAGTCCCGGCAATCTAAAACGCATGATCGTACTCCGTTAAAACACCAAAAATTGTGCTAGGATGGACACGGGGGATAACCCAACCCGCTCCCTATTAGTTTATTTCAGCCTTTGCGCGATGCAACCAATCAAACAACCTGCATACCTAATTATCCGCCAAGGAAACCGTTGGACGGATGTTTTCCGCTTGGAAAATGACCAGTCCCTCGTCGTCGGAAGGGCTTCTTCCAACGAAATCCCGGTCGCCGACGAACGCGCCAGTCGTCGCCATGCCGAAATCATTTATAAAGACGGCAACTGGATACTTAGGGATCTAGGGTCCCGAAACGGAACCCTCCTGGACGGTTCCAAGATCGACGCTCCCAAGGTCCTTTCCCCAGGAAATCAAATAACGGTCGCATCATGCCGGATGACTTTTGTGCATTCTCTGAGCGACTATGTACCCCCGGTTAACGATTTTGAGGGTGCTAATGATTCTCCAGGATCCCAAACACAGTCGGATCTGCCACCTTCGATCATCCAACGACGGGCGAAAGCCTCGATGCTGGAATCTCATGAGATCGAACTTAGACCTCTTTCCCCCGGAGAGTCCGAACCACCGATCCGACCAGAAACACCCCGACGATCGGATATTCCCGGACAAACCGCATCCAATGAACGGATCGCGAACGCACCGGAGATCGAGGTGTTACCCTTGGCCTTCGAACTAGCCAAGTCGTTATCGATCAGCGAAGCCTGCGAATTGGCACTTCGAAAACTCCTTGCGATCACAGAGTGCCAAGCCGGAGGGGTGATCAAACTCGATCGGAGCACCAAGGAGTCCAAGCAGAATCGAACCAAATCTTCGGATTCCGACGCTCCGATCCTGACGGTCTTGGCTGCTCAAGAACTCGCCGGAAAGGCCTACCACCCGATCTCCGATACCATCGTTCAAAACCTCATCCGAGACCCATCGGCGATCCTGGCCCGAAATGTCATCTCCGACCCCACCCTCATCGCTAACCCCGAACAAAGCGGCAGCCACGTCCTTACAACCACTTCTCTGATTGCCGCTCCGATCCAAGTCGACGGATCGCTTTTCGGTGTTCTGCACATGTACTCGCGGATCGGTCGCAAGGACCTTGGCCCAGAGGACCTCGAAGTCGCTCTAGCCATCGCCGAAGTTCTTTCGGTATCGATCGCGAATCTTTCAAGGCAGCAGTTGCTCCAATCCAAACTCCAATCGACTCGCTCTCGGCTCGAACAACTCGAACAGCGCTTAGGGCATGGCGATTGGATAGGTGATTCCCAGGGAATGAACCTACTGCGTGAGCAAGTACGTCGGGTGGCTCCCACTCAAGCGACCGTATTGATCCGTGGCGAGAGCGGAACGGGCAAGGAGCTTGTTGCCCGAGCCATCCACGAGAACAGCCCCCGCGTCTCAGGGCCCTTTGTCACGATCAACTGCGCGGCCCTCTCCCCGACGCTCCTGGAAAGCGAACTCTTCGGGCATGAAAAAGGTGCCTTCACCGGTGCGACCGATCGAAAAATCGGCAAGTTTGAAATGGCCGACACCGGCACGATGCTCCTGGATGAACTCGGGGAGATGAGTATGGAAATCCAATCCAAATTCCTCAGAGTCCTCGAGGGTCATCCCTTTGAACGGCTCGGTAGCAACAAGCCGATCCGGACCAATGTTCGTATCGTAGCTGCGACGAATCGAGACCTCGAACAAGCCGTCCAAGAGGGGCGATTTCGCTCGGACCTGTACTTCCGTTTACGCGTCATCGAACTGCGTATCCCACCCCTTCGCGAACGACTCTCCGACGTGCTGCCGCTTGCTGAGTTTTTCTTGAAGCAGTTCAAAAACAACTCCGGGTATGGCCCGACGGTCTTTTCGGAGCGATCGCGTCGAGCCATGCTCGCCTACCATTGGCCAGGAAACGTCCGCGAACTGAAAAACTCTGTTGAACGAGCTCACGTTCTTGCTGTAGGCGATGTGGCGGAACCAGAGGACTTGGCTCTCTCCCACCTCCAAATTCCTGGCATCGAATCGAGTCGTCCCGCAGGAGCCCAGCCTGCCGAGCCCTATCGGGAAAGAACCCTCGAACAAGTCGAGCTCGAACATATCGCACTTACGCTCCAGCACACCCAGGGACAAAAAAATCGTGCCGCAACGATTCTTGGGATCGAGCGATCGACGCTCGATCGAAAACTCAAACGCCTGCAGGAAGGCACCTAACGCGGATCTGCGGACCTGATCGCTTGCTCAATGGCCTGCTTGCGAGCCAGTTCGAATTCATCCCCAGGTGTCCAAGATTGCATCTGTGGTGCATCGGCGGCGTTCAAGCCAACTTCGGTCAATAACTGAATGTCCTCGATCGCACCGCTTAAATCCCAGCTAGGGTCGTATTGGTCCGAGCGCTGGTGGTAGTGCTTATCGGTCCATGCCTGCAACTGCTTTTTTCCCCAACCCTCGGGCTGATTCCGCACCGAATGGCCTCCGTGCAGGTAGACGGCAGGAACCCCGACCTTGGCCAGCGAAAACTGATCCGAGCGATAGTAATAACCCTTGCTGGGCTCCAAATCGCCGACCACCGTACGGCCTTGCTTGGTCGCCGCGCTTTGGACCCATTGATCCAGCGAACTTTTGCCCAATCCGATCACCTGCACATCTCGGGTCGGCCCTAGGAAGTTGATCCCGTCGATGTTGATCAAAGCAGATAGCTTGCCATTGGGGATCGGAGGATTCTCAGCAAGATACTTCGAGCCAAGCAATCCTTGCTCCTCAGCTCCAACGGCCGCAAACAATAACGAACGCTTAGGTCGATAGCCCGACTCACGGATCGCCCGCAAAATCGTGAGCAAAGCTGCCGATCCCGATGCGTTGTCGATCGCTCCATTGTAGATGTTGTCCCCATTGGCATCACGCTCTGCCGACATTCCGATGTGATCATGGTGAGCCATAAAGACAACGTACTGGTCTGAGATCTTCGGATCGCTTCCAGGAAGAACACCGAGCACATTGGCTGTCACTCGTTCGCGCGCAACGCATCCGATGCTCGTCGAGAGCATAAGCCCCAGCGGGACTGGCTTGAACCCCCTGTCCTGAGCTTGCTTGCGCAACTGGTCCAAATCCAACCCGCCCATACGTATCAACTCACGCGTCGCCGACTCGGTCATCCAACCCTTCATCGCCATCCTCGGACCAGCAGAATCCCTGAGCTCAAACTCCTCACCGGTCCATGAAGTTTGAATGACGCTAAAGGGATAACCCGCCGAAGCATCGGTGTGGATGATGATCGCACCGGCCGCACCTTGTCGAGCCGCACTCTCGTACTTGTAATCCCAACGTCCATAGTAAAGCCGCTTGGAGCCAGCAAATAAATCTGGATCCTCCTCTGGATCGTTGTTCATCATCACAAGTATCTTCCCCTTGAGGTCGACCCCTTTGAAGTCGTCCCATTGGAATTCTGGCGCCTGAATCCCAAATCCGACAAACACCAACTCGGCTTCCTCGATCGATATATTCGCCTCAGGTTTGCCCGCTACGGCGATAAAATCCTTGAAGTAATCCAAGCCGATCGAGTCTCCCTTGGCGGTCTTAAACTCCCACCGCTTTTCCGGTTCGCTGCTCAATCCGAGCATCGGAAAAACCTGACGGTACGAACCCACCGCCGGGGCGATCTCCAGACCAAGGGATTGAAACTGAGTCTCCAAATACAACTGCGTCAATGCATCTCCTTGAGTCGCAGGCCCCCTGCCCTCCAAGAGGTCATCCGAAAGGAATCGAATGTGCGCTCGGAGCGTCGATTCCGATACTCTCTTTTGCACCTCCTCGATACCCTGGCCATGCGCCGAACCCAACAAAGCACAACCACCGAAAAAAGCTGCAAAGATTCGTTGCCAAATCGGACGACGCATGGGATCCCCTTCATTTTCAGTTCAAGATTAAACTACGGTTTTGAGCCCGACACCCAAGGAGTGCTCCGCTAAGCTAATAGACACAACCGTGCCACGCAAGCTCAAGCCCTCTACCAATGGACCCCCTCGAGATGGTCGAAACCCATACAAGAACCGTCGAATTCCAGGTTCGAGGGATGACCTGCGCCGCCTGCGTTGGCCGCGTGGAACGGGCCATCGCAAAAATCCCAGATGTTCTCCAAGTGTCGGTCAATCTAGCCACCGAACGGGCTACGGTCCAATTCGATCCGAAATCCCCGGAATTAACTGCTGCGACCATCGATCAGATCCAAGCGTCGATCGAAAACGCCGGCTACGCCGTCACACGCTTGTCGCCGACGAGGCCCCCCAACGCTTTACCTACCGACCCCGAGTCGATTTCCTTAGGCCGCGATTTCTGGATATCCCTGCTCTTTGCCACTCCAGTCTTTCTCCTTTCCATGCTCCCGATGCTATCGAGCAGACTTATGGAGTCGATGATGCGATGGATGAGCATGCCGCAATGGAACTGGGTGCTCTGGGCATTGGCCAGCGTCGTTCAGTTCTGGCCCGGACGGCGGTTCTATCGAAACGCTTACCATAGCATCAAAGACTTTTCGCCCGACATGAACGTCCTGGTCGTTATGGGAACGACGGCGGCCTATGGGGTCAGCTCCTTGATCACCTTTTTCCCCAATTGGCTCGGTCATAACCAACAGCATGTCTATTTCGAATCCTCTGCAGTCGTCATCTGTTTGGTGCTCCTGGGTAAATACCTCGAAGCCCGTTCCAAGCAATCGACTAGAGAGTCTCTCTATGGCTTGGCTAAACTGCAACCTCAAGATGCCCAACGCGTTGTGGATCAGCATACGCAGCGCGTGGCTATCTCAGAGATCTCCCTCGGGGATCGACTCGCCGTCTACGAGGGACAAGCCATCCCGCTCGATGGAGTGATTGAAACGGGAAGCAGTTTTGTCCAAGAAGGAATGGTCACCGGGGAACCTATCCCCAAGGAAAAAACGATCGGCGATCGGGTTATCGGCGGTACTATCAACGGCAACGGACAACTGACGATCCGAGTCACGGCTATCGGCAATGATACGTTCCTTTCTCGTATGATGGCCATGGTCATCGAGGCGCAAGCCCACAAACCCCCGATACAGACGACCCTAGATCGTATCATTCGAATCTTTGCTCCGAGCGTGCTGCTCATGGCCATCGCTACAGGTCTCGGATGGTGGTTGCTCAGTTCCGAATCGGCATTTGAAAAAGCTCTTGTCCATTCCGTCGCGGTGCTCGTTGTCGCTTGCCCTTGCGCACTGGGACTCGCTTCGCCTTTGAGCATGATGGTCGGAAGCGGTCGGGCCGCCGAGCTTGGAATTCTATTTCGATCTCATGAAGCGATTCAAAAGCTCGCTCGTGTCGACTCGGTCATCTTCGACAAAACCGGTACGCTGACGCTTGGCGCTCCGCTCCTGAAGGGAGTTTGGCCCATCGCCACATCGCCCCCTTCCCATAGCGAATCTGAAATACTCGGACTCGCTCGTATGGTTGCTCATTCATCGAATCACCCAATCTCCATCGCAATTCGTGAGGCGGCTCTGGAGCTTCGACCGAAAGGATTTGCAATCGAAAGCCAAGCCGTGCCCGGTAAAGGTGTGCGTGTTAAGCTCAGCGACCGGCGGGAACTTTCTCTTGGGTCCTACTCCTGGATGGAGCAACAAGGTTTGACCAACCTGGAGTCGGACCAACTCCACCGCGAATTGTCCGCCCAAGCTTTGAGTGTCAGTTGGTTGGCCCAGGGCAAGGAGATTCTCGGTGCCCTGGGTGTCCACGACCCGCTCAAACCACAAAGCGAGTCGACGATCGCAGCGCTCAATAGGCTTGGCCTTCGCACCACCATCCTCTCGGGAGATCAATCCAACGCCGTTCGTACTGTCGCCCAGACGCTTCATGTCGAGCGATGGCACGCGGAGCAAACTCCCGAGGAAAAAGGGAAGAAAATCCAACTCTATCGCGATGGGGGCGAGACGGTGGCTTTCGTTGGGGATGGAATCAACGATGCGCCAGCCTTGGCCAGCGCCGACGTCGGAATCGCCATGGGCAATGGTTCGCAAATCGCTATATCCACCGCCGACGTGGTTCTCGCGTCGGGCTTTGTCCCACAGGTCCCACTGGCAATCGGACTGGCTCGCAGCGTCATGCGCAACATTCACCAAAATCTCTTCTGGGCATTCGGCTACAACCTGATCCTATTGCCGCTTGCCGCCGGTTGGCTCTCCCCGTGGACCAACTGGACTTTCTCCCCAATGCTCGCTGCCCTTGCCATGGGGCTCTCGAGTTTGCTGGTCGTTGGGAATTCGTTAAGGCTTCGAGCCTACCGGGGCTTGAGTCACTAACTTCTTCGATCGGTCATTTCGTGGACCATATCGACCAATGCGATCACGTGGTCGACCGGGGTACCTGGCAGGATGCCATGTCCGAGGTTAAAGATGTGGCCGGCTCGTCCTGCGGCCAAATCCAATACGTCCTTGGCATGCTTACGAATCGTATCGATTCCTGCGAAAAGTATCGTCGGGTCGAGGTTCCCTTGAACCGCTCTATCTGGGCCTGCCATGTCCCAACCGACATCGAGTGACACTCGCCAATCGATCCCTACGACGGTTCGGGAATCCCCTCGCAGGCAGGAAATGAGCATCGGGTTTCCGGTCGCGAAATTGATTACCGGTACGTTCGGAATGATCGACTCGAGGAGCCGCTGCATGTGCGGCAAGATATTAGTGCGGTAATCGTTTGGAGAGAGGCAACCAGCCCAGGAATCGAAAAGCTGAACGACCTGTGCTCCGGCGACAATCTGCGAGTTCAAGTAGAGCGAAATCGAATGAACAAGTTTGTCCATCAAGATATTCCAAGCGCTCGGATCGTTGGCCATCAACGACTTGGTATGGAGAAAGTTGCGAGATGATCCCCCTTCGATCATGTAGCTTGCCAGTGTAAAGGGGGAACCCGAGAAGCCGATCACCGGGATTCGCTCCGGCAGTGCCCGGCGGGTCTGTTCGACGGTCTGTGTGACGAAGCTTAAGGCATCCATCGACTCGAGCCTTGCGACTCGGTCGATATCTTTAGCTTGGCGTATCGGGTTATGGATCACCGGTCCATCTCCCTGGGTAAACTCTAGATCGAAACCCATCGGTTCGAGAATCGGCAATAGGTCTGAGAAAATGATCGCCGCGTCGACTCCGAGTTTTTCGACGGCCGTGACCATGACCTCGGCGCATAGACTGGGGTTTTTACAAAGCTCCAAAAAGGAGACTTTTTCTCTCACTGCACGGTACTCTGCCATGTACCGACCTGCTTGACGCATCAACCAAATCGGCGTGACATCGGATGCTTGCCGATAGCAGGCTTTGAGGAATGGGCTCTGGGAGAGACTCTCCCCGAGCCGTCCGAGTTTCTCCTTGGCCGTACCGCTTGTGCTCGATGGCAGGACCGCTGCAGTAAACCGCTTGGCCTTGAGAATTCGATGGCATTTCTCCGAAGTTTGTTGAACGAGTTGCCCCATCTTGTTCGGGCTCGCCTCGAGGTCCACGGGCAAGTTCAAGTGCTGGAGCATTTCCGAAGTTGTCGGCCCGATCGATGCGACGACCAGACGGTCCATTGCGGTTCGAAGTTCCGACTCGCACCCGAGTTTCTCGGCCATGCGGAGCAAATTAACTGCCTGATGGGCGCTGGTGAACATCAGGACATCCTGTTTGCCTTGGCAGATCGATTCGATATTCTTTTGGAGCGGCTCGGTGTCCTCTGGAAAATCCCATTGGTAGACCTTCACGCTCAGGACGTTGGCTCCTCGCGCTTCGAGACCGGCAACCAGGGAATGATTCGTCACACCGTATTCCTGAAGTCCAATGGTCAAGTTCGAAACCGGGATGTTCTGATCGATCAACTGGAGGACTTCGCGCCAGGTATTCGGTTCAGGTGCGCGAAAGCTAGGCTGAAGTCCCACTTCTCGCATCGCCGCTACGGGCTTAGGGCCTCGCGCGATGGTGATAATGTCTGAAAGGGAATTCAAAAGCCGCTGCCGATCGACATGCTTTTCAACGGTCGAGAGGAAATGCTTGAAACCAACCCCTGTAAGGAAGATCACCAAACCGATTTCGCCGGTGATGATTCGATAGGCAAAGTCGACGGCCTCTTTGTTCTTGTCGATCGGCAGTTCTCTCATCGAAGGGCTGACGGTGGGCGTTCCACCAAAGCGCTCGATAAGCCTTGCAAACTCATCGCGGCGTCGACTCTCCAGAGCGCTGACGCGAAGACCGTGGAAATTCGGTTCGGACCTGGAGGGTTCACTGGAGTCGGTCATGGAGAGATCTTCGTCTGCTGAGGCTAGCGTGTGTGGTTGGAGAGTCGTTCGAGTACTTTGGCAAGCGCATGGATCCCCTCGGATCCATGGCCGTAGACCTGGGCGCTGCGCCAAAGTTGTGTTACCAGTGCGGATCCAGGGAGCGATACATTGGCCTTTTCGGCGGACTGCGCGACTAATCGCATGTCCTTTTGCTGGGTGTCGACCATAAACCCTGGACTCCAATCCCCGGCACAGATTTTTGGACCTAAATTCTGCAATGCCCAACTCGCTGCGGCCCCCGCCCCCAAAGCCTCAATGAGAATCTTCGGATCGATTTGGAGTCCACGGGCCAACGACATCGCTTCGCATACCCCGAGCAGATTCATTGCCCCCATGATCTGGTTGCAAAGCTTGACCCCTTGTCCAGCTCCCAAAGGTCCGCAGTGGGTGATCGTCTTGCCCATCGCCTCAAAGATCCCACGAGCCGCGTTGAAATCGTACTCGCTTCCCCCTACCAAGATGCTCAATGTTCCATTCTGAGCTCCGAGGGTGCCACCGGTAACAGGAGCTTCGAGGTAACGAAATCCACCCGCGGCGAGTCGATCGCCTAATCCCAAGGATGCGCTCGGCGCGATGGTGCTCATGTCGATGAACAAGGTTCCTGGGGCTGCACCTTCGACCGCGCCGCTTTCCCCAAAGAAAACCTGCTCGACATCCGGACCATCGGTCAGGCAACTGATGACCACCTCGACCCCTTGAGTCGCTTGGCTTGGAGTGTCAAAAGCAACTGCTCCAGCCTTGACCGCATCGTGCGTTTTGGCCTTCGTCCGGTTGTAAACTTGGACACGATACCCGGCTTTGAGCAGATTGCAGGACATGCGGGTCCCCATCAATCCCATTCCCAAAAAGGCCACGCCCTGCGATTGAGTACCGCTCATGCACCCCGTCCTGAAAATACCGAGTTGTCGTTGCTGTCATTCCAAAGCGAACATGCTAAACGATCCATCAAAAATCGGGTAGGCAAAAAACCAACCTCCGGCTGTGCTACAATAGTTTTCATTGGAAAAACAGCCCGATTAAGTCTCCTGAACCCATTCCTGCCACGAGGTATGATCATCGATATCGTCATCCAACCCGACCGACCCCGAATGGGTGCCTATTCGGCGAAACTCGCCGCCATGATCCTCCGCAGCGCCATCGCTGAGCGAGGCCAAGCTCGAATCATTGTCGCGACTGGATCGAGCCAATTCGAAGTCCTCGATGCCCTGACGTCCGAACCTCGAATCGATTGGACCTGCGTCGACGGATTCCACTTGGACGAATATGTCGGTATTGCGCCGGATCATCGCGCATCGTTCTGCGGTTACCTAAAATCCCGATTCGTTGAGAAAATCCCACTGAGATCCTTCCATTTCCTCGATGGAACCGGCAACCCCGAAACTGTCTGCCAGCGCGCTGCTCGTAGCCTGCTGGAATCTCCTGTCGATGTTGCTTTGATCGGTATCGGCGAAAACGGCCACCTAGCCTTCAATGATCCGCCGGCGGATTTCGAAACGACCGAAGCCTACCACGTGGTGCTTCTTGACCAAGCGTGTCGCAAACAACAGGTCGGAGAAGGTTGGTTTGCCTCCCTCGAAGACGTTCCGACCCACGCGATCAGCATGACCATCCATCAAATTCTGCAGTCGCGAAAAATCATCTGCAGCGTTCCCGACGAACGCAAAGCACCGGCCGTCCGAGATAGTGTCGAAGGCCCAGTCTCCAACCTCGTTCCAGGCTCGATTCTCAAACGCCATCCCAACACGACGCTCGTTCTGGACCGAGCTGCAGCAAGCCTCCTTAAACCGCTAGGCTCCGATCCGACCGGAGCCTAGCCAACCCGAACCGAATTCAAGCCTCTTTGGTTATCCAACGAACGAACTGCTCATGCTCTCGAAAACCTCTTCCCTAAATCCATCCACCAATCCGCTCTCAAATCGAAATGTTCGAACGCACAGGCATGCGCGGCTTGTGCGCCTCTGGCTGATGATTCTCTGGCTCGGTTCCATGGCCGGAAGCATGGCGGCCCAAGATTTCATCCCCCGGAAACAAACCATGCCCCCCGGCCCCCCCTTGAGCCCTGCCGAAGCCTTGTCCCGTATGGTCGTACCCGAAGGATTCCATGTCGAACTCGTCGCCTCGGAACCCGACCTGCAAAACCCTGTCGCTATGGCCTTCGATGACTCGGGCCGCATCTATGTCACCGAAAGTTTTGAATACCCTCGCCACGAACCCGGGCCAGGCAAAGATCGCATCAAGATCCTTACCGACTCCGATGGCGATGGAAAAGTCGATCGCGTCAAAGTCTTTGCCGAAGGTCTCAATATCCCGTCGGGAATCGCCGTCGGACACGGGGGCGTTTGGGTAGCCAACGCACCAGACCTGCTGTTCCTCCAAGACACCGATGGTGACGATGTGGCCGATCAGTCGACAGTCGTCGTGACCGGCTTCGGACGAGTCGATACCCACGAACTGCCCAACGCCTTGACCTGGGGACCCGACGGATACCTCTACGGTCTAAACGGCGTTTTCAATCCCTCGGTCATCGAACAGGATGGTCGCAAACACGAATTCACCTGCGCCATGTTCCGTATCGATCCCCGCACGAAAAAATTTGAAATCTTCTGCGAGGGAACAAGCAACCCCTGGGGAATCGCATTCGACTCGCTCGGCAACTCGTTTGTCAGCGCTTGCGTTATCGATCACCTTTGGCACCTGACCGAAAGCGGGTACTATCTCCGCCAAGGTGGACCTTACCCACCGAACACTTGGTGGGCCGAATCGATTGTCAAGCATAAGCATCAAATGGCGGCCTACTGTGGGATCGAATTCTTCGATTCTCAGGCCTATCCAGAAGCCTACCGAAATAAACTTTACATGGGAAACATCCACGGAGGATGCATCAATACCGATCGTGTCGAACGCTCCGGGGCAAGCTATCAAGGGTTCGGTGAACCGGATTTCCTGACGGCCAACGACGTCTGGTTCATGCCCGTTGCACAAAAGATCGGACCCGACGGGTGCCTCTACGTTCTGGACTGGTACGACCGATACCATTGCTACCAAGACGCCTCGGCGGATCCCAAAGGGGTCGACCGAGGACACGGAAGACTCTATCGAATCGTCCACTCCGAGCGTCCGAAACCCCGCTACGAAGACATCTCGAAACTGACCGAATCCGAGCTGATCGCCGCCCTTGCGGACCCGAACCTATTTGTTCGTCAAAGATCTCAACTAGAACTCGCCGAGCGCAAGATCGCCCCAGGGTCTGCGACGGCACTGGAACTCGAAACTCTAGTCAATCAGGTTGCATCCTTGAAAACAAAGCTACATGCGATCTGGGCCCTCTCAGGCTCCGGCGCCCTACGTGATTCGTTTCTCCTCTCGTTGCTCGATCATGCCAATCCAGAAGTTAGAGCCTGGGCCGTTCGCCTAGCCGGCGATCTGTTCCCCTCGGATCCATCAATCGTCGCTCGGTGCCGAGATCTGGCAGCCGATCCAGACCCACGCGTGCTGGTTCAAGTCGCAGTTGCCGCTACGAAATTTCATCGGGCCGTCCCGAGCACTGAAGCCTGGATCGCAACCGAACTGGAAATCGCTCGCCACAACGCTGCCGATCCACTCCCCGATCCGATTCTCGGCCGGATCGTCTGGCAAAACCTCAAGCCTGTGGCCAACGAAGCGCGTCGAGCCATCGTGAATCAATCGTTGCACTCGACGAGCCCTTCCGACTCCCTCTTGGACTCCATGTTGCCTCGATTCGCTGCACTCTGGACCGATCGGCTTGCGAATTCGAATTTCAATCAAGAACAGACCGAGGTGATCGCAGACCTTTTCTCGCTGCTTGAGCATTTTCGCAAGAAAAGCCCAAGTCTCGCAACGGCTATCTTGCAGCCTCTTGTGAACCGATCCTTGAACCGTGGTTTTGATCCCATCGAGCTTCGAATACTCGTTCGGAAATTTTATTCACCCCAAGACAGCATCCCTTGGGATAAACTGCGGACCGGCCAACCAAGTGAAAAACAAGAGATCCTCCTGGGGTTACTAGTCGGTCACCCTGAAGCTCTCCGTATTGCAAAACGATCGGTTCTGGACTTGCAGGAACGTCCTTCGGTTCGCCAAGACCTTCTCCGCCTGGTCGCCGACGAATCCCCCGAGACGGCGAGAGAAGTTTTTCACCAAATGCTCCAACAACCTGCCCCCGACTCTAAAGACGATCGGGCCTGGATAAATACCGTCATCGATCTCGGAGTCGAGAAATCTCAGAGTTCCGACTTCGATCGACTCGCCCAAAAACTCCCATCGCTCTCGAGCGAATTGCAAGCAGCCATCGCCGAACGCATGTGCCAACGCGACCCGACGGCCTCGGTCCTGCTCTCGTGGATCGCCGATGGCAAACTCCGCAAAGAACTCCTAAGCCCAAACCGTATCCGCTTGCTGGCAACCCAAGGTTCCTTGGAAACCAAAGCGTTCGTCGGCAAAATCTTTGGTACCATCAATGTCGACGGAACCCGAGAACGCGAACAAGTCGTTCGAACCATGGCCCAACAACTTCAAGGGGCAACCGGCGATGCGAAACGGGGTTGGGTTACCTACGAACGCATCTGTGGCCAGTGCCATGTCATGCACGGAAAGGGGATTGAGGTTGGTCCGAATATTACGGCCAACGGCCGCGGATCATTCGAACAACTGCTCGTGAGCGTCTTTAATCCGAGCCTTGTCATCGGTGATGCCTATCGATCCGTGACCCTGCGAACTACCGACGGAACGGTTGTGACCGGCCTTTTGGTTTCCCGCGATGATCGCCTGACGGTCATCAAAACCCAGGGAGGGAAAGAGGTCCAAGTCCCCGCCGATGAAATTGAAGCGTATCAACAGGATAAAAAATCCTTGATGCCCGAGGGGATCGAATCGCAACTTTCCCCAAAGGAACTGGCCGATCTATTTGCTCTTTTGTCGCTTGAGAACCCTCCCGAGAATCCTGACAATAGGGAAATCTCTGGGACACCGGAGAGACTGCACCGAAAATAAGCCAGGGTTAACGCTTCGGTTTGCCTGTGGAGATCTTGCCTGTGGAGCTCTTGCTCGATGGGCCAGACGAAGACATCGAGCCGGTCGTTCTGCCACTGGAGTCTCGGAATTGAGTACGGCCCGAACTCGATTGACTCGCTCCAACGCTGCGGCCGCTCGCATCGCGGAATTGGTTTCTACCATCCTGCGTTTGCTGCATCTGCCCGATCGTCCTTCCGTTGGAAGCACGAAGCACGCTGTTGCCTGATCGAGCAGCAGAACCCGAAGAGGATCCGGACGATTGCGAAGTCCCGACGGTTCGTCCACTCGCGTCGCGGAAGGTCACCTTTCCTGCCTGGATGCTAGCCGTCCCGGTCGTTCTTCCGCTGGCATCGCGAAAAGTGATCCGATCCCCGGATCTGGTGGCGCTCCCGGTCGAACGCCCGCTCGCATCGCGGAAGTCCGATCGGTCCGAACCGCTGTTGGCAGCCGACTGCCAGAGTCGGAGCTGAGCTGGGTCTGTTCGGTCCGTTTTGGCCGTTGGGGCCGTTTGGGCCATTGCAGAACCAGAGAGCGTCAAGAGGGCCAATGCAGCGAAACGACGAAGGACTTGTACCATGGGCGAATTCTCCGATAAACAAACAGCATGAACCGCTCGATCGAGCACATCGGGCCAATGCTTGCTCCGTGCTTCTTCTCGTACTCAGCATCGCGGTACTCGTACTCGATCAGGTCTAGTATAGCAATCCGGTTCATAGCTCCGCAAGTTACCGCGGACCGCACCGCTCCACGATTGGCACCGCCGCAGTTCCAACGGCCATCGGTTACGAGTACCGTCTCTTCTGGGGGGACCGAGACTCGGGGATCAAGTCCCCGGAGTAAAAAGGCAACCGGGGTAAAAAGGCAAAAAGTTTGAGCTAGGCCCAAACTTTTCGCAGGTTTTTCAGATCGTTACTACCGGGCCCGTGGAATTACGGGCGGCGGGTCGCGATGCCTAGCTGCTCTTCTTCTTCCTCAGGGATGATGATCCGAGGAGTCACGGTGAACATCAAGGTTTCGGTATCCCGACCGATCGCGTTGTTCTTAAAGAGACGGTTGATGTAGGGGATCTTCGAGAGGATTGGAGTTCCCTTTTCGATCCGTTCTTCTGAAAGGCGTTTGATACCACCCATGAGGATGGTGCCACCGTCTGGAACCGTCACGGTCGTGCTGACGCTCGTCTGCGAGAAGGATGGCTGCTGGACGGTGATGCCTTCAACAATCTCCTCTTCGTTGTTCCGACCAGGGGTTGGCAGTCCGTTGGACGGATTCAAGATACTCGTGCCGGTCCTGGTGCTCTTCTTGCCTTGGAAAGTAAACTGACGATCGGTCGCTCCGAGTCGTGTAAACTGTGGCATCATGGTCAAGCGAACGAATCGTTTGTCCGGGGAGACTACAGGCTGAACATTCATCTGCGTGCCTTCGTTCAGGACTACGATGATCGGTCGTTGACCGACTGCGAAGTCACCTACGATTGGGGCATAACCCAAGACGAAGGGTCGCGATGTGGTATCGTTGATCGTGCCGAATTGGCCGTCGAACATCGTTACCTTGGGAGCTTGGAGGACGTTGGATCGTTTGTTACCTTGTGCCGCTTGTAGGAACAGGAACATTTCGATATCGCTCAAGATCGCCACACCGATCGTGCTACCGGCACCTGGGTCGAATCCACCGAAGCTCGGAATGGTCGTCCCAAAGCTACCTTGGCTCAATCGAATGTCCAAGTCCGCCGTTGGAATCAGCGAATTCGGGTTCTGGCTAGTCGGATCGGTCTCAACACCGATGGCGATCGATGGCCCGGAATCCTCACGTGGGATCCGGTTTCGGGTGTTGTCGTCGAGCTGAACTTGGAAGTTCACCCCCATCTTCTCGAAGAAGCTATCCGATAGCTTGATAAATCGCACTTCGATCGTCACTTGCAAGTTTTGCAAAGCTCTCAGGCTCTTGAGCAAATCGGCGATCTGCTCGTGGGTTTCCTGAGGGGCATTGACGATCAAGCTCAGGTTTTGACTGAATGGACTCATCGTCGCTGTACCGCCGGCATTGAGCCAAACATCGGGCGAGATGGTCGACTCGATTAGGGCCATCAACTCCGAGAAGTTGGCCATTGAACCTCCTCCGAGTACACCTGCAGTCCCGTTGCCGTTCATCGGATCCGAACCGAACCTCGATAAGCCGACGTTGTTCGCCGCACCGGGAGAGACCCCAGCGAACTGAGCCAAAACGTTAGCATTGGGCTCAATCGTGGCGAGTTTGCTGTTACGCAGCCCCATCGCGTCTTGCTCTTGAACATTGACGGCCACGAAGCTGTCTTGGGCTTGGTAGGCCGCCTGCAATGCACCTCCTAGACCTGAGTTGTTGTCGGAGATGAAGTTGGCGATCGGAATCACCAGGTCACGAACCGAATAGGTCTTGCTGTACATTTCCTGTTGCATGAACCGTCGGCTCTGGATCTTGACGACCTCATTCTTGACGACATAGGTCAGGTTCAAGGGCTCAAGCATGTTCTTCAGAACATTTTTGAGCTTGATACGGTTTCCGCGAAGGTCCAACGTAATCGGCTGATCGGAGCGAAGACCTTCCTCGGCGATCGATGGTTCATCGATCAAAATGATCAGGCCGGTCATTTCCGAGATCGTTTTGATCGCGTCGGCAAGTGGCCTCTCTTCGAACGAAGCGGAGAACGGTTCCTCGAGCAACTCGAGGATCTGGCGCTCCGAAGGCTGAAGCTTGAGCGACTCGTCGTTGTACTTGTCTCGATACTTCTTCAGGTCATACCAATCCTTGACGGGTGGGAATTGAAGAGGCTGGCTGTCGGTCAGGTAAGTCGCCGAGGCGCGTTCCGCATCGGTGAAGCTGTTGACTAACGCCTCTTCCTTCATCGCCTGAATTTCTTTTTGCTCTGCCACGCGGCGTTCGATCACCGAACGTCCTCGCATCATTGCGGCGATCTCCGAGTTCGGTTTGATCTCCTCAACCTTGCGACCGATGACCTCGGCCTCTGCAAAGCGTTGGTCATCCATCAGCTCATTGTACTGATCGACCAGTGTCTGGATCTGAGCATCTTCCTTAGCCTGCGTCGATCCATCGAGTACGATACGGTCTTCGATCTGCCTGTTGCGCTGTTCTAACTCGATCGAGGAACGGTTGGTCTCCATCCAGGATTCTACGTTGGTGATCACGCGGTCGACCATCGCCAGCATCTGCTTTCGGTAGGCCCCATCGACCTCCGATTGCGAGACGCGTGTTCGAAGGTTTTTGAGCCGGTCCATCGACTCGTAAGGCTTCTCGTTGACCATTCGCTCCGCCTCGGCGATCTCTCCGGAGACCTCGGCGAAAAGTCGCTGCTTGCGCTGAATGGCTTCGCGATCCTGAGTCGCGATGGCCGAGACGGCTTCAGGTTCCGATCGTGTTTGCAGGTAAGCCAACTTGTCTTTGAGTTGCACCCGGGAATTCGGATCGAGTTCGTCTTTTTTCTTCCAAGCGTTGGTGAAGCACTCCTTGGCGCCGTCCCGGTCGTCGCGGGCCAAAGCTTCAAGTCCTCGCTCGTACCATTGGGCCCCGGAGATCTGAGGATCTGCCGCCAATACACCATCTTGACTGCTGGCCTGGGCGATCTTCGAAGCATCCGAACCGGGCTGATAAAGACCCGACTGGACGCCGTTCTGACGGTCCGATAAGCCACCTGCGGTCGTGACGCGACCAGCCGACGGATTCATCAAAGGACTGCCAGGAGCCTGTGCTTGTTGTGCCAAAGCCGCCTTGGGGTCCATACCCCGAAGCCGCATCGCTCGCTCGATGTCCATCGAGACTTCGCGTGGCTTGATCATGCTAGATGCAAATTCCGCATCGGCGATCTTCAAGGCCATGGCCTGATCGATGAATCGCTTCGCGTTGACCAATTCCCCTTTCTGGAGAGCTAACTTCGCTTGCGATGCTAACGCAAGACATTGCTCTTTGGGATTTGGAGCGGTACTTGCCGGCGGCACTGCTTGCACCGCACTTCCCGCCGCAGGTGGAACACCCAATGCCGGAAGAGTACTCGGTGGTAGCGTGCTCGGCGGCAACGGTGGCAAAAGCCCTTGCTGTGCGCTGACTCGCTCAGACGTGGTCGAGATAGCAACTGTTGCTGCAACACTCGGCCAGGTTGCCGCACAAGCCACGGTCAAGAGCCGAAACGTTCTGAGGGGATTTAGAGATTTCAACGCGACACTCCTTTATCGCTCCAAAGGGATACCCAACACGATGCTGGGAATACTATTCTTGACTCGGAATTCGCAAGCTCAAGTTTTAGCTAGAAAGCAAATTTACTCGAAATGGTAAAATAGGAACTTTCGGAACGCTTTACCTAGCTTGCGCATCTTAACCCGCTTTGCAAAATCGAGGATTTTCAACGTAGTATCGTGCCACCGACGGTCTGTTGAGGACCGGGCTGACTAGCACGAATCGATACCGGTGGATTTCCGGTCAAAGGAAACGGTACCAGCGGGGGACTGGAATTCGGAACCGACGCGATATTGGGCTTCGGGACATTCGTCACGTAACCCAACGCCACTGCCGTGTAGGAACTTACTTCACCACCTCCATCGTAGACCCAAGCATTCCAAGCGGTTTGCAGACTCCCCAACTTGGGATACCCATAAACGTCTCCGACGGCTTGAACCCAATTCTCCGATTGCATCCCACGCTCGAGAAACTCAACGAACCGGCGAGGACCTGCCTGGGCGATCAGAAATGCACATAAGCTGTAACCCTGAGCATACAACGGCATCATGTCGGGTGGATACTCTCGCATCGCAAACAAATGCGAGAATGGAATCCCTCGACTCTCGGTCAGAAACTTGACCAACATCACATCATGCTTGCTCCGTTCGCTCAAATGCTCGACGGTCGTACAAGCTCCCTCGTCGGCCCACCTGGGAACCGGCTTGCCGCTGGCTGAGAAATGCGTCGCCAAGACAGTATGGGTCATTTCATGGGGCAATACGCTGTCGAGTATCCGCTCCTTGGTTCCGCTGACGACCATCTGAATCGATCGGATCGTCCCCCCGACAAGCGTGTACTTGGTCTCTCCACTGGCCGGCAGATTCGGGCTGGTATTGACCATCAATGGGACCTTCTCGTGCCATTCGGGCAACTTGCGCCCTAGCCAATGCATCGCTAAGTGATTGCGGTAGGCCTCGGCCATCGTGGCAACTTGTTTGGCAAACTCAGGATCCTGGCACATGACCCTGAAATGCTGCGTCTCGACCAAAAAACGCTGCCCCATGACACCCGTATTCGATGCAGTCGCACCGGTCAAATTCCCCGGGGCCGCCGCTGCCATCCGCGGCGCGTATTGCTGGCCTAACGCAGGTGCCCCGATGGCACCGACCAAGATCAAAAAAGCCAGGCCCAAGCCCCAGCCGTATCGCTTCGCATCCATGCTTCGCTGTCTTTCGAAGAGTTTGCGATCGACCCCCATGCTTCCTGCATGAGGTCCGATCGTCGCGGCCGAGTCTAGAAAACCCGCGCGCTGTTTCTCCAGTCCAATTCGACAGGAACTGAAGAAAACCCAAGAAAAAAACAGACGGGTTTGCTAGCGTTGCTCAGCGTCCGAGCCCGGGGGCTAGCAAGCCGCCAACAAGCGAAAGGCCTGCGCATGGCCCGCCACATCGTGCACTCGAAGGATCTGTACCCCCTGGAGATGCATCGCGAATGAGACTCCCAAGGTTCCGTAGTCCCGCCCCAGATCCTTGCTGCCGAGCAATTTGCCGATGAAACCTTTTCGGGAATGACCCACCAAAAGGGGTCTGCCCAATTGATGAAATAAACCTACCGATCGGACCAACTCAAGGTTGTGCTCATGCAACTTGCCAAAACCAATCCCTGGATCCAAACAGATTCTCTCGGCTGCTATTCCCGCATGACGCAACTGCAAATCCCGATCCATGAGATATCGAAGGATATCGACGGGGCAATTCTCATAGCTAGGATCGTCTTGCATCGTCTGCGGGGTCCCTTGCCGGTGCATCGCACAGACTCCCGCTAAACTTTCGATGGCTACCGAGACCATCTGAGCGTCAGCCTCAAGCCCAGAGACGTCATTGATGATCGATGCTCCCAACGCAATCGCAGACCTCGCCACAGAGGCTTTCGTCGTGTCGATCGAGATAGGAATCGAGAGCTTGCCCGCAAGACGCTCTAGCACCGGCGCGATCCGCTTGAGCTCCTCGGATTCATCGACTGGCTGGCTATAGGGACGCGTGCTCTCACCCCCGATGTCCAATAGGTCCGCCCCGTCATCTTCGAGCCTCCTGGCTCGATCGACCGCGGATTGAACCGTGTAAAAATTCCCTCCATCGGAAAAACTATCCGGCGTGACGTTCAAGATCCCCATGATCAAAGGGGTCTTGCGAAACTCCAAGACTCGGTCTTTGATCGTCCAAGTTTCCGAACGCGCCAAGGGCATCGAATAGCTGGTAGAAGCGGTCATGTCCATGCTTGGATTAATTGAAATTCGGTGTGGGAGGATGGTACGAATCGATGTCGATCGATCGGAACCAATCGATCGTTTTGGTCAAACCTTCCCTCAGCGGAGTCGTGGGGTTCCATCCGAGCTTTGATCTCGCAAGTGTGATGTCCGGCTGGCGTCGCGTGGGGTCATCGGGTGGCAATGGCAGATATCGGATCTCCACTTGGCTTTGAGTCAATTCGCGAATCAACTCGGCCAACTCGCCAATGGTGTACTCGTCGGGGTTTCCGATGTTGACCGGTCCGGTAAATCCCTCGGTATTCATCATGCGAATCATCGCTTCGACCAAATCGTCCCGGTAACAGAATGACCGCGTCTGTTCCCCGCTTCCAAATAGGGTAATCGGCTCATTTCTCAGCGACTGTCGGATGAAGTTCGAGACGACGCGACCATCGAATGGATGCATCCGGGGGCCATAGGTGTTGAAAATACGGACGATCCGGACCTCCACCTTATTCATCCGGGAGTAATCCATAAACAGGGTCTCTGCGACCCGTTTTCCTTCGTCGTAGCAGGATCGGATTCCGATCGGATTGACATTCCCCCAATAGCTCTCGGGTTGAGGATGGACCTGCGGATCTCCGTAGACTTCACTGGTGCTGGCCTGCAGAACCCGGGCCCCACAACGCTTGGCCATCCCCAGCACATTGGTGGCCCCTAACACCGATGTTTTGACCGTTTTGATCGGATTGTACTGGTAATGTCCAGGTGCCGCCGGGCATGCTAAGTTGTAGATCTGATCGACTTCCAAAAAAATCGGCAGAGTGACATCATGGCGGATCAACTCGAAGTTCGGCTTCTTGAGCAACGCGAATACGTTGCTCTTTTGTGAGGTGAAAAAATTGTCCAAGCACAGCACATCGTGCCCCTGATCCACCAACCGCTCGCATAGGTGCGAACCGAGGAAACCCGCTCCTCCTGTGACCAATACCCTCAAAATCTTTCCACTCATTGCCGAATTACTCTTTTCTGTCCTCTTTCGACCGATTCATCACCATCCCGAGGATCACAGGAACCGGGCGAACGCCCGTCGGATCGCTCGGCCGATTGGCCAGAGCAAGCTCCGACTGCTCGTTTCGAATCCACATCGAAGATGAGCCTCCACCATCGAGATTGATCCCATCGGCGCAGCCACTTTCCAACAGCAATCTGGCCAACTCCTCTTCGCTGACCCCCTCACTGTACCCTTTTTGCCTCCCATCGACCACCAACCATACGAACTTCTGCCCATCGGCTGAGATCCCCACTGCGGTTCGAGGATGACGCACTTCCTGAGGCTCGACTAGCACCTTGGAATCTTTGAGTATTCCTCGGAACCCCGATACGGCCCACTTGGCCTCAATCCCCTTGGATCGCAATTCCTTTTCCGAGGAAATCGTCCCCATCGAAATCCGATTTGAGCCGTCCATCCAGACGGACCAATAGCCCCCTTGGGGTGGACTGATCATCCGTTGGCCCTGGGAGACCCAGCCGCTGATGTCGGCCGCCCCACCGACTTTGTACTTGCCAGGTTTACCGGTCTGTGGGTCCAAAAGCATCGCCCAGGCTGCCGTGTTGATCGCTGCGATCGCTTCGACCTTCTTGGCCAAATCCTCGGGCCTGTTTAAAGCGACCTCCGCAGGTCCTGCCCCATCGGGGTCCTCACCCGTCACGACCTCAAAGGAAACCTCGGCTCGCTGCATGTCGATAACCAAAGAATGAATCTGAAGCGGCCGCGGATCTTGTCGTACCGAGCGCTCGTAGGTAACCCCCTCGGGCAACTTCCACACGGTCTTTACCTGGGTTGCCGTTTCGGCCGGCGCTGCCGACTCGACCGGCTTTTCTTGCGCCATCCCAGACCCGACCAGAGAGCAAGCGGCGAGCAAAACCAAATTCCAACTTCCGAAAATCCCCTTGACCATGAGTCTCTCCCGATCGCCATTGACTTGTTCTATTGACTTACTATCCCAGCGGGTGCTTTGCGGTGCGAGGCCATGAACCTCAACTGCTGATACATCGTCGTGACGATCGGTGCTGAAAATCCACACCGCTTGGCCTCCTGCAACGCATTGCCATAAATGGCCTCGACCTCGATGGGACGGCCATGCAAATAATCCAATCGCATGGAACTATCGTAAGGAACCATCTCGTCGGTGTGATCGATCACCCAATCGACATAACTCGGCTCGATCAAGCAACCCGCCGCACACCCAATCTGACGAACCTCCTCGCTGATCCTAGCGGCCAAGCTCCTCGAATCCGAATCGGCCATGATCGCATCGGTACTCGCATCGAGCAAAACCGATAATCCATTGAATGGGATGTTCCACATAAGCTTTTTCCATTTCGTCGTGGGCAAATCGTCGGTCAAGTGCGCCTCGATTCCCGATGCGACCATGTCGGACAGGATTTGCTCGAGCCGATGCGTCTCTGGACCGGCATCCCTGCCTTCGATGCCGCGATAAGCTCCAAACACGATCCTTCCATAATCCAAATGGCGGATATGCCCAGGACCCACCTTGTTTGAACACAAGAAACAACATCCACCGGCGACCTGCGTTGAACCCAAAAAAGACCTGGCTGCCTGCTCGACATTCAAGCCGTTCTGCAGAACGAGCACAATCGAGTCCGAATGCAAAAGCGGGGTCACTAACGATTCGAGCAAGTGATTCTGCGTACTTTTCAATCCGATCAACACCACGTCGCACACGGGCATCTGCGAGGGACTCCCATAGGCATGGACCCGGGGTAAATGAAAATCTCCTAACTTGCTGTCAACGCGCAAGCCGTACTTGCGAACATGCTCGATGTCCGAATGAAAAAGGAAGTGGACCTCATGACCGGCGCGGGCCAAGAGTCCTCCATAAAATCCACCCAACGCACCCGATCCTATCACCCCGTACTTGTATCCCATCTGCCGATTCGCTACTCCGATGAATGATCTTTAAGAATGTCCTGAATAGGATGCTACCGTCTCTCTGGGGTTCCACCATCGTCTCGGCGTGATCCATTTGAGGATGATCCCCATCCCGCAACTGATCATAAGGAGTATACCCCCGGTACTAACCGTTAAAAGCAAAGCGCTCAGAAATCCCAAATTGCCTCGATCGAGTTGCTCGGCAGGGATGATTCCCGTTCTGCGATGAAAATCGATCGATAGCATCCCAGCCAACAGATGGATCAAAGGAAAGAACTGGGACAGGGCGACCAATACTCCCCCTCGAACCGTTAAGAGAACCCCCATGGGGATCGCACGGCTGGCCCAGATCCCAAAGAGCAAGACCAACACAACCCCCAGGAAAATCCCCCACCCACCCCTCGGCCCGGTCATCCCATCAGCCAAAAGATAAGGGACGATCAGATTGACCAATACCACCACCGTCCACTGGATCGATAAAACCAGCGGACTGTGAATCACTCGAGGCGATTTTAACTCAGGAGCGATCGTACTCTCCGAGGGCTCAAAAGGATTGGTATTCGAATGGAGATTCATAAACCCGCCGGGACCCTTATGCCTTATGCCTAAATCGATCGATCAAAACGGCAAACAAGATGATCGCGCCAAAAACGACCTTCTGCGCATAACTATCAAGCTGCATCAAGTTCATCCCATTCTCAATGACCGCGATGATCAATGCACCGATGAGCGTTCCGAACATCGTGCCATAGCCCCCCCGCAATGATGTCCCTCCTACCACCACGGCCGCGATCACACTTAACTCGACCATCGCTCCATACTTCGCATCGCCGGTCCCGAGCCGACTGGCCATGACCAACCCTCCCAATCCCGCCAAAAGCCCCGATACTCCATAAACGCTCGCCGTGATCCATCCGACCCGAACACCACACAACCGCGCCGCGACTTCATTGCCCCCAATCGCATAGACCGAGCGTCCATAAGTCGTCAAAACCATCACCCCATGGCCAATCGCAAAAATCCCCAACATCAACCATACCGCCAGCGGAATCCCCAGCCATCGACTCCTGCCGAGCCAAACAAACGAGGAAGGAACCCTGTCGATCGATTGGCCCTGCGAAATCATAAACGCCAATCCACTAGCGATCATCATCATTCCAAGCGTCGCGATAAAAGGTGGGATCCGAAAGCCGACGATCAGCCCGCCATTGATCCAGCCGAACAACCCACACAAACTGACCCCGAGTATTCCCGCCACGATCAATCCACCCACCGTCGCTTCGGTCCCCCCCATGCAATCGCGAATCAATGTCGTGGTCACCACCGAAGACAACGCGATCAGGCTGCCGACCGAAAGATCAATACCTCCAGTCAAAATCACCAACGTCATTCCCACTCCCAAAATCCCAATCTCCACAATCCGATTGACCACATTGATCAAGTTCTGACGCTTAAGAAAATTCGGCCAACGTGAACCTTTGACCACCCTGAGGGAGAGCCTCTGATCCGGAAATTTCTCTTGGACTTCCTCAAACAACACCCAACTCCTTGCTCCCGGCGCCAAGATCAACTCCAACGGACCGGGCCCCTGCGCTTGGATCTTGCGACGAATCTCCTGCGGAGTACCAATCCAAACGCGATCCTCAGGCGTTTTGACCCCAGCCAGCTTCCATGCGATCTCGAAAGATGCTGCAAATTCCAAATCCTCAGGACTCTCGCTCCCGACGACCACCGAACCCCACTCGGCGGTTGCCCCCCGACCGCCCCAGACCTGCTCGACAGCTTCCCGTGCCGTCGGCTGCTGCTCTCGGACCGTCATCGCTGAAAAAAAAGCACACAACCCCAATAGGACCAACACCATCGAATACTGCGATATCCAACCCCCAATCCTGCTCATGCTCTGACTTCGATCCCTCTGGTGCGCCAGTAAGCCTGACGGCTGTTATTCGTTGATAGTTTTAACCATGGTAAGTGCTCGGTCGCCGTGTCGTCTACCAAGCAGTTTGCCGGAGCAATCCACAAGCTCAAGCCGACACGGATTGCGAAGCGACCCGATGCGAAGTGCGATCATTCTGTTGAATGCCAGCATTGTAGCTGCTTTGAATCTCTACGTTGGTCTTGACAGCAAATCCCCTATTTTGACACCCTGGCCGACAAGTGGCCCTGGGACACGTTCCAGCCGGGCCCAAAGACCCAAAATCATTTCGTTGTCTGCCGACCCATAGATCTTCATGAAACCGTTTTGGAACGCGATCCGAGATTCGCTTCACCACGCGCCTGCATTGGTCCTGGCGACCCTCTGCTCGGTTGGAATCGCCTTTCTCTGGGGCTCGAACATCGGTGCGCTTTATCCTGTGGTCGAAATGACCCTCAATGGCGAGTCGATTCAGTCCTGGCTCGAAAAAGGTGCCCAAGCCTCCGATGCCGAAGCCAAAGCTCTCGAATCGCAAATCGCTCAACCCAATCCTGCTCTTTCCCCCAAAGATCGCGATCTGATCGAACGCAAGGCCCAACAAGCCCTCAGCACGCGTGATTACAAACTCGGACTCGTCGCCTGGGCCGACCGATTCCTTCCCCGAAACCCCTTCCAAACCATCTGCTGGATCATGGGTCTGCTGATGGTCTCGACCCTGATCAAACACGCTCTGATGCTCACCAACGATCTGCTCATCGGGCATGTCTCGACGAGCATCGTCAGGGACCTTCGCATGAGAGTCTTCGACTCGGCGCTAGCCATGGACCGCAAGACCTATCAAGCCTACGGTACGAGTGGTCTGCTCGCTGCGATCACCGCCGCGGCCGACGGACTGACCGCCGGCCTGATCCATCTGTTCGGTGCTGCGATCCGTGAACCTCTACGCATCGCCTCGTGCTTGATCATGGCCAGCTTGATCAACTGGCGTCTGCTTTTGCTCTCGCTGGTTCTGGCTCCAGCTCTGGTGGCCATCGTGGTCTTTTTTAATCGTAAAATCCGACGCGCCGCGGCGAGTATCCTCGGACGCAATGCGGGCTTCCACGAAGTCCTCCTCGAAGCCCTCGGCAATATCTTCACGGTCCAAGCCTTCACGATGGAACCCCACGAACGCGATCGGTTTCGTGTTTGCACCAAAGAGATGAAACGTGTTCAATTGAAAATGGTCTTCTGGACCGGTGTCGGAAAACCTTTCACCGAGATGATCGGGGTGGCCATGGTCGCGATCACCGTCTGCGCAGGGGCGTACCTGGTCGTCAACAAACAAACCCACCTGTTTTTCCTCAAAGTCTGCGATTCGCCCATGTCGGTGACCGACCTGCTGATCTTCTTCGGACTGCTGATCGGTGCGAGTGACCCCCTTCGCAAACTCTCCGGCGTCTCGGTGATGATCTACCAAGGAATGGTTTCCTCGGAGCTCCTCTACGGGATCCTCAACGCCAAACCGATCCTGCCGGTTCCGGCCGAACCAAAAACGCTCCTGGGGCGACACCACCAATTGAGTCTCAAGAACGTTAGCTTCTATTACCACCCAAGCCAACCGGTTCTCTCGAACGTCTCGCTCGAAATCCCCTTCGGAAAAACCGTCGCCCTCCTAGGCTCCAACGGCAGCGGAAAATCGACCCTGATCCAACTCCTTTGCCGCTACTACGACCCGCTCGAGGGCTCTATCCAACTCGATGATATCGATCTGCGCGATCTTGCCCTGAGCGATATCCGACAACGCATGACCCTCGTGAGCCAAAACACCGAACTATTCAATCGCTCGGTCTTAGAAAACATCAAATACGGAAGCCCCAACGCGACCAAAGACGAGGTCGAACTGGCCGCCCGTCTGGCACATGCCCACGAATTCATTACGAACTCTCTGTCTGAAGGATACGAGACGATCGTCGGACAAGCCGGCCAAAAACTCAGTGGCGGCCAACGCCAACGTATCGCCCTGGCACGAGCGATCCTCCGGAAACCCGAAATCCTAATCCTCGATGAATCGACTAGCCAAATCGATATGGCCAGCGAACTCCAAATCCGTGAGACGCTCCAAGCCATGAAAGGGCAAATGACCATCCTGATCATCACCCACCGCGAAGCTCTCATCGCCCTGGCCGACGAAGTCTACAGCATGCAATCGGGCGTCTTGGTCGAAACACCCGTCGATACCCCTCGGTTCGAACGCACTGCGGCGTAAGCTCTACCGATCCGGCCTCGGTCAATGATCGGCATCACCGCAGTTCAAACAGCCATCGAGCTCTTCTTGGCCTCCGTCGGCTTTATGCCGGCGGGGCCAAGACTGACAGCTACAGGGGCCGTATTGCGGGTCTGTTTTTTTTTCCGCCGCAAGGCGGCAGAAGAGAAGAAAAGGCTCGGGCGGATCGCACGAATTCAGGCTCTGTAGCTGCAAGTTACGCCTCCGCCGGGGCAAGCCCGACGGTAGGCTTACCCAGCGGCTATTGAGACGACGAACAGCCAGAACCCTACTTGCGCAGTGTCATCAAGTACTCGACCACATCGACCAGCTCCTGCTCATTGATCAACTCCTGAAGATTTTCCGGCATGAGCGATTTCTCCTGCTTTTGAATCTCCGCCAAATCACCAGCGGCGATCGTCCGCTCGATGCCCTTGGCGTCCTTGATCACTACCCCCTGGGCGGTCTTGGATACCAGCAATCCGGTGATGACTTCGCCATCTTCGGTCCGGGCAGTATAAGCCTCATAGTTGTGGCTGATACCGGCACTGGGTGCCAAAATCGATACGTACATCGCTTCGCGCGTCAGCTTGTTGCCAATCTCGGTCAAACTCGGGCCAACGTTCTTACCCTCGCTGCCTACCATATGGCACTGCGAACATGTCGAGGCAGCGAAGTAAACGCTCTTGCCATTGCCCGCGTTGCCTCGCTTTTTGATGAGTTCCTCAAGCGGTGGAAGAGGCTTCTGGGATGTTTTGACCATGGGAAACAACTGCTCGGCCGCTTGCTGGATCTGTGCGTTGTCCGACGCCCGCAACGTCGGACCCAACAAGGACTTGCTCTCACCGGGCAACCGGTCCGCTTTGGCCAAATCCATCAGATATCCATGGTGGGACTTGTTGCGTCCCAACCCTACGGCCGATTCGACCCGAACACTCTTGGCGACCGTGTCGCTCTCCAAGAGCTTCTTCTGAAGATCGATCGCTTCCTTGCGATTGCTCAGGGCAAGCACCTTCGACAAGGCCACGGCGCGCTCGCTGGGATCTTGGACCATGAGCTCCTTGCCAAGCGACTCGGCCGCGCCGGTCTCCAACGCCAGATCCATCGCCTGCAAGGCCTGGGTCGAAGCCCCCCAAGCCGTCGCTAGTTCGAGCAAATGCTCTCCCATCCCGCGGATCTTCGTCCTCTGCATCAATTTCAATTGCGATGGATCCTTGCCGAGCTTCTTGACCCGCTCTCGGACGAGTTCCGCCAAACGAGGATCCTCGTTGACGTCGATTCCATCGAGCCGCATCAAACCTTCGATCACCAAGGCGGAATCCTTGCTCTCGAGCAACCCCCGGAGCGCTCTCTGACGGTCGTCTCCGCCGAGAAAATCGGTCGCTCGTAGCAACGCTTGTCGCTCCTTGGTGCCAATTCCCTCATCGGCCAGCCACGGTGCGAGCATCGAAGAGGCTACCGATCCGCGGCCTCGCCATGCGATCAATCGAGCCGCATCGGGCAGCTTCCTGTCCTTCGATAGCCCTTGATAAGCCGTCAAGCATTCGCTCCAACGGTCCATCGCAGCGATCCCAAGCGCCTCGAGGTACCATCGATCTTCCCCGTCGAATCGACTCGCTAGCTCTGCCCAGAAACCGGGCATCTGCTCGGAACGATCCTCTCGCAAAGCCAATGCAGCCTCGCGCAAGACCACTATCGAGGGATCCTTGAGGAAACCGGGTAGATAGTCCTTTGTCTCCATCCGAGCCCGACGCGCTAATCGTATCCCAACGGTCCGTACGTCCGGATCGCTATCCCCGGCAGCTATCCCCAAAGCTGCTTGCGCACTGTCGATCCGTGCAAGCAACCAAAGAGATCGGGCGCGCATCCTCGGATTCGGATCCTTGGACAGTGCAAGCAACTCAGCCTGGGCGTTCTTGCCCATCTTCAGCAGAGCCTGATAGGCCATGTAGCGAACCGAGTTGCATGGGTTTTTCAACGCAGCGACTGCCCCCGAGGCCGTGCTCAAGTCGAACTTAGGGACCAGGTATTTGCTCTGTTCGGGAGCCAATCGGAACAAACGTCCACGTTCGAGATCCTGCATGTTATGGCCCCCGACCCCTGGATCGTACCAGTCGGTCACAAACATCGATCCGTCGGGCGCGGTGGCCACATCGGCCGGACGAAACCACTTGTCGATTTCGCCTACAGCGAGATTTTCGATTTTTGCTGAGTAGCCTGCCCCCTGGGCTGCCGTGACGTAAGCCCTCACGACATTCGGTCCTGCATCGCAATGGATAACCTGATTGCGAAAGGTCTCTGGGAGCAAATCCCCTTCGTAGACGGTGATCCCCGTGGGGGAACCGGCGCCCGTGATGAGCATCGTCGGAACGACACCCGGGTCGTTCAAGTGCCAGTGCCTCTGAGGAATCTCCGATTCCCAACCCGTGCGCTCGCTTTGCCAACCGGCTCCCGTGATCTCGTCGACATATCCGTAGTTCCCAAACTCCATCACGTAATTGATCCGCGTGGCTCGGTTGCCGTCGTCGTCGTTGTCCGATTGCCAGAGGGTCCCAAACGAATCGACCGCTGCCTCGTAGTTGTTGCGGAAGTTATGGCCGAGAACCTCCATGTCGCTCAGGTCCTCATTGCAGCGAAAGACCATCCCCTGTCGATAAGGCTTGCCTGAATCATCGATCGGTCGGTTCCAACGGTCCAAAATCGGTTTGCCTTCGCTATCGCACAGGCGATGCCCGGTGTTTCCAAAGTTGAAATACAACTTGCCGTCAGGACCAAATACAAACGAATGGACCGAGTGGTCGTGCTGGGGATCTCCGGTGTTGGTCAAGATCGCTCGTTTGCTGTCGGGAACGTCGTCGCCGTCGTTGTCGATGAATTCGAAAACATAAGGTGCTGCGCTGACCAAGACGCGGTTGCCCAAAACGCAAATCCCTAACGCCGAGTCGATGTCTCGCCCCTGATAGAAGACCTTGGTCTTGTCCATCACCCCATCCCCGTCGGTGTCCTCGAGGATCAAGATCCGGTCCCCCTCGGGTCGCTGTCCATTGTTGCGGCGATAATTGACCACCTCGCATACCCACACACGACCGCGATGATCGATATCGAGATTGGTCAAACTCTTGAGCATGGGCTCCGAAGCTGCCAGCGTCGCTTGGACCCCATCGGCAACCTTCAGTCCCGATACAGCATTTTCGGGGGCTCGCTCCTCGAGCGGTGTCTGACTCGACCCGACTCCGGGCGGCAGTCCCTCGGCGGCGATGTAAAACTGGGCCGTCGTCGAGTTGCCTCCATTCTGTGTTACGCCCCCTTGATCCAAGGCACAACCTACCTTGAGCCTCAAGGCGTCCTCGGGCAGGTCGAACACGATGGTGCTGTTGGCATGCGTACCGATGCCCCGGACCACCTTATCGAGAACCTTCAATTCTCCTCCACCCGCATTGGCGTTCTTGCGAACCTCCCCCCACTCGCTGCTTGCCGAGACCCAATTCTTCTCCAGAAGTGAGATCTGACCCGACTTGGTCATCAGCACCGGCTCGACCCAATCGGCCCAATCGCATGCGAATCCGTCATCGCCAGCCGAAACGACCATGTAGAGCTTCTTGACCCCCTGGACATCCACGTCGGCATCGACGCGGTGACCCGGTGTCTTGGAAGTCAGCACCGGAGAGCTAAAGAGCAACCGACCCTTGGACTTGGGGGTTGCACTAGACTTCTCGCCGATCGGAATCCCAAACTCTTTGGCGATCCCGGCCGGGTTGAAGTTCCCCGGTACAGGTTCATCTTGGTCTTTGACAAGTTCGTTGGCCGAGCGCGTCTCGATGATCGATCCTTCGGCTGGTACATCGATATGCGCTGCCCAGAGAATGGCATTGGAAACCAACCGAGTCGGTTCGGTCCGTCCCCAATTCCAATGGAAATGGCCGCCGGTGTAGCCGAACCCACGGCTGCCATTGGGGTTCTCGCTCGCCCAAGCCACATGCTGAGGCTCTTTCTTTGCCACCGCGCGGCGCACATCGGGGTTGCCGCTATGGGCTCCATCGGGTCGGTCCATGGTGCTCTCCGGAGCGATCGCCGAAAGGATCGGCGTGACTCCTTGGAGATTTTCCCGGAAACGCATGTGAAAGTACCACTCGTCTCGCGTTTCGAATGGCTTGACACCACGGGTGATCGGATGCTCGGGCAACTTGTCAAACTTGGCGGTCCAATGCGGATTGACCGACCAGTTCGTCTCGAAATAACCACCGAGCCATTTCAAGAACTCAGGGCCGCCACGGTCCTTGGGGACCTCGACCGCATAATGGATGCAAACCAGACCGGCCCCTCTTGCCGTCTGTTTGTCGATCCGTGCCAAATGAGGCAGCGAGGGATGGCCGCCCCCACCGTCGGAGTAAATCACAATCGCATCGGCGGTATCCAACACCGAATCGTCGGCGGGCCAACCGTTTCGAAGGATCTCGACGTCGGCCTCTGGTACCGTTTTCTTGACTGTATCGGCAAGGATTCGGCAGCCGGCATAATGCTCGTGGGAGCCAAAGTCATGGCTCCGCCCCCCGGCGATAAAGACGATTTTCTTTGGTGCGTTCGGCACGGCATTGGACCCTGCTGCGGGATCAGCGCCATGAGCATCGACGGAAAAAACTTGCACCATTCCACTCGCTGTGAGCATGGCCATACCGAAGAGTCTCAGGATTCGGGGTGCCGTGTGACCTTGACGGAACGAAGTCGTTTGCATGACAAGTCGCTTTGGTTGGTTGGGAGGGATGGATCGGATGGATCGAGAGGAGGGATAGCCCCGGGGTAGTATCAAGGCAACCAAGTCCCGCAGGAACTTAGATCGGATTGTATCCTAATTCTTCGCCTATCCAATGTAAATCACCCGTCGCTCCGAGTCGATTTTCCCCATGCCAATTCTTGTTTTGGGGTCCAACCTACCGGGCAAGAGGACTAAAATCCCTCGGTGTTCCCTCATGCAGCAAAACACCGGAGCAACGTCCCAATGAAGTACGCAATTTGCAACGAGACCTTCGAAGGCACCTCCCACCGAGAGGGACTGGCGCTTGCCAAGACGCTCGGGTATCGCGGTGTGGAAGTCGCACCGTTTACCCTAGGACTCGATTGTCGAAAAATCTCCCCAACGACCCGCCGAGAGTATCGGTCGATGGTCGAAGATCTGGGGCTCGAAATCATCGGCCTGCATTGGCTCTTGGCCAAAACCGAGGGTTTCCACCTGACGACCGACGATGCATCGATACGAAGCCAGACGGCCGATTACTTCAAAAGCCTGATCGAGCTCTGTTCGGATCTCGGAGGGGATTTGATGGTGCTCGGCTCGCCGATGCAAAGGAACTTTGTTCCCCCGATGACGCATGACCAAGCCATGGCCAACGCGGTCGATCTCATCGGCGGGCTTACCGCAGACCTCAGCGCTGCTGGGGTCCGATTGGCCATCGAGCCACTTGGGCCTCAGGAAGGAAATTTCCTTAATCACGCATCCCAAGCTCGCAGGATGATCGATAGGATCGCAAGTCCTCAGGTGCGTTTGCATCTCGATGTCAAAGCCATGAGTAGCGAGGGCCCAGCCATCGAGCAGATCGTTCGCGACAATGCCGATTTGGTGATCCACTTCCATGCCAACGACCCGAACAGACTCGGGCCCGGTATGGGGGATGTCGACCAAGCCCCAATCTTCCAAGCCTTGCATGACATTGGGTACTCCGGTTGGGTCAGTGTCGAGGTCTTCGATTATTCCCCTGGGGTCGAGACGATCCTTCGCGTGAGCATGGACACGATGGTCCGTTGCGCAGGGCTAGCGAGTAACCCGGGTCTTACCAAGACTCACGCGTCCGACAATTAAAAAGATCGCATCGGTATGCCAAAATCGTTTCCCTGGATTCCCGTCATCGCTTTGATTTTCGTCAATGGATTGTGGGGATTTTCCTTTCCGCTCGTCAAGGTGCTCAATGAGATTAGCGATGTTCACTTCGGTGTACCGCCTCATCATGAAAGCACCGTTTTTCGGGTCTTGGTTTCTGCCTGGATGATCGCGACGCGGTTTACTCTGGCGTTGGTCATTATGTGCATCGTATGGAACTCGTTGGTCCGACGCGCAAAGCCCCGCGAATGGCTAGCAGGTTTCTACATCGGCGCGATGTTCTACTGCGGCTTGGTCCTTCAAGTCATCGGATTGGCGAGCATCCCGGCATCCCGCAGCGGATTTCTCACGAGCCTGACGGCCGTGTTTACCCCCTTGTTTGGAGCGTGGATCTTTCGCAAGTACCCCAGCAAGTGGATGGTTCTAGGAATCGCATTGGCTGTCCTTGGAGTGGTCATTCTAACGGGACTTGTAGTCCGAACCCCGAGCGGTTTCGGATTGGCCCCTGACGCGGCCGATCGTTGGACGATCGGCGATACGCTGACGACTCTGGGCTCGATGTTTTTTGCCTTTCAGGTTTTGTTTTTGGATCATTACGGCAAGAAGATCGACTCGGTGGCCGTCACACCGAGCATGTTTTTGACCGCGTCGGTTTTGGGGTGGATTACGGTGGGTTTGATTTTGGGCACATCGCTCAAAGAGCAGACTGGGGTGGCGGACATGGCGTTTTTCGATTGGGTGCAGCTCTCGATGCGTCCTATTTTTTTGATTGCGCTTTTTGCTTTGGCAATTCTCTGCTCGCTCCTTGCATTCGGCTGGATGAACAAATTCCAGCCCTCGATCACAGCCGCACAAGCGGCGGTGATCTACAGTTTGGAGCCAGTTTTTGCATCGACATGGGCACTTTTTCTTCCGGGCATGCTCTCGTTGCTCTCCGGGATCGAGTACCTCAACGAGCAGGTTACTTGGGGATTGCTAAGTGGCGGGGTTCTGATTTTGCTTGCCAACGTCGTGGCGTTGTATCCGGATCGAGGCTCGGTTGCAGAGCCAGATACCGAAGGGAAGTTCGACGGCCCTCCATGACCACCAATTAATCCGTTTTTAGAGGTTTGCTTGCGGATTCGTACGTTCGTGAAATTTTGCAGTGCCCGTTTCACGGTAAAAATAGTGCACGGCAAAAATCTAGCTCGTAACCTCTTGCTCGAAACGTCTTGCCAAAAGGCGAAAACATGCAAAAATGGCTTTGTCTTTATTGGATCGCCGGGGAGAAAACCGACGATAAGTACAGGCGTTGGGAGAGGTGGCTGAGTGGTCTAAAGCACCGGATTGCTAATTCGGCGTAGGGTTAACTCCTTACCGCAGGTTCGAATCCTGTCCTCTCCGCTCAAGAAAACCCTGGGGTACCCTAGGGTTTTTCGCATTTCTGGCCAATTGCTTTGGCTTTCCTGCACGTCCATGCACGTGCATGCTTGCACATGCTGCGTCGTCTAGTGCGCTGCCTTGGTACCTGGTGAGTCGTCCAGTGAGTCGCCAGAGTCGCCTCAGAACCCTCGTTTTTCCAGGGGAAAACGGGTGGTTTTGCAGTAGAGGAGGTAGGATTCGAACTAGTTGGGTTCGAATCGTAGTGGAAATCATTGCCGGAACAGAGATGTCGGGAATGCTCGCGTCGTCCCGCGATACTAAGATGCTTGGGCCGAAACAGTCTATCACTCCATCCAATGATTGCTCGGCTCGCAAGCGCCCGATATCATTCAGCTTCGGATCGAGGCTAGCTTGCGTGATAGGCTGCATTGGTGCGGTCTACAGAGTTTAGGCTGATCCGTATAAGAACAAGTTACGTCCTCACTTCAGAACGACACCGATCAAATCATTGGCTGAGTGGTTTATTTGTGCGATCTTTCCGTTGGCGGAATCCGAATCTTCCGATAGAAGAGTAGTGACGCGCGAGGTGTCGCGAACGCTAGCAAAAGGAGTGGCTATGAAAATCAAGTTTGTTTGGCTCTCAATCGCATTACTAATCGGCGGTGCTGCAATTACGGCGGCGTTATGGCAAGTAAATGACACAGAAGTGGAGGTTGGCAAATCACCGATCGAGCTTACTGCTGCTTCCAAGCCAAGTGAACATTTGGCGTCGCCGCCGGTTGGCATGCGAGCTGTCGTGGAAACAAAAACGAAGTTAGTAAACTACACGGTCATGAACCCTGTGCATGAGAAGCATCAAAAGGAAGTCAACTACACGGTGATGAAACCGGTGTATGAGACGAGAGAGAAGACCATCACGTACACCGTTTGTACCATGGTCCCGGAAACCAAAACCAAGATTGTTGAATACACTACTTGTCGAATGGTACCGGAAGCGAAACAAAAAACGATCGAGTACCAGGAAGTGCGGTATGTGCCGATCGACGATTCAAATCTCGAGTCCAAGTGAATGGTAACCAGGCGGACGTAACAATCCGATGGACCGAAGCGGTGGGCCGACCGCATCCGGATGGAGAATTTACTTGCCACCGCTAGGTCATCGGTGCCGTTATCCCGACCAAGAGACATGAGTGAAAGACGTGAATCTAACGTTGCGTGAGCTTGAACTTCTAATCGACGGCCTATCAGGCGACGTAGACTTGGTCTGGGTGCTGATCCATCTCGGAGTCCGATCGAACCCGCCGCCCACGCCTGTCTGGGCTCCTGCGGCTTCGGACCTGCAAGACGCCTTTGCCAGCCTTCGAAAACTGACTAGCCTCGGGCTCATTCGTGTTGGCCGAATAGAGCATACTGATGGAGGTCCGCCGGGCCGTTTGGCGCCCCTGAGACACATCGCTGAGGACATGGATTCGGTCGTCAGCCGAGTTGAGGCGGCAGTCCGAACCGCCTGTGCTGAAGAAGACTGGGCCTATTCTTGCTGGGTCGTGAATACCGATGATGGTAATGTCATTGCGAGCGCAGCATTAGATCGTAAAACTCACGGTTAGGTATGCTGTCCGATGTTCGGGATAAATCGGGTAAGGATGCCCGTTGCCGGGCACCCTCCCCACACCACTTATTACTCACACCTCCACCATCACCTTCGCCACCCCGGCCGCCTTGGCAAAATCATCCTCGGTAACCAGCAAGTAACTCTGCTGTGCGATACGTGGCGAGTTACCAAGCCAGGAGCAGACCACGTGCAACGGGAACTCACGCTGCAGTTCCGTTTGCCGGCTGGCCCGCATCGAATGGAACAATCGTGGCCAGCCCGAGACGCCGGCGCGGCGCAAGAGTCGTGTCATCTCGGTGCGTAGGTTCGAGTTCTTCCTGCCCATCGTCGTGTTGGCAGCCGCTCGATACTGGGGCGGGCTCAGAGGCCCGCGTTACCGTCGGTCGCTGCTCGGGAAAGATTGGGCAGCTACGAATGCCACGACCTTCGTGATGCTTGACCTTTGGCTCCGGGATGCTAATCCGATTCTCTTCCCAATCGATGTCCTCCCAGCGTAGCGAGAGCGTTTCGACGGGAGAATCTGTCTGCAGCAGAAAGCCTCTTTCACCCAAAGTTTCGAGTGTTTCGACTTTTTCGACTAGTTCGAGTAGCTTCCCTTGCACTATAATCAGCGTAGTTGCTTCAGGAGATGAGCCCATGTCGACGCTTCTGCCAGAAAATTTTGAAACCGTTTCTCCGACCGACTCGGATGCCCGCTTGGCTCTTGAATCGAGTCGGATCCTCGCCTCTCGCAAACTAGGGAAAAAAACGAGCGTCCGAATC
>Ga0315904_10000656_pt1 | contig 55246 bp, 41 predicted proteins | sample LakEriMetagenome_6_FD_203529 | JGI IMG/M metagenome (GOLD analysis project Ga0315904, IMG submission 203529) | Freshwater fungal communities from buoy surface, Lake Erie, Ohio, United States - Buoy 12 MA120 | ecosystem: Environmental > Aquatic > Freshwater > Lake | place: USA: Lake Erie, Ohio...
ATGGAGTAACATCACTTGGTCCGTGCGCAATGAACTGCAACAGCAGCAACGAAATGTACTCGTTCCATGGGAGCGGTTGCCACGCGTCGCTGTGTGACGGAAGCGTCAGATTCATGTCGGCCACCACGCCTGTCTCCGTCGTTGCGGCTTTGATCAGCAGCCAGCTTAGTGAAATCGTTCCAACCGACGATCTATAAGTCGACTGCAAGGCTAACAGGGATTCCGATAGATTCCCAAAACCCAATGTGCGAGAGCCCACTGAGTACCAGATGGGCTCTCGCCTTTTTTTATAGCGGCTGGGCGCAAGCCCTCCGGTGAAGGGGCAGGGTTCACCGGACGGCTTGCCAACCACGGGGCCGCAGGCCCTGTAACCCGAAGTGTCAACGAGGAAGCGCTCGAGTGTGCGTCATGCGAAGCCATCGGCCGTGCACTATCGCTGCCTTGCTCACGGTTCGGGTTACTAAGCACGGGGCCGCAGGCCCAGTAACCCGAAGTGTCAACGAGGAAGCACTCGAGTGTGCGTCATGCGAAGCCATCGGCCGTGTACTGTCGCTGCCTTGCTCACGGGTCGGGTTACTAGCCACCGGGCCGCAGGCCCAGTAACCCGAAGTGTCAACGAGGAAGCACTCGAGTGATCGTCATGCGAAGCCATCGGCCGTGTACAATCGCTGCCTTGCTCACGGGTCGGGTTACTAGCCCCCGGGCCGCAGGCCCAGTAACCCGAAGTGTCAACGAGGAAACACTCGAGGGATCGTCATGCGAAGCCATCGGCCGTGTACTATCACTGCCTTGCTCACGGGTCGGGTTACTAGCCCCCGGGCCGCAGGCCCAGTAACCCGAAGTGTCAACGAGGAAACACTCGAGGGATCGTCATGCGAAGCCATCGGCCGTGTACTATCACTGCCTTGCTCACGGATCGGGTTACTAAGCCACGGGGCCGCAGGCCCAGTAACCCGAAGTGTAAACGAGGAAGCGCTCGAGGGTGCGTCATGCGAAGCCATCGGCCGTGTACTGTCGCTACCTTGCTCACGGGTCGGGTTACTAGGCTGCTCCGCTTATCATTGGCCGATGACTACGAAATGCAACTTCATCAACGTCCCGGTTTGACGGTATTGGGCCCAGATGGTACTGCTGGTTGTGCGTTGGCCGGTTGATCTGCAGTTGGCGTGAGCGTCTTGCGAAGCCTTTGAGGCATCTGGACTGGAATTTCCACCAACTGATTCGTTTTGCCGATTTCTTTGGCGAGTTCGAAAGCATCGTAAAGTTCGCCGTTTGCCGTCCGTGATTCGTAACGCAATTTCGACCCATCGATGTGGATGACTTGATACAACTGCGTATCCTCTGCCACGCGAACCATAAAGGGCTTAGCTTCGATGTTGTACATCTTGGGGCCGCTGACCGATACGACGTAGACGGTTCCTGTATGCTCGTCCCGATGGGTTACCCCGGTGGCAACATTCCCGATAGTTTCGACCGGCTCGCTAGGCGTTGTAATACCTGTTCGACCGTAAGTATGATCGTGTCCTTGGAGCACCAAGTCGACGTTGTACTTATCGAGAACCGGTTTCCAAGTTTTACGAAGCAGGGCGTTGTCGCGGTCGTTTGCTGTCGAGAAGATCGGGTGATGGAAGCTAACAATCACCCATGGTGAAGTGTTTTCTAACAGAAGCTTGTCGAGCCATTTGGCTTGTTCGTCGAGTTTGAGATTGCTGTTGAGAACGACGATTCGGCAATTGGAATATACAAAACTGTAGCAGGTTTCTTCGAGTCCCTCTGGGCCTTGCATTGGAAGTGTGAATTGCGGTCGCCAATGATGCGATACGCGTCGCAGTTCATCGGAGCCTTTATGCATCTCGTGGTTCCCCACCACAGGGACACTCGGAATCATGGCGTTTAGCCAAGCACCCGCACCGAACCATTCATGCCATTCTCCATCGGATTGAGCGTTATTGATGAGATCTCCAGCATGGAGCAAGAACCTTGCTTTTGGAGCATCCGAGTATGCTTCTCGGATCACGCGGGACCAATGGCTTCGCAGATCGTTTTGAGCATCTCCAAAATAGACAAACGAAAATGGCTCTGGCTGAATACTCGCCGTGCGGAACTGAAACCACTCGCTCCAGTTGACTCCATCTCCCACGCGATAAGCGTACTTGGTTGCGGGTTGAAGTTCCTTGAAGACTAAACTATGAAAGTGTGCCGTGTTGATGTCGGTCTTTAAGGCGACTGACTCCGCTTTGTACCTCTGGGCGGCTTTAACAAACTCAGGGCCTGGTGTGGCAACAGCGATCTCCGCAAAAGCTTCCTCGACCTGGGTGCTAGTTCTCCAAGTGACGCTCTGTGTGGTCGTAGGATCGGCAGACCAAGTAAGCACGATGCGATCAGGCATGAGCGTTGGGAGGGCGAGTTCTTTTGCCGCCACCTTGGCCGGTTTATGCTCGCCTTCCTTTCCATCGTGCCCACTGCATTTTTCCGTTTTTGCGAATATAAAAAACAAAGCACAAGTCACCAAAAATCTTGCAAAAAGATGATGGTTGAGATTCATGATGGATCGTTCCAATAGGTCGGGGAATGTTGAGTAATCGTGGCAACTTAAGGTTGGTAGACCTTCACCCAATCAATGAGCATCTGGGCTGGAAACTCCGTTGGATCAGCGACAGGACCGACAAACTCGCCTCCTACAGCCAAATTCAGCAGGATATGAAACGGCTGATCAAAGGGCTGAGGGTGCTTGCCATTCTCCGTGCCCCATTCCTTCTGGACTTGCCAGACTTTTCCATCCAAAAGCCATCGAAATTCGCTCGACTCCCACTCGACGCCAAACACGTGGAAGTCTTTGGTAAAATCGATCCCTTCGAATCGTTTGGTAAGCCCAGTATGTTTATTCCTAGGCCAACTGCCACCGTGGTGGAGAGTCCCCCAAAGGGTATCGACTTGTTGGCCTTTGAACTCCATGATATCCACCTCGCCGCTTGAGGCCCAAGTCCCATACTTTTCGTCGCTCGGTAGCATCCAAAACGCGGGCCAGAGTCCTTGTCCGGCGGGCAATTTCATCCTGGCTTCGAATCGCCCATACTTCCAATCCCCCCTCCGTTTGCTGCGAATCCGGCCCGAGGAAAAATCTCGCTCTGTACCAGCAATGCCCGTTCTTTGCCTGTGGGCTTCGATGATCAGAAGACCGTTTTCGACGCGAACGTTTTCCGTTCGATCGGTGTAGATCTGAAGCTCCTGGTTTCCACCCCCAAACGCGTTTATCTCGATCTCCCATTTGGAAAAATCTAGCGACTTGCCATCGAACTCATCGCTCCAGACGAGTTTCCAAGATGGGTCTTGCGCCCGAACCATACAAAGCCCTAAGAACCAATAGCCAATCAAAGCAAACAGGGCTGATTTCATCATCAATGGCACGTTAGAAGTCTTTCTCAATTGGAGCTTCGGTTACTCAGGAAAAATACCGGATGATAGGAATTGCTCAGTTTATCGCTCACGTGGATTAAACAGTTCAGTGAGCACCTGCTGGATCTTTTGTTCCGCCCCTGGTGCTACCCACAACCACGATTCATGGAAGCCGTCGTCAAAAGCTGACGCCGTCGGAACGTAACCCGTCCAGCTTTCTCCATAACCTATCGGCACGACAGGCACTTGTCCGCTGAGTCTCTGTGCCAAGTGCTGGTAGCCGACGAACGATTCTCCGGGAAACAGAACAACTCTTGCAATCCCAAAGTCGACGCATGGAACATCGATCGGCTTAGGATTCTCGACCGAGCGTTTCCAGGAGGCCAATCCCATGGCAGCTAAGATTCTTTTTTCTACAGGCAAGCTATCGTCTTGCAACTCGCGCTGCATGACGTCCTTCTGCAAGGAAGGTGATTGTGTGTACTGAAGCTCAAGCATTTTCGAACGCAATACCCAACCCTTGGACGCATCCATCTTGCGCGATGATGCCCGATTGGCAAGCATGGCATCAAAAATCTTACTGGTCAATTCCTCCCTCGCGTGAGGCGATCCATCGTTGAACTTACCTGCCGTGACATCTCCACTGCATCCCGAAGCGTAAATCGGGTGAATCGCGCGATCGAGGCGTGCTAATCTTTTTCTGGCAAGTCCAACGAAATCAGAGCTAACCTCACCTCGCCCATAGTAGCTCATCGGATGGGTGGCATAAGCATGGTACTCGACCAAGCATTGCTCATGGCTCCAGAATGAAATCGTTCTTAGCATCGGATCGATCAAGCCTGCATCGGTATCACGAAAAAAGGCTTCGCGACCGCTACTGCTGCCTCTAGCGAAGCTAACATTGCCCGCGCCATCGACAACTCGTCGGTTCGACGCGACATCTCGGACTTTCGACTCAGCATATCCGATATGCGTCAATGGCTTGGCATCCTCGATCGCTTGGGCCAACGCTGCTTCAGCACGAGACAATACATCTTCGTGAAAAGCCGGATCGTACAACTCGGATCGCAATCCAACTTGATCGAGCAGTTCCTGGGCACCTGCATCAATCACGGGTGCATCATGTTGATGGAGGGTACTGACAAGCACCCTCTGAGGAACGGTCCTGGCCACCTTGGCCAACCTCTCACGCCATTGATCGTAGGACTTGTTGCGGATTTCACACCAATCGACAGCCACCACCACAATTGGATCTTGGTTCCCTAAAAGTACGAAACCATGCAACTCGAGTGAATCTGCAATGGACTTGGATTTTTGCGGCAATACTCCCATGCATCGGTGATCGAGAGGGATCGTTGCATCGATTTGAAAATGCCCGATCATCGGTTGCTGTGCACGGGAGTACTGACCAATACTCCACAGCAGGATACAAAGAACGACGGAGTAAAACCCGATTCGAGTGCTTCGAGCAAACTCGTTTCTACTATCGGGTTTGAGGAAGGGCAGGAGACTGTCCACCGATGTACCTCCAGTTCTTCAGATAGCCAACCAAATCCGCCATCGCTTGTGCGTCCAATTGAGCTTCGATCCCTTCAGGCATTAGCGACATTCCGCTGGGTTTGATCGCCTCGATCTCTTTCTTGCTCAGTACCAATCCGCTCGTGTGCTGATTCTTGAGCGTCAAATGTTCGGCGGATTCCTCGACGACGATACCGTCATGGATCGCCCCATCGGCCAACTGAACCGTCACCCGAAAATAATTGTTGTCGATCACGCGGTTGGGATCGAGGATTGAAACAAGCAGTTGCGCCGAAGTTTGAGTTCGAGAGTCGGAGATATCCGGGCCGATAGCCAGGCCAACGCCGTCTACTTTATGGCAAGCGGCACAATGCTGGGCAAACAGTTGCTTGCCCCGTTCCATGTTTACTGGCAAATCCAAACACGGAGAATACCGGTCGACTACCTTCTGCCTATCGCTTGAGATTCTCCCAGAGAGCCACTTGGCAATCCTTAGTTGCAGTTCGCCGTTGACCTGACCGAGCGACTGGATCTGGCTCGCATCGAGTCCTTTCCCCGAGAGTCTGCCTGACTCGATCGCATCGAGCCAGCGAGCGAGTCGCTCGGGACGGATCCGAAGGGCTTGGAACATCGCACCACGCATGGCAGGAGTTTCAGCATCGAACCGCTCGATGATCCAATCGCTGCAGGATGGATCTTGCGTAGCATCTTCCGGATGCTGCGACCATGCGGTCAGGAGCTGCCGCTTGATCGTGGGCTCTTGGGTTTCTATGAGGGCTCCTCTCAAAGCTTCGGCACCGATGCGCGATTGTTCGGGAGCGAGTGCCACTGCAAGCAATTCTGCGAGGTCTCCTTGGACTGCAGAAGACCATCGCTGGTCGGCAAGCGATTTCGCCCAAGCTTGCCAAAGAGGCGATTGATTCGCCAGCCAAGTGCGGTCGGGGGATTTGGCGATCCCTCGAGCGATCGCCAACTGCAATCGCAATTGCGGTTCACGGATTATCCGGCGAAGCGTTTCGTCATCGCCTGCAGCAGCGTCAAGCTGGGCGATGGCCTGAGTGGCCCAACGCTCGCGAGCTGCCAACCAAGTTGGATTCTCTGGTTGAGCGACGGTAGAAATCAGGCGGGTCCAAGCCGAAGTTGAAAAAGTTCGGATCATCTTTTTTTGATCCAAATCCTTCGATGCTTGATCCATCCACGTCGTTACGAATCGATCGAGTTGGGAACGGTAAGTTGCCGAGATTGCCATCAGCCAATAAGGATCATCTGCAAGATCGACCGAACGTTCCACCGAAGCAGTAAGCAGGCTTTCGTCATCGACGAGCCGTTGACCGAGTCCACTTGGATCCCCGTTGGCAGCCTCGGCCAAATACCACGCGCACTCGATTGCCTCTTCCCTGGGCCCTCGTTGGATTCCTTCGATGGCTGCTTGCACGATCAAATCCGAGTGAGTCTGCGTCTGATTGGCGATTCGCCAAAGTGATCCTCTCAAGGCTGGTTCAAGATGGGAGTAATGTTTTGGGTCAACGAGGCATTTCTCGATGCTCGTTTTTAGTTCGGCTGAACTTGTCGCTGCTAGCAAGTTCAGAAACCTGACCAAACCGTTGCTATGGGTTGCTTGAGTGCACCAAGCCTCAGAACGGCTCAGCAATTCCTTTTCAATCGATGCTTGGTCATCCAGGCTGCTGGCAATCCGTTCATGAAGCAAACGGCAGGCCGTCTGCTGAACCCAACTTCGCCGATGGTTCACTAATTCGATTAATTCGCCGGATGATCTTTTGGACAACGGACGATCTCGAAGCTCTTTCCAAAGCGGATCGACGGCCGGTGCGTCGTGGCTCAGCACGCGGTAGATACGACCGCACTGATCACCCCATCGTTCGTCAACACGCTTTTTAAGCTCTTCAGGAACCCAATCAGGATGCTCGATGACCGCTCGATGCATATCGACGATATAGATCGCTCCATCGGGGCCTTCTTCGAGATTCACGGGACGGAACCAAGGATCACGACTGGCAAGCCATTCGCGTTGTCGCGGAGGTTCCTCGGATTGACTCCGCCCGTCGACACGACCAAGTCCGACTCGATGAACCAAGCTCCCTGTTGGCTCACAAGTCAGTGCATTCCCGAGCGATGCCGTCGGCAAATGCTCGCTATGGCTAATCAGTACACCACAAGCTGCGGTAAACTGACCCGAATGGAGGTTCGATGTTGTCCAAGCCGACACTAAAGGACGCACGGTCGATTGTTCGCCGGCGGGCAAGGCAGGTGCGGTCATTGGAGCAAGTCCCGCTAAGGGGCTCAGTGCAGACTGCCAAGGCTCTAGCATCACCGCATCGCATGGATTGCGATTGCTGCAGAAATATCGATTCCCGAAGCGATCCCAAGTCATCCCGAATTGGGATGGTCCAGCCACGGGTATACCGATCTTGCGCACCCAATCCCAACGCAGGTCACTGTTGGCAATCGACATCGATCCATCTTGAAGTGTTGCGGCGGTGACCTTGGAACTTCGTAGTCCATTCGCAAGGTAGAGTTTTCCGTCAGGGCCAAAATCGGGGTCGTTCACTCGCAACTGAGGGTTCTCCTCGGCAAACCCACTGAGCCACTCATCGATCCGATCGGCGACCAAGTCGCCATCGACATCCTGGATGAATTGCAGGCGGCCACCTACGGTAACCAAAGCACCGTTGCGATGCAGTTGCAATCCGGTCGGAAACATCAGGCCTTGGGCAAACACCGTTGCTTGGTCGTAGAGGCCATCGAGATCGTGATCTTTGAGGACTCGAATTCGACCAAGACCGTTCGGCCCTCGGTTTGTCGGATAGTCGCTCATTTCGACCACCCACAGATTCCCAGCATCGTCAAAACGCATCGCGACAGGATCGATGACGCTCGGCTCGTGTGCAGCAAGTTCGATTCTTTGGTGTTCAAACAGTTCGAAATACTCAAGCGATTTACTTGGACTGACCGCCGAATCGGGGCCAGGATGCTCCACGATCGATGGGGCATGATCGCCCGAGTGCACCGGTTGATTCGCCAATTGCGAAACCATGCTCGATAGGGTTTCGACGACCCGACCCTCAGTCGACTCTTCGAGGCAGCTTGTTCGAGCTCGCCAAGTGGTGTAGCCCCCTAAGGGGAATTGATCGGCAGGAGGAAGGTATCCAAGTAGATCATTCGCAAGACCGATATTGAGGGTGATTTGAAAGGGGCTTTTAGCGCGCACTGCTAAGCCCGTGGCGTTGTAGGTTTCGGTTGGATAACCAGCAATGACAAGGTTTCCAACACGCAGCGCCTGCAAAGGGACTTGCCGCGTGGTTGGCATTTGCGAGAGCAAGACCGTTTCACGAGCGTAGTTCTCTTCGATGTTGCTGGGCAAACGATCGGCCAATTTGGATTCAACATACGCTTTGGCTTGTTTGAGTTCATCGTCATCAGCAAGCCGCACCTTGGCCGTCAGATACTCAAGGCGGCTATCGAGTGTGGCCGACTTGGAGTACACGACATTTGGCAAGGCGCTGAGGATGCGCTGGGCAACATACGAACCGACTTCATGGTAGTTGAATGGTTTTGCGGGCCGGGCAAAATCGATGCAGTTTGCATCACCACTGGTGCCGTTTGCCATGATGCCCACGAAACTGCTCGGGTCGTCTGGTCGAAGCGATTGTGCAAGTTCTTTAGCAACCACTCCGAAGTAGTCCGACGAGAGCGCAGGGGCACCGGCGTAATGGGTGCAGAACGAAGCCAGCAGAGCCAGTGGTTTACCTTCGCTAGTCTGAATCGACAGGAAGGGGATGGTGCGATCGATATCGGCGGTTTGTCGGATCTTGTAAGGTGAATCGTGACCGGGGTTCATAGCGACGATGTTGGAGTCGCGACCACTGAAAAGAACTCCGCCAGCATGTCCAGGTTCCATGAACCAGCGACGGCAATGGATGTAACGATCTGCATTGGTGACGCCAGCACCTATACGGGCGTCGCTTCGCTTGCGGTAGGCTTCGATGATCGATTCGGCAATCCAGGTCGGCATCCTTTCGGCGTAATCCTCTTGGGCAGGTGTACCATGTGCGCCCATAATCGCCGGAGCCGAATGCGTATGCGTCGCGCTGATGAGTATCTGATGGGGCTTAAGTGGTGTCTGTTCGCCGACGAGTCGCTTAGCCTTTTCGACGATCCAGCCCGGGACCCCTAAGCTATCGACAACGCATAGTGCGACAAAGCTCGACACTGGCTTGTTCGAATCAGCGAGGGTTGCTTCGCTTTCGATGACCAAGCTTCGCACATAGAGCGAATCGACAACTCGCTCACCTTTGCCTGCGACGATCCCTCCGCTGACCCAAACCGGAAACGATTCAGGATCGATATTGCGTGAATGGGCCCCGGCTTTGAGCATTGCGGAGCCCTCTTTTGCGGTTCCCTCGGCATTGCATTGGGAGACGACCGAGGCGATCCATGCGATCGAGGCGATCAGGTGGGTCAAGCATTGTCGGCGCTGGGAGTAGCGGTTTTCCATTGGATTCACCGGTGGTTTCGGGAAGGAAACGGTGGTTTTTACAGGCGGTGACAGGGGCAAGTCCGGAGGATTTTAACAGGTTCCCCGAAGCCCAATGGCCAGATTTCACTGGAAAAACGTACATTTTAGCACAACCAAGGGCCATTTTTCAGACGATTTGGCCTTTCCAAAATCCAGCTACTTGGCAATGATATTGACCCGTTTCAATTCAAGACCAGTACATCGGAAGTGTTCGTCGATCATGAGCCAGCAGATTCTTCAGTCCGTTGAAAAACCTTATCTCAAGGAAAATGTGGATGCCTTCGAGATTGGTGACACCGTTGACGTGCACACGAAGATCCAAGAAGGAACCAAAGAGCGGGTTCAGATCTTCACGGGTACCGTGATTGCTAAGAGCGGTTCGGGTTCGCGCGAAATGTTCGTCGTTCGACGGATTGTTGCAGGCGAAGGGGTCGAGCGTAAGTTTCCTTTGCACTCCCCGAAAATCGAGAAGATCGAAGTTCAACGGCACTCGGTTGTTCGTCGAGCCAAACTGTACTTCCTCCGCGAGCGTACCGGTAAGGGCGTTAAGCTCCGCGAACGTCGGGACAAGTAGTCCTATTGGTCTTCGACCATGAGATCCTTATACGCTTGGATCTTCACCGCCGTTATTTCTTTGTTGCAAGCAATGCCAAGCTGCATTGCTTTTGCTCAGGATCGTTCTCCCGTCGATCTAGTTTTGTCACAATCCTCTGATTGGATTGCGACTGTCAACCAAACATCCAACTCGGTGTCCTTGGTAGACCTCAAAAAGGGGGAAGTGTTGGACGAGATCTCGGTTGGAGAGCATCCAACGGCGATCTTATTGCACCCTGATGGCAAACACTTGCTGGTCACCAGTAGCTATTCAGGTAGCTTGCACTCGATCGCGGTCGAAAGCCGGAAGCTTCATTCGGTCGCCCACATCCAATTAGGTTTTCAGCCTACCGGGCTGGCTCTATCGCCTGATGCCAGGACAATCTATGTCGCGCTAACGGATGCCGATCAGATCGCAGTCGTGGACTTTGAATCACAAAGCGTTTTGAACAAGATCGATGTAGGTCGTTGGCCGCGAACGCTGGCCGTCTCGAACGACGGCAAACGCCTGGCGGTAGGGACCAGCGGTGACCGAGGTATATCGATCGTCGATTTGGTTGAAGGCAAGTTGGTGCATACGGACCAGTTCATCGGTCTGAATATTGGGCAGATGCAAACCTCCAAACGAACCGGTCAGGTTTATTTCCCTTGGATGGTTTATCGGCGCAATCCAATCAACGAAGGGAACATTCGTCTTGGTTGGGTAATGGCCAGTCGACTTGGACGCATTGGATTTGAAGATGGTTCTCACCGCGAAGCGATCTCGTTGGATCCTCCGGGCAAGGCGGTTGCGGATCCCTATGGTTTGGCGATGACGGAGGATGAGCAAACGGTAGTCATCTCAGCATCTGGCACCCATGAACTTTTGGTTCTCAAGCAGCAAGGGTTGCCGTTTCAGGATCGAGGGAGCACCGACCATATCGATCGCGATCTATTAAAGGATTCGGATCGGTTCTATCGCATCGAGGTCGGTGGTCGTCCGATGGGATTGAGGATGGCCTCCGACAATCGAACCGTTTGGGTAGCAAACTACATGGACAACTCGATCCAGGCGGTGGATTTGATCGAGCGAAAAATCGTGCGTAGGCTATTTTTGGGTGGGGATCAAACGCCGAGTTTAGCAAGGCGTGGTGAAGCGATTTTCTTCGATGCTCGCCGGAGTTTAGACCAGTGGTATAGTTGCCACTCCTGCCATTATCTCGGTGGCACCAATGCCGTCACGATGGACACGCTCAACGACAACTCGGCGTATACCTTCAAAAGTGTGTTACCCCTTTACGAGCTCAGCAAAACCGGACCTTGGACTTGGCACGGTTGGCAAAAGGGACTTATCGATGCGATGAAGCATTCGCTCAAGACGACGATGATCGGGCCGGATCCGACCCAAGAGGATGTCTTGGCAATCGCAGAATACCTATCGGGGCTAAAGCTACCTCCGAACCCCTATCGAAAACCGGGAACGCATCTGAGTCCGTCTGCCGAGCGAGGCAGAGAGATATTTGTGGGGCCCAAGGGGGCTTGCGCTGAGTGTCACCAGGGTGAAATGTATACCGACGATCAGATCCACGACTTAGGCATGGGTTCTACTGCGGACGCTTACAAGGGTTTCAACACTCCGAGTTTGCGCGGAGTATTTCGCAAGGTTGAGTTGCTGCATGATGGGAGAGCTTCGAGCCTGCGAGATGTCCTCACGGGTGACCATGCCCCGCAGAAAGTGCATGGCCAGACGTTAAGCAATGACGAACTGAGCGACTTGATCGAGTATCTAAAGACACTCTAGTGGTTTGCTTGTGCGGATCGTCTTTGGAGTTCAAGCGGTCCGTTTGAGTCTTTCCAAGTCGTGATCGACCATCATTGCGGCTAGTTCTCGCAGCGATATCTTAGGGGTCCAGCCTAGCTCCCTGTGTGCTCTTGCGGCATCTCCTCGAAGATTCTCAGGCTCGATTGGGCGTTGAAATTTTTGGTCGAATCGAACGTGTTCAACCCAATTTAATCCGACATGCTCAAATGCGTACTGCATGAACTCACGAACCGTATGCGTTTTTCCAGTGGCGAGAATGTAGTCACGTGGTTCAGTTTGCTGGAGGATACGCCACATCGCATCGACAAACTCAGTTGCGCAACCCCAGTCTCGTACCGCATCAATACTTCCCAGGACGAGTTCCTTTCGAATACCCAGCTTGATTCCCGCTGCGGCGATACTAATTTTGCGAGTGACGAAATTCTCCGACCGCCTTGGGCTTTCGTGGTTATAACAGATCGCATTGCAGGCAAATAAGCCCATGGAATCTCGATAGACTTTAACAAGCTGGTTGGCAAACGCCTTGGCCGCCCCGTAGGGCGAATTTGGGTTTACTGGCGTATCTTCATTCTGAGGAGAGATGGTCGGAGTACCAAAGATTTCGCGACTGCTGGCATGAAGGAATCGAGGAGCAGGTTTGATATCTCTGAGGATTTCGAGAATACGCAGGGTACCCATCGCAGTTAGTTCGCACGTGCTTTCTGGAATCTCGAAACTAAGTCCGACGTGGGATTGGCCCGCGAGGTGATAGAATTCGTCGGGTTGAATCCGACTGAGAATCCGTCGCAGGGAGGTTGTGTCGGTCAAATCCGAATAGTGGAGAAAGAGCCGCTTGCCGTACAATGTCTGATCATTGACATACTCATCTAATCTTGGGCGTTGCAGCGTGCTGCTTCGCCTGACGATTCCATGCACCTCATAGCCGCGTGCCAGAAGGAACTCTGATAGATAGGATCCATCTTGGCCTGTAATACCTGTAATGACTGCGCGCATGAATTGGATCCCTCTGGCGGATGACCATTGGTCATTGACTTGCGACCCTAGGATCTCAGCTTGTGAAGGACTGGTTGTGCTTCTCGCGTTTCGCTAGCTCCAGGTCGTGCTCAACCATGATCTGAGCGAGCTTGTCAACAGAAGTCTTTGAACGCCAGCCGAGGAGTCGTTGGGCTTTGGACGGATTGCCCAATAGCAATTCAACCTCTGCGGGTCTGAAATAGCGTGGATCGATTTCGACGTACTTTTGCCAATCGAGGTCGAGTTTGGAAAAGACAAGTTCGAGGAAATCGCGAATCGAGTAGGTTTCTCCGGTTGCGATGACAAAGTCGTCCGCTTCATTATGCTGGAGCATCATCCACATCGCCTCGACATAGTCTTTCGCGAAACCCCAATCACGTTTGGCATCAAGGTTCCCTAGAAAGAGCTTCTTTTGGAGGCCGAGTTTAATTCGCGTCGCCGCGCGGGTAATTTTTCTGGTAACAAATGTCTCTCCACGACGGGGAGATTCGTGATTGAACAGAATACCATTGCAAGCAAAAAGGCCGTAGCTTCTGCGATAATTCACGGTTTGAAAGTAAGCGTAAACCTTCGCGCAAGCATAAGGGCTTTGTGGATTGAATGGCGTGGTTTCCGATTGCGGCGTTTCCAATACCGCTCCGTACATCTCTGAGGAACTCGCTTGGTAAACCCGAACCTGTTTCTTTTGGTGGAGTATTCTAGCTGCTTCGAGAACGTTAAGAGCACCAACACCATCGGTCATCAGAGTGTAGACGGGCTGGTCGAAAGAGACTCGCACGTGGCTTTGTGCGCCTAGGTTGTAGATTTCATCGGGTTCGAGACTCAGAACTAAATTTGTAAGAGCTTGCCCATCCGTGAGATCGCCATAATGGAGCAACAGACCGGGGTTCTCGTGGATATCCTTGTAAAGATGGTCAATACGTCCCGTGCTGAAACTCGAACTTCGCCGAACCAGACCGTGCACACGGTAGCCTTTCTCAAGCAGGAGTTCTGCCAGATAGGATCCGTCTTGTCCAGTGATTCCGGTGATCAGTGCCGATTTTCCCATCGTTTCCTTCTTTCCTTTCGAATTTCTTCTTCCTTGATGCTGACGCGATTGGAACCCAAACCGATCTGCCGCTCCATAGGATAGCAAAAAGATCTCTCATTTGCCACGCAGGTTGCCATGCTCGCTACGATAGAGAAAATCTTCGTAGGTTCTTCTCAAGCCTTCTTCGAGTTCGGTTTGCGGTCTCCAGCCTGTGGAAAAAACAAGGCTTGGATCTGTTCTTTTTAAGGGCGTTCCGTCTGGTTTGGAGGTATCCAAGTTGAATTCGCCTTTGAATCCAACCGTCGTGGCAATGACCTTTGCGAGTTCCAGAATCGCTATTTCTTTGCCTGTCCCGACGTTGATCCAATCGGGGGGTGAATCCAAACAAATCAAGTGGAGGAGGGCTTTTGCAAGATCATCCACGTAGAGAAATTCGCGACGTGGAGTCCCTGTCCCCCAAAGTGTCACTGCGGGCAACGAATGCATCTTGGCCTCGTGGATTCTCCTTAAGAGCCCTGGAATTACGTGGCTGTACTCTGGATGATAGTTATCGCCAGGACCATAAAGATTCGTCGGCATGGCACTGTGGTAGATCACACCAAATTGCTTTCGGTAATATTGGCATAGCTTGAGCCCGACGATTTTCGCCAGTGCATAAGCTTCATTGGTCGACTCCAGTGGACTCGACAGCAAGCTTGGTTCAGCCAGCGGCTGGGGAGCATGCTTGGGGTAAATACACGTAGATCCCAAGAAAAGAAATCTTGCGACCCCATTGCGATAGGCCGACTCGATCGCATGGATCGCCATCCTGACGTTCTCAGAAAGGAACTCGACTGGGAAGCTCGCATTAGCCACAATGCCGCCAACTTTGGCTGCTGCAAAAATCACAGCATCCGGCCTGTTTTCTCGAAAAAAACGTTCAACTTGCTCGGGGTTGCAAAGATCCAATTCCGAACGAGGTCGCAATATCAATTCGACCTCCGGATAAGTGCTTTGAACAAGCCGACAGACTGCTGATCCCACCATTCCTTGGTGTCCTGCAATGTACAATCGTCCGTAGGGAAACTTCATTGGCCTATGTTCGCTGTCGGTATCAACTTGCTCTACAGACTGGTTGTCTTACGGTTACCTTGACTGCCTGTTACACTCACACCCTGTGTCATGGTGTCGCGCTGACTGATTTTAAACCGGATTGGGTTCCAAAGGAATATAGGGTATGAGTCCAGATGTGATCCCTGTGGCGATTGAACGGACCAAAGGCGATGAAATCCAAATTCGATGGAGCGACTCTAGAGTCAGTACATGGACACCCAGTGAGCTTAGAAACGCATGCCCTTGCGCGACGTGCAAGGAGCGAAAAAAAGCAACGGAACACCAGCAAGCAGCCTCGATTCTACAGGTGATTCCTCTGAAAGAAGCCCAGCCTCTCCGCATTGAGGCGATGCAACCCGTAGGCAATTACGCTTACAATGTGCGGTTTTCAGACGGGCACAGCTCGGGCATCTTCGGATTCGATCTGCTGAGAAAATGACTCGAAAAATAGATTCTCAGACTTTACCGTAGGGTCTTGGTTGGAAATTCCAGTTGTCCAAGAGCCCACAGGGCTGTTTGCTCTAGTGGATGGTTCGCCTGAGTCGTAACGCGACGGATAGCAGGTAAAGCCGATTCGATTCCCAAGTTTGCCGCCACGATGATCGCATTGCGCTGCATGCCAATGAGTCCAGACCTCGCAAAAGGAGTGTCCTTGTAAAGAGCATCAAATGATGCTTGGTCTAGTTCAAGCCAATGCATGCAGTCGGATTTGCGAACGATGGAATCATGCTTCATGTCTTGACAATCCGAACTGGACGTTTTTTGATTCCAAGGACAGACGATCTGGCAAATGTCGCAACCAAAAAGCCACGGGCCCATCTGAACTCTCATCGCTTCGGGAATCTCCCCTCGATGTTCGATCGTCCAGTAACTGATGCAACGATTCGCATCGAGGACATAAGGTTCCACGAAGGCTTGTGTTGGACAAGCATCCAGGCAGGCTCTACAGGTTCCGCAGTGGGAGGTCGAATCCGAACCATTTTGCGTTTCGTGATCGATAAGCTTCGCCTGTGTTAGAATAGCAGACAACAAAAAGTAGCTTCCGATTTCCCGGTTCAGCAGCATGGTGTTTTTACCGATCCATCCAAGTCCCGCTCTCGATGCATAGTCCCGTTCTAAAAGAGGTGCCGTGTCGACCACGACGCGAGAATGGCAATCGGGAAACATTCTTTGGAGCTCCTTCACAAGCGGTTTTAGCTTCCTTCGAATCCAGATGTGATAGTCCTGGCGAGGCATCGCATAGGATCCTATCGTCGGTGTTAGGGGCGATGGTACAAAACGCCTGCGGCCTTGCTTGATCACTCTTTGAGTCCATGGGTGGGCTTGGTAAGGGAGTGTCAGCAGAATTAAAGATTGGCAATTCTCAAGTACACCTTCGGGGTTTCTGTAGGCTTCTTGGCGTTTCTTGAGGTAACCCATCGAAGCGTTGTAACCGCGTTCTAACCAATCGCAAAACTCAGGGAATCGCTCGGCATCTAACGACCGAGCAAACCGAACCGAATGAAACCCATGCTCTTTTGCAAAGTTCTCGATTTGGGATCTCGCCAACTCGATCAGGGAGGTCATTGAAATAGCTCGGCAGTCACCGGCCTGGTTGAAGGGATGAGGCGAAAGATTGTTATCCAGTGGACAATTCCTATACTATAGCAACCTGGCTTTCCCCATATCCCTATAATGAGCCTCCTACACCGCATTCCCCTACTTTTTGCAACTGAGTCATCAAATGATCAACCGACGTGCGATCCTCGCATTGCTAACTGGTCTTGTTTCACTACCAACGCTACCGATGGGCTTTTCACAGGAGAAAGGTTCCAATCCGATTGATCAGGAAGCCAAAGAAAGGATGCAAAAAGCTGCTGTCGCATTCTTTCGCCAGAGCCAAGCACCCGACGGATCTTTTAGCGCTCAAGCAGGTCCAGGTGTTACTGGGCTTGTCGCATCTGCTTTGTTGTCGATCGGAGTTCCGGAAGAGGATCCGTTGGTCCGCAAGTCTATCGAATATTTGCTAAAGACTAAAAAAGACAGCGGGGGACTCCATGCAGAGGGATCCAGACATGCGAACTACGAAACTTGCCTGGCCATGATGGCCTTATCCAAAATCAACAAGGAAGGTAAGTACGACCAAGTTCTAAGTGCAGCACAAAAATTTATCAAAGGAGAGCAGTGGGATGAGGGAGAAGGCATCAGCCCCAAAGACCCCGCCTTCGGTGGGGCAGGCTATGGAAGTAAGTCGCGACCAGACTTGTCCAATACAGCCTTCTTCATCGAGGCGCTAAGAAGCACAGGGGTAACTGAAAACGATCCGGCCATTCAGAGGGCTCTTGCATTCGTAAACCGCTGTCAAAACCTCGAGTCACCTGCCAACGATACGCCTTTTGCGAATAAACTCAATGACGGGGGATTCTACTACACCCCAGCCAACGGCGGAGATTCCATGGCTGGTAAGGACGAAGCCACCGGGGGACTACGTTCCTATGCTTCCATGACCTACGCAGGGCTCAAAAGCATGCTCTATGCTGGGGTTAGCCCGGAGGACTACCGAGTCAAAGCAGCCGTAAAGTATCTGTCAAAGAACTACAGCGTCACGAGTAATCCAGGGATGGGACCTGCTGGCCTTTATTACTATCTTCAGACGATGTCTAAGGCCCTGGGGGTGATGGGCAAAGACAACTTCGAATCCCAAGACGGTGCTCGACCTTGGAAACAAGACGTTCTCGAACAACTGATGAAAACACAAAAGGTCGATGGTTCTTGGACAAATCCCGAACCAAGATGGATGGAGGGCGATCCGAATCTAGTGACCGCCTACGCACTTCTGACGCTAGCGAACCTCGGTGCTCGTTGATCGCTTGTGCGTTTCTCTCCCACGCCTGCGAGCAACTACGTAACCGATACCTAAGCCGGCAAGCAAGATCGATGTCGGCTCAGGAACGGTTGTATGCCTATCAAACTGAACGAAGAAGTTCGCGGGGTTCCCTGCAACTGTAGAGGGAACCGTGAACCCTGAGTTGGATTCTCCTACCAGCCAGAAGTCTAGCCGCTGATTGAGTGCTAGAGAATCGTGGATCGCGACTCCAGTGGGTGCTTCGATTTTAAACGGAGGTGTCGTGCTGAAATTGCCTGGAATAAAAATTGTTTCGGTCCGGTCTTGTTGAACATTGGAGACCCTAACGCCTGTATCAATCATCCGACCTTGAGCCAAAGCATTGTCAAAATTGGTGTTGCCATTCCCGGCGAACAACTGAACACTTGAAGCTTGGGCAAGTGTTATCGCTGCGTACATCGAGTCCATTCGACGAAATACTCCCCCATTTACGCCGTTAAATAGCCGACCCAAATACACGGCTCGCCTGAGCGAAGTATTCTCAGCCACGCCCGATTGCTGGGCAAAGTTGCTGATGATATCGGCATTCGCAACGCGGGGTGCCAAGACGAGCAACGACACCAGACAGATAGCGGATACAAGAATATTCTTCATCGGTCTCACCGACTCTCTTCCCTTGGATTGATAAAACTTTTTCGCCTTCTGTGACGTTGCCAAGACCGTTGCAAAAGGATCGAACATCCGATTCCAAAAATCGCACTCGTCGAGGGCTCAGGGACAAAATCTAACTCCAACGTTGAAGTGAAGTCTTCAACCACAAGCATGGGAAATCCGTTAGAGAAATCCAAATAAGAAGCTGACTTTGGAACCGTGATGGCTTTGAGAGAGTCACTGGCTAGCCAAACATCCACTCGCTGCTGAGGATCATTTGTTAGGATAGACGAAAGCTTCAGGCTTTGCTCCCTAGTCAAGTTTTTAAAATCAACCTGTTTCTCAACAATCCCAAAGCCAGCAGGGAACAGGTCGAACGATATCCTGATGTCGGTTTTGACCGCATCGCCGCTAATCAACGCTAAGTCCAAGTCAGGTTGAACCCCAGGCAACACTTTCGAGAACACCAAGTAGGGTGCCAAGTCGCTAACCGCCTCTGGTGGTAGTTGCACCCACAAACGGATCCGGGCTCGAATGAAATAGACATTGGGTAAATCGACAATCTCGAAATCGAAGGTACCGATCCTCGACGCCGATCCAAGCCGTTGATTCATCGGAGGGAGCTGATCGAGGCTGGTCGCCGTTCCGCTGTAGTCGACTTTCGTGCCATCCTGTAGCACGGTGCTAAGGGCAATGCCTGCACGGACCTGCTGGGTATGGCATAGCGCCCCAATCAAGACCGCTAAAACGGCTATAAACCGAATCGAATTCATGCTAGCGATCTTGCGTTGGAGTCGAACGAAAGTTTTACAGAATCGTGATGACATCTCGGCAATCCTAGACCGAGCCCCTCAATAGGCAAGAAAATCAAACATTCCAAAAAAGAGATTTGGCCCAATCCAAGAAGAATGGGTGGATTAGGAGGATTTTTCCGACCGTTTCGAAATTACCGAGACATTTGGTTGCTAGCTCGGATAGTACCTTCGGACCATTTCTCCGAGAAAGAGCAACGACTCCCGCATCTCCTGCATCCCATTCATTCCGTCTTCAATGCTGATCCAACCACAATAACCACTCGAAGCAAGTCGCTCGAAAATCGCTGGATAATCATTCAAACCACGACCGGTTACTCCATGCAAAAGCAATTTCGAGTAACCCGCACTCCCTTCGGCCTGTCGCAAGTCCTCTAGGCTCGCACCCGGAACCAAATAGCGATCGCTCGCATGCATGCTCACGACTCTACCAAGCACAGCATCTAGCAATTCGATTGGATCGTCACCTGCCACTACCGCATTGCTTGGGTCGTATTGAACGCCAAAATGCTTCGATTCTGGGATCCGATCAAGCAACTGCAAAAACACATCCATCTTCTGAGCAAACTCGGGATAAAGCCAGAAACCATCCTTGTAATGGTTCTCAATCCCTAGAACTACACCGAGCGATTCGGCGACGGGAAGGCAAGCCAAAATGCCTTCGGATGCGTATGCCAGGCCCTGCTCAAGTTCGACTTGGGGCCACCGCTGTCCGCTCAACACGCGACAAACCGTTCCCTCCCCGCCCAATTTGTATGCAACTTCGATCATCCTTTTTTGGTAATCAATCGCAGCTTTGCGACTGGCTGCCTCAGGATGAGTAAAGTCCGGTGAACAACACAGCATCGGCATCTGAAAATGAGCTTTTTCTAAAGTATCCCGAAGCCTCCCGAGGAATGAATCGCTCAACTCCCAAAGGAACCCTTCGTACATTTCCAAACCCTCAGCAGGCAAATCCTTGGCCATCTCGATCCAATCGAAGACGCTCATTGTCTTTTTTTGGGAGATTTCCTCTAAGTAGCACTTCGGGAATGCACTAATTCTTGGTCGCTTCAACGTACTGATCCTCTTGTCTTGTGTCCTGTCCGGTTGTCCTGTCCGGTTGTCCATCACAAATAACCCAACCATCCGGTCGAATCTGCGGCCTGTTCGATGCACAATTCGTCCGGAGTATACAACATCAAACCTCGTTTCAAGTGACATTACTCCATAAAAAGCCACGGCAATTAGGCGATCTAATGCGGAATTTCGTGTCGGCCTTTTAGCCCCTACAACCCGTCGTCATAACCACCCCTTTTTGCCACTTCCCTCCATTTCCCGAATTTGTTTTCGCTTGTATCCTCGATTCTGCAGAATACACTTGAGAATCGATCAGTACCCGTTTTTAGATTCATTCAGTTTTGGTTTCACCATGTCCAAACTCCACTTTCGACTCCTCCTGGCATCTACCATCGCCTCATGCTTCGGAGCGATGGCTTACCCTGCTGTTGGCTATGCACAAGATCCATCGAACCTTCAAGCTGAACCGCTAGCGGTGCCAGCACCATCTTCCAGCAGTCCCAGCGATTCGGTCAGCAAGGTAGGAAGTCTCAATCACCATCAGTGGCTTCGGTTGTCAGCCGATGGATCGATTTGGGGCAGTCTAGGCACTCCAGCAGGAGAGAACCAAATTCGCCAAAGTGGCGTCGAGGTCGTCTTGGTTCAAAAAGGTCAGCAGGTCGCCTCTGTCGTAACTGCCGACGATGGATCATTCCGATTCAATGACCTCCAACCAGGTGTCTACTCACTTGTAGCCCACAACCCAAGCACCTTAGCAATCATGTCGCTGACGCTTTTGGATGCATCGGCAGGCAAACATCTTCCAACCGGAATTCAGATCAGAACACTGACCCCTGCAACCGATCGAGTCGTATCTTTGATTCGTGGCGGTTCGATCCCTCGTGCTTCTGGCCCCATTCAACTCGATAAAGATCCGGTCGGCTCAGACCGATCGTTTTGGAACAGCGGAAGAATAGCAATCGATGAAGAAGGCGGAATCAAAGGTCGAGTCACTGTTCCTGGCGGAAATTTCGACATGAGCAATACTCAGATTTATCTGACGCACTCGGGCAATGAGATCGCTAGAACTCGTTCCGATCGCGACGGTAATTACCGGTTCGACAATATCCCACCCGGGAACTACGGTTTCGTCGCATCGGGGCCAGCAGGCATTGCGGCCATGGGATTCGTCGCAGTGGGCAAAGGTACAGGGGGAGCCGACTCGAGCACCTCGATTTCTCAAGACGGTAGCAAATTCGTTCACGCGTCAGTACAACAAGATGCCGTGCCCGCTTTGAACGTCGAATTGGCCTCTTGCGATTGTTTCGGTGCTCCAATGATGGCCGAGAGCGTTCTGCCCCTGGAAGGCTCTTGCTGCCCGCTTCCAATGGCCGGTTGCTGCGGTGCGGCCGGTGGTGGCTACGGTGGAGGTGGTGGCGGTGGCGGTGGCGGTGGTGGAATCGGCGGAGGTTTCGGTGGCGGACTCCTGCCCCTTGCCCTTATCGGTGGTTTAACCGCGGTAGGAATCGCTGTCGCAGACGACAACAAAGACTCGAATGTTGTCGTGTCTCCAATCACTCCTTAATCATCCAGCTGCACTCTGAAGTTCTGAAGCGAAAAACGAACTAACCAGCGGTTTAACAATCGCTGGTTAGAGGATTTTTCCAAGGGTGCCCCGATACAACATGGTTTGAGCCTTTCTGTACGCTACAATCCTCAGAGATGTGGCCCCCTAAAGGCTCCTGCGACGCACTCCTTTCTCATCGTCGAACCATGAATACTCTTGCCCCCAAATCTACGTTTCGATCCATCTTGCCCGCTATCGCTACACTTGGGATAGCCTTCATTGCAATAACTTCTGCTCGGGCCCAAGACACCGGGGCCGCTAAGCCAACTGCACCTGCTTCCAGTACGACTCGCGAGGCCTCCAAGGTCTACCCGCTCGATGGTGCTGTCGATCCGACGGGAACCGTTTGGATCGTTGACAGAAACAAACCAGGGCTATGGCAGTATCAATCCGACCAGCTAAAACTCGATACTCAAGGTAGCAACAAGTTTCGACAACCACTCAACGCCGTTCGATGCCTTGCGATCTCGCGATCCGGAGAAATTGCGCTCGGTGACCCCGCAACCCGAGAGGTCTACCGCAAAGATGCAACTGGACAATGGAAAGGCACCGTCAATGCCATCGTTGGAATCCCAGTCGACCTAGCTTTCCTCAGCGATGGAACTCTTCTGATTGCTGACCTTGAACGACGCGTATTGTGGAAACAGACCGCTCCAGGATCCAACCCAGAAATTCTCGCAAGCGTCAATCCCAGAGGAGTCTTCGTTGATCATGCCGACCGCATATGGGTAATCTCTCAAGATGAAAACCAACTGGTCAGAGTCTCGAAAGATGGCCAAGTCGAGCCGATCGTCACCAAACGCACCTTTGAATTCCCCCACCAAGTCGTCGTGAACTCCAAAGATCAAATCTGGGTGAGCGATGGATATCGCAAAGGTATCTGGTCTTGGAAAATTGGCGAGGAACCTCGGCTGATCGTCTCTGGCGAACCTTTACAAAATCCTGTTGGGCTGTTCCTCGTCGATGACCAACCGGTCGTCGTTGACCCCCACGCGCAAGCTGTCTTCAAACTGACCGACAACGCCTTGGTCAAATGGTTTGCAATTGAAAACAAATAGGACCAATAGCCCTAACGGGATTCTTATCACGATCGAAGGTTGGGGCGTTAATCTCGCAGGTTGCTTCGGCAACTCCTTGCTCCCTACCCCTAGTATCGATCGACTCGCTGCCCATAGCGTGGTTTGCGACCAGTTCTGGATGCAATCGATCCACCTAGAACCAAACCTCTTGGCGATCGCCAACAAACTCCACCCAGCACGGTGGTTGATTGCTACCGATAGCACTCAGGCCGTTGCACTCTTGCGAAAAAAAGAAGATATCGAGCGGCTTGAAGTCACACACGAGGAATCCCAAGATTCCTTCGAACACCTTCTGACCGAAGCCCTCGAGTGCTGGCTTGGGCAAAGCCACACGACCCCTTACCTCTGGATCCATTCGAGAGGTTTAAACGGACCGTGGGATGCACCCTACGAATACAGAAAGTTGATGTGCGACTCGGATGATCCCGATCCTCCGACGGACAAAAGCCCGCCGAATTTCATCTTGGAATCCGATTTTGATCCTGACATGCTTTTCGGGATCGCCTGCGGGGCCGGAGCTCAGTCGGTCTGCATCGATCAGGGAATAGGACTGATCCTTCAGTCCCTCAAAGAACTTGGTATCGATCAAAATTGTTGGATCTCGATTGCGGGTCTATTGGGTTTTCCCCTTGGTGAACACCGTCGCGTCGGACTGGGGAATCGGCTCGATCCGGCCAAACTCGATCAACCTAGCATCGCTGATGCTTACTCCGAACGACTGCACACCCCTTGGATCTTCCGTCCAGCGCCCGAATACATGCTTGGAACCCGGATAAGCAATCTGCTACAACCTGAGGATTTGGGTAATTGGCTAGAACAGATATCCGAGACTCAACAGACAAATAGACTCGATTTGTTTTCGAATAAACTTCCATTGGCTTGGGCCAAAGGGAAAAACGAAATCGCACTGATCACTGATCGCTGGAGCGCCCGATTCGATACCTTTCAAGACCCATCGGGCAAACTTTCTTTGCCTGATGGGTCTATTGGAGAGGTCTTCTGCTTTCCAGAGGATCGCTGGCAACAGAATGAAATATCGAGCCGAGTTCCAGATGCCCTGTCTCTTTTACGACAAATCGCAATGATACTTCTGGAAAATACCGAATATCAACCAACCGTATCGGATCACTTAGCCGATCTGCTTTCGGAACTCCGTTCCATTCAACGATAACACGCAAACGAAGCGATCCGAAAACCCCACATGCGAAACACAACCAACGCGCTTGTACCAAATCCCGCCGAGCCGATTGCCCGGGTCTATATGCCCCGACCAAGTCGACATCCAAACATCTTTCGAAAAAGGATCGACAAGACCGAAGGCAACCCCCAACCAGGTGATTGGGTGGCCGTCTATGCAACCGATGTGGATCCCAACCCCGCAAATCCCAACAACGAACCTCAACTCTTCGCCTACGGCATCTACAATCCTCGCTCCGAAGTTGCCGTGCGACTGTATTTTTGGCAAACCCGACTCCCATCGATCTCCGATTGGGACTCGCTGATCGAAGATGCGGTCCGTTTAAGACACGAAACACTTCAGATCCCAAAAACGACCAATGCTTACCGGATCATCCACGGAGAATCCGATGGCTTTCCAGGTCTAGTTGTCGATCGCTACGGAGATTGCTTAAGCGCAGAAGCCTTCAGCTTGGGTATGGCCCAACGCGCTCCTGAAATCCTCCAACGCATGCACACACACCTAGGTACCAAGCACGCTCTGGTGTGTGCGTCGCCTCAATTCTCAAGCCAGGAAGGTGGGATCTGGCAAGACACCAAATCCGAGAACTTCCCCCCTTATGCAACCATCGAAGAAAACCAAGTTAAATACCGCATCCACTTTGGCACCGGACACAAAACCGGTTTCTTTTGCGACCAAAGAGAAAATCGCGCAATCTTGGCAAGCCATGCTGCAGGTAAAAGCGTTTTGGATGTCTGCTGCTACTCGGGCGGATTCTCAGTCGCGGCCGCCAAGTCAGGCAAAGCATCCGATGTGGTCGGAGTCGATCTCGACGAAGAAGCTTTGGTGATGGCCAAGAAAAATGCTGACATCAACGACGTTCGAATCAAGTATGTCCATGCCGACGCTTTCGCATACATGCGGGACATGGCTCGAAACAACAAACAATTCGATATCGTCGTGCTCGATCCCCCAAAACTGATCCGTTCTCGCACCGAACTCGAGGAAGGAACCCGCAAACATATCGACCTTAATCGACTCGCTATCCAGTTGGTCAAAAAAGGTGGAATCCTACTGACTTGTTGCTGCGCAGGCCTTCTCGATGGCCCTGCATTTATGCAAGTCGTCCAAAGCGCTGCTAGGGCCACGGGCACCAATCCCGACGGCAGCCGTTCCCGAGGCCGAGTCGTACAAATCTTCGAATCCCGTTCCGCAGCAATGGACCATCCCGTTGCGACCCACTGCCCCGAAACAGGCTACCTGAAAGCCTACTGGTGCCGAATCCTCTAACAATCGATCCCGTCACCGAGCCGACGAGCTTCGATCTCAAACGGATTGTCCCAATAAGGATCCTTGCCCCTGATCTTGAGCCATAGCCCCACCCCAAGATACATAGGGACAAACAGCAAGCCCCATCGTTGGTACTGGTCTACATGGACGCGTTCGTGATCCCACGTCGAATAAAAAGTGTCTCGATCTTTCGCCAAGATCGAATGCCCAAAGGTCATGGCCGCCGCTCCGCCGATAATCGGAACTCGAACCAGTAGACGCTCGATCGCCGGGCCAATGACTCCAATCGTCCCTCGATGCACCAGCAGACTTCGAGCGCCTCGAATCGGTATGCAAAAAACAAGCAGACCGAAGATTGTGTAAGGCGACGGCCAGAGGTAACGCCACGCGATGCTCGACCAATAGAGGAAACGCATGGTAATTGGCTAATTACTCCGAAGCCCTTTTTCTTGGAAGCAAACCTACAATCAGCAGAACGATCGCTAGAATCCCAAAAGCACCCAGAGCAGGTCCATTGGAATAGAGGAACGACTGCGATGCGTCACCAGCTTTGAGTAGCTCCTCAGACTTTGTCTCCCAACCTAAGCGACTCGAAAAATCCCAACGCTCGAGCCACTCCTTCCTGAAGTTCATGAACGAGATCAACACCGCCGCGATCGCTCCGCCGGCAATGTAACCGGAACTCAATAGCACCGAAGGACTCGAATCGTCTTCCTTACCCTCAGGAACCCGATGGTACCGATCGACCATCCAGCGAATCATCCCTCCGACAAAAATCGGGGTCGATGCTGCCAACGGCAAGTACACGCCTACCGCAAAAGGTAAGCTTGCGACTCCACTGAGTTCCAAAGTGATCGCAATGACTACCCCTAAAAGCACCAGCCCCCAAGGCAATCGTCGATCCAAAATCCCATCGATAATCAATTGCATGAGCACCGTTTTGGGAGCATCGAATTTCCCTTTCGAGACATCGCGCCCTTGATCATCCTGCTTGAGACTCCCATTGACGGCAGGATCCACTAGATAAACCGGCGTGCCTTGCTCATCGAGCAGATACTTACCAGGTGGCAAAGCTTTATCGGTCTCGGCGCGTCCTAGGTTCAAAACATAGTACTCGGTCTGATCCTGCGCATAATCGCCCGATCGTACTCGACCTTTAGGCAAATCCGTGACATCGATTTTGACGTCCTTGTAGGCTTCAACAGCCTTCTTGCTATAAGTCGTGTTGGCTTCGTTCAAGGCTAGCAGCACCAACCCCACAACCAAAGCGCTCGTAAGTGCTCCGACCAAAATCGCGATCTGCTGGGACTTGGGGGTCGCTCCCACCAAATGCCCCGTTTTAAGTGCTTGGGCTGTACTTCCACCATTGGAAGATGCAATGCAAACCACACCCGCAACCGTCAACGCTGTGAGTTTGATCTCTTTGTTGATCGTTAGCCAACCAAATCCATCGAGCACCAGCAGGATCAAACAAGTCAACAGCAAGGTAGCGACGGTCATCCCCGATATTGGATTCGATGAGGAACCAATCTCTCCGGTCAGTCGCGAGGCGACCGTGACAAACAGGAACCCGAAAACCATGATCATGATCGCACCGACCAAGCCCGTGAAGCCGAAGCCCAATCCCAACTGCGGCACGGCCATGAGCAAGCCGATGAGGATGACGCTGGCCATGACCACCAGCGGGATAGGAAGGTCCGTATCGGTTCGGCGCTTGCTCAATCCACCTCCAGAGCGGCTTGCAATTAAATCTTTGAAACTCGTAAAGACCGCGCCGAGAATCACCGGCATTGCTTTGAGCATGCTCAAAATGCCCCCTGCTGCTACCGCACCTGCTCCAATGTAAAGAATGTAGAAAGTGCGGATGTCTTTGCTTTCCATATCGCGAATCAGCTTGGTCCCAGGCTCCAGAGGAACCTCCAAGCCTTCTCCAAATGTCACGATCATCGGTGCGATGACCAAGTAGGCCAACACACCCCCAGCGACCATGATGCTGGCAATTTTCGGACCGATGATATAGCCGACACCAAGCAAACTCGGATTGACCTCCATCGACAATGATGCCCCCTTGAGCCCGACGACTTTACCAGCCGATTGAGCAAACAGCGGCACAGAGGCTTCTTCTCTCCAGAGTTTGAAAACCTGCATGCCAGCCTGATAGAGGAATCCCAACCCGAAACCTGAGAAGATCATCGACGCTGTCGAACCACCTTTCTCTCCAGCGATGAGCACTTCGGCACACGCACGCCCCTCTGGAAACGTCAATTTCCCGTGCTGCTTGACGATGAACGCTTGCCGCAAAGGGATCATCAACAGGATCCCGAGCAATCCACCAAAAACACCGATGGTCATCACACGCACGACATCGATATCAAACCCAAGCAACAAAAGGGCTGGCATGATCAAACCGACGGCAAAGGCCAACGATTCACCAGCCGAACCGGTCGTCTGAACGATGTTGTTCTCCAAAATCGTAGTCTTGCGCAATCCAGTGATCCAACTAAACGCGCGAAACAGAGTGATGGAGAGTACCGCCACGGGAATCGATGCCGATACGGTCAGGCCTACTTTGAGCACCAGATAAATCGATGAAGCCCCAAAGACGATCCCGAGCAACGCTCCCATGACCACAGGGAACCATGTCAGCTCAGGTACCCTCGCATCATCCGAAACATAGGGCTTGAATTCAGGGGGATTCGTTTTGTCCATTCCTAGTTCTCGCTTCAGTGGGGTTTAGACCACGCTCAGGGGATTCGTAATTGATTAACCATCACTTGACGTTGTTTTCCTTCATCACTTGGTTGAGCCAACGAAGCATCATGAACATAAGAACAGCGGCCGCCATAACAAGACCAAAGTTAAGATAGAAGAAATTCTTTTTATCTTCAAAGGTATCCCAAAGACTTGAGAGCATACCAGACATTTTGTTTCCAACAGAAATAGCAAGGAAATACCCACCCATCATCAAAGCTGTAATTCTGGTAGGACTCAACTTTGAAACTAAAGAAAGCCCCATCGGGGACAAGCAAAGCTCGCCTAGGGTGATCACGCCATAAGAGGCGAACAACCAGAATGACGACGCCTTAGACCCAAGGTTATTGGTGCTTATAACAGCGCCTACCATGACAAGCGACGATAGCGCAGTAATGAACAATCCCAGCGCGATCTTAGCAGGAGTACTTGGTTCCTTACCTCGCGAGTTAAGGTAGCCCCAAACTCCGACCATCACAGGTGTCAATAAAACAACCCACATCGGATTGATGGACTGATACAACTCAGTCGAATAAAGGCGGAGGCTTTGACCATTTGCTGGTTGCCGTTCTTTTGGAAGGTTTGAAAAATAGGTTCGAGACTTTTCCATTTGCTCGATCCTCATGAGTTCCTTGTTTTTTTCAACGATCTGCTCCTTGGATGTTGCCGGCAGACCCTTTGCTGATTTCTTCAGCGAAGCGATCTCTGCCTTAAACTCCTCCTTGCCGAGTTTGAGTGAATCGCTGTTGGTGACGATCTGCGCCATTCCGAACTTATCGGCTGTCGGGGCAATGCTCGCTGACATTTCGCGGTCAGTGTAATCTTCAGCCCAGGTTGTAAGAGCATCGCCATTTTGGTGAAAAATCGCGAAAAAAAGAATCACACATGCGAACACAGCCAACAGGGCCTGAATCGCTCTTCTTTCTTTGGCTTCGGAGGTCGCCGCCAAGTAGATAAAGAATGCGATCACCGGAAGACATCCAATGATAAAAGCATCGTTGGTATCTGAACCCAAAAAGTTATTCGGAAGTAAGTAGCCGACGATACCGAAAAGAATCATTGGAAATAGAGTGAACGAAAATATTTTCATTGTCGGCATATCTCCCTCCTTAAGCGGCTTGATCGTATCCACATGCTTGATATGGGGAGTTCCAAGTATAAAAATCCCTACACCGATAAGCATCCCTACTCCTGCCGCAGCGAAAGCATAACCCCAACCATAATTGATCCGCATGTAAGCCGCAACGAAATTGCAAATGAAGGCTCCGATGTTGATACCCATGTAGAAGATATTAAATCCCGCGTCCTTCTTGTGTTTCAGCCCATCGGTGTTGTAAAGGTTACCGACAATTGTGGAAATGTTAGGTTTGAAAAATCCATTCCCAAGAATGATAAAAACCAATGCTGCATAAAAGGCTTGGATATTGTGTACCGACAGAAGGAAGTAACCTAAAGCCATCATCAGGCCACCGAATATAATCGCCTTTCGATAACCGATAATTCGGTCTGCAATCAACCCTCCCAAAAAGGGCGTCAGATACACAAGCCCCATGTATGTTCCGTAAATATCAGACTTGGTCTTGCTGTCGAAACCCATCCCACCATTGTTCCAGCCATCTATCATATAGAGGGAAAAAATCCCGAGCATTAGATAGAAACCGAACCTTTCCCACATCTCGGTTGCAAAAAGAAACCAAAGTCCCTTCGGATGCTTATCGCTAATCGCGATGCTGGATGAATCATCACTCATTGCACTTATCCCGCTTATAAAAAATGAAACTAATTGTTTGTTTTCAAGCTATATGTATTTGATGGAACCACCCATGGCTCGTTCGTATTTCAAGCGGGCACAACACTCTTCATCTTCTTGAGCCCCACAGCAGCGTTCTCAAGAGGATCGAGTTTCCAATACTCGCGATTGAAGAGCTCCAACGACAACACGCCATTAAAACCACTTGCAAACACCGTCTTAAGCACCGATCCAATCGGTGCGATCCCGTCGCCAGGATATACCCGATCCGCATCGGTGATCTTGTCGCGTGCCATGTCCGGATAATCGTTCATGTGGAAAACAGGGATCTTGTTGCCTGCCAAGAGTCCAAGGTCGCTGAAATTCGAACCTCCCTTGTACAAATGGTACACGTCGGGAAGCACGCAAGCGTCCGGATGCTGCGACGCAGCCGCCACATGCAATACCTCCGAAAGTTTGGATAGATTCTTCGAAAAACCCCACACCTCAAGCATCGGCAGACAGCCGACGCTGCGACCGAGTTCGAGCAAAGCCCGATATCGCTCGCCAGCAACATCCAAGTTGAGCAAATCTCCATCAACCGCTCCTGCCGGAGGTGCCGCTATCCGCTTGCCTCCCAAGGACACGACTATCTCCATCTCCTTCTTAGCCTGCTCGAGCGCTTTCTTATGGCCGTTTGGATCCATCAAAATCCAAGGCGCAAAGGCGATGGCACTTTCCAATGTCAGTCCCGCATCGCTGATCCGCTTGCGCAGATCCCCAAGACTACCACCCGATGCGGTGTACTTGTCTACGTCCCGAAGCCATATCTCGATCGAATCATAACCGGCCTTTTGCGCGATCCCAACTTGGTCGACGATGGGAACGACTTCCCCATGAATCGTGCTAGTATTCAAACAGTACTTCAATTGAGAAACTCCTATCGGTTTGGCTTGAGCCTGGGAATGCAGTACCACCGAAGGCCCGACGGCAAGAGCCACGGCGGTGGTGGCAAGCAATTCTCGACGTGGTATCTGCAGGTTTGTTTTATCTGGTTGCATCATTCAATCAAAACCTTTGCGGTCAAACAGTCACTGGGCGGATTGTATCAGATTTTCTCCGGCTCGACGTAAGGTAAAAAGGCCAAGCTGTAGCAACAAGCCACGAGCCCCATCGACCAATCCCCAGCCAACAGCAAATGGCTTATCCCAAGCACCATGGTCAGCAAGATGCCGAGCCCTCGAAGACTCCGATTGCATAAACAAAGCAGACTCGATGCTTGAAGCAAAAGTGCAAGAACCCCAAGGATTTGGGCAAACCAACCCCCGCGAAGGACCTTACCAAACCATCCTGAACCCTGCTCGGAGAGGATCGAAAGGGCCGTACCATCCCACCACGGAGTTTGCTGGAACATGCTCGCTAATGAAAATCCAGCCCACAAGATCCAATGCACCTGCAAACAACGCAGCGCAAGATTGGCAAGAACGCTCGATGGTTCATCCCGCACCGCTTCCCTTTGCTTACGAAACATCGCCGTCCCTGGCTCGATCGAAAGATACAAAAGAGCCGCACAGGCAAGTACCTCGGCAGGCATCGTAAGCCATGGTGCTCGGTGATGGATCATCATCATGCAGGCCCAAGCTCCTATTGGAGCCCAGCGCCTTGCAATACCCAAGACCATCAAAACACCTGCCACCAGCCCCAGCACGCAGATGACCCGACCGACAATCGGTGTTGCTAAAGAATAGAGCAACGACCAACGATACTCACTACCTGTTCCTGGCATTCCATCACCAATGAAATACCTCCCTGCGTCGATTCCAAGCCAACCGTCGGCAGAAAGCCAATCGGGAACCCAAAACCAAGACCACAGAAACAACAGCCCAACCAAAACTCCGACCCCTTGCCGCACAACGTTCACGCAAGAAGCATCGATGGGTTCAAACCAAAAGCGTGTCCATGCACGAGGCACAGCCAGCAAAGATTTTATCCAGTTTTGAGCTGCTGTTCGCTGCACGCAATAATTCCTATCGAGCGAATGAAGGTAAATTGGCTAAGGCTTGGTAACTTGGGACACCGGCACGGTTCGTGTCGAGTCGAGCTCTGGGACCAGCGTCAACTCCCCGCTCGATAACGGGATGATGGTCGCTTGGTAAAGGAGCACGTTTTTTTCCGAGTCAGCCTCTTTGGCAGTGAAGCGTATCTGCTCGAATTCCAAGCCCTCGGCGCGTGCACGGCGAACTAAGGAGAGGGCGATCTGCCCCATCCCCTCATCGTCATCGTTAACCGCCAACGCACCGGCCAGTTGAGCTAATCGTTTCCATCGAAGATCCGAAGTTGTCGAATCGATCCACGAGTTCCATGTCTTGCTGGTTCGCTCCAATCGGTAGTCGATCGTCACCGGTTTGTCATAAGCTTCAGAGCCGATGATCGACATCGGCAAAAGTTCGGTGTACCAACCAAAACCGATCAGATAAGGGTGAAATTTTTCAAGAACTCGATCCGCCAAAGACATACGGCTCAGGCTGTTATTGGAGAAGTAAACCAATGCGATCAAAGAAAAATGCAGGATTAAAACCAACGATACAATGAACTTGACCCAAGCCGGCCAAGCACCCTTGGGCGCAGTCCGCTCTTGGGACCCGCTATTTTCGTTGGATATTTTCGAACCCATAGAAGTCTTAGCATTCACTCGGTAAACAACCAGAAAACATCGGTTTTCGCAACCGTTGGCTTGCTGTTGGTTGTCGACGAACCAAGCCCGTTGGGATATCGTAATCGGAATCTTTGATCGCAAAAGGTCGCTTGATTAGTCGTCGAAGGATTCCGATACCTAATTCGATACCGAATATGGCCGACTCGAACCAAAACCCAACAAGCCACAACCCCCAAACCATCGGCATCCATCCCATCGAGCTAGGGGGTGAGAATTCCTCACGCATCCCCGCATCGATGGCATCCGAGCTTACGAATATCCCCTGTTGCCCAGTTTGCGGGGCCGCTTTGATCGAAATCCGGGCCAAATACCATTGCAGTCGATGCCATCGCATCTGCGAGACTTGCTGCGAAGGGGGACGGGGTTAAGCCTTGACGTTTTGAGGCTTGAGCCCATAGACTCTAGGCCTTTTCCACTCACTTTTTTCCAGGAACTATCCGTGCCAGCGACTTGCGTAATCGGTCTGCAATGGGGTGACGAAGCCAAAGGTAAACTCGTCGACTTGCTCGCTCCAAACTATGACGTTGTGGTTCGGTACCAAGGTGGAGCCAACGCCGGCCACACGGTCGTCACCGGTAGCGAGGTCTATAAACTGCACCATGTCCCATCGGGGATCCTCTCGAGCCATATCCAAAACGTCATCTGTCCAGGGGTGGTGATCGAACCGAACATGCTCATCAAGGAGCTAACGGGTCTGGAATCTCGTGGAATTCAACCTCGCCTCAATTTGAAGATCAGCGAGCGCGCTCACGTCGTGATGCCTTGGCACATGATCGAGGATCAAGCGATCAACAAGACCGTTGTCAGTGGCGAAAGTATTGGAACGACCAACCGAGGCATCGGCCCGTGTTACCGCGATAAGGTAGGTCGGACACACGCGATTCGCATGGCCGACTTGATCAGCCCCTCGCTACCCAACCGCATCTCCGAGATTGTCCAAGCAAAACGGACTCTGCTGGCACCCTTGGCAAGCCCAGAAGAACTCGATCAGCTCGATGCAGATCGAATCACCAGCCTATGTCGCACTTGGGCCGATTCCCTCGGAAGCATGATCTGCGATACGACTTACTTCCTCCATGACCAACTCGATGAAGGAAAAAAGCTTCTCATGGAAGGGGCCCAAGGATCGTTGCTCGATATCGATCATGGAACGTTTCCGTTCGTTACCAGCAGCAATGCTTCGGGTGTCGGTGTTACCAGCGGTTCAGGGATCCCTCCCAGAGCCATCGATCGAATGATTGGCGTAGCGAAAGCTTATTCGACCCGTGTCGGAGGTGGACCGTTTCCGACCGAATTGCTCGACGCGACCGGCAATAAGATCCGGGAGATTGGACGTGAGTATGGTACAACCACGGGTCGCCCACGGCGATGCGGATGGTTTGATGCCGTTGCAGTTCGTTACACGGCAAGACTTAGCGGTGCGAACTACTTGTCCTTGATGATGCTCGATGTGCTCAGCCACTTTGATGAACTCAAGGTCTGTGTCGCTTACGAATTGGATGGTCAACGCATCGACCGATTGCCTTGCCAAGCTGACGTGTTAAGGCGTTGCCAGCCTATCTACGAAACCCTTCCTGGATGGAATCACGACGTGACCAAAGTCCGTTCGATGAAGGATTTTCCAGTCAACGCACGCAAGTACATGGATCGGATCTCCGAACTCGTTTCCGTTCCACTAGGTGTTGTTTCGGTCGGCCCAGACCGCCAGCAGACGATTTTCCTCATTTAGTCGCTCCGGCAAGGTCAACTCGATGGCACTATTCGGTTGGAAAAAACGGGACACCAGCCAGGTTGTTTCACTCGATGCCGTCGATCGAAATCGGATGCCCAAGCATGTTGCGATCATCATGGATGGCAACGGGCGTTGGGCAAAGTCGAGAGGATTGCCGAGGATCGAAGGGCATCGCCAAGGTGCCAATTCGGTCGAGGAGGCACTGACTGCATGCGGCGAGTTAGGGATCCCGTTTTTGACGCTCTACTGCTTTTCGAATGAGAATTGGAAGCGACCCAAGGACGAGCTCGATTTCTTGATGGGGCTTCTGAAAACCTACTTGATCAATCAGACCAAACGTCTCATTGATAACGGTGTTCGATTGTTGGTCATCGGTCGGCGCGATGGCTTGGGCAAGGAGGTGCTTGATGTCATGGAGCAAGCGATCGAAAAATGCAAAGGAGGCACCAAGCAGACACTCGTCTTGGCGATCAATTATGGAGCAAGACAGGAGATCGTCGATGCGGTCAAGGCGATTGCCAAGGATGTTGCTTCGGGAGAGCTAAAGCCCGATTCGATTTGCGAACAAACCATCTCGGAGCATCTCTACACGGCAGATATGCCTGATCCGGATCTATTGATCCGAACCAGTGGAGAGCTGAGGATCAGCAATTTTTTGCTGTGGCAGATCAGTTACAGTGAGATCTGGATCACACCGAAGGCTTGGCCTGAGTTTGGTAAACCTGAGCTTTACGAAGCCGTCGCGGAGTACGTCAAGCGAGATCGACGATTTGGGGGCTTGGCCTAGTTTCATCGGTTCACTGATTCGAAAGCCCAAGCTCTATGGTAGAGGCAAACAGAGAACTGCTAGCGATCGCTATAGTAATCGTCAGCTTCGTTTGTTTGTGTCTTGCGATGATTAGCGTGCAGCTATATCGAGCAAACAGGAATTTGAAATCCCAATTGGCTCAGCGTGTAGTTCAATCGAGGGACGATCACCATCAGGCTCGGCATGATTATTTGACCGGTTTATTGAATCGCAGAGGATGGGACGAGGTATTGCGTCAGGCAGGCGACGACGGGGATTGGACCTTAGTGATATTCGATTTGGATCAGTTCAAGCGGATCAACGATCAGCATGGACATGCGGTAGGTGATCGGGTTCTTGTGGAGTTCGCAAGTCGGTTGCGTCAGGTTTTTGAACAGAGGGCAGGGGGGCGAATCGCGAGGCTTGGGGGAGAGGAGTTTGGGCTAATATCCCATGAAGAACCGCAAAAGGTTTGTCGAGAGGTCGAGCGATTCCTAGTGGGTTTGGGAGAGCAGCCGAGTGTTGTCATGGGTATAGGGGTAACGGTTCGGTGCAGCGTAGGGATAGCGGGTCGTTTGGAGGGAGAAGGGTTAGAGGGCTGGATGCATCGGGCCGACGCGGCCTTGTACGCGTCAAAGCAACACGGGGGCAATCGAGTCAGCCTCGTGTAATTGTCGTTTCGTCCGTCCGTGCCGCACAAGCCCCAGCGGGGCGACATATCGGTAGCAAAGCATCGCCGCGCCAGCGCCGTAAAAGCCCCAGAGGGGCGACATATTGGTAGCAAAGCATCGCCGCGCCAGCGTCTTCAAAGCCCCAGAGGGGCGACATATTGGTAGCAAAGCATCGGTGTAATGGTTTGTTTACGCGCGGTCTTCGGCCCCTACAGGGCCAACGCATTTTTGTTGGTCGCGGGCTTGCTACCAATATACTGGCCCGCTGGGCCACAATCCGCTCGGCACATACGTGCCGGCAAAGCCCCAGCGGGGCGACATATCGGTAGCCAAGCATCGCCGCGCCAGCGTCTTCAAAGCCCCAGAGGGGTGACATATTGGTAGCAAAGCATCGCCGCGCCAGCGTCGTTAAAGCCCCAGAGGGGCGACATATCGGTAGCAAGACATGGCCGCAATGGTTTGTTTACGCGCGGTCTTCGGCCCCTACAGGGCCAACGCATTTTTGTTGGGCGGGGGCTTGCTACCAATATATTGGCCCGCTGGGCCACAATCCGCTCGGCACATACGTGCCGGCAAAGCCCCAGAGGGGCGACATATCGGTAGCAAAACATCGCCGCGCCAGCGTCCTCAAAGCCCCAGAGGGGCGACATATTGGTAGCAAACCATCGGTGCAATGTTCTGTTTACGCGCGGTCTTCGGCCCCTACAGGGCCAACGCATTTTTCTTGGTCGCGGGCTTGCTACCAATATACTGGCCCGCTGGGCCACAATCCGCTCGGCACATACGTGCCGGCAAAGCCCCAGAGGGGCGACATATCGGTAGCCAAGCATCGCCGCGCCAGCGTCTTCAAAGCCCCAGAGGGGCGACATATCGGTAGCCAGACGTCCCCGCGCCAGCGTCTTCAAAGCCCCAGAGGGGCGACATATTGGTAGCAAAACATCGCCGCGCCAGCGTCTTCAAAGCCCCAGCGGGGCGACATATCGGTAGCAAGACATGGCCGCAATGGTTTGTTTACGCGCGGTCTTCGGCCCCTACAGGGCCAACGCATTTTTGTTGGTCGCGGGCTTGCTACCAATATACTGGCCCGCTGGGCCACAATCCGCTGGGCACATACGTGCCGGCAAAGCCCCAGAGGGGCGACATATCGGTAGCAAAACATCGCCGCGCCAGCGTCTTCAAAGCCCCAGCGGGGCGACATATCGGTAGCAAGACATCGCCGCGCCAGCGTCTTCAAAGCCCCAGAGGGGCGACATATCGGTAGCAAGACATGGCCGCAATGGTTTGTTTACGCGCGGTCTTCGGCCCCTACAGGGCCAACGCATTTTTGTTGGTCGCGGGCTTGCTACCAATATACTGGCCCGCTGGGCCACAATCCGCTCGGCACATACGTGCCGGAAAAGCCCCAGCGGGGCGACATATCGGTAGCAAAACATCGCCGCGCCAGCATCCTCAAAGCCCCAGCGGGGCGACATGCCGCTAGCGGTTACTTGTCGTCCTTCTTCTTGCCTTCTTCTTCCTTCTTGATTCGAACGTAGTCCAAATAGTGTAGGTTCGCCATGATGTTGTCGGTGTTGCTGTATACATAAGCCAAAAAGAATTCGGTAATCGTCGCTTTGCGATTCCTTAACTCCTCGGCCAATCGAACCACCAGCGGCATGCGGGTCTTATTCTCCTCCTCGAACGTAGTCCACCACTTGCGCGCACTGCCGGTCGTGTTCTCCCAGTCCAAGTCCTTCTTGACTTTCGTCAGCAAATCTTCAATCTGCTCGCTGGTCCAGCCACGCGTATCGGTAAGCCCATCAGTAACTCCAGCCGATGACTTACTTGTAGCCTTGCTCGGTGATGCCGAAGGAGCTTTGGGCAACGATGCCATCACTTCCTGACGCATCTGCAAGTCGCTGCGCTCAAAGCGGCTTTTACCCTTTTCCATCCGTGGCTCGACATCTCCCATCGCACTGCGTCGGTCGACGATCACTTTTGTAACCCCCTCGTCGGCAAGTTCGACCCAACGGTGATCGACCGAATCGACCGCTCGACCGATGAGCCGATGCAAACCCCGAGCGCCGGTCCCAAGCCGCATGGCTTCGTCGGCAATCGCATCGAGCGCATCGTCGGTGATAATCAATTCGATCCCATGCAACTCGGCAAGCTTCTTTTGCTTCTCAAGGGCCGATCCGGATGTCTGGTCGCTGATGATCGAACGCAGGTCGCTACGCCCAAGTTCGTGCAAGGCGGTGATGGTTGCAAACCGCCCTATAAATTCTGGGATCATCCCGAACTCCACCAAGTCGCTTGTGACGGCCTGGCATAACGCTTGATAAATCGGTTGATCCGGAACCTTTTCCATTTCAGATTTGGCCCGACGGCTGAATCCGATCGCACTGTGCTCGTTAGCATGCAGTCGCCGCTCGACGATCTCCTGCAGTCCCACAAAAGCCCCCGTGCAGACGAACAAAATGCGTGAGGTATCAACCGGTTCGTGTTTGACACTGTCAACGTTGTCTGCGATGCGTCCATCGAGCAACGTCAACAGCGCGTTTTGAACACCTTCGCCACTGACATCGCGTTGGCCTCCTACGTCCATCCTACGAATCTTATCGATCTCGTCGATGAACAAGATCCCGCGTTCGGCCAACCGAGGGTTTCCTTTCGTCCTGTCCAATAGCGACTTGATGATGTCATCGACGGAGCGACCTTTGTAGCCGGCTTCGACCAGCGAAGTAGCGCTGGCGAAACTGACCGGCACTCCCAAGAAGTCGGCAAGTGTCTTGACGATAAACGTTTTCCCCGATCCGGTCGGACCGAGCATCAAGATGTGGTAACGGCCAAGATCGCTACCATATTGGTCTCGGTACACTTGCGAGATGTAATGGTTGTAGACCGATACAGCGATATCTTGTTTGGCTTTGTTCTGCCCCCGCACGAATTGATCCAAGTGTGCGACGATCTCAGCAGGCGATGGGAGTGCGTTGTCCGAAGGCATTTAAAACGCTTTTCTGTTGGATGATTGGCGATCAGGTGGCTTATCGAGGTCGATTAGTATAGCGATCACACCTCAAGAAATAAATTATCTGGTCCTTCAGGTATTTTCGTGGGTAGTTGCTCGGCTTTCTCGTACTCAGCCTCGCGGTACTCGTACTCGTACTCGTACTCGAAAACGCCTGAATCGATTCAAGTCGATCACCTTTTCAGGGAAGCTGTAACCACGGTATTTGGCCCTTTTGTCAACGAAATCCCAATACTTCTCTTCGAGTACGATAATGCCGGATGGACCAATTATCTGGAACGACCGCTTTTTCTCGATTATTATATTCCGTCTTGCTTTCTAGCCCACCTCTGCAGCCTTTGTCTATCAAAAACCGCCTATGCTCCCAATGCATCTTTTGCTTGCATCTTCCGATTGCAACTTGATTGGAGAAATCCTTCACTTTTTCACTGCCATCGCACTTATCTTTATTGTCGGATCGACTTTTTTTAGACCGTTTATAACCTCTCGACTAGGCAAGTCGATTACCAAGGTGGCTGAATACCGTGGAAGCATCCTGTTGGGATTGCTCATCGGTGGACTCATTTGTGGAACGATCGGGAATTACTACGATTCGTACTCGAAGTTGAATTCCCCGCCAACGAACGATAGCCAGGACAAGGATTCGGATGGCATTAGTCCTTATTGGTCTGATAAATTCTATTTGTCATGGACGCAGTTTTTTGCCGATGGGTCCGTGACACCTCGCGATTCGTTCCTGACACGCATCGGTCGGATGCTGGGTCTAGCGTTTGTTTCTCTTTTGGCCTATGAAGCTTACACAAAGCTATTCGCCAATGAGATCCTTGATGCGATCATCAAGAGGCAAAAGAACCACACCTTGATTTGTGGCAGTGGGCGTATCGGCAGGGCACTGGCCAAAGATCTTCTCAGCGACCAACTTGCAAATCACTCTGTAACAGTGATCGAACAAAACCCAAATAGCATAGGCCTGGACGAACTTCGTGAGCTCGGTGCCAACGTGCTGATTGCCGATGCTACGCTTCGACGCAATCTCAAGCGTGCCGGTTGCGATCGGGCTAAAGAGATTTTTGTCGTCACTGGTTCCGACGAAGCCAACCTTGACATCGCTGCCGACGTGATCGAATTGCTGGGCAAAGATCAAAATTTGAAAGAAGTACCGAGTATGCACGTGCATCTCCATCAGATGCGATTGGAATCGGTACTGATGAAATCAGCGAAAATAGACTCTCGTGCTGGGATACAAGAGAAATGGAAGGAGAACCTCAAGGCTTTCAACCCATTAAGCGAATCGATTCGCAGTCTGTTCGATGATTATGTGCTTGTTAGAAGACCGAAGAACGAAAACGAGATCGCTCATTACGTGATCGTTGGCTTTGGACACACGGGCCAAAATTTAGCATTGTACCTAGCTGAAAACGCTCACTTTGTGAACTTCAAACGGGCCAGGATGACGATCGTACACCGGCAAGAGGAAATGCAAGCGGTGAACCGATTCAATAAACTTTACCCTAAGTTTTTTCCAAGCGGACAAAACGAACTAACAAATGCTTGGGAGCCCCAAGATCCCTTGGATGCATGGGGATACGACGTCGTCGTCAGAGAGCGAGATGTCAATGAGGAATACAAGTACAGAGACTCCGAGGGTAAACAAGTTATAGAAAACAGGTTGGTTAAGAAAATTGTGGAGAGGAAATCCAAGGGCGTACCGTTTGTCGTCAACGGCGGTTTTTTACAAATGGAAGGTGGTGTGACTTCACCGGAATTCACCGAGAACCTCTACGCATTGTGCAAAGCCGAACATGTTCGCCCGATCGTTTTTATTTGCCATGGCGATGATGAAGAGAATTGCGCAGAAGCGATCGAACTCAGAGAGCTCATGGATCAGAGGCTCAAAATCACGCAGGAAGATGGAACCTTGGGCTACGGGAACCCGAACGATGAGATTTCCATTTTCGCTTACGTTCCAGATCATCCGTCCCTATTCGACTTGATCAACCAACAGAATCCATCGGATCGTCCCGATATGATCGCTTGGGGGGACTGCCAAAGCAGTTGCACTTACGAGCATCTCAAGAGCAAGATGATCGATCAACTGGCAAAAGCCATCTATACCAATTTTTGCGAGTACGAAAACAAGAAGAAAAAGGCGAGAAAAGAACAGATAGTCAAATATCCGGAGTTTCTCGACGCTGCTACTTGGGAGATCCTCAGCAATCGCAAGGCTGCGTTGCACGTGAACACCAAGCTTGCGGTGGTCGGAGCGCAAGTGGTCTACGAGGAAGAAGAAATCGATAGCCAGCTAACCCTTGAGAACTTAGTCTATAGGCATCAACCTCAGGCCAGTGAGGAGGGCGACGGTGGGGAAACGAGTGACAAAAGCACTTTTGAGCGATTCAAGGAATGGATAGCAAGGATCGAGCAGAATCGGTACATCGCTGAAAGGCTATTGCAGGATTGGTCGCTTGGGAACAAGACCACGCCGGAGAATCGCAAGCGTAGTGGAATTGTCGATTGGGATCATCTGAGGGATAAGGATTCGGAAAGGGTGTGTTCGCAGATTAACGCTGTTATAGAGTTCGTCAACAAGAAAACGGCACAAGACAAACAGGATCGATTGGCCTTGGTACCAAGGCGAGGAGAGAGCAACGAACAGAAAAAACGCTGAGCGATCATGTAGAATTCTCGCGGGGCTTGCCACCAATAGACTGGCCCGCTGGGCCACAAACCGTTCGACCCATATGGGCCGCATCAGCCCTAGCGGGGCGACATATCGGTAGCAAACCATCGCCGCGCCAGCGTCCTCAAAGCCCCGTAGGGGCGACATATCGGTAGCAAGACATCGCCGCGCCAGCGTCTTCAAAGCCCCAGCGGGGCGACATATTGGTAGCAAAGCATCGCCGCGCCGGCGTCCTCAAAGCCCCAGCAGGGGCGACATATTGGTAGCCCGCATCGGTGCAATACGTTGTTTACGCGCGGTCGGCGGCCCTACAGGGCCAACGTGTTTTCTTGGTCGCGGTCTTGCTACCAATATATTGGCCCGCTGGGCCACAAACCGCTCGGCCCATACGGGCCGGAAAAGCCCCAGCGGGGCGACATATTGGTAGCAAGACATCGCCGCGGCAGCGTCGTTAAAGCCCCGTAGGGGCGACATATTGGTAGCAAGACATCGCCGCGCCAGCGTCTTCAAAGCCCCAGCGGGGCGACATATTGGTAGTAGCAAAGCATCGCCGCGCCAGCGTCGTTAAAGCCCCAGCGGGGCGACATATTGGTAGCCAAGCATCGCCGCGCCAGCGTCTTCAAAGCCCCGTAGGGGCGACATATCGGTAGCAAAACATCGCCGCGCCAGCGTCTTCAAAGCCCCGTAGGGGCGACATATCGGTAGCAAGACATCGCCGCGCCAGCGTCTTCAAAGCCCCGTAGGGGCGACATATCGGTAGCAAGACATCGCCGCGCCAGCGTCTTCAAAGCCCCGTAGGGGCGACATATTGGTAGCCCGCATTGGTGCAAAGGTTTGTTTACGCGGTCTTCGGCCCCTACAGGGCCATCGTGTTTTCTTGGTCGCGGGCTTGCTACCAGTATATTGGCCCGCTGGGCCACAAACCGCTCGGCCCATACGGGCCGGAAAAGCCCCAGCGGGGCGACATATTGGTAGCAAAGCATCGGCGCGCCAGCGTCCTCAAAGCCCCAGCGGGGCGACATATCGGTAGCAAACCATCGCCGCGTTAGCGTCTTCAAAGCCCCAGCGGGGCGACATATCGGTAGCAAGACGTCGCCGCGCCAGCGGCCTCAAAGCCCCAGCGGGGCGACATATCGGTAGCAAGACATCGCCGCGCCAGCGTCGTCAAAGCCCCAGCGGGGCGACATATCGGTAGCAAGACATCGCCGCGCCAGTGTCTTCAAAGCCCCAGCGGGGCGACATATTGGTAGCAAAACATCGCCGCGGCAGCGTCCCCAAAGCCCCAGAGGGGCGACATATTGGTAGCCCGCATCGGTGCAATACGTTGTTTACGCGCGGTCGGCGGCCCTACAGGGCCATCGTGTTTTCTTGGTCGGGGCCTTGCTACCAATATATTGGCCCGCTGGGCCACAATCCCTTCGGCACATACGTGCCGCATTGGCCCCGTACCGCGCGGTCTTCGGCCCCTACAGGGCCAACGTGTTTTCTTGGTCGGGCCTTGCTACCAATAGACTGGCCCGCTGGGCCACAAACCATTTTGTCTACCTCGATTTCACACGATTCAATATTCGACTTCTTGAAACGTGTATCGCTCATCAAATTCAATTTCATATTTTCTCAACCAATCGTGATACTCCTCCATGAACGTTTTCTTTTTATGATGTGTTTTCTGATTTTGGATGTATCGGATAACTGCAGGAACTTGTGAACGACTGTACGAGAAAGCTCCATATCCCGATTGCCACGCGAATTTACCTCGAGTTAGTCTTCTGTCATTAATCCATCTCGATGTATCCCCCTTCACGTGGGTCATCAGATCAGAAAGACTCTGCGTAGGCCTCATCCCAAAAAACAGGTGAACGTGATCGGGCATCCCGTTGATCGCTAAGACCTTATGACCTCCTGCCTGCACTATTTCATTAAGATATTTGTATAACTCGCTTTCCCACGAATCCTTTACGATGCAAAGGCGATCTTGTACGGCGAACACAACTTGGATGTGGATTTGAGTGTAAGTGTTTGCCATCTGTTGGATCCTGATCTTGATTCAATAGTGAACATTCCTCAACGAGCGTTGGAATCGTAAATCGAGATCGCCCTTGGTAAAGAAGTGATTGTTGAAAACTCCGTTAGGCCTCTGGGAATTGACAATTGACACTTAGTTCGCACAAGCTTGCAACGCGCGGTCGGCGGCCCCTACAGGGCCAACGTGTTTTCTTGGTCGCGGGCTGGCTACCAATATATTGGCCCTCTGGGCCACAATCCGTTTTACCCATACGGGCCGCACAAGATCCAGCGGGGCGACATATCGGTAGCAAGACATCGCCGCGCCAGCGTCTTCAAAGCCCCGTAGGGGCGATATATCGGTAGCAAAGCATCGCCGCGCCAGCGTCCTCAAAGCCCCAGCGGGGCGACATATCGGTAGCAAACCATCGCCGCGCAAGCGTCGTTAAAGCCCCGTAGGGGCGACATATTGGTAGCAAGACATCGCCGCGCCAGCGTCTTCAAAGCCCCGTAGGGGCGACATATTGGTAGCAAGACATCGGTGCAATGGTTTCTCTACGCGCGGTCTGCGGCCCCACAGGGCCAACGTGTTTTCTTGGTCGGGGCTTGCTACCAATATATTGGCCCGCTGGGCCACAATCCGATCGGCCCATACGGGCCGGAAAAGCCCCAGCGGGGCGACATATCGGTAGCAAGACATCGCCGCGCCAGCGTCTTCAAAGCCCCAGCGGGGCGACATATCGGTAGCCGAGCATCGCCGCGCCAGCGTCTTCAAAGCCCCAGAGGGGCGACATATTGGTAGCAAAACATCGGTGTAATGGTTTGTTTACGCGCGGTCGGCGGCCCCTACAGGGCCAACGTGTTTTCTTGGGCGGCGGCTTGCTACCAATAGACTGGCCCGCTGGGCCACAATCCCGTCGGCACATACGTGCCGCATTGGCCCCGTAACGCGCGGTCGGCGGCCCCTACAGGGCCAACGTGTTTTCTTGGGCGGCGGCTTGCTACCAATAGACTGGCCCGCTGGGCCACAAACCCTTCGGCACATACGTGCCGCACCAGCCCCGTACGCGCGGTCGGCGGCCCCGACGGGGCCAACGTGTTTTCTTGGGCGGCGGCTTGCTACCAATATATTGGCCCGCTGGGCCACAATCCGTTCGGCCCATCGGGCCGAACTTACACCCATCGGGGCCGACATATCGGCACCAAATCATTCGTCCATTGAATCGCGTGTTCTATGATATAATTCCTCGACGAACTTCATATCGCCCAATCTAACCCTTGACCTTTTTAACGCCCCCAAACTACCGTGCCCAACGAAGATTCTGAATACTCCTGTGCGAGCCCAGCTTGGATCGATCTGGCCAAAAAAGCCAAACTCAAAAAGAAACCCGCCGATATCCATGCCTTGTACATCCCGTCGGCCCAAGATCCCGAAAAACCCACTCCGATCCTGTTCCGAAAAATCCCCAAGTGCCTCGACGGATTCCCCATGGGGTCTCGGTCGTTCCCTCGGACGCAACCCGTCACACGAGTAATCCTTGAACAAGACTATTGGCTTGCTGCGTTCCCCATCACGCAACTGCAGTGGCGAAAAGGTGTCGAACTCTTCCAACACCAGAAACTTCCTCAAGCCCAGCAACTCAATCCACTACCGAGCCACCATTCAGGTGACTACCTTCCGGTCGAACTGGTATCTTGGGACGACGTACAACTCTGGTTATCGATGCTAAGCTGTCTTCTCCTACCCGAGAGCAACGCATTAGAACTACGTCTTCCTTACGAAGCCGAATGGGAGTGGGCTTGCCGCGCGGTCCACGATGGCGACACGAACTATCGCGCATGCACTTGGGAGTTCAATGGCGCAAGCCATTTCGGAGACGACGCCCCCGCCATGGAACACAACGGTTGGTTTGGTAGTAACTCTGGTGGAGCGACGCACCGCGTCGGGGAGAAAGCCCCCAACCCATTGGGTTTATACGACATGCACGGCAACGTCGACGAGTGGTGCATGGATCGGTGGGTCGACAACTACAGCCAGTACTGGGATGGGATTACGATCAAAGAACTCAAGGAAGTCAACGCAGCCTCTAGCGAACGCCAGCGCGCTTCGCGCGGCGGCTGCTGGGACGTCTCCGCCAGGTGGTGCCTGGCCGCGTTCCGTGGCAGGAGGGCGCCCGTCGACCGCAGCTGGTACCTGGGCTTCCGCGTTGGGCTGTTTCCCGGTCCGAATCGTGCCAATGCGAGCAAGACGCAGGTGGGTTCCAAGCTGCGTCGCGAAGCGGAAACGCAGCGAGAACCCACCGAGTCGCCGCGAGCCGGTTTTGAGCTTTGACGGTTTGTGGCCCAGCGGGCCAGGATATCGGTAGCAAGCGATGGCCTCTCGCCCCTTTGCATTGAGACCCTATTCAATTCTCGACAACATCCGAAAGGATCCCTTCGAATACGAATGGAATCAGTCCCACAAATTCTCAGCCAAAATAATTTCTGAGACATTACAAGAACCTTGCCTCAGCGGCGTATCTGGCAACAAGAAACTGCCGACGCAACCGCGAAATAGTTCAATTCTTCGATAATCTTGAAAACGAACTCAATGCAATCAATCAGGATCTACCTTCCGAGCGCTATCGCTTTGGACCCTATCAAAGCTCTAGGGTCTCCGGGAGTTTTAGTAGGTCGAAGCTCGGTTTTCTCGTACTCAGCGCAGCGGTACTCGTACTCGTGCTCGTACTCGAAACGCCCGAATCTATTGAGTTCAATTTCTATTTTTAGGAAGCTCGAACCCCGGATGCGGCTTTGAATATCGACGACATCCCAATATTCTCTTCGAGTACGAGTACCATTCCATTGAGTACGAGTACGAGTACGAAGAAAACCAACAGCCAAAATAAATCCTGAAGAACCATGTTTTAAGTTCAAAGATACGAGAACTCGAACCTAGGTTTCGTGATCTACCCAGATCGTGTTCGACTCGGGAAGCAGGCCCGAAGACGACTTCGACGCAGGTATCGCTCCGCGAAGGAATCAATTCCAACGGGGGGAGCTTTTCGCCCACGCCAAGCATGCCGATGATTGCTCCTGGCGAAGGGCTTGGCTATATTCTGTTTCCCGGCACGAAAATCAAAGGCAGGGGCCGCCGATTTCGATCGCCGCAGGCATCCCATTCCCGAAACTTTCAGAAAGCCCTAAGCCCCTTGTCTCAGAGCCCAGCCGATAACGATCAACCACCCCAAGCGTGGACCACGCTTCTGCAAGCATGCGATGAGTGTACCAAGTCGATCCCATTGAGGCCGGCACACTCTCACTTGCCGAACGTAGCGATGATCTTCAAGCGTATCCCACCGGCTCGAGACGGCTTTCCGATGGGCGATCGAAAAATGGATGACGCCAGTCCGGTAACCCGTGTGGTGATCAAAAGACCGTACTGGCTGGCCGCCTTTCCAACCACGCAACTCCAATGGCGAGTCGGTATCGAAGAGTTTCAAGCGGCCGGCTTTCCCGAGTGGCAGGAACTTTCAGAATTGAATCCCGACTTCAAGGGAGACTATCTGCCGATGGAAAATGTGAATTGGACCGACTGCCAAACTTGGATGCGATGCTTTGCGCGTCTGCCTCACGTGTCCAAACTTCTTCAGCAGGAATCTGGAACCCTCTTGCGTGTACGTTTTCCCTACGAAGCTGAATGGGAGTGGGCTTGCCGCGCGGTCCAAGATGGCGACGCGAACTATCGAGCATGCACATGGGAGTTCAATGGCACAAGCCATTTCGGAGACCGTGACGCTGCTATGGACCATAATGGATGGTTTGGAGGTAACTCCGGTAGAGCGACCCATCGCGTCGGGGAGAAGGCCCCCAACCCATTAGGTTTGTACGACTTGCACGGCAACGTTGAAGAGTGGTGCATGGATCGGTGGGTGGGTGACTACAGTCAGTATTGGGATGGGATCACGATCAAAGAACTCAGGGAAGTCAACGCGGAGTCTAGCGATGGCCGGCGCGCTTCGCGCGGCGGCAGCTGGCTCTACTCCGCCAGGTGGTGCCTGGCCGCGGATCGCTACTGGTGGACGCCCGTCGACCGCAGCAGGAATCAGGGCTTCCGCGTTGGGCTGTTTCCCGGTCCGAATCGTGCCAAAGCGAGCAAGACGCAGGTGGGTTCCAAGCTGCGTCGCGAAGCGGAAACGCAGCGAGAACCCACCGAGTCGCCGCGAGCCGGTTTTGAGAACATGTCGATGCCGCCGCGAAGCGGCGAAAATTTTTGAGCTTTTTTAGCAACTGGGTCTATCACGATGTCCGCATCGCTCCAAATACGCTCTAGCGAAAAAACCGATCTTGCAACCTACAAGCAATTGCTTAACGATCACTCCAAGCAGTCGATGCTGGTGCGATTGATGATCACCAGCGACGGGTCGAACGCACATGACATTCGTAAAATCCTCGAAGAACTTCACCATTTCCCGAACCTGCGAGAATTGATCGTCTCGGGGCCCATAGGCGGAAACACCCTTCCGAAACTGCCCGAAAGCCTCCGCGTTTTGTCGCTCAAATCCGTCTCGGATCTGAAAAACATAGTCAATCTCCCAGCGAGCCTCCATCGCATCGTGATCGAGGATACGCCGAACTTGGTTTCCTTGTGCGATGAGTTTCCAAAACGCTTCGAGCACCTGACGGAATTGGTGCTATCGGGATGCAAGTCCTTACCTGAAAAGCAACTGCTACAAATCCTCAAGGACAGCCAATCGCCGTGCCTTCGCGACGTCGATCTGTCCGATTGCCAGTTGCTGACTCGTCTCCCAGACCCCTTTTCGCGTTCCGTCGAACGGCTCATCGTGAGCCGATGCACGCAGTTGGTGAATTTCCCCAACAAGATCTCGGACTCTCTCTACCGACTCGATGCCGACGGATGCACGTCGCTCGAGAGTCTTGCTGAAGACTGGGATCCTAGGATCCGGTACGTGAATCTAAGCGGCTGCAGACGTTTGACCGACATCACGAGTCTACGGGAACGCATCTGTGATAAAGAGTTCCAGACGTTATTTCTACATGGCTCCGGGGTGCGAGTTCCACCAGCTTGGGAGCATGGTCGTGATTCTCAGACCAATGTCGCAGTCGATACTCGCGACTACTTCGACGACAAAAATAAATCTGGAGCTGAAGAGATCTTGCGTTGCAAGGTCATACTGTTGGGCAACGGGGGTGCTGGCAAGACCGAGTTGTCCTATCGCATACGTGGCGAGAAACGGCCCAATAGCGACTACACCTATACACGCGTGAGCACTCACGGGATCCAATTGCATAACCTAACGGATTTCGCGCCAAGACCGGGAGACAGGTACAACCTCCATATCTGGGATTTCGGTGGCCAAGACATCTACCACAACACCCACCGTGTCTTTGCCACCACAGGTTCGGTATTCCTCATCGTTTGGGATCCTACCCAAGACGACCAGCGCACTTCCAAGGCTTATGGGGACGATGCCGAATCGGTCAACTATCCCATCCGTTATTGGTTGGATTACGTGTTCAATCTCTATCCGGGCTTTTGCCCGGAAATCGCGATCGTGTGCAATGACCGAGAAAACCACTATCCAGCGAGCGAGGACCCATCAAAATCTCCGACAAGGAAGGCATTGATGGAGCGGCTACTCCTGCAAGTCGGTCCAGATTACATCAACCGGATTGAGTCCGGCACCGACACGCAAATAAGCTTCTTCGTCAGCAATTTGGCATGCGACGGCATTCAATTCAGTGGCGATGATCAGGACAGGTGCAAAGGATCAGTCCCAGGACAATGGGACAAAATTGAAAGCTGGGTCAAAGCAGCTGTGCGTCGGGTCAAAGAGACCCAAGGCTCGACGGTGCCCTCCTACCAAGAGCGAGCTTATCGGATGATCACCGATCCCAATGCAAAAAACGACAGGGATCCAAAAGGTTCGCAATCCAAAAGCGTTGAGCAATTCGGTGAGGATCTCAAGGGATACATCCAGAGTAGTTTCCAAGATTGCAATTCTGTTTTGACGAGTCATTGGAACCAGGGTGCATTTCTGACCGACCAACGTGTTCGACGCAGCCTGCGGTCCCTGACGAACATCGGTTGTCTGTACTGGGACCCCAAGCATACCGGAGACACCGCGATCCTCGATCAGCGGTGGGCTTTCGAGCAAGTCTACAGGCTCCTGGAACGCGAATCCACTTCAAGCATTCGACAAGCTTTGCTCTCAAGAAAGGGCCGGTTTGACGAACAGTTCCTCCAAAAGCACTTTTGGGGGGCTACGGATATTAAGGATCCAGCGCAACAGCAGTTGATCTTATCCTTCATGATATCGATCGGCGTATGCTTACCGCTCAAGAAGCGTTGGCAGTACACGATTGGTCAGGGGCAAGAGTATCTAAGTCCCGAGCACTTGCCCGAGGACAACGAGGAGGTCAGCCGTCTGGTCCAAGAGCATTTCGAAGCGATGAGAGTGAAACCAGAGGTGTTTGTAGAGCAAGAGACTCTGCATGACGGGCATTGGAATGCGATCATGCGAGCGATTGCGGAAGCTTACGGAACCGACGCTTCGTTCTATCGCAACGCGATACTTGTTCAGGGAACTTACGATCGCCATCGCAGAATGCAGCAGGCGGATCTGCCGGAAGAGGACCGAGAGGATGTTCCTTGGAAGATTTTACTGAAGTACACTTCGTTGGAATATTCGCAGGCAGCGTCCTACGGGATTAGGCCTGGCAAGATTGATTACATGCATTCGCCGTCGATGACCAAGGAGCATTTGGAAGAGTTTGAAAAGCTTGTGAAGTCCCTTTGTCCTGGTGGGAGTGGGAGTTACACAGAAGCGTTGGAGAAGATTCAAAAGGAATTTACGCCGGTTGGCCGTGAGCCGTCGATCTTCTTGTCGTATGGTTGGGATCCAGACGAGAGGCAGACATTTTATACGGCGGGGGTGAATTATGTGGAAGGTCGGTTATTGAACTGCTTGCCAAGAGAGAAGGTCAAACGCGATAAGTACTCCAGAGAGAAATACCAGAACATCGCCAAGTTCATAGAAAAAGCAATCGATTCGGATGTTGCAATCGTATTTCTAAGTGACAAGTATTTCAAAAGTTGGTATTGCATGTGGGAGCTATGCACACTCTACGATCGCATTAACGAATTAGATCAATCTGTTTGGAAAAGGATCATCTGTGTTTTCCATCCTACAGGACAAGTCGATACCATTAAAAAGAAGGAGAGTCTGGAAAAAATATGGGAAGAGCGAAGCTCTACTCTCGGGGCAGTGGCCAAAATCACGGAAAAAATTATCAACAATCGAAAACCTGAGAGTCTTCCAAAGTTGCAAGAAGAACTGAAGGAAGCGGATAAGAAACTCAAAAGGTTGAAGGGGGAGATAAAGTCCACCATTGCTTTGCTCCCGGATTGGGAACTCATCCCAACAAAGGCGCCGAATGTCATACAGAAACTCGTAGCCAACTTTGAAAGTATTCCGGAAAATAGCTATAAGTTGAAGCTTAATGGTAAAAAAGAACCATACGAAGTTGACCCAGGGTGCAAGCAATCTGTTTTCAGTTGGATCATGGAAACTATTAGGGAGGCTGGCTATTCGCTCAACGAACGGCCCATTAGCGATCCAAAATTCGAATGGATGAATCCAGACGGCGAGCTGTTGACAGCAGTAGCAACGCGGATGCGGGAGGCGCGCAAGACCAAGCCGCTGTGGGCTAGGCGTGTCGAGACTGCCCAGCAGATCGAATCGCTGGAGGGTATTCAGCAACTCAAGGCGGGCGATTATCTATGCCGGGGAATCCAAGGCGAGTATTGGCCTCAAACGCACAAGAAGCTTTTAGAGACGTACAACGCTATTGGTGAGCACGACACGGATGGATTTGAGCGGTTTGATCCCAAGCCTGATGGCAAGTGGGTGCAAGCGACGACGATCGATCAACCTTTTCGTGTCGTGGCCAAGTGGGGTGAGCTTAAGGGTAAAGCGGGCGATTACATCGTCCGTAGCATCGAGGATACGAGCGACATTTGGATTGTCGACCGCGCGATCTTCGAAGCCTCTTATGAATTCCGCCGTTAGCCAAATGGTCGCGCAAGCCCCAGCGGGGCGACATATCGGTAGCAAACCATCGCCGCGCTAGCGCCGTCAAAGCCCCAGCGGGGCGACATATCGGTAGCAACACATCGCCGCGCCAGCGTCTCCAAAGCCCCAGCGGGGCGACATATCGGTAGCCAAACATCGCGGCGCCAGCGTCTTCAAAGCCCCAGCGGGGCGACATATTGGTAGCAAAGCATCGCCGCGCCAGCGTCGTTAAAGCCCCAGCGGGGCGACATATCGGTAGCCCGCATTGGTGTAATGGTTTGTTTATGCGCGGTCGGCGGCCCTTACAGGGCCAATGTGTTTTCTTGGGCGGGGGCTTGCTACCAATATATTGGCCCGCTGGGCCACAATCCGCTGGGCACATACGTGCCGGAAAAGCCCCAGAGGGGCGACATATTGGTAGCAAAGGATCGCCGCGCCAGCGTCGTTAAAGTCCCGTAGGGGCGACATATTGGTAGCCCGCATTGGTGTAATGGTTTGTTTATGCGCGGTCGGCGGCCCCTACAGGGCCAACGTGTTTTTCTTGGTCGGGGGCTTGCTACCAATATATTGACCCGCTGGGCCACAATCCGCTGGGCACATACGTGCCGCACAAGCCCATAACGCGCGGTCGGCGGCCCCGACGGGGCCAACGTGTTTTCTTGGACGGGGCTTGCTACCAATAGATTGGCCCGCTGGGCCACAATCCGCTGGGCACATACGTGCCGATGAAACAACGAAGGGGCGATATGATCCCCCCCCAACTTTTCGGAAAACTCCTTTTCTCCCAATGGAACCGCAGGCCCCTAAGGGAATCTAAACGTTTATTCAAAATCCTTGTTCTATCGTGGGTGGGAGTCTCCTCGGTTGACACAATCAAAACACACAACCAACGCCGTCCTTATCCCTGCCGCTCTCATCGGTTGCTTGGATCAAGCTTCTCTCCAGCACCGTAACCTTTGGCTGGCCAATTTTACCGATGTGTCTCTCCGTGGCTCGGCAGCCGAAGAATGGCTCGTCGTCTCACCCCAAGAGGTCTCCGTCGTTGAAAAATTCAACGACCCCTCCGGCGAACCGTCCGCCAAACTCTTGAGGTCGATTCCCTGGGCCGACATCAAATCGATCCGTACTCAATCCGGTGTCGGTAGCGGCACACTCCAAGTCCGAGTCGGCGACGATTGGATCGACCTAGTCCGATTCTCCAACGCTTATGCAACCCGATTCCACAAGATCTCGCGCTTGATGGAGAAGATGAGGGAGATGCCCGATAGCTGGGCCGAAGACCTCTTCGAGGAGTCCCACGATCCACATGCCAACAGCCAAGGATTCGACGCTCCGCAATGCCCGAAGTGCGCACTCTATCTCTCGAGCAAAGAGGAAAGCTGTCCTCGCTGCATGCAAAAGGGACAGATCCTACGCCGGGTCCACCAACTCTTGCGCCCCTATCGACGCGGCGCAATCCTTCTATGCTTGCTAACCTTTGCAGGGGTGGTCGCCGAACTGATCCCCCCGAAACTTCAGCAGTACATGATCGATCATGTTCTGACCGGCTCGGCCCAAGGCTCCGATGCTCGTCAAGTCGACTTCCGCACCGCATTGCTCTTGATCGTCCTGGCTCTTGCAGCTTCACGCGTTCTGCTTTCGTTTGTCGCGGTTTTCAAAGGCAAACTCGCCACTCTCATCGGCACGGGCTTGACCCGCACGCTTCGAGCCGAGATGGTGCGCAAACTCCAAAGCCTTGCGATCGTCTACTACGATCGGCATCAAGTCGGCTCGATGCTCGGTCGCGTGGCCCATGATTCGGAAGCCATGCACGGATTGATGTATCAAATCACCGGCGGATTCCTGCTCCAAATCGCTCAACTGATCGGCGTTGGTGCCATGCTCCTGTGGATCAACCCGAAGCTAGCTCTCTTTACGTTGATCCCAGTTCCCCTTGTCATCCTCGGAACCTCGATCTTCTGGAAAAAAGTCTATCCGAGGTACTACCGTCTCTGGGACGCTTCTTCGAAACAGATCTCGGTACTCAGCGGGATGCTCACGGGTATCCGCGTCGTCAAAGCTTTTTCGCAAGAAGATCGCGAGTACGAGCGTTTTTCGAAAACGAGCGAAGAGCTTCGGGATTGGAGACTCTGGGTCGAGAACGCAAACGCTTGGTACTCGGCGGCCATGTCGATCGTCTTTAGTCTCGGCGGTTTGATCGTTTGGTATGTTGGTGGCCGCGATGTGATCGGCAACTCGATGAGTCTCGGCGAACTGATCGCCTTCCTGGCTTACTTGGGCATGTTCTATGCACCCCTCAGCGCCCTGTCGAGCTTTACCTCTTGGTTGACAAGCTTCCTGACTGGTAGCAAACGGGTATTGGAGTTGCTCGATACGCCATTGACGGTGTTGGAGCCTAAGAATCCGGTCAACTGGGAAGAATCAAGAGGCGAGATTCGATTCGAAGAGGTCACCTTTGGCTACGACCGCAACCAGCCTGTCTTGAAGAACATCAGCTTTGATGTCCAAGCTGGCGAGATGGTCGGAATCGTAGGCCGAAGCGGCTCGGGCAAATCGACGATGGTCAATCTTCTGGGCCGATTCTATGACGTTCAAGAAGGTAAGATTTTGGTCGATGGGCACGACATACGGGATCTATCAAGCCAACAGCTTCGAGAAAGGCTTGGGATTGTGTTTCAGGAGTCCTATATGTTCCGGGGCACCATCTGGCGCAATTTGAGTTTTGGAAAGCCGATGTCGACGGTCGAACAAGGATTAGCGGCCGCCAAAGCAGCCGGTGCTCACGATTTCATTTGCCGGCAACAACTCGGCTATGAAACTCTGCTCGGTGAGAATGGATCAGGCCTCTCAGGTGGCGAAAAACAGCGGCTTTCCATCGCCCGAACTCTCCTGTACGATCCCAAAATACTCGTGCTCGATGAAGCCACCAGCAATATCGATGCAGAAGCGGAAAAGAGTATCCAAGATGCCTTGAAGGTTCTCATCCGAGGGCGTACGACACTCGCCATCGCGCACCGTCTCTCGACGCTTCGAAACGCCGATCGCATCATCGTGTTCGATCAAGGTCGATTGATCGAACAAGGAACGCACGCGGAACTTCTGGCGATGGACGGAACCTATGCAAGACTCGTCCGCATACAAACATCCGTCAGCAAGAATCCGGATGTCGACAAACTGATCCATACGGCTGCCGAGATGGAAAAGGAGAATCAATCTGCGGCGGGCAAAAAGACCAATGGCAAGAATGCGCTCGGGTCTTCGAACGGATCCGAAACGAGCGTTTCGGTGATGGAACGCCCTAAGAAAGGATCCGAAAAAGAGGATACCGATACACAAGACGAAATCGATCAAGGAGAACATTCCGATACCGACTCGATCGACGACCAAGAAGAACCTAATGCAAACACAGAGACCAGCACCGCACCGACCCTGCGATGGCTCGAGCCGGAATCCTGTGAATTCCGCAACGGGAGCCACGACCGAATTGAACTATGGATCGATGGGAGCCTCCATGCCGCATCGGTCTTCATCGTAAAAACCTTCCCGTCGAAATACCCTCAAGGGTACTTGAGCGTGCGAAGTTGGAAGGACAACGGGGAGGAGTTCGAGTGCGG
>Ga0315904_10000657_pt1 | contig 55233 bp, 72 predicted proteins | sample LakEriMetagenome_6_FD_203529 | JGI IMG/M metagenome (GOLD analysis project Ga0315904, IMG submission 203529) | Freshwater fungal communities from buoy surface, Lake Erie, Ohio, United States - Buoy 12 MA120 | ecosystem: Environmental > Aquatic > Freshwater > Lake | place: USA: Lake Erie, Ohio...
ACAGGAAGTCCTCTTTGGTGCCATCGTTGGATGCCAAGGCGCTTTCAGCGAAGATCATCAGGCTAATCGTGCCGTCGTTCTCGCGCACCCACATGTAAATCAGCGGAATGGTAGGGCCAGTCTCCCCTAGAACGAGGTCGTTGTTCTTCCAACGCTGCTCCCAGTCCATCCAGTTATAGGGGTCGATGATCTGCGGATAGGCATTCTGCATCGCCCGTTTCAAGGCGTCAACGTTCCATCCCTCATCCTCGGCATACTCGCCCAACTGGATATACTTCATCAACTGGTCCGGCTGCTCCAGTTTCTTCATGGCCGCATACTGAATCGCGTCCTCACAGGTGCGAGTCTGGCGAGGTATTTTCAGGTAGGACAGGCTGGTTACGTCCCATTGCCAGTTATTCGGATCGGGGAAGTAGGCAATTCCAGTGCCATGCAGAGTCCGGTAGTGCGGAATGAAGGCGTAGCGGTAGAAAAACTCAGGCCACGACCGAATTGTCCTGCTAAGGTGTAGGGAAATACGCTGCGAAAGGTTCTGGCGCTCGGAGATGTCGCCATACTTGGTCTGGACATCAATCAGGCCCTCGGAGCCAGTAATGAGGTCCATGAACGCCGCAACAGACTGGTCGAGAAAGGACTTCGCATCGCCGGGGTTGAAGTTGGACATGTAGGCCAAGCCCTGCTTTTGGAGCATCGCTGGGTCGTAAGGCTCACGACCATCGACCATTGCCTGCACTTTTGCCATCTGCTGATTGCTGGCAAGGTCGGCCTGCTGCATGCGGAACCAAAGGGAACGAGCGCCATCAACAGACTGGATACGGCGAGCGAGTGGTTTGCCCTCCGTGTCAACGACGGGTGGAGCGTAATTATTGAGGGCGGTAGGAAGTTCCATAATCAGCCGATAGTCCCACCCTTTGCTTGAGAATCAAGAGTGTTTTCGGTTCCTTCCGTAAACCCATTCGAGTCCACGCCAGTCAAAATTAGCTTCGGCTGAAGTAGCGGCGTAAGTTCTGTTTCCAGCGAGAACAGCGAGCAGCCCTTCATGGTCAGCTTTGTGATGGCCTCGTTTACCACGTCTGTGATTCCAGACAAGGCCTGCATGGTGATGAACTTCTCATCGAACTGAATAGCCGCCTTGATAACACGCATGCCCTCAGTCGTTCGGGCAATATCGCCAGTCACTTTGCCCTCTTTATCGACAATGAGAGACAGGACGCCCTCGCTTGGATTGCCGGTTCGAGGCTCCATCACCCAGCCGATTTCAGATGGGCGGATGACGTGTTGGCCGGATGCTGGTTCGGTGGTGTTCATGGATTAGATTTTCTTCACCCACTTAGCCTTGCCAGAAAGCACCAAACCATTCGAGGTATTGGCAATCTCAGCCTCGACCTGCTCATTGGTGACATCCAAGGCCTTCGCGATGTCAGCAACCTTTTGCGACTTGGCAGCTACCAGACGACCAATCTGCGTCCCAAGGAACGTCGGATGCTGCTTTTTAGGAGTGTCACCGCTAGGCTGAACGTCGGCGGTGCGCGGCGTCGATGAGTCTGCGGCACTTGCCCCTGCCGCAGCAGTCCCAGCCTTAACTGAATCAATGGGGAGATTTTTGAGAAGGAGGTCGGTAAGTGAACCGTCCTTGCAGCCGTGAATGACGATAGCAACGCCATCCCAAGGCTTTTTGTGCGACTCGTTGGATTGAATGCCCTCCATGTCATCACAGACAATCGAATCACCATCCTTGCGATACTTGGCTGTGCGCCAGTTGTGCTGAATCAGCTTAGTTGGATGCGCGTGAGGAACGATTTCATGGCGCATTGCCACGTCAAAAGGCTCCATCGGCATACGGGACCAAGGAGCGATCTTGTCCACCGAAGGCAGTTTGACCGAGTAAGTCGATAGATGCGGCGGATAGATGCCGGTGCCGACCATGTGATCCTCGCCATTGGCAGGAATGGGGCCATCTGGCGTCATCTCAAAGCCGCGAGTAGGCGTGACGCAGCCCATGTAAGGCTTGTTGGCCTCCACATATTCGTCGTGGATACGGTCTAGCCAGCCAGCGACCATTGGATCATTGTCCAGCTCGAAAAAGTAGAAGGCCTCCTTGATGCCAAGACTGTGAATCTTTGCTGCTGTCAGCTTGAAGTGACGATTCGGAGCGATGGGCCATCCTGTGAGATTCAAAGGAACAGGCAAGAAATGCGCGTCCTGAAACAGGGGCTTCAACTCAGCCATAAACTCGTTTGCTGGTTGCTTCACTGGCTCGTCAGGAATGACGGCAAGGATGTGGCGAGGATAGGGGCCAAACTTCTTGAGTAGTTCTGCTTTTTTGGCGAGCAGATGAACGTCAGACTGCGATACGGGGATTGCTAGGATCATTATGCCGGACTTAGTAGTCACGGCTGTAAGGTTGGCAAGCGAAACTTACGGAATTTCACAGAATCGGATGCTCTGTATATCCCGCATTCCTCAACGCCCTACGAGCAACGTCAAGCTGAGGTAGTTTCACCTTACGCTCGAACCATTGAGGATTCAAGGCCACGGTGAAATCCACGACGGCTTTCTGGCAGACCTCATCGGCCCATTGAGTGAGTTTGCGCACCTTCTTCCATGCGAACTCGAAAGCGCCTTCGCAGATCATCACGTCGTTGTGCTGATAATACCAGCCGTAGCGGCCTCGACCGCAGTTCGGGACTTCGTTGAGGATGTAGTTTTTCCATCCCATCAACTGAGACTCAACAACAAGGCCTTCGCCACCATCGAATGATGGTAGTGTCATTGAGCCATCGAAAACATACTGAGCATTGTTGGCACTTGGATAAACGCAATCACAGCACCACAGACTTCCCTCTTGGATTCGAGGATGCTTCAAGCCCTCAGCGATTGTCATGCAGGCGCTCTGATTCCCGATGAACAGCTTCGATGCAGCGATGGCTTTTGCGGCCTCAAGCATGTTCTCGGTGACAAGGTATTGAACGTTTCCAAAAGCTCGGCAGAACGCGGCGTATTCGTCTGGAAGTCCAAGGAAGACAAGCCTGTCGCCATAGAACTTCACGACTTGGCCCCACTGGAACGAATCGTTGTTGTAGCGAGGGCTGCGATTGATAATCACCCTGTCAGAGAACTTCTTGTCAGGCTCAACGGTTAGCCAAGGCTTTGAAAAGTCTGGCATCTCCTTGATGAACCCAACGCTAAGAGCATGGGATGCGTGAGCGCCAGCAAGGGTAAATGTCCTATCGTGCCATCCGGGGCGGAAACCTTCGGACGCCCACTGGATTTCCTCACGCTTCCAGATGCGGACAGAGCCGATATAGGGTTGTGCCTCAAGTAGTGGCTTCAAGATGTGAATGCGATTCACAATCCCCTTCGTGGCACCATTGTCTCGAAGATAGTAGTCATACATTCCTCCACGATGATTGAGTGTCGCTAGGGAAAGAACTGCATCCCCAAGGTCGCCGACCGTCGAGACATTTACCACGTCGTCTCCCTTCAAACTTGGCATCAAATGGTCGATTAGGCCTTGTTTCTGGTCTTTATGAAACAGAACCGCATCGCTTCGGATCAAACTCAAATCACGCGGGAACTCATGCAGTGTAGCATCGCCTTTACCGTCGTAGAAACCGTAGCTGTGCTGAATGAGGTCTGTTCGACCAATCAATTCGCCGTAGTTGCGGACCAACCACTCGTCAAAGCCGCCATCTTTGAAGCCTTCTGGCGATTGCTCGTAAGAGTCTGGCCCCTGAACTCCAATGCCGGTAAAGTTATCGAACGGAGGATTGAGAGTCTTAACGTAGAGATACGGCTTCCCAACCTTTTCGTATTCTTCGGTCAAAGCCTTAGCCCACCCAGCTTTGAGTGGAATGGAATCAGCTTCAATCCAAATGAACGGCTTCCCGCGCATCGCTTTGGCGCATTGACGAAAGGCCCAATTTGCCACCTCTGGATAACGCATGCCCGGAGGATCATCGAACTTCATCGTAATCACCTCCGTTCCATCCAGTTCCTTGATGTAGCGAATCAGCTTTTCAGCCTGACGCTTTTCGTGAGGGGCGATGTTGAGAACGACGGGAAGGGTCATGGCTAGATTTTTTGGTAAATGATGCAGAGTTGCGCTAGTCCTCCGTGCATGGTGGAGTCAAAGTCTGGATCATTCCACTTTTCCCAGTGAAAACCATCAAGCTCCATGCGCAAATCTACAAGGTGCAGGCCCGCTTTCTTGCCGATTTCCACGATGCGTTTGTAGTCGTAGTGCTCATGGTTTAGCGGCCTCGGGCAACTAACGATGTCCCACGACGTTTTGTGGTCCGGGTTGAATCGAGCGGCGTGCTGACTGCCGAACTTAAAGTCGCGGAACTTCTCGTAGGCGGAGTAGAGCGGGGTGAGGGCGTAAATATATCCTCCCTCCTTCAAGACTCGGCTCCAGTTTTGGAGGGCGATTGCTGGGTCCATGACGTGCTCAAGACAATGGGCGCTCACAATGCAGTCGAACGTCTTGTCGTCGATAGATGCAAGATATTGAGCGTCACCATCGGGCAAGTCCCATCCTCGAACGGATGATGGCGGGTCGAGTTTAATGGCGTCAGGGCCGCAACCGATGTCGAGCACGCTGCCCTTGATAAAGGAGTAATCGCCGTGACGAATGCGCAGCGGATGAGATTTGGACATTTCGTTCATACCCCTTATTTCTCCGCCCAAGCCTCCAGTTTAGCAAGCGAGTCTTCGCCGAACATGTATTTGCCTTGGGTGAGTTTGGAAATGGCAGCTTGAGGCAGGCTAATCTCGTTAGCGAACTGGTAGTCCTTCATCTTACTCTCCTCAATGCAGCGTCGAACTTCCTTGCCGATTTCAGCGAGGACTTGTTCCATTTTCTTGCTGTGCTCGCGAAACGCTTTCTTGGCTTTTTCCTTGAGGTCGCTCACCTCACGGTCGCGGGCCTTCATTTTAACTTTCAGTTCTCGGATATATGCTTTTAGGGTGCGGTTCATATAGGTGGAAATTGTTGCCAGCGCCAAGGATACCACGCAGGCTGGCGGCTACGTTCAATGAGGGAAAATACATAACCCCTTGGTGCGACTCTCTTGGCTTATCGTTCGCTAGGTCCATCATCACGCACGAAGCGTCCATAGGACCATCGTCAAAATCATTTAGCAACCCCAACGCTTGCGGGCCGCTTTGCCACGCTCGCCATCCCACGATGCAGAGCGGGCGCAGAAACTTTTGTGTCGAGGATTGTCTTTGTCCTTGGTTGGCGCTTTGAGATTGCTCCCGGTGGCGGCGTTATATTTTGCGCGGCCCTTGGCACTTAACCCGCCACCTTGAGCAATGGAGAGTTTCTCGCCCCGACCGACTGATAGTGATGGTGATTTCTTTGCCATGAGTAATTGTGCTTTCTATTCCCGTAAACTTCAAGCGGAAAGACGCTGCTTTAACTGGTATTGACGGGCCTCGCTCTGGTCCGCGAATCCTTGAAGCAAGTTCTGCGTGCCTTGCGAAGCCTTTTCAACCGCCTCGTCAATCATCCCGCACAGGTCTTTCTCGCCTTTGAGAATGGCGCGCAGGAAAGGCTCAGGCTTCGTCTCGTTCGGAAGTATGTCGCTCATCTGAGAGGCCGCGATGTTGATCTTCGAGAGATTCAACTTCTCGGTCCCAAGGCCAATCACACGCTCCACGGCGCTGTCGTAGGCTGCTTCGTAGGCGGGGTAAAGCTCGCCAAGGAACTCATGGTCCTCAAAGAAAGTCGGCCCTTTGATGACGTTGTGCGCCCGGTGAGCAAGGAATTGAAGGGCGCGAAGTTGGGTGATGAGGGAGTCCATGAGGTAAATTCGTCGAGGCTGCGGTTAATTCAAGGCTTCTTCTTCGGCTTAACCCCTCGCTTCACTCGCCCGCACTTCCCGCAGGACTTCTTTTCGCCACGGGTGAGATGCTGATAGTAGGCCTCGGTTTCGTTGCCACAGTCGCAGCGGCATAGCCATTTGGAGTTGTGATGCTCATTTCGTTCGAGGAAGCTAAGGACTTTCAGACAGCCGAATCGTCGGCCTTTGAGGTTTTTGGGAGGGTATGCCATTTAGGCGATACTTACGGTAATTTGAGGGGAAGGCAAGGGGTTTGCCAAACTGGCGCTACTCCGAACGCTGCGCGTCGGAGAGCTGGGTGTTGGGCAAGGAAAGACCGCGTATGACTAGCCTAACCTCGTCGGGAATCTGCTCCATAAACTCGACGCTGCACTCGGGTGAGCACGCGCCAGACCTCAAGGCTTCAAGTATTTTCGGGAAGATTGCCCGTAGCCGTGCGTTCTCGCGCTCAAGCTCGCGGGCGAAGTTAGAAGATACACAGTAGCCGTCAGCGTAAAAGGATTCTTGGTCTGTTCTGGGTGTATCGCTCATGTTTATTTTTCGTCGTTTTTTAGACACGTTTCCGCGTCATGTTTATTTATTATCTATTTCGGAAGGGATACAAAACCGCCCAACAAGGCGCTAGAGCCAAGATGCGCATTGGCCCGCTGATTGTTTACTATCAGGGGTGTTGCGCATCCGGCTCAGCTTGAACGTTCAACCCCACATCCACCCTCTCCAAATACTTCCCCTTCATGGGATACTTCCCCTGAAGAATGCGGTGGAGGAACTGAGGCTGGAAGCCAATGACGGAGGCCAGCTTCGTCTTGGACCAGCCCTGCTGCATCCGAAGCTGTTCCAGAGCGTTGATGCGCGTTTGGTTGGCCTTTTTGAGCAGGTCTGCGGCTTGGCGTTCAAGCTCGGAGGCGCAGACGAACTCGGCGTGGATGAACGGGTGATGGGATTGTATGTTGGGGAGGGTCATGTTACTCATTCAAAAGCTGGTCGATTCGCGCTTGGGTTTCCTCAACGTTGATTTCAGGGCTGGCTGGAATGGAAAGTAACGTTGGCCTTTCGGGGTATCCCCAATTAGAGAACAAAATCTTCTGATATTCACTAAGGGCTTCTTCTGAAAGAATATCGGACTTGAAAGCCTGCCCTGCTTCGTATGGAGCAGGCGATCCTTCGATTGGGGTTGACCGAACGGCCTTGTGTCGTGGCTCAACCATGTATTCTTCAAGGGTTAGAGGTTTGGGCGTCATATTGTGTTGCAATCAACGATAGTGCGGATGGGGATGGAGGTCAATAGCCTTATAGCGTCATGTGCAAAATTGGGTCGAGTAGCCTTTCGACGCTTTTTGGCGTCCACCTCCTCTTCCCACTCTCAAGTTGAGAAACGTAGGCATCGGTGACGCGCATGATTTTGGCCGCATCAGCCTGAGACATGCCGGTAAAGACACGGAACTTCCTCATGGCTTCTGCTAATTCAGAACCGGCCTCTATGATGGTCTTTTCGGCATCCGCCATTTTCTTGACGGAAGCCGTGATGGACGCGCCAAGGGCTTCCCACTCTTCTTGTTTTTTAGGGTTCGGTTTCATCTTTCTTGTTGGGTAATAGGTTGCACTTGAAGTCTTTGGGCTTGTTGAGATACAGGCTGTTTGTTCTGATTGAGTTTCTGATGTTCTCCTCGATTGCTTCCGGCGTGTAGGTTTTCAGCATTCTCTGGATTTGATCTATGTCTTGGTTGGCCTGCCGCTTAGTCCAAGACCATTTGTGGCCCTCTGATTGAGTTATGGACTTCATGGCTACCTCTCGACGCCATTCAAACAGGTCCGTCATGGCGTCATAGACAATCTTCGGGATGCTTTTGGGGATGCTCAATTCGTCAAGTTGACTCAACTCCTCGATGATGCGCTTTTTCCAGCCCGGAACGTCGCCTATGCCTTGATCCTCATTCTTGATAGGCGGAGCGTGCCGTCGAATGCCCCTCTCCTCAAACCAAGCTATGAATGGTTCTGGCTCGGACGGCTCTTTGGGCTTCCCCCAGTGTCTTTCGATGGCCTGCCAAACTTGAATGTGTGGCCTACAATCCCTGCTCAACTGACTGTATTGCCTTTTCATGTATTGAGAGAGAAGCAGTGAAACTCCTCCATCCATCCATACCGCATTGTCCCTGCCTAGCTTATGGACATCAACTCGGTTGAAGTCCGCTCCGTCGCCAGCAACCTCATTGATTCGCTCCAAATCCCAAGGGACAACCCCAGCTTTGTCAGCCAAGCACTCCAGAACGATCAAAAAGTAGCGATGGCGGGACGGAAGCTGGCCGAAGTCCATTTCTCTCCACCTGTTTGTGTCCAACAGGATGTTTTTGGCGGTCTTTACTGGTTTTGGTAGCCTCATCTTACCCGAGTATCTATACTAACTTGTTAGAGAAGTAAAATGATTTGTTTGGAATGGTGATAGCCTATCCGATAGGATATTTCTTGTTCTATGTGTATATGCTATCGGGATAGCCTATGCGGGACTTGTTGCACCAGCCGAATCCCTCTTCCTCTTCTCCTCCCGAAGCAGCTCAATAGCCCTTTCCAGACCATCGCCGTTCTCCTTGGATAGCTGCCAGATGGCCCTTTTGAGGTAGATCGCCTTGTCCAGAGTCTCCTCGTAGGCGTGCTGAAGCCACTCCCGCAGCTCAAGAGGGTTGTCGGCCACGGTGGTCCCGTATTTGGCGACACCCTTCCTTTGGCGCTCGCTGATGTCTCGGCAGACCTCGGCCTCGACGCCGGATGGTTCGGTTTCGATGGGAGGCTGCGGGCCGATTTCGGGAATAACTGGCTCAGGCTTGGTTTCCGGGATGGCGTAGTGGGCCGTTAATTGCCCCGGTGCATATAGCGACATGCACACACGACCAGAAGGAACCCATTCCGGCTCATCCTCAAGGGATTGTGAGGACGACCAAATGAGCGCCCCTTCCGGCACGCTGTCCTTGATGCCCTCTCCTTTGACGAGCTTGTATCCTGCGGGTGGTGTGGGTGTGGTCATAGTGTTCATTTCTTGATCTTTTGAAGTAGGTCGTAGCAGGCAGCTTCGTAGGATGGGCCTTTGCCAGCATGAAGCAAATCCATGCCAAGCGGGTCTTTGTAGATTTCCGCATACCAGCGACAACATAACTGGTCTTTAAAGACAACCAATGCGTAATCGGAGCCATCAACTAACTGAAGAAGGGATGCGTGGGCTGAGTTCATTTGAGGAAGGGTTGGAGTTTGGCGAGGGCTTGCTGGTCTGGATACGGGGATGCCTTGATAGCATTATGCGCCTCACGGATCGCCTCGCGCATGGCCTTATTCTCCGCAGCGTAGTCATTACACTGCCCGCAGGACACCGTGCGTCCGCTGAGGGCTTGGCGCAGGGTGGCGTTTTCGCGCCGGTAGTGGTCCCGCTCATCATTGGAAATCGAAAGCTCTGCCAGTGCATTCTTTTCGCACATTTCCAGTTCCGCATAGGCTTTGCGGTTTTGATCGTGAGCTTCGCGCATTGCAGCAATCTCCTTTGCCGGGTCAGCCATTTTAGCGCAGGCGTTGACGCAGGCGACAATGCGCTCTGCTTTAGCCCATGCAACAGAACTGGCCTCACCAACAAGCTCATGGATGTCGGCAAAGTAGGCTCCTTTGCCATCCAACAGGCTTGTGGAAAGATGGCCTTCTTGAATAGTCCACAGCTCGCCGTAGTCGGGTGTTGGGGTGTTCATATTTGGGTGTGTCATATCGAGGTGGTAACTCTACTCCGCAATTAGATAAGTTTCAAGTAGAAGGTGGAGCTTTCTTCCGGCCTCTTTTCAAACACCCGCAGGAGCTAACCTTGCCTTGAACGAGGTTTTGGTAGTAGGCCTCGGTAGTGCCACCGCAGTCACAGACGCAGAACCAGCGCGAGTTGTTGTGCTGATTGCGCTCGATGAACTCGGTGACGAGGAGCTTGCCGTAGCGATTGCCGATGAGGGATTTGGAGGAGCGACCCATGGGTTACATCTGTGCGAGTTTGCGTGCCTGCTCCACCCGTTCTGGGGTGACGTGGCCTGCGACGATGAGGAGGTCGAGTACGCGGTCGGAGATATGCGGAGCTGTGAATGACTTTTCTGGAGGTGATGCGGGCCAATTCTCCACTTTGATTGTTGCTGGGTCGTGGAGGCGGTAGAAGAGGATGGATGCAAAGCTAAGTTTTCGCCAATCTGGGCATGATGTGGTGGCGATTACAGTTCCACTCTCGCAAACAATATCTACCTTCACATTAGTCTCCACAGGCGCAGGATCGCCGGGATTGTGAGCGTGCCACGGCTGGCCGTTGTCCGGGAGGTCGGGGGTGATGTAGGTGTAGCTGCTTTGATAGGGAAAGTTGGAGAAGATTGGGCTAAATTCAGCTTTGCTTCCGGGTAGTCTCCAAATTCGACATGGCAATATGCGCTCGCAGCCATACTCCTCCTCATACAGCAGCCTCCATCCTGCGGGGATTTTGTCGGTGGGCACGTTTTCGGGGTTGGCTGGGGTGGGTGTCATGGCTGCGTGTATTTGGGGAACAGATTGCCGATGAGTGGCAGGTAGGAGGCTAGGGTGCGGCGGCCTTTGCCGATGTAGGAGGCTTGGCGTTTGTTGAATAGCTCGTTGAGTGTCAGCCACATGCCGCCATCTGAGCACCAATCTGTTCGAGTGACGCAGACGTGGGTGTTGGTTGCCTTGGTGATGTAGAATGGCTCCAGCATGTCGTGGAACAGAATGACATACCACTCTCCGGGAGATGGGCGCGGCAGTTCGGATTCGATTATTAGGGGTTCGGGTGTCATGGCAGGTTAGTTGGTGTATTTAGCTTTCCATTCGCGGTCATATCGGTCATTGGCGTTGTATCTCCAATACCTGCCATCAGGAGTGCGGGATGGCAAGTGGAAAGGGATAAGTTATTTCTGGAGTAACAGGTCTGTTGAGAAAACGCATAGGGTATCCGATAGCATATATCTGGTTTGTTGTATATACCCTATCTGGATAGCCTTTAACTTTCAATTTTGGCTGAAAGATGGAGGGGTGCCTAGTGCTCGTTCTTTGAAGGGTCTGCCGGTAGCCCTGACAGCCTCGATGCACTCTTCCAGCGTTTTGTAGCGCCATAGTGTGTTGTAAACCGGGTAGTAGTCCACGTTCTCCAGTCGGCATATCTGCGTGATGTTCAGCCGTTGGCCTTTCCAGTGGAATTTAGGCGAGTTACGACGGTTGGAGGCCTGAGTGTAGCGATCTGCCCAGCGGCAGTTTTCAGGGCAGTAAGGCCCGTAGTTGTCGATGCGGTCCAAGGAATGCCCGTCAGGAGCAATTCCCATGTCGTCCACGAAGGCGTCGAAGCTATCTAGCCATCGCTGACAGACCCGGATGCCATTTGCCCCGTAGTTCTTGTAGGTAGGGTGACGCTCGTTGCAGCAGCGAGTCCGCATCGACATGTAAATCCGCCACATTCGATTGGCTTGCGTGCGTAGATGGCCTACTGGACGCTGATTACGGTTGGCATGGACTTCACGCCGGTAGCAGCCACAGGACGTAGAGGAGCCACGGGAGAGGCCTGAGTAGCGGATTACCTTCCGTTTGCCGCAGGAGCACTGACAGAGCCAGAGGGTGACACCGTTAGAGCTTGTGCCTGCGTGGGAAAGGGCTGTAAGGCGTCCGAAGACGAGGCCTGTGATGTCTAGGTAGCGAGGAAGGGGAGTAGAAGGCGCTTCGAGGGGTGGATTTGTTTCCATGGGCTACGGTAGAGCGTGTTAGAAACATTGCAAGGGAAAAGGATAAAGAATAAGGAGGGGTAGGTAGGGGTTGGAATTTTGGGGAGAAATTTTGATAAGCCCTGTCTCCGCTGTGCCTTGCCGGGTGTCGGCCCCTCGACCCCTACTTCCACCCGCCCGGTGGCGTGGCACCCCATGCCCTTCCATGTGCCCGCCTCTCCCCTCCTAGCTCCACGTTCTAGCCCTCCTTGCTCGCTAACTAAACACGGTCAAAAGCAATAGAGCGAAACAATAGAACAAATCAATACAGAAACCGGCCCCTTTCCGCCCTAAAATCACTCCTCAGTCTCAATATCGAGAGCCTCACTCTCAAAATTGGGAAACTCAAACGCCGAGAACTGCGCTTGGCCATCAGTGAGCACGTTCACCTGAACAGCCGCTTGTGCTTGAGGGCCGATTTTGCTCACGATGTCGGCAATGGCCTTAACATCGCCCCAACTTTTGACTTCGGGCATTCTGCCATCGGCCTGCTTTAGGCCTTTAGAGGCGATTTGAAGCAGGAGAAGCTCATTCTGGAGCTTCCCCCCTTGGATGGCCTCCTGAATCGTAGAAGCGGCTTTCTGCGCGATTTCTTCGCTTTCCGGCCCCTTTGTTAGACTTGCGTTAGTTCTCGCCTCATGTGTAGCGATTAGCTCCCTATTCTGAGCCATTGCGGCCTTCCACATCGGATCAGTAAATCGACGCTGGCGGATAGTTGTCTCAAGAACGCCAAACGTAGCGGAAAGCTCTTTGTCAGACACTCCGCGCAAGTTGGCGGTTTTCACTGCTTCCCACTCTTGAGGGCTTAGAACTGCTTCGGGCATATATCGCCATCCTTACGGTTAACCCTCCCGAAAACAAGTCTAACTTTCCGCTTGCATCAATGTAGTAATGTGCAACACTACCTCACGCCAAAGAAGGCGCTCCACATATGAAATACTCACTCAGCAACGCCACCCTCTCTCATTCCGTCTCCCAACTTGTCGAAAAGCAAAAGCTGAATGAAGCCTACAAGCTGCTTCCAGAGGCTAACGCCATTCCGAACTGCATCAACCGGCTTCAAAAGGCCTTCTCTGCTATCGAGCAGCACTACGCAGAACTTCACGGCCTCCTCGGAGAAGTCCGGGAAGAGCTGGAACAAGACTGGAGTAAGGAAGAGGTCCGTTCCTTCCTCGCGGGAGCTTGGCAGGGTATGAGCAAGGCGGTGGATAATCAGGCCTATAAGGCGCTTGAAGCGATTTACCTTTAATCCACACCCCTCATGGGGGCCGCGCATCCTACACGCGGAAAACTCAAACGCTCCACCTCACAACCCGCCCTCAAATATGAAAAACGAATTTATCCAACTAAGTGACCGAGAAGCAATGCAAGCCTCTATTGAGTCCGCTGAGAGATGCGCCGCTCTGTTCTCTAAATCGGTTCAAACCCTCGCAGACTTCGCTTCGCAACGCATGAGAAACATGCCAGAACTTCCCAGCATTTTGTCCGACATTCAAGGCGTGTCGCCTAGCCTGCCAAAGCTGCTTGAATCTCTGGCTCGGATTGATTCAAAAATTAGAAAATGCCTGCCCAAATGACACGCCGCTCACAAGCCGAAAAAGTGGCCGATTACCTCGGTTCCGATATTGCCGATGTTCGCGCCCATCGCTATCAGCCTAGCCGCTACCACTCCCCGCAGCTTTTCGCGTTCTCATGCGGCTACTACTGCGCGAGCGATGCACCGCCACGCTATCCCCTGGGCGAATGGCAGGCCGCGAAAAACTTCCGGGGTGAATCCATCTACTTCATCAAACTATGAACCGCCCCACCCTCCCTTCCTCCCTCTACCTCGCCCTGCGCACTCTCGCCGCATGGCTGATCCTCGCCGCTCTCTTCTCCCTGCTCTGCTTTGTCCCGTAACCACGCCATAAACATGAAAACTGAGCCAAAATCCTTTCCTCTCTCTGAAAGCTCTGCCAGAAAACTTTCCCGAGTCTTAATGTCTAAGCTCGGACAGCCGGAGGGCGGGAGTCCTAATTGCGATTTTTGGGGCACTGAATGGCAGTTAACATGGAGATACCGGAAAGACGATGGCACAACATGGGCGCGCATGGGTTACGGTCCTACACGTAAAATGGTAACTCTTTCAGAGCGCACGGAAAAGACCGGCAAGAAAACCTTCCGAATCTGGATTCATCTTTGTGCCGTATGACTCCCGCACAAGAACAACTCCACACACAACTCGCCCTCTCCCGCATCTTTGACCTCTGCAACGCCAACCGCGCTGCCCTCGCTAAAGCCCGCGAAGACGCCAAACTTTCACGCTCCCGCCTATGGTATAGGGACGGCGAAACGGAAAACGAAAAACACGAAAAACGCTAACACATGAAAACAAATATCCACAAACGCCTAACCGCTAAACGCGCAGGTAAATACGTCTCGCCCTTCAAAACTGCCGACTACTCCTCACGATGGGGAGGCGAACACTTCAAAGTCGGTGAAAATGTCGGCTACCGCTCCACCTTTGGACGCTGGCACGAATGCCCGGAAACTCCTTTTCGCTTCATCGGCCTTGCTCACAAAATCGCGAATCTTCGACACACGGGATGGTTCACCCGTCACGAAGAATACAGCGAAACTGCACGAGGCGTTGTTTACCTGCTCCCGCATGGCCGTTTCATTGCTGCCATTGCTGATCCATTCCAGACAGACAAAGAAGGACAAGGCCCTTGTATCGTGGAGGTAAACGCTAACGGCTCCCCGTGCCTCTACGAATCACAGGAAGAAGCCGCGCGCGCTGCCGATGGATTCGCGGAACGCTACGCCGAAGGCTCTCGCGAGGATGACCGAATCGAAACAGAGCGATTCCACAAAGAGCAGACAATTGAAGAGGCAAAGGAGGCATTGCGCGACTCCCGAAAAGAAGCTCGCGAACTGCTGGCAGAAATCCGCGCCAGCACGCTATCCCCCGGACTCTGCGAACGCATGAAGCGCGAGTTTCGCAACCTCCGCCGCGATATGCGCGAGGCGTTCCACACGATCCACGCTTAACCTTCCACCCCTAACACTACACCACTATGCCCACACTCAAAACATACAAACACGCCCACACGCTAACGCTCCCCAGTTACCCCGGCTACCGCCCGCCACTAGGCGAACAAAAACGCCACGCCGTCCGCTGCATTCTCGCACTGGTTGCGGTTGCGGTTGTTATCGTCATTCTGTAAATCTCACCCTCACTAAATCGCTAATATGAAAACCGAAACAGACACATCTACCGAATACGCTCCTGAAGTTCTCGCCCTCGCCGAATATCTCGATTGCGACCCCTCCGAACTCAGCGAGGAAAGCCACGGCTATTACAGCTTAACCGTTTACTCGCTAGGCTCGAAGGAATACGCCATCGGCACCGATGAAGAGGCCGACAACGCCGCCCGTGAGTATATCGAAAGCTCTCTTTGGGCATTCAACGCCAGCTTCATCCTTTCTGAGTGCGATCTACCCCTAGAGCTTGAAGAAGGCATTCAAGCCATGCAGGAAAAGCAGTGCGAAAGCTGCAATGATGCAATTCTTGCCCTTGTCGAAAAGACGTGCGGCCTCGATTCGTTCGTGCAATCCGCCATCTCCGCCGATGGGCGCGGTCATTTCCTTTCGTCCTATGATGGCAATGAGGACGAGGCTGGCGAATACTACGTTTACCGGATTAACTGAGTGACCCCATACACGGCGCATCCTTCGCGGGTGCGCCGTCATGGCGTCACCGCCTCGCGATGGCCTGCCCTGCCTTCGCGATTAACCACGGGCAAACCTAAACCAAACCGCTAAACATATATGATCCCCGCAAACCTAGACAACCTTCCCGGATACATCGCCGCAAATCACATAGTTGGCCTCTCCCTTGACCGCCTCCCCAACGGGCAGGTGCAAGCCTGCGAAGTCCGCAAAGATGAGGAGGGCGAGCTTCGCGTTCCCCTCGGCTCCATGAGCACGGCAGACTTTTACACGCTCGCCGCTCGCCTTGGCGTTCAAATCCTCCCCTCGCGCTTCGCCTCCGCTCAAGAACTCGCCGCACATCGGCAGCAAATCCGGCGCAATGAGGAGCGGGCCGCGCTGGCCGATGAACTCCGCGCAAGCCGCAAAGATGGAAAGGGGGAGGCTTGAGCCATGAAAGCGCCAAACATTACGCCGGGGCCGTGGATTCTCGACCCCGACGAACGCGGAGACGGGTTCTGGATCGACTCAGACGCCACAGAGCCGGATGAAATAGCCAACGCCTGCACTAGTCACCTTGATTCGGTGCAAGCGAAAGCAAACGCCCGCCTAATCGCCGCCGCTCCACAACTGGCGGCGGCTTTGGAGCGTCTTTTGCGCGTTGCTAGTGTCGAACTAGCCGCAACGCGCCCGGACGTTTTAGAGCAGGCCAAAACCGCCCTCCTAGCCGCAGGCTACACCGAATAAAAACCCTCCACCCCTCGCCGCTCCCTTTAACCGGGGAGCGGCTTCTTTCTCCCCATGTTCTCCCGCCCTCGCTCCCTCGCCCGTTTCCTCATCACTTACACCATCGGCCCGCGCTCCTACTCGATCACGCTCCCCGGCCAAAGTGCCGCCGCCATCCGCCAAGGCTGGACGAGCTGGCACCGAGGCGCGACGCTGCTATCCGTCGTCGAATGCGACGTTCACGGCCTGCCGGTTTAGGAGACGCAAAATTAGGAGCTGCGTTCCTTTTGATACCTTTTCGCATTGTCCGTATCAGGATATTGACTTTTTCCGGCGTATTTCCCAAGCCCTTCTGCCGATTCCTTCAGCCTCCCAAGGCTTACTCTTCGCCAGCGTATCCGTCTTAGACCACGCCAATTTACCCCTTTTCGACTGAATCCTAGAAAATCTAGCCAGCGTGAACTCATCCCAAATCCACCGGGCCACAGACTTCACGATCCCATTCAGTTCTACTTGCCATAACGGAAACGGAAACTCGGCATTTACAGACACCGCCAAGCCCGAAAGGTAAGTGGCAAAGTCATTCAAACTCCGCCCGTCTTTCTTAAATTTGAGAACCTGGCGGTAGCCGACCTTGCGAATGGCGTCGAAAACCGCACAGTTCCGGCCAATCGAACTAGGAGCCGCGACCTTTAACTTGTCCTTACGATCAAGGTAGTCATTGAGCCGCAAAAGGTCGTAGGTGCCGGATGCCGCCCAGTCTGTTTCCCATGCGGAATGCAGCGGATTCTTGCAAATCAGGCCATTGTAAGCCGGATCAGCCCCTAGACGCCTCGCAAAGCCCCTTTCTACGTCTTCAAACAGGCGAACAGGCTCACGGTGGCTCTTGGCGCTACACCCTACTGGAACGGTCAGCAAATAGCCAATATGGGCATGTCCATTTTTCCTGTTCACAGCGTAAAAATTAGGCGATGGCAGGCCTCGCCTTTCTGGCTCGAACCAAGAATCAGGGTGATCCAAGTCAAAGACCATCCAACTCCAACGGAAATCCGAATTGGGCTGAATGTGCCGCTTTTGAGTGGCCTCATCGCGATCCCTCCGCCTCATATCTGGAAAATGGTCGCAACAAAATGGCCTATCTGGCAGCATTTCCGCAAAACGAGACTTGATGGTGTCTCGACGGTGAGTTAGGCTTTCCAAAGCCACAGGTGAGTCTTGCATACGCTTACTTGGGTTAAAAGCCGCGCAGGAGTAACGATCCTCGCGGCTTTGTCATTTTCGCACACCTTGGAATGAGCCGCAACCCATCATTTCATGTCGCAAAACACTTGAACTCCTCGCTGAATTAACGTAAGGTTACTCATGCGATTCACCCGATACGGCGAACCATCCGACAAGGAAATAGACGCCTTGAAACAGCCTCCATCCTGCGAGCAATGCGGAGAACCCGTTCAAGAATACGGCGACCTATGCGAAGCCTGCGAAGATCAAAACGAGGCAGAACGTTTGGCCGACATTCTTCAAGACGACCTTAAATACCCTGACGATTGATATGAAACACCTACTCAAACCCCAACCACATGAGCCGCAAAACCTCCGCGCAGGCGACCGCATCCGTCATCCACTGCGAGGCGAAGGCCAAGTGATCGCTGTCAACAAGCCCTACGTCCGACTTTCGTTTGGCGAGACTTGGGGCGTGCTGCCGGAAAACACCGTCCGCAAAATATGATCCTCCGCCCCGCCATCCAAATCGACGCCGCAACTCGATACTGCATCGAGCATGGGGTCGAGTTCAAGGGCCGCGTTGTCCTCCTCGATTCCTCTCTGCTGCGCCGGTTAAAGCTACCGGGCACTTTCAAGCCTCGTAAACGTAAAGTAAAACGCCTCGCACTAACTGAAACTAGACAAACAAACCAATAATATGAAACGCTACTTCGACCTCACAGAATCCGAAAAACTCGCCCTTTCCAGCGAGCAAATGACAGACGCGGTTAAAATTGAAGCCATTCACCGTGGCATCAAAACCCCTCTCTCGCTCGACAACATCGTGGAAAACATCGGCTGCTCCGGCTTCAACCTGCCCGCTGACTGCAAAACCTTCTACGAGATTTGCACGCCAAAACAATACGGTGGAGTTGAGCGCAGCGGCATCTGCTTCGTTACTCCCGACGAGGCTCGCAACGCCCTAAAAAACACCCTCTTTGTTGAGGAGGAAGGCTATCCGGCAAAGCGGGCAAAAATCATCAACGGCGAGTTCTCAGTCATGGAGCGATATGTGTCCGCTTTCCCGCTGACCAACTTTGCCACAAAGCTCAAAGAATACGAAGACGATACGCCTTGCGAGGCCTTCACCCAACTCTGTGAAGAGTGCCGCGACGACCTTGGAACCATTCGCCAACGCATCTATGACACCGAGGTTCGCGCTCGAAAGAAAGCTGAATACCTTCGACTCGCCCAAGGCAACGAAGAGATTGCCAAGGCATTCTGGTCCAAAGCCGAGTCTGGAAACTGGCCTGAGTAATCTATATTCGACCCCCTTCCTAATGCCGCACTACCTAGCCAGCCAACACCTCGACACCATCCTCGCCTACCATGTATTACTCTTTCCCTTGCGCGACCGCCTAGCCGTGGAAAACGGTGCCATGCGGGCTATCATCACCTCATGGGCGGCGGTGCATCCTGAATGCCTGAGTCAACTCGAACAACAAGCGAAGCTATGACCGACCTCGAATCCCTCCTCATTCCCTTCTTTGCGGGTGCCACATTCATTCTGGCCTTCGTCGTCCCAGCCTTCATCGGCTTCAACCGCAACTGGAATGTGCGCCTGCTCAACGAGAAAGCGCAGGAGTTTGATCGCGGGTATGAGATGGGCCGGAAGTTGAACAATTTCATGCACGACATCAAAAAGCCAAACTGGACACTTGATAACATGCCAGAATAAACGTAAGGTTACTCCGTGACCGACACACACCGAGGTATTAGCGTTACCTAGTGAAGGCTGGCCCTCCAGTCTGGAATGTCGGAGAGGGCACCTTGATCTTTGACAACTGAAAGCAGAATCCAGCGGTAGCTAAATCTGGTGTAAGCCCTTCCGAGCTTAGCGGCTCAATGGAAGATGGTGTAAAGTAGCTCTGAGTAACGTTCCAGAGTGGAATACAACATAAGCCCCGCAGGGGTGATGCAGGGTTCAAATCCTTGCCCGCTGGATTCTGTTTTCCTAAATGACTCGGCGCAAAGGTCCGCAAGACCAAACCGCGACACTAAAATCAGGAAGTAACTAGTTCTTGCCTGTTCAATGAGTGTAGGGAGCCTTTCCGGTGAAAGCCGAATGAGAGGCCCGAGTCGCCTATTTGCAACCCGTCTGTTCACTCAGGCGGGTTGTTCTTTTCCGTAAGGTTGAGGTTGTAAATCACGCAGCCGCATGTTAATGTTGAAATCTACTCTTATGAGCAAACTAAAAGCAAAAACGCCCGATAAAGTCGAGCCATCCAAACCCAAAATCCTCATCTTCGGCGCATCAGGCGTCGGTAAAACATGGTTCAGCTTGGACTTTCCTAGCTGTTACTACATCGACACGGAGGGCGGTGCCGCACGCTCTCATTACATGGACAAGCTGACCAAATCTGGCGGCATGATTATGGGGCCGGAAGATGGCTCCCTCGATGGCGAGACTGTCATTTCTCAGTTCCAAGCCCTTGCCACGGAAAAGCACGGGTTCAAAACCGTCGTCGTGGACTCCATCACAAAGCTGTTCAACACGCTCGTTGCTAATGAACAGGAGCGCCTTGGTGATAAAGATGCCTTTGGTGCCTCTAAGAAGCCTGCTGTGGCCTTCATGCGCCGTCTGATGAACTGGATTCACCGCCTGCCAATGAATGTCGTCCTCATCTGCCATGAGAAGGAAGAATGGGGCGTGGACGGTCAAGGCAACCGCACTCAGGTTGGAACCACCTTTGACTGTTGGGACAAAGTTCAATACGAATTGGACCTGTCCATTCAAGTGCTCAAGCAGGGCCAATCCCGCGTTGGCCTGATCCGCAAATCGCGCCTTCAGGGATTCCCTGACCGCGAACGCTTTCAGCTTGATTACAGCGAGTTTGCCCTTCGCTACGGCAAAGACGTGATCGACGCCGAGAGCAAGGTCATCACCCTAGCCACGCCTGAACAGGTGGCTGAAATCGTCCGCCTCGCCGACCTCCTCAAGATGAGCGAGGAAGAGAAGCAAAAGTGGCTTACAAAAGCCTCCGCTTCTGACTGGAGCGAACTCACCACTGAGCAGGCATCCAAAGCCATCGCCGCCCTCCTCGCCAAAATCACCCCCACCAAGTAAACCAAACACAAGCCATGCGCTTCACACCCAAAACACCAGAAGAACTCGAATTTGAAAACCTCCTTCCCAAGGGGGAATACGACTTCGAGGTCGTTAAAGCTGAAGATGCCGTTTCCAAAAAGAGCGGCAAGGAAATGATTAAAGTCAACCTGAAGGTCTTCCACGGAGAAGGCTTCCAGTTTGTCACCGACTACCTGATGGAGGCGATGGCATTCAAGCTGCGTCACTTCTTCGAGACTGTCGGCATGATTAACGCCTACGAGGCTGGCGCTATTGAGGCCGCAGACCTCGTTGGATGCGCTGGCAAGGTCAAGATCGACATTGATCCTGCATCTGGCGACTATGCCGCCAAGAACGTCGTGAAGGACTACGGCTCTAAGGCTGCCAAGAAGGCAGAGAAAGACGCCGCCAAGCCCTCCTTCATCAAGCGGGCTGAAGAGGAAGCCAATGACGACGAAACGATTCCGTATTGAGCATTCAACAACCGAGGGGCGCGACTCGACAACGCGCACAACTCAGCTTACAGTTGCTTATATGACCTCCGATCAAATCGACACCATCAATACAATCGCATCCGACGCCTACGAGAACGCTGCTATCAAAGGCTTTCACGACGGCGATATGGACAAGTCTGACGTGGAACTTATGGCTGCATGGACAGCCAACCTCCACGGCGAAATCTCCGAGCTTTGGGAGGCCGCACGCAAAGGAATGCTCAACATGCCCTGCGATAAAGACATTCCGCTCACCTGCGCAGAGGAAGAGTTTGCTGACATCGTGATCCGCGCCTTCGACTCCGCTCGCGCCTTTGACATCGACCTTGGACGCGCCATTCACATCAAAATGCAATACAACGCCAGCCGTCCGCACATGCACGGTAAACTCGCTTGAATATGAAACCACCCAACCAAAAGACCTGCTCCATATCCGCCATGCTCGAATGGGCCGCTGCCGCCAATGGCAAGGTCCGCAAAAGCCGAAAGGCTACCATGATCGCATGGATTCTCGCCAACATCACCGAGCTTGAGCGCATCAAGGTGATGCCTTGGGCTTCTCGCGAGTGGGCCATGACGGCTCTGCGGGATATTGACCGCATCGGTGTTTGTGAAAGCCTTGGCCTTCTGCCTCCGCTTTGCCAAAAGTGGGAGAATGACAGGCCTCTTCCAATCAACGGATACACCTCGCCAATCTCTCGCCTCCGCTCCGTGTGCAAAGCCCTTGGCCTGCACCTGAACAAGATCAACGGGCGCACGGTTATCACCCGCCAGCAGCTTACATTGACCTCTAAACAGGTCATGCTCTCCGAACTGCCGGTTGACCGTCGTGGAGAGTCCTCGCCTGAGTTCGGGCTGGAAATTGATCTGAACGCTAAACCTACACAACTATGCCCATCTCCGAACTAATCACCCAACTCGAAGCCATCCAAGCCATGCAAGGCGACGTTCCCGTAGAGGTCAAAATCCAGTTCCTCGGCTCGCATGCCTGTGGCGCTGTGACCGACCTCAAGTATCGCTCGACCGGCATTGGTAAGCCCTTTGTTCAAATCATCGCACAAGAGAAAGCATGATCTGCATCGGCATCGACAATTCGCTCTCGGGTGCCCTGTGTATCCTATCAGGACAAAGTATCGTGGCTATGACTACGATGCCCGTGAAGGAATATGTGCCTCCAAAGAAGGGCGCTAAGACAACCCGAGAGATTGATGTTGTCGCCGTCTGGCAGTGGTTAAACGGGCGTGTCGGCCATCAGCTAGACCAAGTGGTCGTGATGATCGAAAAGCCCACCAACGCCAAAACCTACCGTGCGGCAGAGGCTATGGCTGGCTCGTTCCACGCATTACGCGCCATGTGTGAGCTGAAACACCTGCGATGGGAGCGCATCACCCCTCAATCGTGGCAGAAAGTCATGCTGCCCGGATGTGTTAAGGGAGACACTAAACCAGCAGCCTTGCGAGCCGCCAAGGTGATATGGCCGAATGAAAGCTGGCTGGCTACCAGCCGGTCAAAGGTGCCTCATGACGGCCTCGTTGATGCTGCCCTAATTGCTGAATACTGCCGGAGAACCATCAAATGACATGCCCAACACCAAAGCCTCGCCAGCTCACAGCCTAGCCAATCGCCTAGCGGCCACGTTGTCAGTAACCAAGGCCGACAAGGATGAGGTGACGAAAATCCTTATCGACTTGCTAGCCCATCAAATCTCAAGCTACCACCCTATCCACCGCATCGCTATTTGGGAAGCCGCCGTTGACGAACTGGATGATATGGTGGAGGTTTTCTCGAACGAAGGAGATAAAGTATATGAACGAAACTGAAATACCTACACCGAGGACGGATTTGGAAGAGTCTGCCCAAACCCAAATCATACATCCCATGAACGAACCACGCAAAGACATTGAAACCCCAACGGAAAAGGCCGCGATGATTGGCATTGGATGCACTTTCATGCTCGCAAATCTGGTTGGGATCGCAATCCTAGTCGCCATCTTCATTGCCATTTTTTCGTTTCTTTTCCGATGAAAACCCTAGCCTTCTGGCACGAATATCCGGGTAGCCAGCCGGAGCCTGAGAAGCCCAAAGACTTCGATGGCGCTACCGTGATGATTTGGACCTTTGTGTTCTGCCTGCTTATTCAGATCATCATCCAGCCTCCGAATAGGAGGTTTTAGTCATCGGTTTGACAGCGTTTTGCGCTGTGGTATAGGGAGGGAAAGCCGTGTGGAAGCGGTGAAGAGAAAATGCCCCTAAAATTACATCATCCCCGTTCCGCTAGAAATCCCGTATCTTCCGGGCTTCCGCTTCTAGTCGGCGCGGGGATGGCCTTTTAGAGACATGAAAAAACTAGGAAAAAAAGAACATACGCATCGCGGATTTGAGGTGGTCCGGTTTAAGGACTTCAATCAACAAGAGTGCTCGATTCAACAAAGCTCAATTTGTTTGGAAGACTGCAATAATGCAGTTGGTGGTTCGGCACTTTGGATAGGCGTTGATGACGCAAAGCCAATGATTTTGGCAAAACATGCCACCAAACTTGGCCTTGAGACATCTCAACAAAACGGCTGGATTGATTACCCCATTCCAGATGATGTTTCCCTACACACCAGAATACATGTCAACAGGGAGCAGGTTGCTGGACTGATTGAACGTCTAACAAAATGGCTCAAAACAAGCAAGCTATGAGTGACGAACTAATTGGAGAACTTCTGAGCCGGTGGGTTCAATTTCATCCCATCTTTGCCAAGATTGGCGGGTCTGCTACCGCTGGCATATTCCTTAGTCAGGCCTACTACTGGAGTAGTCGAACCAGCGACCCGGCTAGGTGGTTTTACAAAACTCAAAAGGAGTGGGAGCAGGAAACGACCTTAACTCGCTACGAGCAAGAGTCGGCTCGCAGGCAGTTAAGAGAAAAGGGAGTGCTCCAAGAGAAGTTAGAGGGGGTTCCAGCCAAGCTCTACTATCGCCTGAATGTTGGCGAACTACGGTCCAAGATGGAGGTCGTGGCGAAATTAAATGCCCTCAGTATGCGGGAAAACCACATACTAGAATGCGGCGAACCAGCAAACAAGATTGCTGCTTTACCCCAAACTCCTATATATACAGAGAGTACTACAGATATTCCCGAATTAAAAAATTCGGGCACCGATCTTGGGGAACTGTTTACCTTTCCCAAGCCAGTCGAGAAGGAGGCCATTTTGGCTGAAACACCCAAACGACGTGGCAGACCGCCTAAGCCAACCGATCCACGCCACAGTCAATTCATCGACGCTTTCTGTGAAGCCCACTTTGAGCGAGTTGGGGAGCGATACTTCGTAAAAGCTCAGGACGGAGCCATGCTCAAAAAGCTACTCACCCACACCGACAAGCCCGTTGGAGAGCTTATGGAAATCGTAAAGTGGTGCTGGTATCGAGAAAACGAGGATAAATTCTGCCCCAAAGACATCAAAGTCTCGGAAATCTGGCATCTAGCAGCCAAGTGGAACACAATTATCAAGGAAGCCGTAATTAAATGACACTCTCCACCGAAGAACTACTCGCCTCCATCAATCGCGCCCTCCCCTTTTCAGACGAGGCTGAAAAGGGCATCATTTCCTGCCTGCTCCAACGCCCCGAGCTGCTGAATGAGTGTCCGGCACCCGTGACCATCTATCACGACGCCACAAGGACGGTTTACGAGGCCATCCACGCCCTAGCGGCCAAGGGTAAGCCATTTGACCCTGTGACGCTCACTCACACCCTCCGTGAGCAAAACCTCCTCGACAAAGTAGGCGGAGCTGTAGCAATTAGCGATCTTTGGGGATTTACTCCGATTTCGGCCCATTTCCCCTTCTACCGGAAGATCGTCATGGAGAAGTTTGCGCTACGGCAAATCATCCACGCCTCCGCTTTGACCATTACACAGGCTTTTGAGCACGGTTCAGAGCAGATTGAGGATGAAGTGACGGTTGTGTTCGACGACGCGTTTAAACGCCTACAGGACGCAAAAGACGCCTCATACGCGGAAGAGAGTGCCGAGCTACCATTTACCCCCATTCGGGAACTGGTCATGCAGGTGCTTGAGGACAGCGAGAATCAGGCCTCCTCTGGCCGGAAATACTCAGGCGTTCCGACTGGTATCGACCAAATTGACGATATCATGGGCGGTTTAGAGCGCGGATGTCTAACCGTCGTGGCTGCTGAGTCCTCCGACGGTAAATCCTCGCTGTGCCGCCAGATTCTTGAGGAAGCCGCCAAGGAAGGCCATCCTTGCGTCGATTATACCTACGAAATGATGCCCAAGGCCGAAGCTAGGCGCATTCTCTGCTCTCAGGCCAAGGTGGACGCCAAAAACCTCAAAATGGGCCTGATGACGAGAGGAGAACAGGGTGCTCTGGTTTCTACTTCCCGAAAGGTCGTGGAATGGCCCTTCGACATCATCGACGTGGCCGGGAAGTCCATTGAGCAAATCTGCCGGGACATCACCCGCAGGTCCAAAAAGGTGCCAGCCGGGAAAATGCTGGTAGCCATGATCGACTACATCCAGCTCTGCAAAACCTCCATGACGGACAAAAAGAACCGGGAGCGGGAGGTGGCTCATATCACGGCCACGGCCAAACAATGCGCTAAAACTACGGGGTGCCATATCATCATGCCATCCCAACAGAATAAGGAAGGCGAGGTTCGTGAGTCGATGTCGATTGAGCAGGATGCAGACAACCTCCTTCAGATTCAGAAGGTCAAAGACACCAGCAAGAAGCCAGCGTGGAAGCGTGACTCCGAGGAGGATGATAAACCCTCAAATGTGAGAAAGGTATTCTTCAAGAAGCTGCGAGACGGAGAGCGATACCGCCATGTCATGATGGAGCTACGAGGGCATCACTTCCGGTTTGAAGTGATTCGCGATACGGAAGAGTCTTGACACCCTTCACCAATTAACGTAAGGTTGAAGTCGATATGAACATCCACGCCATCGCAAAACAGATTCGCTCCTTCGCCGACGAGCTTGAAGCTCAGAAACCCGACGAAATCCCGTGGATCGAGTGGCACGGCGGAGAGTGCCCGTTGAAGGACGAGGAGGTGGAGGAGTGGGAAAATAAATATCGCAAGATGGATCATGAAGAGGCATCTTTAGGCCACCGTTGTAAGTTCCCGCCCTCCCACATGAGGTGGGAGCATGAAGAAAACTTCGGCGACATCATCGCCTACCGCGTCACCAAAACCCGCGAGCCAAAGCCGAAGGTGCCGCTTGGGCCAGAGGACGTTTTGCCGGGAAGTATATTTATTGTGCCGCCCAGAAAGCCTTCAACTTGGCACGCTGTAACTGGCGTATATGAAGACTGTGTTCAGTTGGATCATGGCGACTTTCCCTTTGATGAACTAATGGAGGACGGTTGGCTCATCAACCGCTCCATCCCCACGACCGGCAAATGGAACCCTAACGCTTGGGAGGCATGTGAGCGATGAAAATAGAAGCAATGACATTTCTTGTCACATACAAAGGCGACTTGACCAAAAAGCTTAAAAATTCAAAAACTCGCTGCCCATTCCGTCTCAATTCAGACGGAAATACAGAGCAATCCATCGAGTGCTTTCGTGGCGGAGCTTCCACTGGAGTCAGTATTATTGACATGTCTCGATTGATGGAACCTCACATTCTTGATGAATGCTCCCAAGTTGGGCAAGTTATTGCCCACAAGTGGCTAATAATGGAATCTAGCTAAATACTATCCCGCACCCAGCAATGAGCAGGCCACTCAATAGTCTTGTCCGCGACACCTGATTTTGGTATCCACGTCTTGAGCTTTAGGTCGCACCCACATGCTGAACACGTCTTCAGCTTCTCATCATGCGCCGTCCGCTTGCTACCAAGTAGATCGTTCACTTTCGACACAAGGCTTCTGGCGTAACAGCCTATGCAAAAATTGACCTGTTGATCGACATTCTTCGGGCATTTTGCGCAAATAGCCGCACGCCTGTCCGCCTCCTCTTGGCTGACTTGGCCCTCATGCCACGTTGCCTCTACAGCCCTGTAGAACGACTTCATCATCTTCCATGCCGACACCTTCTGTTCGCGCTCTGGATTCATTTCCTCGCACCACTCGGGCACATGCTGGCACATGAAGTCGGCCATTTGTAGCTCCAAGGTCAGCGGCTCCTCGATGCCGTTGCCCTTTAGATGCACTTTCACGGCCTCAATCAGGCTAGACCAGCCGTAGCTGACGACGACCACTTTGGTTTGTTCCACAGGGTAAAACCAGCCATACGGATCGCCGATGAGTGAGTAGCCCGGAAACAGGCCTTTGATGCGGTCCTTGTTGAACTTTGGTATTTCTATGGCGCGAACGAGGGCTTTCATCGGACTATTCGGTCAATTTTGGCCGTGACCTTTTCTCGCACCTCTTCAGCCTTTTGCGAGGCGAATTTCTTGGCGCGCTCCTCGGGCATCTGGAGCAGGCGATTGCCGTAGCGCAGAACGAGTTGGCGGTAGCCCTTGCCGACCTCTTTCTGATACATCACGCCCTCGTCAGGAGTCATTTCCCGGCGTTTACTGCCCTCTCCAACGAGCTTGCCGTTGGGATTAGGTGGAGACAGCCATACGCCCTTTGCGGACAGCCTGCCGAGTAGCTGATAGGCGGGATCGTCCGGCCCTTCGGTGAACACACGACTCCACGGAGCGCGGTCGGTTTCGAGTTGCTTACCGAAAACGTCGAGGTATTCGGTGCCGACAGCGCGGCGAACGAATGGGATTTCCTTGGCGAGCGATTCCCAGCCTTTGTAGCGGTTGGTTTCCGACTGCATCCACATGTCTAAGTCCTTAATGGAGCGAGGGATGTAGCCACCGGCAAACGAGGCCAGAGCCTTCGGAATGCGGCGTTCTGCGGCCTCAAACGGGTCTTCAGAGCCTCGGGGAGCGCCAAGGTTCTCCATAGCCTGAGAAATGGCAGGCATGGTGAACGCGCTAGACCACATGTAATACACGGCCTTCGCTGCTTTCGACCCGGCACTAGCCGTCTGCCAGCTTTCGGGGCGGTATTTAATGTTGTCTGAGAGGTTGCCAGTGAGGCTGAAAATGGACGCAAGGGGCCATTCCGAATAGCGGATATTTACACGTTTCCCATTACGATAAACAAAGAACGAGTTAGGTTGCGCGCCGGATGCGAACAAAGCGGCTTTCTGCTGCGGAGTAAGGCCTTCCCAGTTGCCCTCAATGCCCCAGCCGCGTTTTTCATCGTCTGGCTCGTCTTCGATGTCCTTTAGGGCTTTCACCATGACCATGAGGCCAATCATTCCGAACGCCTGATTGCGCATCAGGAGCGCCCTGTGAGCGACTTTTTGGCGAGGGTCTTGGTTTTCCATCACACGAAGCAGGCCAAGGCCCGGAATAAGGCTGATGGCCTGATTCAAGCTATTGCCCACCACGCGAACGAATCCAAGTCCAAGTCCGGGCAGGAGTCCTGATGCTAGATAATTGAGGAAGTAGGACGATGGTTTGCCCAGCCTGCGAACGATGAAGTCCTCAAGCGGGTCTTTTTCAACACCCTGTTTGCCCATCATCTCAAGGCGCTGGTCGATTACCTTCTCAAAGGTGTCGGCAACCGTGCCCATGAACCTCTCGACCATTTTGACCGAGCCATAGAGGACTCCACCGGCTCCCTTTGGATCGCTCGTCATTGCACTCCACGCGGCGTTGTAATTGGTGTTCTGCTCAAGATTCGAGAGTAGCCCTTTTTGGCTGTCCCAATCTTCGTGCATAGCGTGCATCGCGAGAGCAGACAGCGCGGGCGAGTTTGGATCAACGCCATCTTGAATCAGTTTTTCGCGGTAGTGGGCCGGATCGGTCAGAGCCCGCACAACAGACGAGTCGTATTCGTCCGTAAGGCGGCGATACATGAAAGGCATGGAGGACACCTTGCCCAAGCGAGTATTGAAGCCGTCCAGCACTCTTAGCAGGCGTGTAATCACCATGACGTGCCATCCAATCGCCTTAGTAACTGGATTCTTCGCAGTGCGATACATGCGTTCGCCGACATCAACTCCATCCAGAGCGACCCCTTTCTTGATTTGGTCTGCGTAGAATGGATCATTAAGGATGTTGGAATCGAGATAGACAGAATCGCCCGTCTTCAAGTATTTCCACATATCCACAGCAGCAGGTCCGAGATTCTTCGCGATGGCATCAATCGAATCAAGGATCGGAACCCACTTAGACGGATTGGTTGGATTCGCGATAACGGTCGCAACAGCCTCTCCAATGAAGGTCAATCCATTGTTCAACACACTTAGCGCAATGGTTGCCATGGTTCGCATGCTCGAAAGCACGCTCGAATACCAAACGGCGTTGAGGGTTTGGAGCAGCGTAGGACCGCGCACCTCCATCATAATATCCTTGAACTCCTTTTGCAGAGCAGCGCGCACATACCGTGGCGTCTTCGGGTCCATGAACTTTTCGGTAATCGCGATGGCGCGAGCCTGCTGTTCTGGAGTGAGTTCCTTGAAGCCGTATTCCTCCGCGATGAGAGCGTAGAGCGCGTTGTCATCGAACAAACCTGCGTTGATGAGACGCATGATCTTTGGATGGTGCTCCTTGACTGCTGTTTTCGCCTTCTTAGACCAGTCGTTACGGGCCTCGATGCGTTCCAACTCCTTCGCGATGACCGTTTCGCGCTTCTTTTGCCAGACCCTAGAGATGATCTTGGACAGCTTTGCGAGGTCGGAATCAGGCAGGCCAGCGAAAGCAGGATCGGACTTCAGCATCTCGAACATCTGCGACTCCAAAGTCTTTTGCTCCGAGATGCGGATTTGCGCGAGCTTGTCCCAAGGAATTTTGATGCCGCCTTCTTCTGGTCGCAGGTCGTTTAGCTTGCGCTGAATGATGCGGATTTGTTCTTCCTCGGTGGCGGAGAACAGCTTTTCGCGTGCCGCAGCGATGCGTTTAGCCTCTGCTTTTGCGAGAGATTCACGCATGTCGGCAACCATGTCGTCAAAGGCACGCTTAATGAACGAGGAATCGCGGTCCCAGCGAGCAGGATCAACGTTACCTTCTTTGTCCACAGCCTCATTCAAGCGGTCGATGACGTGCTGGCGAGCCTCCTCGACGTTATCAAGCAGCTCCTTCGTGTTATCATACTTGTCCTCAAGAGCCTCGCGAATGATGGAGCGAGCCTGAGATGTGGCGAAGAACTGACGCGGAACCTCCGACATCAATTCGTCGCGACGTTTCACGAAGTCAGGGCGCAGAGCCTTGATCTGTTTTTCGATGGAGGCAATCTTAGCCTTAACGTCCTTGATCTGTTCTTGAGTGGCCTCGATTTTGGCGTCGGCGGACTTTTGTTGAGCGATATTGCCACCCTCCTTGCGGGCGGTAAATTCAGCCAAGTCTGATTCGAGAGCGGCGAGCTGTTCAGTGAGCTTCGGTAGGCCAAGTTCAGCACGCTTAACGTCAGCGAGAACTTCGACGGCGTTTTCACGCGCAGCCTCCCATGCCTCGCGAACGAGTTGGTCGTTGCTGGTTACGTATCCAAAGGCGCGAAGGGCACGCAGGCCAAGGCTTTCCTTTGGAGCCTCTTTCTTTTCTCCCTGAACGCTATCTCGCAGAACGCGGGTAAGCTGGTTGGTGAGGTCGTTGAGGAGCTTACTTTCATCCGGCGTTTTCTCGATGGATTCAACCTTGCCAGTGACGCCTTTGGCAATCCGCTCGACCATCGTATCCCACATGGTTCTGCGAACCGGGGTAATGCCAGCGACAGCGGTTTCGAGGTCCACGGGCAAGCCTTCTTTCGCCATGCTGTTGAACAGAGCAGTGCGGATGGCGAGGATTTGAGCGGGGGTTTTCTTGGGTTTGCGGGTGCCTTTGGATGGCGCGGCTTCTTCGACTCCAAGGAGCTTTTTGAGGACCGCCTTCAGTTCAGCGCGATCTTTTTTGATGGCCTCCTTCAAAGTTTCATTGGAAACTCCGGCGAATTTGGATGGAGCGGCAGCGGATGACGCCTTGTATCCCTTATCGCCACGATTCAGAAGCTCGCGGACCTTTTCGCCGATACTAGAAATGAGTTTCTTTGCTGAAATCCAAAGGCTCTTTTCCTCCGCATCCATAGCCTCCATCGCAAACTCCTCGTCCGAACGCTCCTGAATGTCCTCGACGGCATCCTCGACCGCCTTTTTGGCTTGATCCTTCGCAGCATCGACAGCCTTCACTTCATCAGCGAGGCCGGGAGCATTCGTTCCCACCGTTTTGCGGCGTTCCTCGGCTTGAAGAGCGCGGATGTTGTTGGAGATGTGAAGGGGGCCATAGCGTTCATCGTTGATGATGCCCTGCTGCATGCGCAGGATATTGGAGCCAACGCTGCCCTTGTTAGCCGCTGCCTGCGTCACCGACTGATAGTTTGATAGCAGGATGTCGGCTTCAAGAGGCTTGCCATCTGCGGCGAGACGTTGAGCCTCGGTGTGCATCACAAGGCCAACTTCGGTTATGAGCGCCTGACGCATCGGTTCGGCGAAGAACTCGTTGTTCTGCGTCACCTTGCCAATGAAAGAAGGCTTAGTGACATCCGTGGCAAGCTCCTCGTAGGGGATGCCAGCAGCCAGCTTGGAGGCGATGATTTTGCGAGCCAGCGCCATGATTTCACCGCGCACCTCATTTGTCATCGCGGGATGATTCGCTAGAACCATGTCCACGGGCATCTTCACGCCCTGCCACGGAGCTTTATCAGCCTTGGCTTGCAGTTCGGCCACTTGAGCACCGATGGATTTGACCTTTTTGGACGCATCCTTAGCCGACTCGTTCTCAAACTCTTCTTGGGCGGAGTTGAGGGAGAAGCGGATGTCGGGTGACTTGGGCTGAAAACGCTGAGAAAGCGGGATCACGTTGCCTGCGTCATCGTAGGTGACGGGGTCGGCGGATTTAATCTGGTTGGATTCAAATATCGCGTAGCTGGCTCCCTCGTTATCCGAGTCAGCCATACCATCGCGCACGTTTTCAAAAATAACCCCATCGTTGCCAGCCGCTTTCGCTTCACGCACAGCTTTAGACATAATGACTGTGTCCCCCACCCCGCCTTTCATGTCAACGACCTTGGGGTTACTAAGGTGCACCATAGCCCGAACCACGATGCCCGGCTCTATTTCATTGCCGTCTTCATCTTCGTATATGACTTCTCCATACTCGCGCGGCAGCGTATATTCAGAAGCCATGTCTTCATTGTCGGTAAGGAAAGCTGCGCCGGGAATCTCTACCGCCTTACTTGGAGAAATGTATTTGACCTTTTTACGGGTAGTTCCGTGAAACACCGGACCCACGTTATATCCAGCAGCCTTCGCCGCCTCATCGACCATCCGCTGTGCGGCAGTTATGTCGCCTGCCTCAACGGCAGCAAGGTATTCGGCATCGCTCGACGTATCCGCCAAACTGAACTTCGCAGGGATAATGGAATTGGGATTCGACTCAAGCCTGTCCAAGATTGATTCAACGTCCCGAATTTCACGTTGAAGCAATTCTCCCGCCTTACCGCTTTGCGCCAACCCAAGGGATGTTTTTAGAGCTTCGAGAGCATCGCTCAGGTATTTCTTCATCGCCTCAACGAAGCGCATCCAACCAGTTTCGGTGGTGAAATCCTGACGCTTGAATTGAATCAATTGACGACCAACCTCCATTGTGAAGGCTGGGGCAGTATTGCTTTGAACCAGTTTTTCGACAATCCGATTAATGTCATTCGACGGACTATTTGGATTATAGAGGTTCCACGCCGAGACAATGATGTTTGCTACCCTTGCATCTCCATTGGGCAGTCCCTTCGATGCCGACTGAACCATCTCAAGAAGCATTGAGGTGTAATAATCCACCTCAAAGTTTTCAAACGGAAGCATAACACCAGAATCTTGCCACTTGGCATAGGCATTAAGGTGTTGGGCGGTGTGAATAACCTCCTCTTGAGCGATGTCATAAACAGCCGTGAATGCAGTTACCGCGTCTCCAGATAGGAGATTGGAAAGCCCGGACGCATCGAATTGGATGGTAATTGCAGGAGAAGGTTCAGCAACATATACACTAGCAGGTCGATTTTCTCCTGTTCTTTCGTTGGTGGCTCGAACAGGAAGTATCGCGGCATCGAAGAAATAACGCGATGAAATAGATTTAAGTCCAAATTCTTCCAGAGCTTGCGCCCTCTGAGCTGTCGAAAGCTCATTCCAGTTCGTTTTTGAAATGCCTTCTCGAATTGCCTGCGCTCTTTCAGAGTTGTCTGATGGCGAAATTGACGCCATGCCGACGCCACCAACAGACGTGGAGGCTCCGGCTTTAAGGATAATAGGTGTTCTGCTTTCATATTGGGGATTTGTCTCAGGCATCACCGTCACAAACGACGCTGGCGTGCCTCCATGTCCGAACACGCCATATTCAGCGGCGTCGGCCTCCTGCTGCTCAATGGAGCTTGCGGGCGAAAGAACCGCCTGTCCGTTGTCGAAAAGGGTTTGAAGTGACTTAGCAAAGTCCTCCTTGCTCAAGCCTGACTCGTTACGCAGGTCGGAAATGGCTACTTGCGTCTGATTCGTTGCCAGCTTGTCGTAAGCCTCGCGGACGGCTGGATTAGGCAGCTCCGGCGTGAGGTTTTGGTAGAGTTCGGCTAGGCGGGCTTCATCGGCGGTGGAGTAGGAGGGCTTTGGTTGTTCGACTGGATTACCGTTTTCTTCGAGGATGCGGACAAGGTTCTCGTCGAAGATCACAAAGTTACGGGTGCCGTCGCCAGCGCCACGACTACCAGCGTCGAGGTATTTGATGCCGGGGATGCCAGCTTTTGCAAGCGCATCACTAGCTGCTTCGTTGTCTGGATTGATGGCGCGATATGCCTCGCTGCCAGAGCGGGCATAAAGATTCAATGCTTCATCATTTCCAAGACGAATGGCTGTTTCCTTGTCTGGATGAATCGCCACATTTGAACCGCTCGAACGGGCAACCCATGGGTTGCCGTTCAATGGATCGTTGCGCTGGTCAACGGTCACTTCTGGGACGTTCAGTAGCTTACGTAGCGCCGCCTTCACCTTCTCGCTCTGCTCACTCAGCGGCTTGTCCCAATCGAGGAAATCAGTTTCGTCTGGCAGGAGTTCGACGGTGTAGAGGTTGCCTTCAAATTGCGTCTCATATTTCGAGTCGAACTCTGCGCCATCACCAGCAGAATAGAGATCGTTTCGCAGATCAAGAATCTGATCGTAAAGCGGCTGATTCCATTCACCGATCAAATCCCCGTTCTTGAGAGAAATGAAGCCCGTGACCCTTGCCAGTTTGTCTTTATAGCCGGAAGCAACATTTTGATTCTCCGCAAAGTAAAGCCCCCAGCCGTAAGCCTGCGCACCCTCGCCCGTGCCGATTTTTGCCGTCGTGAACTTATCGACCTTGTGCGGCGTGCCGTGGTAGGCGTTAATACTGGCCCTGAATGATTGGTTGCTTTGAGGCGGGATTAGCGCAGCTCCATCAGGCATGATGCGCGAACCCATCGGGAGAGGAATCGACCCTCTAAAAAATTGCCCACCAGCAAGCCTCACATTCCCGCCCAGCCCGGTCTTGGCGAAGCTCTTTTCAAGCATGCGCTCACTGCCAGATTGAAGCATGCGGAGGACGTTCAGAAGCTCTTTGTCGGTAGGCTTGGTATCTGCCACGCCCATGATGCGGTTCCACAAACGGCGAAGGAATGCTTTAAGCTCCTGCCATGCGGATGTTGTGGGCCATTTGCCAGTTTTCTCGATGATCGCAGCCAGACGCTCCTCGAATGCACGGAGCATGTGAGTGGCTTGATCCTCGTTGGACTCACGCGGGTATTTACGCAGGACTTCAGCGATGTCAGTCTCCGTGGAGTTGCGTTTAGCCCAGTCGATTAGCCAGTTCTGCTCATTCTCAGTCAAGCCAGCGAAGCCAAAGTGAACAAGGCTTTCGTGGAGAATGACGCGACGGGCTGCGGCTACGGAGACTGGGATGCCAAGCTCCTCCGCTGCTTTGATGTCGCTTTGACGGGCGATGATGTTCTCGGGGAAGAGGAACACATGGCCGGACGAGATGAAAACGCCTTCAATTCGACCAGCGCGTAGGCCAGCGGCGATGTCGGGGAAAGCCTTTGTGAGGGCAGCGTTCGCAAGGAACTCTTCCGCAGTCGTTACGGTAGCCAAAGCAGATGCGGGCACCTCTTTTTGCACCATCTGCTGTGCGAACTTCACGTCCTGCCGAGTGACTTCGGGGTGCTCATCAAGAGGCTTATCCTTGGCCGTGATGGAGTCGAGGGCACGCTTACGCTCTTCCTTGAAGGATTCGCGCTGCTCTGCCTCTTCTTCCTCCTTGCCGTAAATGTCAGCCATCACCTTCTCGGTTCGAGTAGGCTCAGACATGATGCTGGCAACAACCTCTTCCTTGGTAGCCTTGACGCCAAGTGCATCAGCCACTTCTTTTAGCTTGGCCTTTGGCAGGCGACCAACCTCATCGTCCAGCGTGCGCTTGACCTTAGCTTGATCGCGGAACTGATTCCGCATGACATCCAAAGCGCCGATGATGGAGTCGGCATCCCGTTCAGCCACGGGAATTTCCCCAGTTGACGGCTGCGTTTCTTGTGTTTCACTTGGCGGCAACTCACTGGATCGACCCCCAGTGAGGCTAGAACTAGCACTGGCTACCGCCTCTCCCTTAGCCGAGGGAGGGGCGGTTTCGTTTGTGGCTACCGTTGTGGTTTGGGGAAGTTTTTTGCTTAGATATTGCTCCAGTTCTCGACCAACCCTGCCCAATTCGGCAAGGGCCTTGTCAACTGCGTAAATATCCGCATCCAATGCGATTGCGTTAGCCCCCTTGGCTTTCTGCTTCTTTTTGACTAATGATGCCCGCTCTTTTTCAAGAGCTTTAGTTGACGCATTGACTGTTCTCAGTCCGCTATCTGACACTTCAACTTTAATTGGAAGAAGTGGTTTTTCAGAAATGAATGGGTGATATGGCGTCTCTGGATTAAGTTCAATAAAATCAGGCGCTTGTGATGGCGATGCTTGGGCCAGTTTAGCCTCAAGATCGGATGTGTTTTGACCACGCTGCTTTCTTAGATTGATAACATCGCGCAATGCTTCAATCTCATCTTCAGATAGAGTCTTGGAAACAGCTCCGGGGGCGGTCGCTTTCACGGCCTGTGCAGCAGAAGGTGCTGCCTGAACTGGTTCGCCAGTTGCCCCCGTTTGGAATACATAGAGGTCGCCTTGCTTGACGTAGCCTTCGGGAAGGGTGATTTGAAACTTAGATACAAGACGTGCGGAAACTGGCTTTTGATCTTCCCACGCGGCCTTATTGACCACCCTAGATAGGAAAGAGTCAACCCTACTTCTCGCTTTAGCGAATATCTCATTTCTTTCGTCCGCCAAAATTCCTTGCTTCCAAGCTCTACGATTTTCGGTTACCGACCCAAATGCCAAAGGAGGTGTATAAGACCCCCTCCGGCTTTTAATCATCACCATCGAATCACCTTGCTTGACATACCCGTGCCTGAACAACCACTCAGGGATGTCGGCAGCAGCCGATAACCAGTCGGTAGGTATGCTTTTCTCCCAGAACACCCGGTTCCACAAGTATTCTTTGGCAGAGTCAAGCCACTCTTTCCACTCAGCAGTTCTCTGCGGGCGCGGGTTTTCTTTTCGCCAGTCTTTGAAAGACAGCGTATTCCCGACGATGTTTTCGACCTCCTCTAAGACAGCTTGATCGTAGTCTTTTTGTTCGGGTTTGGAGTCGTCCATTGCGGACGGTTGAAAAGTATCAGATACGGACGGCTCCGTTCCTTCGGCTGACACCTTGACTGGAAAACCACTCTGAATTTGTATTGGTTGCTCATCTGTGCTTGGGATTGAAGTAGTGCCCACGTATCGCGACGTTGGCATGCCTTCGGTAGCGAGCGTCGGCGTCCCGGATAGGGTGATTGGTTGCGCAAATGCAAATGGGGCTGTGGGTTGAATTGGTGCTGCCTGAACCGTCGTCACGGCGGGGGCTTCTTGATCCACGACGGGTGGGCCCGTCTCAGGCAGCGAAGGTGTTTCCTCGACCGGAATTTCTTCCAGCACTGACATTTCGGGCGCTACTTCCGCCCCAGCCTCTTCAACCTCTTCGACAGGCTGAACTGCTGGCTTAGATGGTGGCGGCGGCATGCTATCAACGAAGGCTTCGTTCTGAGCGATGATGTCTGCTGCGGTGGCTGCGGCGTCTTGTGCATCTGGATTATCTACTGTGGCGGCAACGAGATTTTCAGCGGCGACAATGCCGGGATCGGTGGGTTTTGGCGCTTCCGGTGAGGCAGGAGAACGAAGGCGACGTAGGCCAGCGGACACAGCGGACGGGCCAAGTCCAGCAAGCCCCATCAATCCGGTCATCGCCGTAGTCGGAAGTGCCATTTCCTCCATTCCCTCGACATAGTTAGCGAGCGTTCTTTCAGGTAAGACAACATCCTCTGGAGCGACACCCTTCATGGTGCCCTCCTCGAATTGCTGCATGGGACGCTCTTGCTCCGCAGCCGTAATACCTTCTGTGAGGATTTCACCGCCAAGAGCGCCAGCGCCAGCCGCCACAGCCTTAGCGCCAGTTACCTTATTGAGGGCGTTTGAGGCAAGTTCGGTAATACCACTTTTTCCACCAAGCACTCGACGGATATACTTTCCAGCACCACCAAGGACTAAGTTTCCAAGTGCTTCCGGCGCTGCTTCTGCGGCACCAAACTTGCGAGCAAGAGGTAGAAGCTCCTGATAAGCCTCTTCCTGCTCCTGCTCATTCGGCAAACGTTGGAAATTCTCCTGAAAGTAGGCGTTGATGCGGTCGCGGGCGTCATCAAGGAACTGTGAACCAGCCATGCGGTAGGCCATGAGTGAGGAAGTCCCGGCAGCAGCAGCCATCGCCGCCCTTGGATTTCGGGTAGCCAAGCCTGTCCCAGCGCCAGCGATAAGGCTCGGAACAAGTGTGGACGCAGAGAAGCCAAGAGAGGGGGTGGCCTCGCGAATGGCAGATGAAACAACCGAAGAGTCGCCCGAAATGATTGCCTCTTGCTCTTGGGCCGCAAGCTCCTCCTGCAAGGCTTTCATTTCCTCCTGACGACGCAGACTTGTTTCTCCGCGTTTCCATGGGCTATCTAGGCCTGACCACGCCTGAGAAGTAGCTGAAGGCAGAGTGGTTCCAAGGGAGGTGAAAGCCTTACCCGTTGCAGCAAGCGTCTCGGAAAGGTCGAAGAAGGGTTTGTTTTCTTCCTTCTCCGCGAAAAAACCCTGAACCTCTTCTGGAGTTGGCTGGGTGTCCGCCTCTACCTGATACTTGCTACCGTCTTCAAGTTCTACTAGGTATAGAGGCATGGCTACTGGGGGGCAGGGTTAGATATAGGAGTGATTCTTTTGATATTCTTGGCGGCCAACTTCGGCGTCGAAGTAACATTACCCTGTGCCGATTCTGCGGCAACAGGCTTTTTGATTTCTTCGAGGTATGCGTCCAAAACATCTCCGTAGGTTTTGCTGCTACCCGCAAACCTCGGCGAGAGTAGCAAGAGAGGGGCCGGGGTTTTTAGGATAGAAGACACTGATGGAACCATCCCGAGTTCCTTCGCAAACTCCCGAGTCTTGAATGGCTCCAGACGTTCAGCGGGCTTAGAAAGCACATCGCCGTATTTCTTTTTGATGAACTTCTCGAACTCGCCTCGCTCGGTAACTAGGTTCTCCGGGTCAGGGATTATAACTTCATCCCTCGCCAGAGAAACACGCAGGTTGTCGGGATCATACCCCATATAGTCCGCATACTCGCGAATCCAGCCCTCCACCTTAGCCTTTTCGTCAGACCACGCTTTGCGGTATTTCTGAATCTCTGGGTACATCCGAACCTGCTTCTCAGCTTGGCTCGCCATCTCCATAAGGCGGGATTTACGATCATCGACTTCTCTGCGGCTCAAAGAGGGGTCTTTCTTCGGCTTGTCCGCAATCTGGCGCATGCGTTCAGCCGCCTTCTTCTTCACCTCGAAGGAGGTGTTTGGGTCTTGAATCGCCATCATGAAGGTATTTTCATCGGCGGCAGGATCATCCAAATCCCTGAGAACTTCGGCTTGATCCACCTTCAATACCTCTTTGGCGTCCGTCTGGCTCTTGCTCATCGCATCTCGGAAGCTGGCCGGTGCTGGAGTTTCGGCGACGGCGACGGCACCAGCGCCACCAGCAGCAGCCTTAACCTGCGGGAACAGCGCACGGTCCAACCCGTTCTGATACTCGGTGGAATACTGGGAATACTTGTCGAGGAGGGTCTTTCGGACGGGGTTTGGAACGTATTTACCCTCAGATTCCTCAATCTCCTCCGGCGTATTCTTGAGCGTTTCGGCCAGAATGTCCAAGCCGGACTTAATCATCTTGAGGCGTGCATTTTCTCCACCACCGCCCAACTGATACTTCGCGGCACCAACAGCAGGCAATCCTTGGTCAACAATTCGGTAAGCCTCGTTCACGTCCTTGATACCAGCAGCGGTTAGCTCGGCTGCTTGACGCTCTCGCTCCTCTTGACGCCGCGCCTCCACACTCTGCCTAGCCGTGTAAATGCGGTCATTGTCGTTGAAAAGAGACTGAACCCGTTGATCCAACGCGGCCATCGGGAATTGAGACTGAATCGCTCGTTTCTTTTCGAGGTAGTCGGGCTGGTCGCCAGCAATGCCAACAAGAGCACCAACAGCTTGTTCCGCCTGCTTTGCCGCCTCTTGCTGTTGACGTAGGCGATTCGCATTCTCAAAGATGGCGTTATACTCGTTCTGGATGGCCTGAGTGCGGGCCAGTGGTCGCTGTTGACGTAGTGCCGTGATCTGGTCCTGAAAGTTGAGCTGATTTTGCACCGCAGGGTCGGCCAAAGCGCGAGTCTGCTGAAAGAGCGGCTGTGCGGGCGCTTCTTGGATGCCGAAATAGTCAGCAGGAGTGCGGAGAAAGGTGACGGGCATAAATCAGGCTTTTTTGCGGTTCATGGCCTCATAGATGAGAGCCTTCTGCTTCTCGGGACTCATCTTATCGGAGTCCTCAAAAGCAATACCACGGAACTTTTCACGGCCCAGCTCGTCCTTTTTGCCGGTTGGAAGTGCTGTGGCGAACTTATTATTCGCACCTTGGCTCGCGGCAGCTTGAGCATACCACTGCGCAGCCGGAATGCCTTCGATTGTCTTTTCCCCAGTTGCTTTTGGAAGGGCAACGCCAGTGCCATATCTGCTAGTGACAATAGCTTTTTCTGGAGTTCTTACGATGACTCCGCCGCTTGGGCGTCGAGTGATCTGTGCGTTTTGCAAATCTTGCCTAGCCGCCAATTCTTCCTCTTTTTTGCGCTCTTCGTATGGAACTCTATCGTAAAGATTATCTTCGCTGTAGTATTTATGTAAATGCTTTCCTAGATTTGGGAAAAAGGCTCCATACGCATCGTGTAGATTAGAACGATGTAAGCTCATACTTAGTTCATCAGCCACTTTGGTCACGTCATTCGGAGCATAAGACCTCAATCCCTGCTCCTCTTGCTCGCGTTTGCGTCCAGCTACGGCAGCGGAAGCCTCTGCGTAAGCGCGCTTGCGTCCGCTCATGTCGAGCAATCGGTCGAGGATGTTTGATGAATTGGTGCTTGGAACGTTGGAGCTGTCTAGATTTGGAGATGACATAATTAGCGGTTCTGGTTGGAATTGTTGAATAATCCTCCAAGGACTCGAAATGGAGCCTTAGCCATTCCGAAGAAACCTGAGAGGGCTGGATTTTTGTTGCCCATAAACGAGTTCGTGACCGCGTTCGTTCCTGCACTTGAGGTATTACCGAGGTATCCACCCTGCGGAGGCGTTCCTGCTTCTTTGGACTGAGTGGAGAGAGTGTCTAGCTCATCCTCCTGTGGCCCCATGAGGTTGCTGCGAATCATCCCAAGTTGGAGGCGCTGCATCGGGTCGCGAGTGCGGCGGAAAGCCTGTTCAGCGAGTCGAGTAGGGTCCATTGAGGAGCGCCCCACCTTTGTAGCCGGACGCTGGGAAATAGCCAAAGAACCGGGGTCTGCGATTTGACGGGTTTTGAATGCCGCGCTGCCCGGACCTTGATCGCGATCTTTATTCAGCATGTCTAGCTGCGATGGACGAGAAGCACCAGCCTGCGCCCTCTGGAGGCTGCTGCCGCTAAAACTGTTCATGGGAGACGGTGTAGCCATAGATCAATGGGTCTGGAGAGTTGAGCCTGCGGATTGAGGGAAATGAAAGGGCATCGTCGGGCGAATTGCTCCCCGATTTTGTTTTAGCCCTTGGTTGAGGATTTCGTAGCACTTGGCCCAGCGTTGGTCGGCCTGAGCCTCCTCGTAAGCTCCTTGGTCCTCTAGGCGAACGGCAATCAGGGCGTGCTTTAGAGCGCCGATGTTGTCAGGCCAGATGAGGTCAGTTTCAGCTACGGCTGGCACAAAACGACGCTTACAGATGCAGCGCAGCCACGGCTTGCCGTCCTCGCGGGCAACCATCGTTCCGGTCTTGTAGCGGCGGTAGATTGGATTCGTCTCGCTAGGCTCGTAAACCGAAAGGACAGTCGGAGTGCCACTTGTCACCGAGGAAATGGTTACAGTGCCCTTGGTGCGAGGCTTGACGATCTGCGTGATGAAGATTTCGTCCGTTCCGGTGACGGTCGGATTAGCCAGAGTCAGGTTCTTTCCAGCCAGTCCATCGCTGTCAAAAAGCTCGTCTCCGCCTGCGTCATAGCCGTAAATGCGGCAAATCAGGCCAGCATCGTCTGGATTCGAGATGGTCAGACGGATAAGTCCAGCTTCCTCTTGGACCTCCTGAGTGCATACGTCCGATTGGTCGATGATGGTCTTGAGGTCGATGTCAGTATCATCAAAATACCCCGGCCCCGAGGTCATGAACTCGATCATCCGGGGATAAACGCCAGTCGGGTAATTGACTCGGGTGACGCCGATAATGGACTCCCAACGGCGAGGAAGGGTAATGTAGCCGGTAGGGGCTTGAAAATCGACCCTTCCGTAAGAGTTCTTCCAATTCCCTGAGTTGATAATGCGCTCACACGCTTGGTTCAAATACGGCAAAAACTGCCCCGTCGTAGGGTCGGACGGGTCAACTTGCGCATAAAGTGCGGCTCTCGCGTCCGCTACGGTGAGTCCAGTGCTCATTTGGACTCGATTCTAATGCCTAGAATCAGGCTGGCAAGAACGATTTAAACCGAATAGAACAGGCAAATGGAACCATTTCCATGCAGCAGAACACGTCTTCGTATTCGCCATCCTCTGCTGGGTGCCAGAGGCCATCAATCAGGTTGAATTTGGGCGTCTGGAGGAACTTCGTTACGTATGGGAAATGAACTTCTTCTGGAAGCACTTCTTTTTGTATTGTTCCGATCTGCGCCCCCTCTTTACGCCTCCAAAAGCCACGAAAATCCCCCCGTTTTCTATCTTCAATATAATCAGATATTGCACTGTTCGTGTCTTTTAGGCTTGAAAAGATTGTCATCTGAAAAAACTTTTCGTTCAGCCCGCGTCCCGCCAAGCTCATTGATTGAAAGATGAAATCTAATATCTCTGGATTTAGGGCGCGTCCCATATCCATAACTGGAGTGAGCGTTTTTGAGCCTTCTTGTATAATCTGAAGCGATGGGTTGGCCACATACTGTCTCAATAAATAATACTCAAGGCCATTGATGGTGACTAGCGGCGGCTTAACATCCCAATTCAAGCGTGGATCATTAATGCTGATTCGCTCAACCCAGTTTGGTCCCATGCTGACGCTTTCAGGGTTTGGTCTAGTTCGACGAATCTTTTGGAGAGCCTTATCTAAAGAGCAGATAGCGTCTGCCATACTGTCCCTAAGCTCTGGAAAGTAAGGCCACGGATTCCATGTATGCTCACCATCCGTTAGGGAGTGATACTTGTCCAAGTCGTCGGAGGCGCTTTGAATTACCTCCATGAGTTTTTGGGCCTGATTTTCTTGTTTATCCATAGAAATGAGAGGGCAATCGGGAATTTTAGGGTTTGTCCACTACTGAATAACTGGAAATTGTTCAGCAGCATCGCCTTTTTCGCGCCATCGGACAAACTTGGCCTTACCTCCGCGCCTAGCGATGTTCCAAGCCTTGATGCAAAGTGCCATCATATACGGCTTAGTCAGCTTTGCTTTTGACAGCGAGTTAGCAACAAGCCTTTCTCGCAATACATACCAAGGACTTTCCTCTTCCAGACCGGTTCCGTTCAAAACTTTTTCCACAAACTCCTCTGCGAGGGCTGGGTCTTTGCGACTGAATAGATAGTGGCAGGCATCTAACACGGATGGAAGTATCAAGCCCTTGGTTTTAAACGATGTTTGCACTGAATTTCGCGCCTCTGAATACTTCTCCAAAAGCTCCTCGACCTCCGTGTTTGAATAAGCGATGGACAGGTCAGACCTTCCCGTAAAGTATTTGTCGATCTGAACTAGAGCCGCCGCAAGTCGGTGAGAATTTTGCTCGCCACGGACACTCAAGGTATCGCCTGCTCCACGGCGTTTGCCCACATCTTTTGTGTCAAAGACATCCGAAGACAATCCATCAATCACGAATGATTGAATGGTCACGCCGGAAAGAACCACAGCAGCTAGACGATGCTGGCCGTCAATAAGTCTGCTTTCATTCAAACAGATGGTGTCACCGTTGACCTTCCATTTGCCGCGCTTCATCTCTTTTGCCAAAACGGCTACGTGATGCTTGTTCATCGCGCGGTTGCCCACGTTTTTCTCGTCGAGAATCTTCTGCGCCCATTCAGGCGTAATTGTCATTATGGTTGCTTTCATAGTGTATTAAATGGCCGTGTTGACAGCCTCATATCTCAACCTTACGCCAATCCCACCTCAAGATCAAGTCTTGCCTTACGTTAATTCGCACATACGATGCCTGAATGACCAAAGCGCCTCCAAAATCCAACGTTGTCCAGTTCTCCAAAGGGCCGCTGAACGTATGGGGCTTTCGAGAAAATCTAGGAGCTAAAAACCAGCTCCAAGTCGAGCTTTTGCTGATGCAGCTTCGGTTTGGTTCTCAGCGCCACCGAGACGGTTCAAAGAACGAGAAAGGACTACCCGCATGGCGGCACTTCATGAACGCCGTGGAGTTGATCTGGAACTACAAGGATTCGCCTACGCCGTTCATCTGGCATCCGTGGGCCATTCAATACGCTAAGGACGCTTTCAAGCACAAACGCTACGCCGTCACGTCTGGCGGCTCTGGCGGCAAGACCGAGTTCTTCGCGGTCTATGCCCTCGTCTGGTGGCTGGCTAATCCGTTTGCGAACGTGATTCTGGTGAACACCACGACCATCAAGGACGCGGACGGGCGCATTTGGGGGAGTATCACGAAGTTCTTCTCAGGGATGATAGCGCCACCTCCCGGCAAGCTGATTTCATCCGGCCACTGCATCAAGTCGGTGGACACGAAAACGGGCCAGACTCTCGACAAGTTCGGCATTCGCCTGTTCGCCTGCGAGAAGTCCAAGGAGGCAGAGTCTAGCCGCGCCATTCGAGGTCAGAAGCACGGCCCCGGTGGTAAGATCATCGTGATTATGGATGAGGCTGCGGAGCTTGGTGTCGCCATCCGCAATGCCTTCGAGGAAAACTTGACGCAGAACCCGAACTATCAGCTCATCGCCTTGGCAAACGCCAATACGCCGTTCGACAACTTTGGGGAAATCTGCAAGCCGAAGGACGGAGGCTGGGAGAAATACGACCCGGCATGGGATTCGTGGGAAGGTGAGGGCGCGTTCGTTCGCCGTGTGAACATCGAAACTTCACCGAACATCATTTACGGTCGGACGATCTACTCGTTCCTGATGACGAGGGAGGCGCTTAAAGACAAACGAGAGCGTCTAGGCATGAACTCCCGCGCATACTGGCGAGGCGTGCTAGGAGCCTTCCTTCTGGATGGCGATGACGAAACGATCTACTCGCCCGGTGAACTCCTTCGCGTGCCTGCCGATTGCGTCTGGCAAGGCGTGCCTACAAAGGTAGCTGGCTTTGACATCTCGCACACGACGGGCGGGGATAAGTCTGTGCTCACCATCGGGTCTATTGGCCTGTGCGTTGACGGCAAGAAGCGCCTACGTTTTGAGAAGCACATCGAGCTAGATGAGGACGTGACGCGCAAGGACGTGGACCGCACGACGCAGATGGTAGAGAAGCTGAAAGAGATTTGTCAGCGGGAGGGAATTGCTATAAGTAATCTCGGAGTTGATAGCAGTGCGGGTGGTGGCAAGACTTTCTCCGATGCCATTTGGTCGAAGTGGTCGAATGGGTTCCTTCGCGTGGACTTTGGGGGTAAGGCTTCCGATAGGCCAGTGTCCGCTGCTGACCGCGAGAAATCCAGCGTTCGATTCGCGTCAAAAGTTAGCGAAATTTGGAGCGTGGGCAAAGAACTCATTCGCTGCGATCAACTGCGCAACATCACGAAGGAAATGGCGGAGGATTTAGTCTCTCGCAAATACAAGGATACCAAGGCGCAGGATGGTGGATCACGCATCAGGGTTGAGTCCAAGGTGGATATGAAGAAGCGCATTGGACGCTCGCCTGACGTTGGAGACTCGGCATTTATCCTCGTTGACCTTTGCCGCGAACGGCACGGCCTAAGCAGCATCGACAAGCCGGGGAACTACGGCAGCAAGCAGACGAATCCGCTAAAGAAACGGTTCATGGGGCTGGCGGAGTTGTTTGCGGCTTAATTCAAGGAACGAAAGGAATCCCCATACGGCGGAGGGCTTCTTCGAGGCTGGCTTGAAGGTCTTCACAAAGTCATTGACTGAAGAAAGTAGTTGTTGTAACAACAATCATGTCCCTACAAATCACACACGAAGCTATCAGGTTCTTTTGGAGTAAAAATAATGTTGGCCCGTTGCCCGATCAAAAGAATGTTCACTACCAAGGTTTAGATAAATGCTGGCTATGGAGCGGCAGCTTGGCTCCTGACGGATATGGCAAAGTGAAAATCAAAGATAAACACACAAGTGCCCATAGGTTATCGTGGGTGATTCATAATGGAGAAATTCCCAGCGGAATGCAGGTTTTGCATAAATGCGACAATCGCTCATGCGTAAATCCGAATCATTTGGTTCTTGGAACAAATGCCGAGAATACCGCTGATAGGGTAAGAAAAGGAAGATCAAATCCAGCTAAAGGAAATCAACTGCCACAATCGAAGCTGGATGAGTGTAAGGTTAGGCAAATTCGAGAGATGAGCCGGGTTGGGATGCCGCAATCCAAAATCGCCGCTTATTTTGACATGTGCCAGCAAGCAATTGCTAATGTGGTTTCGAGAAAAGCGTGGGCGCATATTAAGTAGCCTTACAGCAACTCTACCAAGACCTGCTTGTGAAGCACGTCTCTTCCAACGACCCGATATTGGCAGTCGGTCTTTTCTAACCATTCAGAGAATGCCCCGAACTCATGATCCTCAAATCCTGAGTAATTGTAGAACTCATCGAACAGAAGCATTGGTTTTTTCTCGATGATCTTGTCCGAGAGAAGGCTAAGGACCGTTCTTGTTGAACTGCCCAAGTCACAATCAATGTGGACCCCTCTGAGCGCATCCAGCGATGCGTCACCAATAAAGGTGGGCAGAGTGTCATCAAAAAGGCCGATGTGAAGCTCAACATTTGGATGAAACTTGATCTTTTTGTGATTGCACTTAAAGCGGCCCTTTTCGACCCTACCCCAGTTCTCAGGTAGGCCGTTAAAAGAGTCGAATCCGTGAAACTTGGTTCTTGGGCGCATTGCCGCCATGCAATTTATTGACCTTCCGGTAGCTACGCCAAACTCCAAGCAAACGTCGAGTGGCTTGATATAGGAAAGGTATGCGTGCCAAAGCTCTTGCTTTGAGTGGCATTGAAGCTCGCAGTTCATGACTCTATTCAAGAGTTCATGCCGTATGGTCAAAATGTTTTTTGGCTGCATGGTAAGTGTTGATTAGTTTCTCTGCTGCTCCGCCCCATTGAGATTGTCTTGATAGCCACCAGTTTATCCACTTTGATCTAGCCCTCTTATCAACAACCGGCTTAACAAGCGGTGAATGCCATTCGACAGGCTCTTGGAAAACATTAAGAGCGTTGAACCAAGACTGCCCAGTGGCTATTACGGGGCGTCCAGTTAGAACCATTAGATGAGAAACTGACGAGCAAATAATGACGTGATACTGACACCCAGCCAGCATATTCCAGTTGGCATTTTTGTCATAGAACGCCCTCTCATTACTTCCAGATACCTTTGGTTTATCGCACACCAACTGAATACCCGGATCAACGTGCGGAATGGTCTGTTTGTAGATTTCGGAATGATTGACGATTCCCATCTTGACCACTGGCTCAAGTCCAATCTGCCTGATTTTCGCGCAAACCAAATTCAGCCATTCATGCTGCTGCATGACACCAAGCTCGGGCCTGAGCAATTTGGTGTTCCACTGCATCCATACGCCAACCTTGCCAAAGTATCTTGATCCATCAGCCGTGGCTATTTTTTCCAAACAATGTGATCTGAATTGGCGAATGTATTTGGGTGCCTTTAGCCAGTCCACTTTGTCTGGAAGACTGGCCCACTCATCGTGAATACCAGAAGACAAGTCTGTCCTGCGATAAAAGTCAAACATGCAGGTCTTGTAGTGATCCAAGTATCCAAAATCAGTGCTTAGAACTGGGATTCCAGCCTGAATTGCCAGCTTAATCCAAGGCAAGCTACCGTCTGCAAACAGCCTCCCGTGTTCATTCCTGTGAATCAGGGCGGAATACCCATCGGTTATAGCCCTATGAACTACGCCGTCTTTGTTTTCATCGCTCCATAAATCTACCTGCAATCCAGATGATGAACACGAATCCATCACCATCTTGATTTTAGAGGCGTAGTTCTCTTTTGAATTTACGAACAAGAACTTCATATCAAGGCCCCGGAGACGGGCTTGGTGATGCGCTGGCCGATGGGCTTGCTGACATACTTGGAGATATGGACGGAGACACACTCATCGACAACGATGGGCTAATAGAGGCCGAAGAACTTGCAGATGATGAAATGGAAGCGGTCGGAGAAATGCTCGGAGAGATAGACGCTGAGGTTGATGCTGAGATCGAAACCGATGTAGAGATTGAAACAGATGGCGATGCTGATGTGGATGGAGATGTTGAAGCCGATGTGGATGGAGATGCCGACGTAGAAGGAGGGGCTACCGGATTCGTCTCACTCACATTGCTAACCTGCGCCGTATAACTAGCCCCTCCAAACGAGAAGGTCATGTAGGTGCCAGCTCGAATCGGCACCACCTGCAACGAAGGCGTCGCATCAAACGAGTTATCAATCCTCACCACCGGCCTAGCCTGCTGTCGAATAGTAACTTGGTCAGACCCACGCTGGCGGTTCGCAATCAAGCCTCCGACTCCGTATTCCTTGGGAGCGGACTGATACGGGCTGGCATCGGGGCCATACGTGCCGTTTGCGGTCGTAATCATTGGATCGTCTCTTCGGGCTGCGGAGGCGGGAAGATTTCTACCTGCTCGCGTAGCCACATGCCGTTCACATACTGCTGCGTGTCGCGGAGGATGAAGCTCTCCCAGTCGATGAAATTGGTGGCCGGAATGATCGTCTTGTTTGGGTTGCGCCCCGGAGGAGGGTTTTGAACGCCCACTCCAACGATGATTTCCGCTGTGTATTGCTGCTCGGGAAAGACAACGGTGGGATGCAGGCAGCGAACAAAGTCCATGGAAACGCCGATGTAGGAGCCATTCACATCCGTAGGCACCGGCTGCTCATGCGTCAGGTCAGCTTCGCTCCACGGCGTCGGAGAAAGGAACTGTCGGACGATGATCGTCGAGTTGTAGTTGACCTCTGGAATGAACTTGTAGCGCGGCAGAATGCGCGGCGTGGTGACGATGGATGCGCCGTTATTGATAGCCAGCGGGAAGGCATTCGTCTCGATGGCGTAGAGGTCGAGTAGAACCGCAGGCCAAGTGTAGTTCTGCGTGTCCGGGAAAACCTTGAAGGGCTTGTTCTTGGTGCCTAGACCATCCTTGGAGTTCTCGGTCTTTGATTTGCCGAACAGGAAGGAGATGGAGCCAGCGCCACCTTTGGAGCACGAAACATAGATGTAATCGCCCCATTTCTCATTGGCGCGCTCGCCGTTGACCGCCCAAAGGAACTCCTTGTAGCGAGTCACCCCGGCCTGCAAAATGGGCTTCTCGGGCGACAGGAACAGCTCAGGGTTGATCTTTTGGTCAGGCACCGACACCGAGAACATGAACTCGTTCGGGTCTGGCGTCGGAAGTAGCTGGAAATTCGAGGCCATTAGACGGTGTTCGGGGGATACGGAGCAATCACATCGCCAGTCTGCCATTCAGCGGCCAGAGAGGCAGGGGTGCCATTCTCAATAGTGAAAATCCAGTGCGTGCGAGCGAGGAAGGTCTGCCGGAGGGGCTGATGGTTGATTTCGTCGGAGACTGAGGCTCGGAGGTCGGTGGCGGTAGGCTGCGCAGTAGTGGCAACAGCCCCGATTTGACCCGTTCCGAATGCCCCCGGAATAACAGCCACATCAGCCGTAAACGTCGAATTTGTGGAGTAAGTCACCCCGGCGCTGACGTGATCGGCGTAGAACGTGCCTCCGTTGGTGAAAATATCTCGAAACTCGCTCGACCACACTCGGATTTCGTCCCGTTGGATGATCGCGTAGCCAGCGGTGATGCCTGTACCAAGGTCAATCGCAGCTCCCCCAAGGGTTTCGGCCAGCTTGCAGGTAGCGCCGGAACTGTCTCGGGCGAAATAGACCCGGTTCGTAGTGAGGTTAGAGCCTCCTGAAAGCTGCGTAAAGGTGATTTGCAGGCCGTCTGACAGCGTGGCACCGGCAAAGGTGACTACATCCGTGGAATTATCGCCCGTGACGCCAGCGTAGGCTGTGGTTGATCCGGTAAGGGACACCGCCGAAACGTTGTCGTATTTGAAGAATCTGCCGTTCTTTCGGCAAAGGAAAATCGTGTCGCTGGCCATAATTTCGGAGAATATCACTTGCGCGGGTGAGGGCAAGTTGTTAATGTCGCCCTATTCCCAAATAGGTTTGCTCGTGCAAGGAGCGATCCGCCCACAGCAAACCGCTCTGAGGCCGACTTCTTGCACAAGTCGGCCTCTTTGTGTTGGCGGAACAACCTCCCGCGACATAGGTATCGGTAGCGTCCCTGAGCGGGCAACGTGGAGCCGGTAGAGGTAGAGAGCAGAGTTCAGCGGATAACACCAACGTATATCGCGTGTCGCGTCTAGCTGCCTAGCAGAAGCATAGCTGCCGTCTAAGGTGTCCCAAGAATCCGCGTAATGGCGAAAACCGGGTGCGACGGATAGACAAAAGCAGGGAGTAGCGACCCCCGCCCGCTGAACTCTGCTCTCCGAAGGTTGAATTGAGCGCACGCTTGTAGAGCAAGTCGCAAGACGGGTGATGCCTCAAAGCGGGATTCCCGAAAGGGTTTCACAAGAGTCCGGTTACGTTCCCGTTCGTATGGAATACCGGAGTGTGCTCAATTCAGCCTTCAAACAACGGTGTCGCCCTGAAATGCAAGTTAAGGCGGCGTAAAAACGATGGTTCGGGTTAATGCCCCGAGGAGAAACCGTTAGGGCAACAGTCTGTATATGCTCATCAACCGTGGACTGCCCTAGTGTGAGAAATCATGTGTTACGGAAACCTCATTGGCTCCTTATACTGATGCTTAATCACACAGGTCTTTCGGCAATAGCCGGGAGAAACTGTGCCCGTTTTCCTTTTCCACCATACCTGATAGTCACTTATGCAAAGCAGCCCAACATCCTACGGCCAAAGTCTCTGCCGTCGCTACATTCTAGCCCTCACACCGTCTCGGTTTTACGAGAATCATAGACCTAGTTGGCTATTTGGGATGGAGCTAGATTTCTTCTTTCCAGACCACAACATCGCCATTGAGTTTAATGGCGACCAGCACTACTTTTCAACTGGCCTATCGGAATCGCCCAGTGCTCAAATAAGGCGTGACGTGAGAAAGAAAATGCTTTGCAGAGAGAGGGGCATTAAGGTCTTTGTGTTCAAAGCTATTGATTTGGTGATGTGCAGGTTTCGCATGAAACTGAAGAAAACACTCCCGTTCTACGCAAAGACAAAAGTTTCCGATCTCGATGCGGAGGCCAAGCGATACAGGAAGCTCTTGAGGGAGAAATTCCACAGTCCAACCGCCCACCGTGGAAAAGGGAAGGCCAGACAAAAGACCGTGGCTAAACTGTTTGAGGCTCACCCTCCCTCGTTTGAGGGCAGGTGGAATGCGGACAAGTTTTACTTTAAGTGGAATGAGTGGTGTAAGGACCAACCCAAATGCCTCGAAACTGTTCAATCCTTCAAGGAAGCGTTTCCAAACAATCTTCGCAAAAGGCAAATTAGAGAGTTGGATAGAATCTCAATGAAGTGGGAGACTAAAACCGAATCCCCAAGAAACAATGGCGCAAGCCCTGCATCCCGTGTGACTGCCCTTGACTCGCCCTCCGAATAAGCGTAAGGTTGGAGATATGAAACCCGAACCCCAATGGCACGACTTCCCGTTCAAAAGCGGCCTGTATGCGCTGCGTTGTGGAGAATATGTGGCTATCGCCCACATTTACGGTGAGGGGTCGGTTTGGTATTACCGAAATGAAGGATATAGTTACGCATACCCATTTGCTCCAGAGCTGTTCAACGGAGAGTGCTACGGGCCTATTGAGCTTCCAAAGATGTGAATGCCTGTCACTCCTGCATCCACCTAGGCCTCATTAAAGGCCGCGCCGGAGTCTGCAAGGGACACATCTGCATGGCTCCAATCACATCCGACCCTCCAAAAGACGGAGAGACGCGGGCCAAGCATCCATTCGTCTATCTCACGGAGGTTGATAGCCTCTGCGAGATGTGGACGCCGCATAAGGTGGTTGACGGAGAAGATAAATAAACGTAAGGTTAAGTATATGACACCCGACCAAACCCTCACAAAACTCCTCGACCTCTGCGCCAAACATGGCTACGACGCTGTGGCTATTGGGATGAAGCATGAGGTGGTTCCTCAAAGTGTGAGATTTGTGTTTGGACCCCAAGGTAGCATCTTCGCCAATCCAAAGGGCAGAAAAAGGTGCAACATTGATGGATGGCCCGCTATTTGGTCTATCGTTGAGCAAGTTGGCCTCGAAAGTGGCTGCGGAAACTTTCATCAACACCAAATCCACAACGCACCCTTCCTCCATCCTCAAGTCTGGCAACTTAAAAAGGGCAAGTGGGCGAAGATTGCGGAGGAGGTGGCGTCATGAAAATAGCAATGGCATCCGTATCACTTTCAAAGAGGGATGGGTATAACCTGCTCACATCACACTCCCTTCATTATTGCCAAGACGTAAACGAGGACGAGATGCGAGGAATAGCCATCAAGTCCTCGATGGAGAATAAGCCCGGATTTTCCGTGGACTCGGTTTTGGTGAAGGTGATAGAAATACCTGAGAGCAATGCCTGACCTCTGCCCCACCTGCCACGCTGCCGGACGTTCCTTGTGGAACAATTCTTGCCTATGCACGGGTGACGCCATGCAGCCAACGGCATTCCATAAGTGGTCGGCAAAGAACCGCATTCCTCACAACATCCAGCAGCCTAAAATCGAACTGCCGAAAGTGGTTGTCAAAAAGCCGAAGCTAGTGTTTGGTCAGGCTATACCGAAGATATGACCTACGAAGAAGAACCCATTGAGGACGCCCTAGTAACCCTCTGCGAAACCGTGTTTGACCCGGATCGCGCAGCGCCGTTAATCCGCAAGAACATCGCCAATCGCATTGCCTGCGAATACACCGTGAAGTTCTACGGCACGGAGGCTGGAATCATCATGGAAACGAATCTAGTAACCAAGGCAGAGCCTAAGAGGCTTGGAAAGAAGGTGGTGGTATGAGTGAAACGCAAGTTTTATCGAATGTCCTTGGCGGCGCTCAGGCGGCTGATTTAACCGCAATGAAGACCGCATCTATTATGAGCCGTCAAGGATATAAAATCACGGGCTTTGTGGTGTGTCACCCTGAAACGCATGAGCGGTGTATCGTGGAAATGTCCGCGTGCCGTTGGCTGACCAACGAAGAGATGTGGTGGCTCATGCACGTCAGCAAGTCACCTCTTAACCCTACCTCATCTCCTCCACCCACCGAACCATAATCGGCGTGATCGTGGCATTATCGCCATCGTGCATGGAGCAGCCTTTACCGCACTCAATAAACCAAGTGCCGTCGTAGCCAATCTTGGGCCGCTCCTTGTGCTGTCGGCAGGGTGGGGCGGTCTGATTAAAGTCCAGCATTAGGCGCTCGATTTGGGTCATGCTTTGATTTCGGCTGGAAATCCGCACGCCACACGAAGCTGTCCCATTGGAAATGCGGGTCCGGGGTCGCTCTTGCGTAAAGGTGCAATATCATCGTGACCAATCACATCGTCGAGATTGTAGCGTTCAACGAGCGCCTTGGCCAGTTCCGTGCAAGCCTTCACCTGCGCCTCGGGATATGCTTCCCATTCCGTAATAGGACCGCCGTTCTTGTGGCGAGCTTTCACCAGCGGCAGTTTAGTCCACCTAGAAGCCAGTTTGGCGTCGTCGCCAGCGTTGGCTAGTTCAATGCCAATCGAGCACGAATTGAGGCCGTCAAAACCCTTCCATTTCGATTTGCCAGCATGTCCGCAGACTACGTTAAAGGGACGACACTGGATGATTGAGCCGTCGCGGTCGATAACGATGTGGGCAGAAGCCCCTTTGGCCGCTGGCGTCTTCCAGAAATTGACGGAGGATTGAGCAGAGGCACCGCTTGTGAAATGGATCACAAGGAAGCGCCGAACAGGCATCGGCGATCCTCCCGCAATTCGGTCACGCTTCACGCCTTCAAGCCAGTGGTCTTTGGTGATGTTCATAAATTCGGATTCTTGATGATAATCAAACCCCAAATCGTCAGCGCGACCGCCGTAAACAGCAGGCCAGCGATAACGGATGGTGTAAATTCGACGATCATTACGGCTCAACGTCCTCCTCAATCATTCGAGTGTTGTGCTTGTAAAGAAATGCGGCCATGTCGGTGCTGAGTTTGTCCACTACTTCCTCGGGCAACGCCCATTCCCATTCGTGGAGAAATTCATGAATTAAAATGCGGAGATGAGGCTTGCCGCGAAGCCGGTCGTCTATTTCAATCCTTCCATTACCGTGCGCAAGCCCGAGAGCGCGATGTCTCCCGAGCTTGCGACGTAGAACGGTTATGGAGCTTGATTTCACTTTTTGCGTAGCTGGGCAACCATTGAGGCATTTGCCCCGTTGATGCGATGAGCGATGTAGCTGTTGCTTTTGCCCTTGTGGCGTTCAATAGCCGCCAAGATGCGTTCTTCTAGGGACTTTGGCTGCCCCTTTGTGGAGACGCCTTCCTTGGCAGGAGAAATACCATCGTCTGTCTTTTGTCGATAGCATCGAACGCGAATGGTCATGCGGCGTTTCATGTCCCAAACTGGAAACTCCTGAGTCTCGAAAGCTCCCGATGCCAGACCGCCTTTGAGCAGGTCGTGAACCCGCTCTGGAGAGCATTGAAGCTCGGCTGCGATCTTGTCTTTGGTGTCCCAACCTGCCGGGATGCTGAACTTCTGGACGTTGATTTTATCGACTGCTTTTTGCCAATTCATAGTGTGTTTTGCGTGGTTTATTGTCTGTTTTTGCGTGGCTTATCCAACAAAGATCGGGAAGGTGACGGTCCTTCCGTAGCGTTTGTCGAAAATGAATCCCGTTTGGGAAGGTGGTTCGTATGGTGCTTTAATGACAACGGAGTAGGCGTTGTATCCAATCAAACTCCCGTTGCAAATCCACTTCGGGTTCTGCTGACTCTGGTGCCAGTGACCAAAGATGTCGAGGTCTGCCGGGACACCCTTGTTCCAAGACGCAATAGCTTTCTCAACTGGGATGGTCAAACCACCAATGCCGCCTTGATACTGCAATCCGTCGCCGTGATGAATGCGCAGGGTCTTGCCATAGAGGTCGAGAAGAAGGTGGTAGCCATCGGAAACGTGCCATTCGGCCTTGCTGCCCATGTGCTTCGCCATCGTCTTATACAGCATCCACTCGTAGGAATTGGCTGCACCTGTGGCATGTCGTGGTTTGCGAGTGTTGCGACCATGATTTCCATAGACACAGGGAATTACTATTTCCCCAAAGTGCTTCGACAAAAGCTCAACACCGCTGGCAATTTGATCTTGAAGCCACAGAACCGTTTGCGTAGGCGATAGAGCATTGTTCTCCATCAGTTCCTCATGGATGTAGCCCGTCATCAAATCGCCCCCTAAAACAAGCACAAGGCGGTCAATTTTGGCTCCGTGACGCTGAATCTGAGCCATGCGAACAATGGACTGCCAGAAACGGTTGATGCGCT